>OHUJ01000178.1_pt1 | contig 36451 bp, 27 predicted proteins | sample 1579241 | NCBI WGS metagenome assembly OHUJ01 (sample SAMEA3882547, study PRJEB24775) | human gut metagenome | biome: human-associated habitat; feature: intestine environment; material: feces | place: Netherlands | collected 2009/2010
CCCTGATGTTGAATTTCTATGCAAAGATAATAAAAAAAAACAATATACAATGAAGTATTTAGATAGAATAGCAGACAGAATGACAACCAGCTTTGGCTCGACTCATCATGCGTTCTTATGCCCGGAACATCTGCACCCTCGTCAAGAAATCCAAGATGTTGGCAGACATCACGGTAGAAATGGAGAAAACGTCGATGCCAACATTTGATGATTATGTTTCTGCCCTGCAACGATTGTTTGTCATAGAAGATGTGGAGGCATGGTGTCCGGCAATCCGCTCAGCCGCAGCAATCCGTTCGGGAGCCAAGCGCTGCTTTGCAGATCCTTCCATAGCTGTTGCAGCTTTGGGTATGTCACCAAGAAGTCTGGAATTAGACCTTCGAACCTTTGGTTTCATATTCGAGTGTATGTGCATTCGCGACCTGAAGGTATATTCGCAAGCCTTGGGAGGTAGAGTCTCTTACTATCACGACCGCTATGACCTGGAGGCAGACATCGTGCTTCATCTTGCAGATGGCCGCTATGCCTTGATAGAATGCAAGTTGGGTAGTCGGGAAATAGAAGATGGTGCCAAGCATCTCCTACAACTGCGGAATCTGATTCGTGAGAAGAACAAGACTGAGCATCAGATGCCACTCAGAGAACCAGACCTGCTGATTGTCATGACAGGAGGCGAAATGGCTTATACCAGGGAAGATGGAGTAAAGGTTATACCTTTGGCTACATTAAAAGACTAAGAAAAAGACCTCATAGAGGCAGTATCAGTTTTGAAAACGGACATTAAAGGGGGTTGGCTTCCACATTTCACAAGAGAAAAGAGAGGGGAATTGCGGCAACCATTCCCCTATATATAATAAGGTGTAAGCTCGGGAATACAATCGGGAAAGGAAGAGGTAAACAGGCTTCAGCGGGAGAAAGACGCACCTCTCCAACTACACCTCCCAAAAGTTTAAGAAATGCTAAAAAAAACGTTTTTAGCATTTTTCACTAAAAAAAATGCATTTTTGGGTCAATTGATCCAAATCAAGGAAAAATTGAACCAATTTGAACCAATTCAGTTTCATTTATTTTATATATCTTTGCACCCAAACATGAATTAGTTATCAACGTAAATTGATATTCTTAACGATTGTATAAAGTAAATGAAATACTCTTAAAGGTGATATGACAATACTACTTATCATATTGATAGGAATCGGAGCATTTGTACTTCTCGGCATTCTAGGCTGGGGAATACAGCTTTTGGGATTTCTCGGAGGACTCTTAGGTGAAGGCATTACTGGATGTATAGGATGCTTCATCAAGTTCTTCTGGGTGATTCTGCTAATCGCCATATTTATTGCGCTGATACAATAATCAGTTCATTTAATCTTAAAAATAATAACCATTATGACATATTGCAAGAAATGCGGCGCAACGCTGCAACCGGGAATGAAATTCTGTACGAAGTGTGGACAACCTATTGACTTGCAACCACAGGCTCCAACACAGCCACAAGGTGCCAACAAGCCTCAACGTCCTCAACCACTAAAAGCCATGGCTCCACAGTCTCCTCAAGCCCCTCAGGCTCCACAAGCCAGCAAGGGTATGTTCACCAATGCCGTTCGCTCTGTAGCAAACGCTATGACTGGTGGTGCGCTCAATCGCCAGATTGCAGAAGAACAGAGAAGAGCCATCAACCAGCAAGCTACTGAAAGCCAGTCAGAAATCCGTGATGCCAGAAATGCGCAGCAACAGGCTGAACAGGCACAGATTGCAGCAGAAAGAGAAGCTGAACGTGCCCGCGACCGCCGCAGTATGGAAGCTGTAGATGGTGTTGACGTGGTAAGAGGCAGAACCATCTGGAATATCCAACCAGGAGAAATCGCTCGCAAGATTAGCGAACGGGAACTCGACGAAATAGAAAAGCTGAAAGGTATCATCGTCCAGGAAGGTTGCACCGCCATCATTTTTGCCAATGGTGAGCTGGTTTCAACCCTCTCAGCAGGTGCATACCTCTTTTATAAGTCTGTGGAAGAAGAGCAGGCAGCTATCAAGAATGCAGTTGAAAAGGCAGAGAAAGATATGGCTGAAGCCGAAAAGCGTGAACGAGACCGCAAGCGCCAGGCTGAACCTACCTTCCGCCAGCTCGGCATCGTAGGAGAAGTAGGCCGTGGTTTCAACTGGCTCGGTCGCATCATCTTCGGTGAAAAGAAAGGCGAGCAGAAAGAAAAAGCCAAGAAGCGCCAACTGAATTATGCCCGCATCTTAGCCCGCATCACCCAGGCTCCTATCCTGTCGGTCTATATCGTCAGCAACCGTTTCATCACCCTCACTTTCGGTGGAGCGATGAACGAGAATGGCGAACTTGCCTTCCAGCCATACACCATTCCGATGGGTATTCACGATGTACAGATTGGAGTATCTCTCCAGATGAGCATCAGCGATATTCATACCTTCGCTACCAATTATCTTACCGACCGCAACAGCGTAACAACTAGAGAATTACAGCTGTTGCTCAATGGTACCGTAGAAACCCTTTTGCGCCAGGAGCTCCGCAACCAGAACTACGAGTCTGCCGGACTGAATGCAGAAACGGTAAATGTACTGAAAGAGAAAATCCGCCAGACCATCAACCAACAGGTATTCGGCATAGAATGCAACCAGGTTCTGAATATCACCGACAGCAACCAGGACTTTGAGCGTTTCCGTCAGGTAGAACGCCAGCTCTACAATACAGAGAAGGAACTCGACTTCATGCACCGCACCGGAGAATTCCGCAACAGAATGGAAGTAGAGGCCAACTCCCAGCAGATTTCTTCTGCACAAAACGCCGAGGATTTGCGCCATGCCCTTCAGGGTATCAACAAAGACCAGCTGCTCCACGATGATGAATTGGAGGAATTCGTCCAGATGCTCGAAAGTCAGAAGCGCATCCGCCAGGCTAAGACCCAGGAAGAAGAATTTGAAGCCCTGGAAGACCTCCGCAAAAACCGTCTGGTCAAGCAGGAGGAAATGGAAGTGCTCGAAGATGAACTTGCCCACAAGAAGATTCCTCGTGAGGAAATCACGGAAATCATGCGCATCCAGAGCCAGCAGAACATCGACACAGCCCGTCTCAAGGCTGAATGGGCACTCGATGATTCCCGCACCGACCACGACTGGGAACGTGAAGATCTGGAACGCCGCCGTAACTGGGGCATCGAAGATGAAGAGCGTGAACGCCAGTGGATGCTGGAAGAAAAGGAATACAACCGCGACTTCAACCGAAAGGTGAAGGAAGATGATTACGACTTCCAGCAGATGATGCGCCAACGCGAACTGGATAAGGAAGACCATCTCCTGGCACGCAACGAGAAACTGGAAGACGACCGCCTTGCCTATGAGCGCAACCGCCAGGAAAAGATGGACGATGACCAGCTGGAAGCCAATCGTCACCAGCGCCAGATGGACAAGTTGCAGCAGATGGCTCAGATGCAGACACAGCTCGACCAGCAGAAATATCAGCACGAAGAGAACGTAGCCACCATTCAGAGCAATGAGCAGATGAATCGTGACAACCATTTCGCCAATATGACTGCCGAACAGATTCGTGCTGCACAACTCTCCCACCTAACCGGAGATGCTCAGGTAGCTATGGCAAATGCCTATAGCAGCGAGAAGGAAGCCGAAAACCTGCGACAGACCGCAGCAGAAAAGGAGGCGATGATGCAGCAGATGCTACAGATGCAGCAGCAGAACAGCAATGCCCAGATGGAAGCCATGATGAAGATGGCCGGTATGATAAAAGATACAGCTACCGGCATCAGCGGCGCCCAGCAAAGCCAGCAGCAACAGCGCATCAACCAGCTGGAAGAGGAAAACCGACGCCAGCAGGAGCGAGTAGATCATACCCAGGATGTGGCTATGAACAACATCTCGCAGGTAAGCACTGCTGCCGCCAACAACCTGAATGCCTTCAATGGCGGACTCGGAGGAAATACTGCAGGAAGCCAAGCCGCTCCTCAACAGCAGGCAGCTCCTCAGCAGGCAGTTCCACAACAGGAATTGATAGAATGCCAGTGCTACAACTGCGGACATACCATCCACATTGCACCAGGCACTCCAAACTGTCCAGACTGCGGCGCACCTTTCCAATGGTAAGCCCTCTCCAGAAAATGCAACAAGAAGTCTAAACATATAAAGTAATCAGACTATGAGCGATATTAAACTTGATGGTGATGCGGCTGTGGTAGGCGGAATCCATTCCGACTCCCACAATACGCAAAACAACTATAACACCTCAACAACAACCCATACCACCAACAACAGTACGGTTAACAAGCAGACTGTATATGAGGCACAGAAGACTCAGACAGAGATCTATCAGCAGAACGAGAATCTCTTTCTGCAGGCTGTGCAGGAACGGCTGGTAGATGGAAAGTTGGATAATCAGAAGTTGGCAGAGCTCAACCAGTTGAGCATCCAATGGCATATTGCTCCCCTAAGAGCCAACCAGATCATAGATCAGGTACGCCAGAACATCCATATCCTGCAAGGCAGCAAGGGTAACGAATTCCTGGCAGAGCAGATTCTGACCGAGGTCTTCAATGCCATCCAGACCAACCATACCGATATCCTGAAACGCAAGTTCAACAGTCTGGAGCAGTTGGCACGTGTGATGACGAATGATAACAATATCCAGTTCTACTATCATCTGTTGCTTGCCTCGATGTATCCCGACAAGTGCGCCCTTGCCTTCTTCGGTTCCCGTACCGATAACTACTGGCAGCTCTTCTGGGCTCACGTAGCGTTCATCAAGACCGGCAATATCGACAATGCCACCGTGCTTCTACCAAGAATGGGCGGTTTCGGTTGTCCACAAGGCGACATCGCCCTGCTGATGGCTCTTGATAATCTTGCCGACTACCACAAGAATGGCAAGCAGGATTACTACAGACAGCAGACCATCCAGTATCTCGACCAGGCTGTGCAAAACGGAATGAGTGAACCGCTAAGCGCCCTATGGTATGCCGTAAAGGAGATGTTGGAGGATAAACCTCAGCCAGAAGAATGGTATCAGTTCTATTGCGATACAACCCTTTCGGAATTCATCCCGAAGGAAAAGAGCAAGATGGCTGTACCACCTCAGATGCCTACACCTCCTCCGATGCCAAAGTTTAATGCCCAGAACGTGAAGCTCAACCAGATGAGAGGCTTTAACCCTCTGCAGGCAGCCAACAATATGGGACTGGGAAGCGTCAATGCGATCAGTCTGCAGCCTCAAATGGCAAGTATGCCGGGCGGTGCAACTCCTCCACCCATGCCGGGACAAAGCAAGGCGGCTCCACAGCCGGAAGCCGTGCAGATGGCATCAGAAGCAAGAACTGCTGATGAACCCATCGACCAGCCCGACCCCTTGGAAGACCACTATGGCATCATCCTGACAGATGGCAATGCACTGGCTAGAAAATACGGTTGCACCATCCAGGAAGTATATGATGTCTTCAACGACTTCATACAGAATGCCTACGACCAGCAGATGTACTGGACATTCCTCGACATCTCGCAATATGGACTGGATTCCACCCATGAGACTCCATCCTGGATAGAATGCAATGAAGCAGTATCCCGCTGCATCGCAGACAACAACCTGACAGCTGGTCCCGACCTACACCTATTTATAATAGGAGGTGATGATGTGATTCCTATCCCTCGCGTCGAAGACCCATGGCCGTATGGCGGTGAGCGAATCCCTACCGATACCTGCTATGCCTTCGAAGGCACCTATATCGTAGATTTGCTGGACAGTCGCGATTCAGACTTCACCGTAGGTTGCACCCGCAACAATGTGGCTCGTCTGCCTTTGGAAGACGGTCAGCTCGATACGGATATCCGAAGCGACATCGGTGCTTACTTCAATATCAGCAGTATGTATGGCGGCGGTATCCCTGTTGGCAATGTTCTGATGATCAGCAACCGCGACTGGATTCCTGCCAGCTGCACGATGACCCAGCACCTGCCGCTTCTTTACAATACCGACGATCCAGAGCTGATTCGCAACGGAATGTATATCAGTCCGAAGCTGCTGACCGAAGATGCGGAAAGACTCAGCATCTATTGCAAGTCTTTGGACAAGGCAGATATGCTGATGTTCAATCTTCATGGTGCCAATGAAGAGGGTATGTGCGGATTCTATAGTGAGGATGAAGCATTCAATCCTTCGCTCCTCAACCAAGGCAGGGCAAGAGTCTTCAATACCGTGGCTTGTTTCGGAGCCCGATATGCCGGTTACAAACGAAACGACTCCATGTTACTCAGCGCCCTCTACGGAGGTGGCGTTTTGCTCTATACCGGTTCGCTCATTCCGGTTCCGATGTTCTCTAATGAGGAAACGGATGAAGCCCGCCAACTTCTGTTGAATCCGGGCACAGGCAGCGAGGTGCTGATGCGCCTCTATCCGCTCTATCAGTTCAAGGGTATGACGGGCGGAAAGGCAATGCTCCAGGCTAAGTGCGATTACTTCAATATGTGCCGACATGTAGAAGATGACAGTTTCTCTATGAGCACAGCCTTGATGTTCTGTCTTTACGGCAACCCAATGCTCCATGTCCGTCGCAGGGAATATGTGGTTGAATCTGCCCTGCAGAATGATGCGATGCCACCAGCTCCTATCAAGGCTGACGGTTCTCCACTCAAGAAGACCATACGACAGCGCCTGCTGCAGAAGGATAAGAGCAACCAGTCGCTCATCGACCAGATTCGTGGATATGTGGATGAGAATCTCAATGCTATCCGAAACATGGTAGAGCAGCATCTGTACCAGCAGCTGGGCTTGAAACCGGAAATGCTGGATAGCATCGACCAGGTAAGCCGACCTACCATCGACGGCAATTACGAAACGGGATATTCATTCAACTATCACGACGCAAGCCGCCAATATGGAGCTGACACCTTCGTAGAAGTAGATGTCCAGGGCAAGACGAAGCGAATCTATACAACGAAATAATCTGTCCCCTCTACAAAGAGGAATCTATAGCAAATAACAAAAATAATAACAATCATAAAAACTGAAACATATGGGATTTTTTGGTTTTAAATCTTCTAAGGAAGTAGAAGAAGAGAAAAGACAGGCTGCCGAGGAAGCAGCGAGAAGAGTGGAACAGAACAACCTGACCAACCTCAGCAATCTGAGCAAGGGTAGTCAGCTGAACTTCGCCATCCCTTACTTTGATGTCTTCGACCCACGCCTGCAAGATTATGGCGTACCAGTATCTGTACATGGTGCCGTGGTATATGCCATCGAGGACATGGATCTCTTCCATAGTGTGAACCGCAATGAAGGTTACAGCGACGAGACTTTCAAGAATAAGCTTCGTGGCCAGCTCACCAAGTTCATCAAGAGTGTAGTTAGCAATGCCCCTTCTGACGCTCAGATTCCTGTAGTTCAGATTGAGCGCAAGATTTTTGAGATTAGCGAACTCATCCAGCAGCGTGTTACTCCACAGGTAGAGAAGCTTTTCGGCATCACCATCCGCAGTCTCGACATCACAGGCATCAACGTAGATAAGGAGAGCCGTGGCTATCGTGAACTCAAAGCCCTCACTGCCGAACTGGAGAAGGAGCGTATGATGGCTCAGCATAATGCCCAGATTTCCAACTTCAACCTCAACAACGACCTTCAGCAGGATATGCTCAAGAAGCAGTCTGAGCTGAATCTCGATGCCATAGGCAGAAAGCAGGAACTCGACCTTGGCGGTCAGGAGGAGTTGCAGCGCATGAACTTGGAGAACCAGCGTGAAACCATGCGTATTCAGCGTGAGGAGATGCAGCGTGCTTCTCGTCTCCAGACAGAGCAGACCTTTATGGGTGCTCATCAGGCAAACCTCAATGCTGGTGTTCTCAACAATGCCACAGACAATGGCATCAATGCCTTCCGCCAGCAGACTATAGGTGGTGGTATGAACAATATGGGTCAGATGGGTGGAGCGCCTCAGATGCCAGGTCAGAAAGGCATGGGTGGTGCACCTCAGATGCCAGGCATGGGTGCTGCTGTTCCTCAGGTACAGTATTATATTGGCATCAATGGTCAGCAGTATGGTCCTTGCGATTGGAACAAGCTCCAACAGCTTGTTCAACAGGGTCAGCTCACCCAGCAGTCATACGTTTGGAAGAACGGTATGGCGCAGTGGGAGTTTGCCGGCAATGTAGCAGAACTCGCTCCATTGTTCCAAGGTATAGCCCCACAGATGCCGGGAATGCCTCCTACTATGCCGGGGATGTAAATAAAATAATACGAGTAACAAAAACTAAATATATAACAATATGGGACTATTTAAAGTTATAGGTGGTGTCGTAAAAGGCACAGCAACGGTTGTTGGTGGTGTTGCTAAGGGAACAGCTCTTGTTGCAGAAGGAGTTATTAAAGGTACTGTAGCTGTAGCAGAAGGTATCTCTGACGCATTAGCAGAAGATGAGAAGAAAGAAGAAACAAATAATTCTCTCAATACTCATAACGATACAGACTGCTTTGTTATAGAGGAAGGTACAACAATCATAAACTCCAATAGTTTTGAAAGTTATAATGGTGAGAATACTATTATTCTTCCTTCTACATTGGAAGGTATCTACAATGATTCATTCGATGAATGCAAAAATGTAGCAAACATAGACTTTTCTAAAGTCTCTAAGGTAAAAAATATACCTTGCAATTTGTTTGAAGAGCTTCATCATTTAAAAAGAATTGTCTTTCCAGAAGGTGTCATAGAGATAGATTCTTATGCAATTATTGATTGCAAGGGACTCAATGAAATTGTCTTGCCTAGCACATTAAGAGAAATGGGCAACCTTTTTTCTAACTGCGAAGCGATGAGAGATATAAACACTTCTAAAGTCTGCCATCTCAAAAAGATAAGTAACTATACCATAGAAGGCAAAAATCATATCCGTAAATTTGTCATTCCACAAGGTGTAGAAATTGTAGATAGTCCATTCTTAGATGGCAACTATATACAGGAAGTCTATGTTCCATCTTCAGTTAGAGAAATCGACTTTATTACCGAAGATGAGGAGAACAATATAGATGTTTATCTCTACTCTGACAAAATTGATGATATTGAAAATTTATGTGCTGACGTAAGAAACCTCTACGTAATACCAGAAGCATATGATCACTACAAAAAGTTGATAGATGATATTGATACAGAAGCAAAATTAAGAGAAATGCCTTTCATGATGGTAAATTTCTATAATGAATATTCTACGACAGAGAAAGAAGCATCTGTTTCTAAAAATACAGATATGTCTGAATCTATGACTATTGCGAAAGGCTCAACAGCACCGCCAATGTCCGAAATGCAAAAAGAAGACAGTCCTGCACTTTCGCAGCCTGTACCTGTCCAAGACATTAAGAAGTCTCCAGGCAACCTGTTCTCTGATGGTCTTGAGGAACTCATCAATTCTGTAGCAGAAAGCGATGAACTGACAGATAAAAAGAAGGAGATTGTCTTACGCCGTGCTGTTAAGGAGGGAGAAGATCCCGACGAGGTAGAAATGGTGCTTGAGGCAAGATTCTACGAGAAGCATAATTAATACATATAAAAGAATATAATAACAAATAAATTTATCTACTATGTACAACGAGAAGTTAGAAGCACTCATCACTGCAGCATTGGCAGATGGGGTGTTGACAGACAAAGAGAAAAATCTTCTCTTTAAGAAGGCCGAGGCTATGGGCATCGACCGCGACGAGTTTGATTTAGTACTTGAAGGTCGTCTTGCTAAGCGTAAGAAAGAAATGGAAGCACAGGCTCCTCAGGCAGCTAAGCCTGCTAAGAAGGAAGGTGCAATTCCACAGGAGCTTGATGACCTTCTCAAAGAGTACCTTACCGACGGCATCATCTCAGCTAAGGAGCGTCAGGTGCTTTTGAACAAGGCACAGGCTCTGGGATTGAATGTTGACGAGGTTGATCTGTATATCGATGCACAGCAGCAGAAGGCAGATCAGGCAGTAGCAGCTACTATGAACAAGCGTCGTGGCAAGACCTGCCCTTACTGCGGTAGCTCTATTCCAGAACTGACCGACAAGTGTCCTAACTGTGGTGGCAACATCACCCCTGAGGCAAGTAAGGAGTTGGCGGAAATCATTGAGCATCTTGAGTCTGCTTTGGTAAACTTCAAGTCTGGAGAAGATGTTGATAAGAGCAAAGCTGAGGTGGAGCGCTATGCTCGCAAAGCAAGAATGTACTATGGTAACAATCCTAAGATACAGCGCTTGCTTGATGAGGTCGAGACTGAAGCAGAAGCAGCAGAGGCAGATGCCAGAAAGAATTATTGGATAAAGATATTGATTAAATATAAATTTATAATAATAGGCATCATCATTGCTATAATAATTGCCGCTTTCTTCACAATTCGAGCAAATAAAGCCGAATTTGATGCTGGCAAAACAACAGAGCTCGTTAACGAAGCTATCCAACAAGGAGATTTGGGCAAAGCAGAGGCTCTGATAAGTGCGTACACAAGCCATAAGAAACAGTATGAAGGTGATTTAGGGAATGTACGAGAATCTCTAAATAATGCCTACCTTGAAGCTGGAGATTTTGATAAAGTATATAACACATTGGATATAGATTATATTCGGATGTGTATAGGTGATGAAGCCCAAAAATACTACGACCTTACATGTAAGTGTATTGACATTCTAAAAAAGAAAGGTAAAAGTGATTCTGAAATAAGATCATTTATAGACAGAAAATGTGAGGCGTACGAAGAGAATGCATACGAGAAACAGTGGAACAAGGATAGAGTTATAAAACGTCTTTATAAGTATGCCGGAGTATAACGTAATATTATATAATAACAAAATTGATGTCGTATTTTAATATACGGCATCAATTAAAACTATACTTTATGAAAAGAACAATTATATACGTATTCGGGCCTAAGCGCCTTTCACCTCAGTATTCTTCCAATACAGAGTTGAAACTGCAGGAAGGTGGCTGGCTTAAAATTGGCCAGACCTCAGAAGAAAACGACAATATTGACAAATGGGAATCTGCTATGGTAAGAATCAATCAGGAAGTGCGTACAGGTATCCCAGAGGTTTGTCAGTTGTTCGAAGTTTTTGAATATCCTGAGCAAACAGGAAATACAGATGATGCTATCAGAAGTTTGTTAACAGATGATATCTATAATCTAGAATGCTCAAAAGTCCATAATCAGAACATCGATAAATACGAAATTAGAGCTGGACGTGAGTTTGTTTATGGCGTAACAAGAAGCCAAGTGCTGAATGCCATAGCCAAGTTTGAGCGTAATCTGATTTTAGACAATTACGGCAAAGAGGGGTTCGACAATCTTATGCAGATGATAAAAGACAACAATAGCGGAGATTCACCGCTTGAGATCAACCAAGATATGGATTCTTCTGCAGAGTTTTCCACAAGCAAGAAATCAGAGTGGTGTGACAATCTTTGGAACAGTGTCATTGACAAAATCAAGAGCACTATTGGCTCCTCTATCAGCAATCCAAAGGGCAGACCATACATTAACTTCAATTCTCCAAGACGCAAAGATTTCTTCTATGACTGTGGTTATAGTGTTCGCTATGGCATTACCACTGTAACAATCAGTACACTTAATGGTAAAGATGCCAAAAAACAAATGGATGAATTTATAGCCAAGAATGATGTCCTCACCCAATTACCAGACCTGAAGCTTAAACAAGGAACTAAGCAGAAGAACAAATGGGCATGGCTTATTACAGACACTTTGGACAAAACAGATGACGAGTTGGTGAATTGGTTTGCTGATACCATCTTAAAGTTTTATAGCATATTTGAAAATATAGAGGGTCAGTAAAATAGCTATTTGATTTAACAGATTATAGCTATATAGGAATTACACATCATTCAATAATCAAGCGCCAATACTTTTTTTCAAAATATTGGCGCTTTTTTTTGAAATTTTCCCTCAATATTACTATATTATATAGGTATAACCAAAAAGAAAGAATAAAATGGCAAATAAAATGTCTATATGTATTATCAAATACACCTATACTCAATATGTAGGGGTGGATATCGAAAAATATACTCGGGGACTATTCGAGTATGTGAAGGAAGCGTTTGGGGAGTTTCGACCACAAATGTCGGAGCCTGGAACTATACCAGATATGCCAGACTATCTGGATATCGTGCTCTGCAAGAAGGATGGCAGCATCTTCTACGAAAGCGACATTCTGCGCCGTGCCGTCAACATTCCGCATGATTGTCAAATGGGTGGATTAGTATTGGAAATCTTTATCCAGAACTGCGATGGAACGAGATACAAAAAAAGACATGCATATCCCAAGCCTTGGTGTAACCATAAAGCTAACAGCAAGTCGGACATGAGAAAACTGAAAATTCATAAAACTATCACCAAAAGGAATCTTAACAATCAAGAAGGCAATGACTCTGAAGGTTGTCTCCCTGAACTTAAGTTTCACAAATTCTTAAGATAACCATCCTATGACATACGAAGATTTCAAACAATTGGCTGAGCATCCACAGCATCGGGATGTTCCTGCCATCTTCAAGCTCGAAGTTTTAGAAACGGAAGAGCTGGAGGAGAAAAAGCGTTCACATTATCCGAAATACAAGGTGAACACCTATTGTCCGCAAGCCTTCACCACAACTTTGGAGGAGGCAGAGAGACTGATGCACCAGGATGTCCTTTACCGCAAGAAGATGAAGGAGGAAGACGACTATCCGCTGGATACCTTCTGCTATTATATCTCGGAGATTCCAATGGGACTGTTGCACTACGACCGCGAATGTCTTTCTGAAAGAGTGTATGACGGTGAGGGAAAACTGATCGACCGGTCTTACTGCTGTTCGCGTTTCAGCATTTACTATCCCGGAGTCTGCGATTTGCCTGCATACGACCGTCATCCTGACGAGACCTTCCGAGGCAGAAACGCAGAACAGATTAGATTCCAGAAAGGTGACATCGTGGAAGTATATCGTAGCAATGAGGTGAAACTTGCCATCGTTGTCGGTACTCCGCTTACCACCGAATGGATCTGGGAGAGAAACCAGGCTGCCAAGGATAAAAGGGGATTGGATGAACTGCCATATGATGAGACGGATGACAGCTATACCGTGATAGATGGTCCCGGCTACGAATACCACGACCACGTTCCGTCGCTGTATGTCTTCGCCCCTCACTATCATGTGCCGCTCTATCTTCAGAGACGATTCAAGGGTTATCTGGAAAAGGCTGAGAAAAAGCAGAAAGAAGAGGAGGAGAAAGACAGGATCTTCCGCCAGGCTCACGATTGCTGCTTCAGCAACAAGGAACAAATAGAGAAGTCTGAAAAGTGCGGCTGTTTCTTCTGCGGCGAAATCTTCTCGCCATCCGAAATCACGGATTACCTCCCTGATGATCCGCCTACAGCAGAATGTCCCTTCTGTTATACCGACTCCGTAATAGGTGATGCCTCCGGCTTCCCTATCACCAAGGATTTCTTGAAGAAAATGAGGAAGAGATGGTTCTAGGCGATTTTTCAACGTTTTTCACCGACCTGCCCCCTATCTCATGGGGGCAGTATCAGTTTTGAAAATGGACATTAAAGGGGGTAGGCTTCCACATTCTATGAGAGAAATGAGAGTTGGTTTGCAGCAACCGTTTCCTTATATATAATGAAGTGTTAGAAATGGAAGAGCTGGAGGAGAAGAAGCGTTCGCATTATCCGAAATATAAGGTGAACACCTATTGTCCGCAAGCCTTCACCACGAAAAGAATAGAACTTTTCCCTCATAAAAGTTTGGTGGTATCATTTTTTTGTTGTAGCTTTGCAAATGAATTAATTCGATGACGCAATGGCAAGAAAATTATATCCTATAGGAATTCAGACATTTGAACGGATCCGCAAGGAGGATAAGTTCTATATAGATAAGACGGAATATGTCTATCGTATGACTCATACGGATGGAACGTATTTCTTCTTGAGTCGCCCACGCCGTTTCGGCAAATCGCTGCTGGTTTCAACCTTCCAAAGTTATTTCGAGGGAAAGAAGGAACTGTTCAAGGGGCTTGCCATCGAGAAGATGGAGAAGGAGTGGAACGAGTATCCCGTGCTGCACTTCGACCTGAGCAAGGGTAAGTATATGGAGAAGGAACAGCTGAATCGTTATTTGTTGGATATTATTGAAAAGCAAGAGGCAAGGTTCGATTGCATGAGCAATAAAATAGATGTTAATATTCGACTTGACGATTTGATAAATGCCGTTTATCAGAAGACTGGCAAGCAGGTGGTGGTGCTCATTGATGAATATGATGCTCCGCTGCTGGATGTGGCGCATGAAAAAGAAAAACTAGATGAGCTCCGTAACACGATGCGCAACTTCTATAGTCCTCTGAAGGGAAATGAATCAATGCTTCGCTTCGTATTCATGACGGGCATCACGAAGTTTTCGCAGCTCAGCATCTTCAGCGAGCTGAACAACATCACCAACGTGAGTATGGACGAGCCTTACGCCGGCATCTGCGGCATCACCAAGGAGGAAATGTTGACCCAGATGAGTGATGACATCGACGCTCTTGCCAAGCATCTAGAACTGAGCAGGGAGGAGACCATCCAGGAACTCAAAGACCATTATGATGGTTATCACTTCACATGGCCATCGCCTGATATTTTCAATCCTTATAGCTTGCTCAATTGTTTCGCAAAACAAGATTTGAGAGCTTTTTGGTTTGAGTCTGGCACACCTGTTTATCTTATCAACATGATGAGAAAATTCAAGGTTCTTCCTTCTATGTTGGGCAGGATGAGAGCCAAGGCTTCCTCTTTTGATGCTGCTACGGAAAAAATGACTAGTTTGTTGCCTTTGCTTTACCAAAGCGGATATTCCACCATCAAAGGGTACGAGAAAAAGACCAGGGTTTATACCTTGGATATTCCAAATCGAGAAATTTTTATCGGTCTTTATGAGAGCTTGTTGCCTGGATATGTGCAGTCGGAATCTGATGAAGGAAAGGTGGTGATAGCTGATATTTCCACCTATCTGGAAGACAAGGATATGGAAGGGGCATTACAACTCTTGGCAGACTTCTTGGCGACGGTGCCTTATTGTGCCAATACGGATTATGAGGGACATTACCAGCAGATGTTTTATATCATCTTTGCCTTGCTTACTGACTACAATATTATTGTGGAGCAGCACACGGCTAAAGGGAGAATCGACATCACGATGGAGACTGCCGACACCATCTATGTGATGGAACTGAAATTCAATAAGAGTGCGCAAGAGGCATTAGACCAAATCAATGACAAGCATTATGCCCAAGCCTTTGCCTTGAAGAATAAGGAAATTGTAAAGGTGGGCTTGAACTTCTCTGTCAAAGACGAGGTGAATACCCTGGAATGGGTGATTTCCTGACACAGAGGGGGTTAGCCATGGGACTGATGCACTACAACCGGGAATGTCTTTCGGAAAGAGTGTATGACGGAGAAGGACCGAATCTTCCGCCAGGCTCACGATTGCAGCTTCAGCAACAAGGAACAGATAGAGAAGTCTGAAAAGTGCGGCTGCTTCAGCTGCTGCGAAATCTTCTCGCCATCCGAAATCACGGATTACCTCCCTGATGAGCCGCCTACAGCCGAATGCCCCTTCTGCCATACCGACTCCGTAATAGGTGATGCCTCCGGCTTCCCTATCACCCAGGATTTCTTGAAGAAAATGAAGAAGAGATGGTTCTAGGCAAAATAAGGAAAATCGCCCTAATCCCAAAATTTATACCTATTTTTGGGATTACAATCCCAAAAAACATACCAAATTTTAGGATTAGGGCGATTTTTCAACGTTTTCATCTATCTTCCTCCCCTATCCTCATGGGGGCAGTATCAGTTTTGAAAACGGACATTAAAAAATGCCGTTTACCCAAAAAGATCATTCATTTTCACCTCACTATTCACCAATCCGCTATGCATATTCTGCTTCACCCCATAAGTCGTGATGAAAGTATGCAGCAATGCCTTCTTCGTCTTGGTCGCTACAGAGAAGGAAGACATTCTGTCACGCAGCCGCTGCTCATAGCTGGCATCTATCACAAACTCATCCTTGGCATATTTCATCTCACAGATATTGATAGCTCCATCAGCACGGTCTATCAGCATATCTATCTGACCTCCTCTCCATTCTGCACCGGTAGAATCCACAAAAGGACGGCAGGACCAGGAATAAACATTCGCCAAAACACCAGAAATACCCAATGCCTTCTTGATCTGTGGGATATGATGCAGGCATACCTGCTCGAAAGCATAACCGCTCCAGGCTGTTCTACTTCCCGAATTACGCATATTACTCCAGAAGTTCTTATCCTGCCCACTGTTATTCGCTACAAAACGGGTATAGAACAATGAGTATAAGTCAGTTAACTGATAAAGAGCATCTCTTTCACTCTTTCCTATGGTAGAATATTTCCTGATAAATTCACATTTCTTCAGATTCTCCAGGATTTCAGATAACTGTCCACCGCCTTTCAGTTTCAACTCATCCATCAATTCCTTACGAGTCATCCCCTTCATTTTTTCTGAAAGCACCTCTACTATCTTGCGATAATGCTTGGAGTCATTAAAGAGAGAGCGGAAAAGGAAATCGAATTCTCCACGTAATGGTGAATCCTGCGAGAAAAACAATCTGTCGATGCACACGTCTAACGGCACACCACGCTCCAGCATATCAAGATAATAAGGAATACCACCCAATATCATATACACATCCAATACCTGCTGGCGGGTAAGAGCAAGGCCTTTCAATTCGTTTAAAAACTGCTCTGTCTCGCCCAGAGAGAAGGGAGCCAGATAGATCTGCCGGGTTACACGACCATACAATCCGCCCTTATCGCCGATAAACTTAGCCAACATCCACGTAGTGGAAGAACCACAGACGATAAGTTTCAGCTGAGGGACCATAGATGCCCATGAATTCCAGAAATAACTGAAAGCTGCGATGAAATTGCTTTTGGGCGTATCCATCCAAGGCAACTCATCAAAGAACAGAACAATCGGTTCCTGCTGAGATAAGCCCGACAGATATTCACGTAAAGCAGCAAAAGCCTCAAACCAGGTTTTCAATCTCGGCACTGTCTTTTTAGCATACTGTGCCAACGCCATCCGAAACTGCTCCAGCTGTACAGCACGACTCACTTCATACATACCTATAAACGAAAAGGCAAACTGGTCGTTGAACATTTTTCGAACCAAAAAAGTCTTTCCTACGCGCCTACGACCATAGATAGCTATCAGTTCAGCCTTGTTGCTTTTACAACGTTCCTGAATGAGTTTCTGCTCATATCCACGTCCTATTATTCCGTTTGCATCCATAACTTTCTGATTTTATTTCATTTATACTAAATCTTATCGGTGCAAAGATAAACAAAAAAAATGAAATCTGCAAGGATAATACCGCCCTAACTACCTTTTTTAACATAGTTAGGGCTGACTTATAAGCGATAGCACCTCCCTAACTACCTATTTTATATAGTTAGGGCGGTGCTATCTACAAATATTACTTCTTCTCTTCCAGATGCTTCTTCACGGCATCCTCGATATCGGCCTTGTAATTCAAGCCGTAGAGGCGGTAGAGATCCTGCATGTGGAGCATTCTTGGGAAGAAGTTCTCCAGGTTGCGCTTATCCTTGGCAGTCCACTGCACCTCAGAAAGGGCGGCAAGTCTTGGCAACAACTCCCACTCCATCTTCTCGGCATCCTTTACCCACTCGGTCCAGATACAACCCTCGGCACCGATGATGTTCTGCTGCTCGGCAGGAGTCAGCTTATCAGAGCAAGGATCGAGATCATATACTCGCTGGATGCTAGGAATACCCTCTATCTTGTTGATGCGAGGATTGCTGAAATAGAAATTCGAAATAGGAGCCACAATGGTAGGATGACCTTCACGGGCTGAACGGATGCTGGCATTCACACTGGTCCAACCGCAAACGGTGATGTCCTTGGATGGAGTTCCTTCCAGAATCTCATCCCAACCCATCATCTTTCTGCCACGGTTTCTGATCTGCTTCTCTATCTCACCCATAAACCAGGTCTGGAGCTGCTCTTCCTTGCTGTGCTTAGGAAGCTCCTGGATGCCGAGCTCTGCAATCTTCTTCTGACAGTTCTCGCAAACCTTCCAACGGTTCTTTGGGCACTCGTCGCCACCAATATGAATATACTCTGATGGGAAAATATCCATGATTTCATCCATCACATCCTTGGCAAACTGGAGAGTCTGAGCCTTGCCGGCACACAACACATCCTCGAAAACACCAAAACGGGTAGCTACCTCGTAAGGACCACCGGTACAGCCCAACTCAGGATAAGATGCCAGGGCTGCCAACATGTGACCCGGCATATCCACCTCAGGAATCACGGTGATGTATCGGTCGGCAGCATACTTCACGATTTCGCGAGCTTCCTCCTGGGTATAATATCCCGAAACAGGAACGCCATCAAACTCGTTCTTGTTGGTTGGCAGAATAGTCTCCTTGCGCTTGGAACCAATCTGGGTAAGCATCGGATACTTCTTGATTTCAAGACGCCAGCCCTGATCCTCGGTAAGATGCCAGTGGAAATAATTGATGTTGTGCATCGCAAAGACATCAATCAACTTCTTGAGATAAGGTACGCTGAAATAATGACGACCCACATCGATCATGAATGCACGATAAGCAAAACGGGGAGCATCAGTAACCTCGGCAGCCGGAAGAGAAACGCTCTTCACATTCCTGGTGATAGGCAACGCCTTCATCACACTCTGGATGCCATAGAAGATACCTACATGAGAGGTGGCAGAAATGGTGATGCCATTCTTGTTGACCACGAGAGAATAAGCCTCAGACTGGGTATCGCCAGCATTCAGCGCCAGACGGATCTGCCCCTTCGCCTGCTTGTCGGTAGTCTTTACCCCGATACCGGTTACCTCCTTGATATGAGATGCCAGGAACTCGGCGTCCTTCTTCTGCTTCTCATCTCCAGCAGCATAATAGATTGTAGTTTTGGCTGTGATGCGGAAAGGAGCGCTGCTCATCTCCTTGACTTGCTGAGGCAATGGAACAATCTGCCAACTGCCCATGTTCACATCCTTGGCTGATAATGAAAGGCTAGCCAAAAAAGCCATAGTTAAAATGATTCTTCGTATCATAATTTTGAATGAATAGGTTTTAAATCACTGCAAAATTACGATTTTATACCGAAAGTACGGCATAAATGGAAGAAAAGCATTCTTCACTATGGCTTTTTTAACCTATTTTGGGTCTAGAACCTGCCAGATGGCGGCTTCTAGAAGAGATTCACGATGCGGTCGATGTCAACCGAAAGTCCCACAGAGAAGGTGCGACCGGTGGTCATCGCCGAACTCCAATAATACTTCTCTGGTGTATAATCGAAGAGATTATCTACCGTGAAGTTCAGGTTGACGGCATCCAGGAATCGCTGCTGAAGAGTGAACTTCCACAACTGATATGCCTGGTCATGCTTCTCGATGTTCGTATCTGGTGTAGAAAGATAACGACCGGAAAGAGCGGCATTGATGCGATAGAATGAACAGAGCTGGCGATCGTAATCTAAACGCCAGGTAGCGGAATGCGGACGAGGCTGGGAGAACTGGGAATCTACGCTTCTGCCACCCACATGAAGATAGCTATAGTCGAGTTTCACACCGAGGCCCATATCCGAACGGTACTGGGCACTGAAGTCGATGCCGCTCACATCTACACCATCCTCGTTGCAATAACGGGAAGCCACATCCGGCTGACCGGTTCCAGGGGTATAATCGGCATAATCCTCGGTAGTGATGCGCTTATCATACTTATTATAATAGCCCATCAGGGTAAGACTATACTGACCAGTAAAGAAGCCAGCATTCTTCACCCTGCCGGTATGCTCCAGCGCCAGGTTGTAGTTGTTGCTCTTCTCCGGCTTCAGATCCGGGTTACCGTAAATCATCTGCATACCTGCCATATCAAAGTTCATATACATCTCCTTGAGGGTTGGGGCACGGAATCCGCCAGCATAGTTGGCACGAATGGAAAAGCCCTTCCACTTGGTCATCAGAGCCAGACGACCGGTAGTGGCATGCTGGCTGGATGCAGAGAAGTAATCATGACGAAGACTTGCCACGATGTTCAACCACTGCAAAGGATTATAATCGAACTGAGCGAAGGCATCGTATGAATTCTGAGTCTTGGAACCATTGTTGGCAAACTGATAGGTGGTGAGATAATCGTTCAGGAAATCAGCACCTGCCGTCAATGTATTCTTGCCGAAGATATGGGAATAGAGGGCACGGACGGTATTCTGACGATTGGTATAATCGTGATCGTGAGTGCGCTCATTGTTCACGAATCGGGTCTTGTCATACTGGTCGAATCCGTAAGAAATCTCCAGATTATCATTTTCCGAGAGATTCATCACGGTCTTCAGTCCGGCAGAATAATCCTTATAGTGGTCATCGTAGTTACTGCGATTGCTGATACGGGCGAAATAGCCGCCACGACCTATCAGCTTCACCTTGTCAGAGAGCTTGTAGGTAAGTCGCTCCTTCACATTGAAGGTCTCGCCACCATAGATATGGAGGATGTTGGATTCTGTATCGAAAGGACTGGTAAGCTGCACCTCATCTGATGTGGTGCGCTGGATGCTGGTCTGCGAATTCCACTTTCCGGCATTGAAGCTGAAGCTTCCACCGTGGCGCCACTCCTTGTTGAAGTCGTTGTAGCGGGTATTGACATTGGCAGTCCAAGGCTCGCTGTTTTCACGGGAGATGATGTTGATGACTCCGGCTACGGCATTAGCACCATAGAGCGCCGAAGCTGCACCCTTCACAATCTCGATACGGCCCACATTATCCAGATTCAATCGGCTGTAATCTACGTTATCCATGGTTTCGCCAGCCAATCGCTCGCCATCTACGAGAAAGAGCACAGCGTTTCCACCGAAACCATTCATGTTGAGAGAAGTCTCCTGATTCATGGCATAGCCGAATTCCAGACCCGGCATCTGCTCGGTAAGGAGGTCCTGGATATTGGTAGCATCGGCAATCTTGATATCATTGGCAGTAATCAGACGGGTTACCACAGGAGCATCCTTCAAAGCCTTCGGAGTACGGGTTGCAGTTACTACCACCTGATCAAGGGCTGTAGCATCCGGCTGAAGACGTAGAACATGCTGATCGCCTTTCTTCTCATCTGTCTTCAGAATAAAGGTCTGAGTCTGATAACCCACATAGCTAACCTTTACCTTCACCGCACCTACCTTATTATAAGGGATGCGGAAATATCCGTCTTCATCAGTGGTTACTCCTCCCTTGGCATTCACCATCTGGACGGTGGCACCCACCAGAGGTGCGCCCGAATCATCGAGCACTCTACCCACGATATCTCCCTGGGTTTCGGCTTTCAGATTCAGGCACAATCCGCAAAGGATCAGGAATAGTGCGAATATCTTTTGTTTCATCGAGTTATGTCAAAGCTTATCCTGAAACAATCTTCTTATTTTGTACAAACAAACTTACCAATCATTGGCATAGGCATCTTGCCATACTGCACAGAATAGTTGACGGTCAGGGTTTTGTCCTTCAATGTACCCTGCAAAGTAACAGTGTACTTCTTCTCTGCACCATTCACGGTAATAGTACCTGCATAGTTCTCCTGAGCGAATGCATAAGCACCGTTAGAACCGGAAACCTTTACAGCAGGAACCTCCAGAGCAGGAAGAGCCATCATACCCTCTCCGCAAGCTGGCAATGTAACCTTGACTGTAGCATCATCTAGCGCCTCAATCTTCATGGTAAGATTATCGTATGTAGAAGCCTCACCCATTACGGTCATATCCAGGCTGCTGGTGTATGTACCAGCAATCTCCTTGGCAGCTGCCACTGTATCATTATCATCATCGCTGCTGCAAGAGCTGAATGCTACACACATAGAAACCAAAGCCAACATCATGGCCATCATTGTCTTAAACTTTTTCATTTTTCTTTTCTTTTTTTATTTAGTTACAATAATATTTTCTGTTCAAGGGGATTTGCAATCCCCGATTATTTATCTTCCGGAACATAGATGATTTCGCCATTCTCCAGCTGGTAAGCGATGCCCACCTTCTTTCCTTTGTTGCCAGATTTATTGCTCTGGTTTTCAGAAGGAGTATAGCGATTGATCTTCTGTCCATCCTTGGTAATGATTTCCATATTCTCCTTGCCAGGGTTCTTCACCATCGTGAAGTTATCCTTGCTGAACATTTCCGTCATATTATAGCGCGAAACGAGTGCCACCATCAGGGCGAGGGCAAATACCATCGCCACATCGAAGAGGTTGCTCACTACGCTCATCGGATCATCATCCTCGCCATCATGCGAGAGACGACTTCTACGTCTTTGTCTCATATTCTTTTCAAGATATTAAGGAATTACTTTTTCTCATCAATCAGGTCTGCCATAAACTCGAGGTTGCTCATATCCTCGGTGTACCAGCGATTCTTGGTCTGCTTGGTTACAAAACCGATGGCTGCAGAAAACAATCCCACTACGGTGGTAGCGAAAGCCACCTGCATATTATAAGCCATCGAAGCAATATCGCCGGTAGAAAGACCTACCAGGGCTGGACCCATAGGTATCAAGGTACCCATCAAACCGAGCATCGGACCCATCTTCAGAAGTGTAGAAGGAAGAGAAAGATCCTTCTCTACAAACTGGGCATACTGGTCGAGGATGCGGTTCACCTGCGCCTTACTCTGACGGTTGTCCACGAGTTTCTTCATATAGGAAACGATAACAGCCTGCTTGTTCTTTGGCAAGCGATCGCCCAGGGTATCGATGTTATCGAGCGTCAGGGTGTTCATCTGTTCACGAATCTCCGCACCCGACTTGCGCTTTACAAGATACTGTCCGAAGAAACCTCCGAGGAGCAGCAAGGCTCTGAGGAAGAAGAAAATCAACAAAATAATCACAGGAACCAGCATGCCTGTGGAAATCCAAAACAATACGTCTGATATGTAATTCATTATACTCTATATTTTTTAATTTGATAATTGTAAATTGCCCATCCTATCGCCATTCCTACGATGACGATGGCGATGACGCCGAGAAGCGAGAGAGCATCGAAACTGTTGAATCCTGCCACCGCTGTCCTGCCATTCACCGTACCGATGATGCCCATCAATCCGAGCAGCACCTCTACCAGGAAAAGCAGTTCCAAGCGGATTGGTCGCTCCGGCAAGAGCCATCTCAAACCGTAGGTGAATACCGGTGTCAAGACCAGCAGCACTACGGCAAGCACCCATGCCACTACCTGGAACGATACGCCGGGAAGCAGGAAGATGGTCATCACCAGAACACTGAAAAGCACTGGGAAAACCAGCAAACCCGGGAAGTACTTCAGGAAGATGAAGAACACCCATTTGCAGCGGCTCACATGTTCCGAAGTCTTCAGATCTACGTGGTGCACACAGAAAAGCATCGTGAGTGCCACGTCGATGCTCAGCAGCACCGCCATATCGAGCATCAGCTTCTGGTCGGCTATCCAAACCGCAATCTGCGTCTTCGACTGCTCGATGGCGAATGGCCAGGTCATTCCCACGAAGAAGGCTACGAGCACCGAGATAATCATAATCTCCTTCACTCCGTGGAAGGTCTGCTTCAGTACAAAACTGAAGCAAACCAATATCATCATTACTAAAACTAATGTCTCCACTATTAATATTATACTATTTAGTTTAGGGGGATATGTTATCCCCTTTACTATTCTATCATATTCTTTCTTCTTCTGCGAATCAGGATAGCGAGCACAACGAACGCTACGATGACGATGACTCCTACTACGATGCCGCTCACCACAGTGGTGGTTTTCTGAGCTTCCTCATTCAGCGTCTCCTTCTTCATCACCATACCCTTGTCGCTGCTGTTCTTCGCAGCCTCAGCATCGCGGATCTGCTCTACATTCTGCTGATATTCCTTGGCAGAAGCAGCATCGGTCTTGCTGGCTATATAGTTGCGGAGCTTGGCATTGTCGCAGACGAAACCGGAGCATGAAGGCTTATACTTGTTCACCGTCTCGGTATGAAGCTTGGCGATGTCCTTGAGCTGCTGAGGAGTAGCCTTCCACATTCCCTTGCGGGCACTCTCCATCATCACGGCGGTCATCTCCATCAGCGCTGCCGGATTCTGCTTGTCGAAGAACTCCTTGGTGCCGAGATGGTACTTGTCCTTGACATATACATTATATATCTCGTCCCACATCTCCTTGTCAATCGCCTTTGGCTTCATTACATTCCAGCCGTAGGTATTGGTTACGATTTCGGCGAATGTGCTGGCACTGCTGGCTCCACCTTTCATTTTCTCCTTGATATAGGCTGGGTTGAAGATGGTGGTTCTGCCCTCGATGCCGATAGCCTCCTTCACCTCCTGCATTCTCATATTGCTATGGTTGCGATAGTCGGCGAGATAAGCATCCGGATCCTTACCGGTTACGTTGCGCACTGCGAGGTTCATACCTCCCATAAACTCATATACGTGGTCGAGACTCAAGGCGCCCCAGGTATTGCTCTGACGTGGCTGAACCACTACATCGGTACGGGTCAGCGCTGCCTCGAAAGCAGCCTTGCGAACGGTCTCCCAGTTCTTCTCATCACCATAGAAGGCGCCCATATTGTTCATATAGACCTCGGCAATCTGACTCTCCTTATCCCAGCGGTCGCCTGCGGTTACCATCTCCTGAATGCCGGTGCCATAGTTGCCGTTTACGCCTCCAAACACTCGATACATACTTACCTCACGTGCCTCCTTTGGCGACATACCCTTCTCTACGAGCACCCGTTCCGATTCGGTAACACCGGCTTTCACCAGGTTGTCGTACTTGTCACCCTTGGCATTTGCCGCCATCTCTATCGCCTTGTTGATGAGGAAGAGACGGGATGCTGCCAGGTCGCGGAGCTGACCGGAAGTCTGAACCACGACATCGATGCGAGGACGGCCCAACTGCTTGGATGGGATGAGACGCAGATCGGTAACACGACCGAAGGCATCCCTTACCGGTTCTACACCGAGCATATAGAGAATCTGAGCGATGGTAGCACCCTCTGTTTCGATAAACTCGCTACTCCAGAGCGTGTAGCTCACCTTACGAGGATATTCACCCTTATGTCGCTCACAATACATCTTGATGGTATTGTCGCAAAGTTCCTTCGCCTTCTCCCAGGCATCCTCCGACGGTGTATTCTCCACATTGATGGAGAAGAGGTTTCTACCAGTTGGCAGGGTGTTAGGATTCACAATCAGATCACCACCAGGAGATGGAGCGGTAAAGCCGCCATTCAGGGCATTCATCAGAGAAGACATCTCGTTGAGCGGACTCTGACGGAGTGCCTCCGAATACTTGCCTACATTCTGCAAGGCATGCTCTACGGTAGTAATCGCCTGAGCCAGATGAATCTGCTGACGGGTATATTTAGGTGCTTTCGACATCATCATACCCTTATCTTTAGAAGATTTCTGAGATGCCTTACCCTTGCCGGCTTTCGCCATCTTCGCCTTTTTCAAATCTTCCTGATACCATTTCTGTCCCTTCTTGATGGCTTCCATCATCTTGTCTGGGAAGCGACCGGTCTGTTCCATCTTCTCGAAAGCCTCACGACTCATCTGCGGAATCTTCTTCTTGTGAGAAACCTTGGCAGCACGGAGCTCGCTTACCGTACGATGGTCCACCTTCTTCGGCTTCGCCTCCTTCATTCCACCCATCTGGTCTGCCATCTGCATCATCATCTGGATAGGATCCGGAGCTGCCTGCATCGCCTCTACCTTGCGAGCCATCTGGAGTTCGGCAGGAGTGATTCCTACATAACGGCAGATGTATTCATCAGAAACCGAGGCTGAACCCAGAAGCTGGGTCACGGTATTACGTGCCTTGCTCAGATAGAGACGGTCGAAAAGCTGCTTGTGCTTCTCCACACCCTCCTGGGCACGACCTTTCAACTTATCTACTGCCAGCATTCCGTAGGCAATAGGATCGGTAGCCATCGCATAGACACTGGTGCGGACATCATCGTTATCGTATGGCACACCCAGAGTATAGAGCTTGCCGGTAATCTTCTCGTTTGCCAACTCTTCTGCAAAGTTCTCCACTCTCGCGATTTCGTCTGCAGAATAAGGCTTGTTCATCTGCTTGGCATCGAGCCCCAGCTCACGGGCGATTCCCATCTTCACGGTCAGCGCCTTTACCTTGAGCGACTGTTCTGTGGATGCCTTCTTCTCGTAAGACTGGATGGCATCGCTCAACTGCTTATAGGTCTGTCGCAACTCGCTCTCCTTGAAAGGAGGAGTGAGATAGCTCTGGGTCTGGGCATAGGTACGGCGCTTGGCAATCATCGCCTCGCCCACATTGCCGATGGTATATATATAAAGATGTGGAACCACACCAATCAATCGGTCACTCCAGTCGTTGCTGTCGAGTGCCACCTGCTTTCTTGGGGTATATTCCAGCGAACCATGGGTTCCGAAATGGATGAGTGCATCAGCACTGAAACCATAACGTGCCCAGAGATAAGAGGCAACATAGGTGTAAGGAGGTGCCTGGTCGGTGCCATGCACAATCTTGAAGGAGTCGCCTCCCACGCCTGCCATCACCTGTGGAAGCAGGGCCACATTACCAAACTGCAGTCTTGCCACCGCCAACTTGCCGTCATCGGTAGCCATATATTTGCCAGGGAAGGAGCCATAGAGCTGGTTCATCTCCTTGATCATCTTCTTAGACAAAGCCTTCTGGGTCCATCCGGCAAACTGCTGGGCGGTAACCAGGGCTGGATGTCCAGACTTCAGGAACTGGGTATAAGCACCCTCGGCATAGGTTCCGAAGACTGCACCCTGAGCCTGAATCATCTTTGCCAATTCCTGAGGATTGGCTGGCAACTTGCCTACATTGTATCCCTCATTCTTCAAGCGAACCAGGAGATTGTAGAGCGATGGAACCACTTCCATTCCCGAAGCGGTAAGAGCATTCTGACCGGGACCCTTGAAATAGAAGATGACGATGCGCTTGCTGCTGTTCTTCTTGTTCTTCAGATTCACATAGCCCTGCACGCTCTCCACGAAACTCTCCATTCTGTCTGGAATGCCGTAAACCTCCTGCAAGCCTTCCTTGTTGATGCGCTGTCCGAAAACCACGTATGGACGGATAGCACCATCAATCTCCGGAGTCACGATGCTCTGCGACATGAAGCCGCCGTTCATTCCCTGCTTGTCGTTCTCCCAATCGGTGGTCAAGCGGTTGATATTAAGAGGTGAGAACAGTGGAATATTCTTCTGCTTCAGGAACTCAACGAAGTAATCGCCCAGTCTGCCGTGCGCCATATTCACTACGGCATTCGCCTGGATGCTGTCGGCATGATGACCGGCAATAAAGCTCTGAAGCTTATTGATGCGATACACCATGAATCCCTTCTTCTCGAAAGCCTTCTCTATATCAGGAGCCGTACCCATAAAACCAGTAAGCATGATGGTAGGAGCACCTTCTTTATATAAACCGTTCTTTGCCAGGAAGGCATCGTACTCACGGATACTGTTGAAGCCCAGTTCATCACCCTTCTCATCTTTCGGGTCGAAATGAGTCAGGAGATAGTCTGGTCGCTCATTCACACGTTCCGGCTCTGGAGCCATGAACTTCTTTCCGTCGATAAACTTGCGGATGTAAGCGAGCATGCTCTGATAATTCTTCTTGCCGCCGTTCTCGATATACTGCATCAGATAATCGGCATCGAAGTTATCCACTGATACGATATTGTTGGCTGGGTTGGTAGCCGCATGAGTCAGGGTCGGCACCTTGTAGGAAGCCTCTTCCAACTGCTTGCGCTGGTTCTCGTCGATTCGGAGACCCATACCATTCACGATAATCATATCGTAATCATCCAGATGATCGAAATCATCGGTTGTAATCTCACTCAGTTTAATCATCGCATTGTCGTTGGCATGCGAAATCTGTCCCAGCGCAATAGCCTGATAGTTGAGGAAAGCGATGCGGGTAGTACCCACCCAGGCAGAGTATGCCTTCGCCAAACCTCCCAGAACGATCACGGCCAATAAGGCCAGGAAGATGTGTTTCTTTTTAAATTTTCTGATTTTTCCTAATCCTTTTTTCATATCTATTCCTTTTATCGGGCTGCAAAGGTATAGCTTATTTAGAATCTGTACAATACCTAGAATTTGTGATTTTCACATTTTTTATACTTAGAAGTTGGTATCAGATTGATAGGCTCAGACTCCCATATCCTAATAAATGAGTAGTCTTTTCGTGGTTTTACGGAGTTTAGTTTGGTAGTTTCACATAAAAGCCGTAACTTTGCAACATAAATCAAACAGAAACTTTATAATAATGAAGAAACTAATTCTTAGTGCTGCTCTTCTGGCAGCATCTCTGGCATCCCAGGCCCAGCAAGGTCCGCTGTGGATGCGCTACCCTGCCATCTCACCGGATGGCTCTACCATCGCCTTTGCCTATAAGGGCGATCTCTATTGCGTTCCAGCCACTGGTGGCGAGGCACGCCAGTTGACGACCCACGCAGCTTACGACTCTCAGCCTATCTGGAGCCCCGACGGCAAGAAGATTGCCTTCACTTCCAACCGAGAAGGCAGCCTGGATGTTTACGTCATCTCTGCCAAGGGCGGTGCGCCAACCCGACTCACCACCCACAGCGGCAAGGAGACTCCAATCGCCTTCAAGGACAACGACCATGTGCTCTTCTCTGCCAACATCATGCCTACAGCCCAGAGCAATCTCTTTGCTGCCAATGAATTCTCACAGGTTTACGAGGTAAGCACAGAGGGCGGTCGTCCTAAATTGTATTCCGTTCTTCCGATGGAGAACATCACCATCAACAAGAACGGTCAGGTGCTCTATCACGACAAGAAGGGTTACGAGGATGCATGGCGCAAGCACCACACCTCTCCTATCACCCGAGATATCTGGATGCTCGATGGCGGCAAGTACCAGAAGCTTACTACCTTCAAGGGTGAGGACCGCAACCCGGTATGGGCTGCCGACAACCAGAGCTTCTACTATCTCAGCGAGCAGGACGGTTCCTTCAACATCTACCGCCGCAACATCGCAAGCGGTAAGGATACCCAGATTACCCAGCAGAAGAAGAATCCTATCCGTTTCCTTACTTCTTCGAATGATGGTTTGCTCTGCTATGGTTTCGATGGCGAAATCTATACCGTAAAGGAAGGTGGACAGCCTCAGAAGGTAAACATCTCCATCACTACAGACAACGATGAACCAAGCCTCATCCGCAAGGTTCAGTCTTGGGGCGCTACCGAGATTGCACTTTCTCCAGATGCCAAGGAGGTGGCTTTCGTGATGCACGGCGATGTATATGTTACCTCTACAGAATACAAGACTACCAAGCGAATCACCGATACTCCTCAGCAGGAGCGCAACCTGAGCTTTGCCCCTGATGGCAGAAGTCTGGTCTATGCTTCTGAGCGCAATGGCGTATGGCAGATTTTCCAGGCTAAGATCAAGAACGAGAAGGAGAAGAACTTTACTTACTGCACCGAGGTAGAAGAGGAACAGCTCACCAAAACCAATGTTACTTCTCAGTATCCTGCCTACAGTCCTGATGGCAAGGAGGTGGCTTTCTATGAGGATCGTGCTACCCTCCGCATCATCAATCTGAAATCAAAGGAAGTACGCACCGTACTCGATGGCAAGTACAACTATTCTTACTCTGATGGCGACATCTGGTTTGAATGGAGCCCAGACAGCAAGTGGCTCATGTGCAGCTACATCGGTAACGGCGGATGGAACAATACAGATATCGCCGTGGTAAAGGCTGACGGAAAGGAAGTTCACAATATCACCGACAGCGGTTACAGCGACAGCAACGGTAAGTGGGTACTCGGCGGAAAGGCTATCCTCTTCGAGAGCGACCGTGCCGGTTATCGCAGTCACGGTTCATGGGGTGCTGAATATGATGCCTATCTCATGTTCCTCGACCTCGAAGCCTACGACCGCTTCCGCATGTCTAAGGAGGAACTCGAATTAGCCGAGGCAAACAAGGACGAGAAGGAGAAGAAGGCTGACGAGAAGGAGGAGAAGAAGAAGGAAAACAAGAAGAAGAAAGAGGAGAAGACCGGAAAGATTGAGGTGGATAAGGTGAAACCTCTCGAACTCGACTTCGAGAACTGCCGTGACCGTGTGGTACGTCTTACCGTCAACTCATCCAATATGGGTGATGCCATCATCGACAGCAAGGGAGAGAAGGTATATTACCAGGCTGCCTTCGAAGGTGGCTACGACCTCTGGTGCCACGACCTGAAGGAAGGCAGCACTACCCTGATGATGAAGGGTATAGGCGGAGGCGGCTTCGTTGCCGACAAGGACATCAAGAACCTCTTCCTCTGCAATGGCAGCAGCATCAAGAAGATTGACCTGGGCAGCAAGGCTACTACCAACATCGCCTTTGAGGCTCCATTCAACTACAAGCCTGCCGAGGAGCGCCAGTATCTCTTCGACCATGTATGGCGCCAGGTAGCTGACAAGTTCTATGACCCAAAGATGCAGGGTGTGGATTGGGAGTACTATCGCAAGGTTTACGAGAAGTACTTACCTTATATTAATAATAACTTCGACTTCGCTGAGATGTTGAGCGAGATGCTGGGTGAGCTGAATGCTAGCCATACCGGTTGCCGCTATTACGCCAGTGGTGCTTCTCTTTCTACCGCAGCTCTCGGTGCTTTCTTCGATCCTAACTATGAGGGTGACGGCTTGAAGATTCAGGAAGTTATCAAGCGTGGTCCGTTCGCTGTGAAGAAGAACGAGGTTACTGCCGGCTGCATCATCGAGAAGATTGACGGTGAGGCTATCAAGGCTGGTAAGGATTACAACGCATTGCTCGATGGAAAGGCTGGCAAGAATGTACGCCTCACCATCAAAAACACCAAGGGCAAGACTTTCGACCTGACCATCAAGGCGATTTCGCAGGGTGCTCAGCAGGAGCTTCTCTACAAGCGCTGGGTGGATAGAAACCGTGCCATCGTGGATAGCGTTTCAAAGGGTAGAATCGCATACGTTCATGTCAAGGCGATGAACAGCGAGAGCTTCCGCACCGTATATAGCGAACTCTTGAGCGACAAGAACCGCAACAAGGATGCCGTAATCGTAGATGAGCGCCACAATGGTGGTGGCTGGTTGCACGACGACCTCTGCACCCTGCTCAGCGGTAAACAATATCAGGAGTTTGTGCCTCATGGAAAGGTTGTAGGCAAGGATCCATTCAACAAGTGGACCAAGCCATCCTGCGTTCTGATCTGCGAGGATGACTACAGCAACGGCCATGGTTTCCCATGGGTATATAAGGAGTTGGGCATCGGTAAGCTGATTGGTGCACCGGTGGCTGGAACAATGACCGCCGTATGGTGGGAGACCTTGATGGACCGCAGCCTGGTATTCGGTATTCCACAGGTAGGTTGCCGCGACATGCGTGGTACCTTCGGCGAGAACACCACCCTCTATCCAGACATCGAGGTGTATAACTCTCCAGAGGATTACATCACCGGTCATGATACCCAGCTCATTAGAGCCGTAGAGGAAATGATGAAGAAGTAAGAAAACAGGAATTATTCCGAGATTTCGATTAAATCAATCGATTGATTCTACATCAAAAGAGCGTGATCGCCAAATGAGGCAATCACGCTCTTTCTTTGTTAACATTAAAATATTCGAAGATGAAAGAAATCTAGCAAACTTTCTTCTTTCGCTCACAATAGCGTTCGCATTGGTTAGAGCGATGGTTTGATGACCTCAATCCAGGCATCAATGCGCTCCTCTGTCTTGTCGTCCTCGTTCACCTCGTCGAGTGCCAGACCCAGGAACTTGTCATCCTCTACTGCCTCACTGTCATCATAGGTGTATCCATCAGTAGAAACACCAGGCAATACGGTAGCGCCAGCCTCAACGGCAGCATCATAGAGTTCCTTCATACCGCCGCAGAATGTATCAGGGTAAGACTCGCTGTCGCCACAACTGAAGAGGGCAACAGTCTTGCCAGCCAAGCCGGCACTCTTCAGCGTCTTCACGCCATCATACCAGTCATCCTGCATCTCGCCGGCACCCCAGGTAGAAGTACCGAGAATGAGATTCTCATGACTTGCGATAGTAGCGTCATCGATGTTAGCTACATCTACAGCTTCCACGCCCAACTTAGAGGCGATGGTTTCGGCAATCGACTGGCATGAGCCAGTAGAAGAGCCATAAATTACGATAGTTGTTTTCATTTGTCCTTTTTCTTTTAGTTACATTTATTTTCGGGTGCAAAGATACAGCCTTTTCCCATCATCTGCAATACCTAAAAATGATGGTTTCGGGAAAATACCTAGATATGGGGATGGGAGAAAAGTTTTAGGATGGTTGAGCCTAAAACTTCTGGAATTCGGTGAGTTTTAGGACAAATCATCCTAAAACTTTCTTAAATATTCTACTTTTAGGATGATTGAGCCTAAAAAATCGTACCTTTGCATCAAAAACAAAGACTTGATCCGATGAAAGATTTTGCAGCGATAGATTTCGAGACAGCCAACCAGCAGCGTACAAGCGTCTGCTCGGTGGGCATTGTGATCGTGAGGGATGGTGAGAGAGCAGACAGCTTCTACAGCCTCATCAAGCCTGAGCCGGAGTATTACTCTTATTGGAACACCCGGGTTCATGGGTTAACTTTGGAAGATACGATGAATGCCGATGTCTTCCCGAAAGTCTGGGCAGAGATTGCGCCCAAGATAGAAGGTCTGCCCCTGGTAGCCCACAACGCCCCCTTCGACGAAGGCTGCCTCAAGGCTGTATTCCAGATGTATCAGATGGAATATCCCGGCTACGAATTCCACTGCACCTGCCGAGCCTCCCGAAGAAAGTTGGGCTCCCTCCTCCCCAACCATCAACTCCAGACCGTAGCCGCCTATTGCGGTTACGATCTCACCCAGCACCACAACGCCCTGGCAGATGCCGAAGCCTGTGCCTGGATAGCAAGAGAGCTGCTATAAGCCAAACAGAGAAATTTGTGGTGTTTTTACCACAAATTTCTCGCATTTTTGCAGGGAATTTACCACAAATTTCGTATATTTGCACCAAAAATGCTAAAAAGCATTCAAACAAATGAATTAATAACAGAAGAAATATGGAATTATTGAAGCAATTATCCGACAATCTCATCAAACGTACCGACACCCGATACGTGAGATATATGTATCATCAGATTCCATGGAAGAATCGGATGACAGCCCTTGTGGGACCTCGTGGCGTGGGTAAGACCACACTCCTCTTGCAATACATCAAGCAGAATCTCAAGTTGAAGGACACCCTATATGTGAGTGCCGAATCCATCTATTTCGCCAATCATACACTCTTTGAAACAGCCATGAAGTTCAATCAACTTGGCGGCAAGCATTTCTTTATCGACGAAATACATAAATATAAAGGATGGGCAACGGAGCTGAAGATGATATACGATAATCAGCCCGACCTGCAAGTAGTGTTTACAGGATCATCAGTGCTTGACATCTATCAGGGAACCGCCGACTTAAGCCGTCGTGTCCTCGTCTATAAAATGCAAGGTCTGTCGTTTAGAGAATATATTGGCATGAAACTCGGAATCGACCTACCAGCCTACACATTGGAGCAAATCGTCAATCATGAGGTAGAATTGCCGATAGAGATAGACCATCCCCTATCCCTCTTCAACGAATATCTGCGCCAGGGGTACTATCCATTTTATGAAGACGAGGGCTATAAAATGCGCTTAAACCAGGTAGTAAGCATGACGCTGGAAACCGACATTCCCCAATATGCCAACTACACAGTAACCATATCGAGGAAATTGAAGGAACTGATGCAGGTGATAGCAGACAGTGTGCCATTCAAGCCCAACATGAGCACCATCGCTACAACCATCAAAGCAGACCGCGGCTTGCTTCCCGACTACTTTGAACTTATGGAAAAGGCAGGTCTCATCGCCCAACTCCACGATTCAACAAAGGGAGTAAGAGGTCTGGGAAAAGTTGAAAAAGTATATCTCGATAATACAAACCTCTCTTTCGCCCTCACATCTGAAACTCCCGACATAGGAAATCAACGTGAGACCTTTTTCTTTAATCAGATGAGAGTGAACCATACCGTTTACAATTCTCCCATCTCTGATTTTCTGATAGACGGCAAGACCTTTGAGATAGGTGGCAAGAAGAAAGGTCAGAAGCAGATAACCGAGGCAGAAGAGGGATATATCGTAAAAGATGATATTGAAACCGGTTTCGGCAATATCATTCCTCTCTGGACATTCGGAATGAATTATTAAGCACCAGGAGGCTACAGAGACTGAGCAGCAGACAAATGCTGAATAAGAATTCACAAGAGCTCTGTAGAGAACAATTGAGTTCTATTTACAGACGACATATTTAAGAAATTAATTGGGAAAGCGTAGAATCCTACAGGCATCTCTGCCAGCAGGATTCTACGCTTTTTGATACAGAAGCATACACATGGATTTCTATAATGCAAGCCAAAAGTTTAAACCTATTAAACATTCCCGTTTTTTGTCATTAATGACACTTTTCGGGAATGACTATGATTATAAAAGTAGAGATCCTGCACCTTGTCATGGAGCATAGAAGCATGAAGAAGACCATCTTTCCATTCTTCAGGAATTTGGTCTATCCCAAATTTAGCACCCAGGATTGCACCTGCTACAGCTGCATTGGTATCCGCATCTCTCCTCCCGATAAAACAATCTTCAGAATACCCTCTTTATACGAGGTTGCATGCCAATAAGCCCATAGGGCAGCCCCTAAAGTTCTGAGCGTAGCTTACAGATATTCTCCGCATTACTAGTCACATTTTCCTTCAGAAGCCCTACCACCGAAGTTCTCATGACGGCTCCATTAGCTGCAGCTTTTTTCTTTCCCAACTTCCAGATAATCTCTGCAGCCTTCTGTGGATTCGAAGTATAGTCGCCAAGAGCCATTACATTATAGGTATGCCGGCCAATTCCCATGCCTCCGTTCATCATCCATTCCTTAAACCTTCTGGCAATATCAAGAATATCTACCTTTTGACAAGCCACAAAGGAATCTAAGATGCATAGCATCATGTCGGTATCATCAGTCCAGTCGCCTCTTTGCTAACGACGACGATGATCATCTTGCACGATTTGTGAATAGTTCTCTATCCCATTAGGATAAAAACGCTCCACCTCTTGCTTGGACATAAACTCCGTGCTCAGCCCCAAGGCATCTCCTACATTATGATCTATTCTGATATTTATTCTTGTAATAATTTTGCTTTCTGAACTTGGAATTCTTCTTCTGTAAGAACTCCAGCATCCCTGAGTTGCACCAATTTGGTCAGTTCATCAGCAATGCTATTTGATGAGGTAGCCTTTTGACTTTGGCTTGCACTACTCTTATCAACTATGTCTATAATGATAGAAAAAATGTCCTTTATGCCTGTAACTTCTTTCATCAGCCCCTCATAGAAAATCTTATCGGCAGTATTCTTTGTCTCAAGAACAACTCTATCTTTTCCTGCTTTGAAAATCTCAAGCAAAATTGTAGGATCAGAAGTACTCTTGAGTAATATCTTTATAGACATCCTTTCGATTTTCTTGTTTTTGACAGCCTTTGCTGTATTACTGCCAACGATAGCACCAACACCACCAAAAAGTAAACCACCAACTACAGCACCACCAAGAGACTTATTGTACATATCATTACCATTTTCTTCATACGAAATGCTTACAATATCAGAATATCGGTGCAGATGCATACTTGTAGGAGTAACGATGGCAACAAATTCATTGACATCATCAGTAATGAAAGCATAATCATTATATGCCTTTACAGCAGGAGTAGATTTCTTCAATACCACATTCCATTTTTTCAATGTGTAATTAAGATTGAATTCCTTAAGCAATATATTACCTTTGCTTGTCTTTATGCGCAATATCTTGTTATGGGTGGCATCATAAGATACTATGTAACTATCTGTTTTCACCGTTTCTGTAACAGAAAAATCTCCAACTACTTGTGTATTTCTACCTTCATTAGTTGTTGCGCATACAGTCACGTCCTGTCTTTGGGAATTAAAATACAATTTTAAGTCACCATTTCCATAACAATCATCGTAATCCAGCATCTGGGCAAAAATATCCTGCTGTTCTTTTCTTGCCTTTCGATCAGAAGCCTTACTTTTGGCATTAAGAGCCATGACTAAGCCAACAACTACACCTATAGCGGGTATTATAGCTATGGGATTTCCTGACTCATCAGAATTGTAAGATAATATAGCCATAATAGCAAAAATTACGGAAAGGACTAGAGCCCCTCCAACACTAAAATCATCTTGTTTTTTCATATCAAACTATTTTAACAATAGTTCGTTAATAATTCAATAATGTGCTAAGCAGCTATACGCTGTAAGCACG
>OHUJ01000181.1_pt1 | contig 36132 bp, 23 predicted proteins | sample 1579241 | NCBI WGS metagenome assembly OHUJ01 (sample SAMEA3882547, study PRJEB24775) | human gut metagenome | biome: human-associated habitat; feature: intestine environment; material: feces | place: Netherlands | collected 2009/2010
AACCAAAACTCTCAAACAAGTGAGTTAATATTGGAACATAGAACTGGACACCCTAATAAATAACATAAAAGAGGGTGCGCCATAGACTTATGACACACCCTCCTCTTTCTAAAACTTTTCTTTTATATATACTTTATCGGTTAGCAGATTTCCATAGATAAGTATCAGTACAATGGATATCAGCACCCTGGTCAGCAATCATCAACTTGAAGTCGCCTTCCTCCAATCTCCATTTGCCATCCCAACCAACGAAGGCCAAGTCATCTGCCTTTAAATCGAAAGTTACAGTCTTGGTTTCGCCTGGCAGAAGTTCTATCTTGTCAAAAGCACGGAGGCGACGACCATCAGGAACCATACTGGCGATGAGATCGCTGCTGAACAGGAGGACACTCTCCTTGCCTGCCACACTGCCCGTGTTCTTCACATCCACGCTCACCTTGATGATGTCGCCGTGGCGGAAATCAGACTGGGAAACCTTCAGGTTGCTATATTTGTAAGAGGTGTAGCTCAAACCATATCCGAAGCCCCACTGCTGGGTAATCTTCGCATTGTAGTCGTAAGCACCTTCCATCGTACCCACCTCCTCACTCTTCTTGAAGTCATAGTTGGCGAGCGAATTGATTTCCTTAGGATAGGTGTAAGGCATCTTGCCACTGAAGTTTGACTTGCCCGATACCAAGTTTACCAAGGCATCACCACCCATGTTGCCAGGGATAAGGATGTCGATGATGCCCTGTGCCAATGGTTCGATGTCAGCAATGAGACGAGGACGACCTTCATTCAGCACCAAGATGACAGGCTTGCCTGTCTGAGCCAAAGCCTTCACCAGATTGCGCTGGTTCTCTGAGAGCCAAAGGTCGGTCAGGTTGCCCGGAGTCTCGGTATAGGAATTCTCGCCAATGCAAGCCACTATGACGTCGGCATCCTTCGCTGCAGCCACAGCTCCCAGAATCTGAGGTTCGTTCTCCTCCCAGTATTTTCCCTTTTCATTATAGGTAACACCCTGGTTCAAGATGACATTCTCCTTGCCATACTCATTACAGAATGCCTCATAGATGGTATTGTACTTGCCGGCAAACTCATCGGCACGATGTCCCTGCCAGGTATAGCTCCATCCACCGTCCAGGCAACGCATCTGATTGGCATTAGGACCCGTAAGGAGAATCTTCTTGCCATGCTGCAAAGGAAGGATATTACTCTCGTTCTTCAGAAGCACCATACTCTCGGTAGCTCCCTCCAAGGCGAGCTTGGCAAACTCCTCGCCCCCAAACTTAGGATAATTCTTGAGTTTCTGGGTTGGGTTCTTGAAGAGGTCGAGACGATACTTCATGCGAAGCACACGGCGACAGGCATCGTTGATGCGACTCATAGGAATCTTACCTTCCTTCACCAATTCTACAAGGTAGCCACAAGCATCGCAAGAATAAGGTTCCATAATCATATCGATACCAGCATTGATGGCAATGCGGAGTGCATCCTTCTTGTCCTTTGCCACCATCTCACGAGTATAGAGATTGTTGATATCTGCCCAGTCGGTGATGAGCACACCATCCCATCCTGTCTCTTCCTTCAGCCATCCTGTCAGAATGTCCTTGTTGGCGTGCATTGGCATACCATTGACGGAAGCGGAATTCACCATCACGGTCAAGGCTCCAGCCTGCAAACCCGCCAGAAAAGGAGCAAAGTGCTTCTCTCGCAAGTCGGCAGGAGAGATATAGGCTGGCGTACGGTCTTTACCGGTCCAAGGCACACCATAGCCCATGAAGTGCTTCATTGAAGTGGCGATGTGATACTGGTCGATGTTGTTTGGGTCCTCGCCCTGGAAACCATAGACCATCGCCTTGCCCATCTCTGAACTGAGGTAGCAATCTTCGCCAAAGTTCTCCCAGATGCGAGGCCAACGGGCATCACGACCGAGATCAACGGTAGGACTGTAAGTCCAAGGCACGCTCACCGCACGAGTCTCATAAGCGGTAGCCTCAGCCGAACGGCGAGCTATCTCACGATTGAAGGTGGCAGCTACATTGATGTTCTGCGGGAAGAGGGTTCCGCCCTGTGTATAAGTAGAACCGTGGTTCTGATCAAGACCGAAGACACAAGGGATGCCGATGCGCTTCATCGAGATCTTCTGGATTTGCGCGATGTACTTCTCCCACTGCTTGGCGGTTGGTGCGCAAGTATTAGGAGCGTTGAGGATAGAGCCAATCTTATAGCGAGAAAGGATAGAATCGGTCTTGTGCTCGTCGATATAGAACACACCATTCTTGTCGTTGGCACCAAAGAGGTCGGTCACCAATTCCATCATCTGACCTATCTTTTCCTCCAAGGTGAGTTTCTTCAGGGTTTGTTCTACCTGAGCTTCAATCTTAGGATCGCTCTTAATAACCGGAACATTGGCACTGGCTGTATAAGCCAATGCCAACATTGAAATAGATAATAATATTTTCTTCATAAGCCGTAAAGGTTTGACGTTTTAATATAAAAACAGAAATCTTTCTAATATTTTATTCAATAGTTACTTTCTTTACTGTATAACCGTCACCCACGAGGAGGAGCCCCCACTGCTCTTTCAAGAGTTGGATAGAGAGGTCGGTCAGTACAAACTCCCATGTAGCAGGACCATTCACAATTTTGTCGTCACGCTCTGGGTCCTTCTTACCAGTAAGGATGTTGCTCCAGGAAGCTGTGGTAGCGGTACCCTGACCGTTTCCATCCACATAAACACGGAGGATGGTGCCAACCTTCACCTTTGAGAGGAAGGTGTCCTTCAAGGCCTCGAATGGTGTACTCCATGTCACGGCAAACTCACTTTCCCAGAGGGTAGTCTCCATAGATGGACGCGGCTCTGTAGTTACCTTGATTTTACCGCAAGGGAACTGTACACCACTGCCATCTACCAATGTAATGTCGTAATCGCCATTGGCGAGGTCGGAAGGAGCAGTAACTTTCAATGCTGTACCCTTATCGAGAACTTTGAAGGCAGCCTCCTTACCATCGATGAGTACTTTCTGAACGTGATCCACCAGGTTCTTGCAGTTGCGGATGGTTGTAGTTTCTCCCGGAGCTACCCAAAGCTCGTTGGCATTGGTACCCAAGACAGGATCATCATCAGCAGGAATCACGGTAACGTTCAAGGTGCGGGATGTGGTCTTGCCCTTGGTGGTGGTTGCCACAATCTTCAGTTCATGATTACCTATAGGCAAAGGTTGGTCGATAGTAGTACCTTCGGCAATCTTAGTGCCGTCGAGCAACCATGTCACAGTGGTATAGTGAACAGGAGTCACCTTGATTTCCAACTTATAATTAGTCTTGCGGTTTATCTTGGAATCAGCCAAGTCGGTGTTCAAGATACGTGGATTGTCATCTTCGCTGGCTGTGAAGTATGGTTCATCATCAGAAGAGCAAGAAGACAAGGTAGATGTACCAGCCAGTGCGAAACCCACGGCTAAGAGCATCATCATAGCCTTCAAGACTTTTCCCTTATATTGTTTCATTGTCTTATTCATAATTAATTATTCTATTCTATTGTCCTATAAGACTTAACATTTAACACTTAACATTAAACACTACTTGCTATATCCCTTTCCGAATGGAGGATTGAAGTCTGGCTGAAGGTTTACATCAGCCTTGTCCCACCAGAGGCGTTTGTGCCAATCGTCTGTACCACCCATGCGGTCGATGGCAGCCTTGTAGTTGGCATTGTTGTACTGAGCTTCCAACTCAGGATACTGCAAGCGGACAGGCATTGACCAATCGGGATCCGTATAAGTGAAACCATTCTTGGTCAAGAGATCACGATTCAAGATGGCAGGATAGTCAGAGCGGCGCAAGTTAGCCCAACCCTCAGAAGGGTTCATCATGTGGAGAATCCAAGCCTGGGTGTTGATGGTCTCCTTAGGATTGTCACCCAACGGATTGCTGGCAATGAACGCATCAATCTCTTCCTTGGAAATCTTGTTGGATGTAAGATAGTAGTTGTTGAGCAACTCCATGCTGGCACGAACACCAGCCTCGTAGTGACTCTCAGCATCACCACCACCAACATTCCAACCATTGGTTGCAGCCTCAGCCTTGAGGAACTCTACCTCGGCATAGCTCATCAAGTCGCCAGGACAAGAAGGCATCTCGAAGTCGATGTTCAGGCAAGGACGACCTGCTCGGGCTATATATTCAGAGCTGGCATAAGTGTTCTCGTCTATCTCTGCATACTTCTTCAAGGTAGGAAGGTCATCCAACGTAGCTGGATTCATCCAGTCTGTGTACCAGGCTGCACCAGGGTTGCAAGGCTCCTCACCGAGGTTCTTGCTCTGGAAGTAAGCCAGGAAATCATCGGTCAAGTCGATGTTCTGCTCCTTATCTGGCTTCACCTGACTACGCTTGATATTGTAGTAGTGACGGCAGATGCGATAGAGACGAGGGTCGTTGGTATTCTGCAACTGATAGAACAAGGTAGAGCATATCATGGTAGGCGATGTAGCATTCTGACTATAGAGAATCTCTCCCAAGGCATTGGTACGGAAATCATAATCATTGGCACCATCATAATATGTATAAGGTGCATCAGCATACTTGATATAAGCATCATCTGCAGCACTGGCGATAGCACCGGCAGCCACAGCCTTCTCAAACTCCTCCTTTGCCTTCTGTGGATTAACATCGGAAATGCGCATGGCATAGCGCATACGGAGTGCATTGGCATACTTCTTCCACTTAGCTACATCACCACCCATGCTGGTGACATCACCAGAAATGTGGTCGGTACCTGTGCCAAGCTGCTTCTCGCAAGCGTCAAGTTCCTCGAAGAACCAGCTGTAGAGTTCCTCTACGGTATCATACTTAGGGTTGGAGATACCTGAGATATAACCCAGACCTGCCTCCGAACAAGGCACGTCACCGTAGGTATCTGCCAAAACTGCCGTGAGATAGACACGATGGATACGAAGTACCGCATTCAAGTTTGCCTTGTCAGCAGATTTGTGGATGGCATCCACAAGGTTCTTGATACTGATTTCATAATAGCGGTCCCAAACTTTACGGGATATATCATCTTCTCTGAAATTAGAACCAGCGTAATTGGTTACATTCCAACCACCAGCGAAATACTGTGGAAAACCAGATATATAGTTACGGTAGGTATCCATCAGACTGAAGTCACCGTAAGTCTGCAGCAAAGCTGTTGTCAACTGTGCGTTAGGGTCGAGCTCGCTCACCTTGGTCTTGTCGGTATTGATGTTGCTCAAGGTATCATCAGAGCAAGAAGTCATCGCAGTGCCGGTTGCCATCAGGGCGAAAGCCATCATCAGGCTGCTCTTACCTATATATTTCTTGATTATATTGTTCATTTTCTTACCTTATTATATATTAGAACTCTTCTAAAGAAATTGATTCATTTTTTTCGGGACTAGAACTTCACGTTCACGTTCAAACCATAACTCTTGCGAGATGGCAGGGAACCATATTCCAGACCGAGACCTGAGGTGTTGTAGCTGGAGTCTGGGTCGATGTTAGGAACGTTCTTCCAAACAATGAATGGGTTACGAGCCACGAAGGATACGGTCAAGCCCTTGACATACTTGCCCAGGATGCTCTCTGGGAAGGTATAGCCGAAAGTAATCTCACGACACTTCACGTAAGAGTTGTCGTAAACGAAGGCACTCTGCACGCCTTTTGCCACATGCTTCCAGTAATCTTCAGGGTTCACGGCGATGTCGTTCTTGCGATAAGTACCGTCGCCATTGTCGATGACACCATCTACGACAAATCCCTTGCAGTTACCTGCTGCACGCCATTCGGCAAGTTCCATACCCGAAGCCTTGCGAGCCTCCTCAGAAGCGTACCACTCCTCACGGCCTGCCAATGTTCCCTTTGCCTTACCTGTCTCGTATGCAGAACGCATGGACATAGAGTAGATGTCGGCACCTACCTTCACATCGAAGGATGCAGAGAGGCGGAAGTTCTTGTAGCTGAAGGTTGAGTAGAAACCACCTGTCCAGTCCCAAGTAGAGTTGCCGATGGTCTTGATTTCCTGGTCAACCTTTGGAAGACCAGTAGCTGCATCGACAACCACCTGTCCCTTGTCGTTGTAGAGGAAGTCGTGTCCACGGATAGCTCCATAGTTCTCACCTACCTTGGCACCTACAGAAACACCGCACCAGTATGCCTTCGCCAACTCGAAGTAGTCCATGCCATCGATGAGCGACTTCACCTTGTTGGTATTCTTCGAGAAGTTGACACCCAAGTCCCAAGCGAAGTCCTTGATTTGCAAGGCACGGGCATTGAGGGCAATCTCGACACCCTGGTTCTGAATCTCACCGGCATTGATGAGGCGGTAAGCATAGCCAGAGGTGGTGGTTGAAGCCAAACTCAAAATCTGGTTCTTGGAGTTCTGGTTGTAATAGGTGGCATCCAAGCCCAAGCGTCCGTTGAGGAACTTCATCTCCAAACCTACCTCGTAAGAACCTGTCATAGTAGGCTTCAAATCCTTGTTTGGCTGTGTTGAGTTGGCTATCATACCGATGGTATAACCCGAGTAGCTGTACTTGCCCGTGGTATAGTTGAGTGCCAACAGGTATGGATCGGTATCGCTACCTACCTTTGCCCAAGATGCGCGAATCTTACCGTAATTGATGAACTTCTTGTTCTTGATAAACTCAGAGAAAACCAAGCTACCAGATACAGAAGGATATATATATGTATTATTGCCCGAAGGGAGCGTAGAAGACTTATCTCCACGGAGTGTTCCCTCCAGATAGTAAGTATGCTTGTAGCCGAGGCTCGCGCTGGCATAGAGAGAGCTGATCTGCTTCTTATACATGCTCTCGCGAGTATTCTGCTCCTGATAGTTCATGATGTTCTTGATGCCATTCATCTGCTGGTTGAGACCGACGTTGGTAGTGGTCTTGTTATTCACCTTGAAGATGTTACCACCAGCGGTAGCGTTGACATCGAAGTCGCCCCATGAGTTGTTGTAGAGGGCGAGTATCTCGGCGTTGAATGTGCGGTTGTTGAAGATTTGGTCGGTAAGCTTTCCGGCAGGAGTTCCTGGAGTTGTCTTGGCGATGAAGTCCTCGAAGTTCATGCTGTTGATGTCGGTACCGATGGTACCCTGCAGCTTGAGGTGCTTGTCGATGTTCCAGATGGCCTTACCCGTAAAACGGAACACGTCCTTGTCGGATGTATTGCTGTTCTTGTAAAGATCCCAGTATGGATTCTTGTTATACTGGTCGTTACCATTCCAGTTGGAGTAGTTGCCGTCGGCATCCTCATAGTGCTTCAACCAAGCCTGGTCGTAGGTACCCGCCAGGGTCATGAGGTTCTTACCTACATTGCTCTGAGAGTCACCAAGGGCAGGACGGTTCTTCACCTTCTCACGAGTATAGTTGGCGGTGAAGTCGAAGTCAACAGGACCTGCAGAGGTATTCACACGGAGGTTGAAGTTATCACGACTCATATTGGTATTTGGCAAGATATCCTTGTTGCGCATATCGGTAACAGAGAAACGCATACCCGTCTTACCGGAATTAACTGAGAGGATGGCAGAGTTCTGGGCGGTGAAACCTGTGCGGAAGAAATCGGAGGCGTTGTTAGGGTGCATCAGGAAAGGACGCTCCTCGCCATCGAAATACTTGAACATGAAGTCATCGGCCTTAGGTCCCCAACTTGAGTTCGTACCAGAAGTGCTCGAATTAGGAAGCTCGCCATTGTAGCCAGCGCCATATATCTCCTGGATGTCGTCCCATTTAGCCAACTGGGTATCGATAGTATAAGAACCATTGTACTCCACGGAAATCTTATCCTTCTCCGCCTTCTTGGTCGTAATCAAGATAACACCGTGGGAAGCACGGCTACCATAGAGGGCAGAGGCAGCAGGACCTTTCAATACGGTCATCGTCTCGATGTCGTCAGGGTTGATGGCAGAGATACCATCACCGAGGTCATAACCACCAGCTTCACCAGCACTGCCAAAGTTGGTATTATCCAAAGGCACACCATCCACCACGTAGAGAGGCTGGTTGTTGCCTGCCATTTCTGTATTACCACGAAGAAGCACACGGGTAGAACCAGAAGCACCGCCAGCGGTGTTCTGCACAACGAGACCAGCCACCTTACCAGAAAGAGAGTTGATGACGTTGGTTTCCTTCGCCTTGGTAAGTTCCTCACCCTTCACTTCCTCCAAGCCATAGCCGAGGGCCTTGCGGTCTCGTTTGATACCGAGGGCGGTGACAACTACCTCATTCAAGGCCTTACCATCCTCTTGCATCGTGATTTTCATGCCATTAGCAGCTTTCACGGTCATCGTCTTAAAACCGATGTAGCTCACTTCGAGCGTTGCTCCAGGCTTGCAGTTCAACGTAAAGTTACCATCCATATCGGTAACGGCACCGTTGGTTGTACCAGCCACCTTCACGCTAGCGCCAATCAAGGTTTCGCCAGTGGCATCCACCACTGTACCCTTGATGTCCTGGTTCTGCTGAACGCTCATCGCAGCATTGTTCATCTGGGCAGCGAGAATGGCAGAAGCAGGCATCCACATCAAACCTGCACCGAGCAGGCCGAGAAACATAGTTTTCTTTCTCATAATTGATATTTTGTTTTTAGTTTAACATTATTCTTTCCCAAAGATTCCTTCGAGAATCCAAGGAGCATTCACCTTCATACTCTTGAAACGGTCGAAGATGCCATACTTCTCAGAGCCGTTGCCGAAGTGGTTGTTGTCCCAAACGAAAGTAGAGAAGCCTCGTTTGCGAGCCTCCGTAGTCAAGAACTTACAGTAGTAGGTCATGTTTTCATGCACTTTCTCTGAGTTTGACTTATAGTGATCGGTTACTCCCCACTCTCCTATTACGATACCCAGTCCTTTGTTGCTCCAGGTATTCACCGCCTTGTCGAAGAAATCCGTTATCGTCTTCTCGTTTTCAGCAGGTATCTTGCCAGCATCCTTGTAAGCATCACCCCAGTAATCGTAGGTGCAATCGCCGGCGTAGCTCCATGGCTGATAGTAGTGGAATTCCACACTCATATAGTTGTTGCCATTGCCTTCGGCATCCTTTGGAATGATGAAATCTCCATTCTCGATGCCAAACCAAGGGTTACAAACGTAAGTCTGTAAGATGAGGTGGCGCTTGGCATTGTTGCCGCCTGTGGCACGAACCATATCCACGAATATCTGATTGTAAGCATTCTGCACTTCGAGGTTCTCGGCAGTAGGCTTGCCCCAGTTGTCCTTGATGTGAACCTCATTGGTACCGGCGAAAGCCAAGCGACTGCCATAATTGGCAAACTCAGAGGCGATATTCATCCAGAGGAGCGCAAGTTTCTGGCAGTTTTCTTCCTTATATTGATAGGTAGGACGACCTTCGAGCCATTTTTCATGATGCACATTGATGATAACCTTCAACCCGTTGTCGAGACACCAGCCCACTACCTCCTTGATACGGGCAATCCAAGCCTTGTCGATGCTCATCGCCTGAGCGTTGGTAATGTGGCACTGCCAACGGATTGGAATACGGATGGCATTGAAACCTGCCTTCTTCACGGCTTGTATCATCTTCTTGGTAACAACGGGATTGCCCCAGGCTGTCTCTGCATGGATGGAACCATCAGGGTTGCCAATCTGCATCGACTCCCCATCCTGTCCAGGAGCTGAGCACTCGAATTCATTACCGAGATTCCAACCTACTACATCCTTGTTCCATTGCTGGGCGGTAGGAATCGATTCGCTTGCATCAGGAGTATCCATCACCGAAGGACTAGCACTGCAAGAAAATGAAGTAAACATACTTGCAAATAGCAAGCAGATTTTCAAAAAGTTCCTTTTCATTATTAAATTTTTAAACCTATGTTTATAGTTGCTGTTTATCTTAATTGTTTATTCATTGCGAGTTACTGTAAGAACTCGGCTGCAAAAGTACAGAATAGGGAGAAAAACCAGGTTAGAATGCAAACAAAAAAGGTTTCAAATCTGACTTATCGCCAGGTCTGAAACCTTACATTTATATATAACCAACTGAATATCAGAAGGTAGCAATCCTACTTTCTTTACCAGCCATTTACATGGCTCATTTTATTCATACTTACTCGGTGACACCCCGAAATGCTTCTTGAAGACTGTACTGAAGTACTTTACGTTTACAAATCCAGTCTTCACGGAGACATCCAAGACGCTATCGCCTTGTTTCAGATACAGGGCAGCCTGCTCCAAACGGATGAGTCGCATGAAGTCTTGCGGTCCTTGCCCAGTCAGAGTCTTCAACTTGCCATAAAAGAGCGTACGGCTCATCGCCATCTCCCGGCAAAGGCGGTCGATGGTAAAGTCGGTGTCGCTCAGGTTATCGAGAACGAGACGGGTTGCTTTCTCAACGAAAGCCTGGTCCATCGGATCCAAATCCGGTTCTTTTTCATCAGATGATTTATTCGTTTCATCGGAAGCCACGGATGGCAGAGAAGGTTCACTTGGCAACAGGCTCTTTGAAGACGATAGCCCAGAGTCCTCTCCTCTTACGATGGCGATACTTTGCTCCATATAGTATTGACTCAGACGGTGACGGTTCTTCAACATGCTCGCAATCTTGCTGGCAAGGATGGCAGAGTCGAACGGCTTGGCAATGTAATCGTCTGTTCCAAGGTCTAGACCTTCTATCATGAAGTCGCGACCAGCCTTCGCCGTCAGGAGGATGACAGGCAGCCAACTGGTCTCCTTGTTTTCCTTGATGCGACGGCAGAGTTCGTCGCCCTGCATACCCGGCATCATCACATCAGATACCACGATGTCACATTCACCATTCTCAGACAGATACTTCAAGGCAGCCTCGCCACTCTCCACATCCACTACATGATATTGGTCGGCGAAAGCCATACGGATGTATTGACGGAGGTCTTCGTTGTCATCTACAAAAAGGAGCGTGTCCTTAAGGGGTTCCTCTGATATTATTCTTTCATCGGCAGACACGGAGGTATCTGAAGTTTTCGGCAGACTTGCTGGCTTGGAAGAAACGGAAACATCAACATTTCCGTTATCAGGCAATACAACCAAGAAAGCAGTTCCCTTGCCTTCTTCGCTCTCGAATGTTAACTTTCCTCCCAGTTTCTGCACAAGCTGGCGAGTGAGCATCAAGCCCAAGCCACTGCCCATCTCCTGAGAATTGACCGCATTGGAGGCACGGAAGAAACTTTGGAAGATATGCTTGGCCTCGGTTTTCGGGATACCGATGCCGGTATCGCTTACCTGGATGCAGACTTGCTTGGCAACCTCATCGAGCGAAGCAGAGACGGTGATGGTTCCACCCACCTGCGTATATTTTACGGCATTGGAGAGCAGATTCTCGAATATCAAATCCATCATAGAAAGATCGGTAGAGAAGGTATGCTGTCCACAGGTTGCCAACCGAAGACTGATACGTTTCTCCTGGGCTGACATCTGGAACTTATCCACCTGCTGACGCAAGAGGACAGAAAGTTCCACTTTCTGCAAGCGAACTTGTGTCTTCGCTACGGCAATTTTCTGGAAATCAAGCAACTCGGTCACCATCTTCAGAAGCTTATCGCCATTACGCTGTGCCATCTCCAAGAACTTTCGGCTCTTATCGCCCAGTGTAGCATCCTTCGCCAAGTCGGCAAGAGGAGCCAGCACAAGACTCAAAGGGGTACGGATGTTATGGGCGGTATTCACAAAGAAGTTGATCTTTTCATCGTAGTACTTGCGATGCAAACGCTCCCTGTAGTAATCCCAGCCGAAATAGGCGAGAGAACCTAAGATACAGAGATAGACAATCCATGCCCACCAAGAGTTCCACCATGGTTGGGCGATATGAATGCGCAAGGTGGATTCTCCCAATATGCGTCCGTTACTCCTACCCATTGCCTTGATATGCAGGATGTAACTGCCAGGAGGCAAGTTGGCAAAACGAACCTGCTGGTAGGCAGAAGGCACACTCCACTGATGGTCGTACCCCTCCAGATAATACTGATACTGGATGTCATGCTGATACGGATAGTTGATGCTCTCGAAATGCACGATGAGGGTTTTCTCATCATGAGAGAAATTCATCTTGCCTTCCTGCAACATCCCGAAGAGTTCTGTATGCCAATCTTCCAGTTGGTCAGCCTCATCGAAAGTCTTTCCTTCCACCTCAACACCCGTAATATGAAGAGGAGCCTTGTAGTTCAATCCCCTAGCAAACTTGGATGTCAAGACCACTGCACCATCATTGCTTCCGAAAATCATTCGCCCGTCTTGGGTTTGGGCCACAGCCATACGCTTGTACTCCCTCTCCAATCCCTTGAAGAAGTTGAGATTGGTCACCTTTCCATGATCGATGAAAGCCAGTCCCTTGTCGGTACTCATCCACACCTTGCCAATTGGAGTCTTGACCAAGGCATAGACGGTGTTGGAAGGCAAAGACTGCGAGATAGTATAGTTCTTAACCTGATGCTTCTGCCAATCGTAGAGGTACAAGCCTCCTCCATCGGTGGCTATCCAGATATGCCGTGCATCCTGAAAAGCCATCGCATTGACAAAGAAATTATAATCGAAAACTGGAAATTCCAACGGATAGAAGAATCGACTGACACGAAGGCTTCGCTTGTCGATACGATAACATCCATGAGACGTTCCCACAGCAATACTCTTCTTGTCAGGAGACTCCACGATACTCTGAACTTCATTGATTGGCAAGTAGTTAACAGAGTTAGCCACATTTCCATTCTTTTCTAATGATGATGGGATATGTACCAAGTCTCCATCCAAACAACCTATCCACAAGCCTCCTTCGCTATCCTTGAATATGCTATACACATAGTCGGTATTTAACTTGCCATTCGACACAGAGTAAGCCCGACTGCTGCTTCCATCGGCATGAACCTGAAAGATGCCATCACCATAGGTTCCCGCCAAGACCTTGCCGTCGGCAGTCTGACAAAGGGTAAGCACCACCTTATTATATAGGGCATGATGCCACTGTTGGGTTTGCTCGTCATAGATACTCACCCCCTTGTCGGTAGCATACCATATCTTGCTATTGCGCCCCTGTGTATCCACGCTCTGCATGACGTCGTTCACACCATTATTGATAAGCGACTGGCTGTTGAGATACTCATGGCGCACAAACTCCAAGGTATGCTCCATCGGAATAGCCATATCCACACCTCCCGAATAGGAGCCAATCCAAAGGTCGCCAAGATGATCCTTGCAAAGGGCATAGACGCCATTGCCATGCAATATATTCTCCGGTCTGCCATCCGTATTCAAAAGTAGATTCGTCTTACAGGTCTTCTTGTCGTAGGCATAGACACCTGCTCCATCCACCGCCATCAAGATGGTGGCTGCATCGTAGGGGATAATGGAACGAACAGGGATGAGCGGAATATCTGCCAAGGATGAGAATTGCGCGAGAGAAGACAATGGCTTCCAGGTTCTGTCATCGAGCAAGACAATGCCACGATGGAAAGTTCCCAACCATATCTGATGAGCCCTCACGTCGTGATAAGACGAAAGCACGGAATAATCTCGCAAGAGCAATCGAGGCTGGGCTGCATTCGGTGAATAGGCGAAGACTCCCGAAGAAGAACCTATCAATAACAGTTTACCTATGAATCGGATATGATTGACATACGTGTTCTTCAGAATGTATTTTCCTTTGCTTGGCGAACTAGGGGCTGTTTTGTCTTTGCTACCAGCAATAGATTGAGGAGCCATCCAATACACGCCCCTATCCAATGCCATCCAAAAGCATCCCTTGTCATCGACCAACAAGTCATTGAGCACCACACTTCCTCCAAGCACATTCAGCAGATTGACCTGGAGTTGGAATGTGTCTTTCACCTTATTATATATATAGATCTTTCCTTTATTATCATAGGCATAGATATGCTGTTGGCTATTCTTAGTCAACTTGATGTTTCTGCCACAGGCATCACTAAACTGCATATCCGTAGCCAAGGTATAGTTCCGTACCTGTTGACCATTGTACCTGTCAACGCCTCGCTTGGTACTGATCCACATAGCGCCATCCTCAGCCTCAACTATCGAATACACACGGGCACTGGAGAGCCCATTGTCCGTATTGAGATTCGACAACATCAGCATATTGCGGGTCAAATGTTCCTGTGCATGGAGCTGCGAACACAACACCATGCACAAGAGCCACAGGAAAGCAACCTGCAATCTTAGGAAATATGATAAGCCTTTATTTTTCATTTTGATGATGATTCCATTTATTATTTCAATTATTTCTTTTATTCTTTATTCTTTGCAAAAGTAATGTTTTTAAAAGATAATTCGGCAGAAGAGACGAAATCTTGTGCTTATTTAACTATTCTGCGATGTTTTCATCAAGTTGCTAAATAAACGTAAAATTCACTGTGTTTATGCAGAATTGTGATGTATTATAATTACCTTTGTATTCAAATTCGCCATCTGAATATGTAGAGGTGGAACTCGCACTTGAAGATATGGAAAAACCTATCGGAGTGGCGGACTAATCAATACAAAAATAATAAAAATGAATTTCAACAAGACATTTCTTACCCTCGGTTTGGCTGCAACACTCTTGCAGATGCCAACCTCATCGTTTGCCCAGAATGCAGGCGGCAACCGTCAGAACCCACTACTGGTAAAGAGCAGCCTTCCTTTCGGTGCCCCTGATTTCAGCAAGATTCAGGAGAGCGACTATCTCCCTGCCTTCGAAGCAGGTATCAAGGAACAGCGTGCCAATATCCAGAAGATTATCAGCAACAAGAAGAAGCCAACCTTCCAGAACACCATCCTCGCTTACGAGAACAGCGGAATGTTGCTGGACCGTGTTTCCAATGTATTCTTCGGTCTTACCAGCGCACACAAGACTCCTGGAATCGCAGAGGCCCAGAAGAAGGTGATGCCTTTGCTCACCGACCTCGACAACGAGATTTCATTCAATCAGAAACTCTTCGAACGTATCAAATACGTTTACGACCATGAGTACAACAAGCTCAAGGGCGAGGACAAGCGACTCACCGAAGTCATCTACAAAGGCTTCGTCCGCTCAGGTGCCCTGCTTTCTCCAGAGAAAATGGAGCGTATGAAGCAGATTAACACCCGCATCTCAGACCTCCAGGAGCAGTTTGGCAATCTTCTTCCTGCAGCTACCAACAACGCCGTGGTTTGGGTGAACAGCAAGGAAGAACTTGCCGGACTCAGCGATGCCGACATCGCACAGTGCAAGAAAGACGCAGAAAGCCTGGGCAACAAGACTCCATACTGCATTGTCATCGTCAACACTACCCAGCAGGCTATCCTCACCAATCTCCAGAACCGTGAGCTCCGCCGCAAGGTTTATATGGCAAGCATCCACCGTGCCGACGGCACCGATCCTAAGTTCAACACCTTCCCTATCGTAACAGAGATTGCCAAGCTCCGTGCCGAGAAGGGACAGTTGATGGGCTACAGCACCTATGCTGATTATTCCCTGGAGAAAACGATGGCAAAGAATGCCAAGAACGTAAACAGCTTCCTGCAAAGCCTCATCAAGGAATACGCTCCTAAGGCTGATGCAGAGACCCGCGAAATAGAGGCTTACGCACAGAAGAGCGAGGGCAAGGACTTCAAGCTCCAGCCATACGACCGCTTCTACTATTCTGCGAAAATGAAGAAAGAGATGCTTAACATCTCTGACGATGAAATCAAACCTTACTTCAATGTTGATAGCGTTCAGATAAACGGTGTATTCTATGCTGCTCATCGCGTATATGGTCTGAACTTCAAGCAGCGCAAGGATACTCCTACCTATCACCCAGACATGAAGGTATTCGAGGTAAGCGACAAGAGCGGCAAGCCTATCGCTCTCTTCTACAGCGACTTCTTCCGCCGTCCTACCAAGCGTGGCGGTGCCTGGATGAGTGCCTTCGCCAAGCAGAGCGACAAGTGGGGACAGTTGCCTATTATCTATAATGTATGCAACAATGCCAAGGCTCCAGAGGGTCAGCCTACGCTGATTACCTGGGATGAGGTTTGCACCATGTTCCATGAGTTCGGTCACGCTCTCCACGGCATGTTGTCAAAGTGCGGTTACAATACCCTTTCAGGTACAGCTGTAGCCCGCGACTTCGTGGAAATGCCATCACAGTTTAACGAGTCTTTTGCCAGCATCCCTGAGATCTTCGACCACTACGCACGTCACACTGAGACCGGTGCAGCGATGCCAGCAGATTTGAAGGAGCGCATGCTGAAGAGCATCAGCTTCCAGCCAGCCTATTCGCTGGGCGAGAATCTTGCAGCTACCTGCCTTGATCTGGCTTGGCACGAGCTGACACCAGACGAGATACCATCTCCATATATAGCAGGTGCGTTCGAGAAGGAAGCCCTCAACAATGTAGGTCTGCTCAATTCTCAGATTCCTCCTCGCTACTCTACCACCTATTTCAATCACGTATGGGGTGGCGGTTATGCAGCCGGTTACTACAGCTATCTCTGGACAGAGGTGCTCGCCGTTAATGTAGCTGATTACTTTGCCAAGCATGGTGCCTTGGATCCAGCCATCGGTCAGGCATTCCGTGACAAGGTTCTGAGCCGTGGTAACACCAAGGATCAGATGGAAATGTTCACCGATTTCACGGGTATGAAGGAACCTGATGCCTCTGGTTTCCTGAAGGCAAGAGGATTGTAAGAGACGTATAAAAAGACGTATAAAGAAAAAAGCTCCACACGCCCGGTTGGGTATGTGGAGCTTTTTGTATTTACTGCTTCACCGCCTTAGGAGTCCAGTTCTTCAGGAATCGGAGGGTCTTCTGCTCATCGTAGCCTTTACCCTGCTCCAAGAAGCTGGAATCCTGGATATGGAGTACATTGCCATTCTCATCCAGAACCACGAAGACAGGGAAACCGAAACGGGCAGGATTATTCAGGCGCTTCAGCAATGACTCTGCTTTCTTGACAGCCTCAGCACCCGCAGCTTTGCGGGGATTGTAATTCACGTGGATATACTCGAAGTTATCATTCACCACCTTGTTTACCGCTGTATCCTTCTCTACGAAATCGGCAAACTTCAAGCACCATGGACACCAGTTGCCACCCAGCTGGCAAATCACGAACTTGCCGTCAGCCTTCGCCTTGACCAGCGCCTCATCAATCTGAGCAATCGGATCAATGCTCTCATTATACACTTTCTTCAATGCTCCCTGAGCATGCGCCATCATAACAACCATGGTCATCATGAAGGCAAGAGTTACGATTCTTCTCATGCGAAATTCTTATTATTGTTTCTAAATTATTCTTTCGTTTTATCTCTAAAAGGGCAACACCCTAGGAAAGGAATCAACCCATTTCGAACGGGGTCAACACATTCCGAAGCTTTTCGAAATCGGATTTCGAGATTCGTCTGCCCCGAAGACTTCTCACCTGCGGATAATCCTCAAAATAAGACTCCTGCGTGGTGTACCAGCGATGAGAACGGAGCTCGCGAACCAGAGACAGTTTCGATTCGATGCGGCGGGCAAAGCTGGGATTCACACGCGAAAGATAATGCTTGCCATCCTGCATTTCGATAGCAAGCATCAGATAGGTCTGCGGTCCCTTCGCCTTCTGCCCCTCCTCTACCCGCTCACTCACCTTCCAGCCCTTGGTGGAAGTCATCACCCGAATATCCCAACCGTATTTTCTGTTCAGATTATCCATCATCCCCCTGAACACGATGCCGTGAGGAGCCGTATCCTTCAAACCGGTAAAACCGATGATGTAGTGAATCATCTCGTGGAGCAGGACGCTCTTTGCCTGCCGGTCGCTCATATCGTAATACGTACTCATAGAAAGCTTGAAATCATAGAGTTTGGTGCGCCCCCATCGGGTGGCACGCTTGTAGGCAAGCTGTCCCAGACGGGTCTTGGCACGGGTCAGCCCCAACTCCGGAACGGGCAGTTTGCCGCCGAAGTAGTCGTGGTCGAAACGCCGAAACCACTCTTCCATCCATTCTACTGTTACAATCATGGCGGCAAAGGTACAGTATTTTGTTCATAAAACAAAAACAAATCACAAAAAACTGGTTCAAATTGGTTCATTTTGTTTCATTTTAATTAATTTCCCTCCTTTTTAGAAAATAATCCCTCTAAAATTTGCAACCTATCGTTTTTTTCCTTAAATTTGCAGCCAAAGATACGTTGCACTCGGCTATTTTGAAAAAAGATGTTATACGAGAGGCAAGAAAGTGTAAATGATTGGTACTTAGCAAAAAACAGATGTTATTGCAAATACAATTATTAGTAAAATGATAAAATGACTTATAATATTTAACAGAGGACTTATGGAACGATACGATTACGATTTTCATTGTACGAAGCTTTTCGAAGAAGGCGTACGCGCACATCGCTATGGCGATGTTTCGATCATTCATCAGAGTAATGATGCAGATTGCTTCATCCTAGACATTCCTGCCAAGGTGGAGGAGATGTTTAGAGAGAACTTCAAGTTGAGACAGGACGAGAACATTCTGCTGGCTCGAGATACTTCTATCTGGAACAACCGGACAGAGGGATTGGTTATCACCAACAGACGCATCGTCTATATCCCAAAATGCATTGGCAGCAACAAAAGAATATCTACGTGATTAACTATGCAGACTGCCAGCAGATTAACACAAATACAGACTCAGTACTCTTCTGGAAGAGCGATGAAAGCTATCTTGCCATTCCAAAGAGTTTCTTCTTCAAGACAAGATGGAAGACCTATGACTTCGACAGAAGCATAGAACAGCTTGCCATACTCCTAAAGAAGATGGGAGAGACTCATTTCCAGCATACGAACGCTGCCCATTTTGCATATATTACGAATAAATATGCAGAAGCTTAGGCTTCTGTATCTCTATATCAAACTTTTTTAGCCTCTGCAACAGGATTGTAACTTGCAGAGGCTTTTTTTTTGTATTTTTATAGCATTTTCTTGTCGAAAATGAGTAACTTTGCAGCCAAATTTAAACGATAAAATGAATAAGACTGCACAGCACATCATTGACATACAAAATGTGTCGAAAAGATTCGGCGAGAAAACAGCCCTCAACAATATCAATCTCTTTGTGAGAAAGGGTGAATTCATGACCATTCTCGGTCCTTCGGGATGCGGAAAAACTACTCTTCTGAGACTCTTGGCAGGATTCGAAACAGCCACAGAAGGCGTGATTACCATCAGCGGCAACGACATTACCAATCTGCCACCCTACAAACGAAACGTGAACACGGTGTTCCAGAAATATGCCCTGTTCCCTCACCTCAATGTATTTGACAACATCGCTTTCGGCTTGAAACTCAAGAACACGCCGAAGGACCAAATCATGCCTAAGGTGAAGCGTGCCCTGAAAATGGTGAACATGAGCGATTACGAATACCGCGACGTGAACTCGCTTTCGGGTGGACAGCAGCAGCGTATCGCCATCGCCCGTGCCATCGTCAACGAGCCGGAAGTGCTCCTGCTCGATGAACCGCTGGCTGCACTCGACCTCAAGATGAGAAAAGACATGCAGCTGGAGTTGAAGGAGATGCACGACCGTCTGGGAATCACCTTCGTATATGTTACCCACGACCAGGAAGAGGCTCTGACCCTGAGCGACACCATCGTGGTGATGAGCGAGGGAGAAATCCAGCAGATTGGAACACCTACCGATATCTACAACGAGCCAGCCAATTCGTTTGTGGCAGATTTCATCGGCGAGAGCAACATCCTCTGCGGAACGATGATCCACGACTGTCTGGTAAAGGTTGCCGGATCGGAGATTCCTTGTGTGGATAAGGGATTCGGATGCAACCAGGAGGTAGATGTAGTGATCAGACCGGAAGACATTGAAGTGAGCACAGACACAGAGCACGCCCAGTTTGTCGGCAAGATTACTTCATCCATCTTCAAGGGCGTACACTACGAGATGCTTGCCGAGAGCGACAAGGGTTGCGAATTTCTGATTCAGAACTACAAGCATTTCGAGGTGGGACAGACCATCGGCATGAGCGTGATTCCCGACAACATCCACATTATGAAGAAGGAGCGCACCACCAACACCTTCGAAGCAAAGGTGAATGGCGACGGCACCATCGAGTTCCTGGGCTGCGAATACCAGATAGAGATTCCGGAGGATAAGAAGAATCAGATTCATACCGATGAAGACGGCAAGGAAGTGATCAATGTCAACGTGGACTTCGGAAAGATCGAACTCTTCGACAACGAGAGCGAGGGAACCTTTACAGGCGACATCAGCTTCATCCTCTACAAGGGCGACCACTATCACCTGACCATCGACACCGACTGGGGCGATAAGCTCTATGTGGATACACAGGACGTATGGGATCTGGGCGACCACGTAGCAATCACCATTCCTCGAGAAAGTATTACCTATTAAATTATAAAATTGTAGATCAGAAATTGAAACTCATTAAGTTTATCTCTTCGCGACAGAGTTGGTCGATTCCATACGCCATCTTCGCGGCAATTTTCGTGGTGCTACCCTTGCTGCTCATCGTGTTCTTTGCGTTCACCGATGAGTACGGGCACATCACGCTCTATAATTTCCAGAAATTCCTGGCGCATCCCGAAGCCATCAATACCTTTGTGTATTCCATCGGAATCGCCTTTCTCAACACCCTGCTCTGTATCCTGCTGGGCTATCCGGCAGCGTATATCCTCACGCAGACCAAGATGAAATATGCCAACACCATCGTGATGCTCTTCATCCTGCCTATGTGGGTGAACATCCTGGTGAGAACACTCGCCACCGTGGCACTCTTCGATTTCGCCGACCTGCCGCTGGGCGAGGGAGCCCTGCTGTTTGGTATGGTATATAACTTCATCCCCTTCATGATTTATCCTATCTACAACACTCTCCAGAAGATGGACCGCAGTTATATCGAGGCAGCCGAAGACCTAGGCGCATCGCCTTGGCAACAGTTCTACAAGGTGATACTGCCCCTATCGATGCCGGGCGTGGCAAGCGGAATCCTGATGGTATTCATGCCAACCATCTCTACCTTCGCCATCTCAGAGCTGCTCACGATGAACAACATCAAGCTCTTCGGTACCACCATCCAGGAGAACATCAACAATTCGATGTGGAACTATGGTGCAGCCCTCTCGCTCATCATGCTCTTCCTCATCGGTGCCTCTACCCTCATAGCAGGCGATGGCAGCAAACAGGAAGGAGGTATCAGATGATGAATTCACTGTTTACCAAGGATATGATGAAGAAGATTTTCTGTCAGGGTTATCTGTGGCTGCTCCTGCTGCTGCTCTACTCCCCAATCCTCATCATCGTGATTTTCTCGTTTACCGAGGCCAGGGTCATGGGCAACTGGACGGGCTTCTCGCTGCAGCTCTACAAGAATCTCTTCGTAGAAGGTACCCACCACTCGCTCACGGCGGCACTCATCAATACGATCACCATCGCACTGATCACCGCCACCGTATCTACGATTTTCGGAACCCTCACCGCCATCGGAATCTACAATCTGAGAAACCGGTATGCGAGAAACGCCATCCAGTTCGTCAACAATATCCCGATACTCAACGGCGACATCATCATCGGTATCTCGCTCTTCCTGCTCTTCATCACGCTGGGCATTCCGCAGGGCTATACCACAGTGGTACTCTCTCACATCACCTTCTGTCTGCCCTACGTCATCCTGAGTGTGATGCCTAGACTGAAGCAGATGAACCCGAACCTCTATGAGGCAGCACTCGACCTGGGTGCTTCTCCGATGCAGGCATTGCGCAAGGTGATTATTCCGGAGATTCTGCCCGGTATGATTTCGGGCTTCATGCTCGCCATCACGATGAGTATCGACGATTTCGCCGTCACCATCTTCACCATCGGAAACGAGGGATTGGAGACGCTCTCCACCTTCATCTATGCCGATGCCAGAAAGGGAGGCCTGACACCGGAACTTCGTCCGCTGAGTACGATCATCTTCGTATTGGTGCTCGTGATGCTGATTATCATCAATCGTCGTTCGGATAAAAATAAGAAAAAATAAGAATGAAGAACAAGATATTTTTAGGAGGAGTTAAGGGAGTCAGAGGAGTTAAGACAATTGCTTTTCTCTTCCTGACCCTGCTGATGATTCTGCCGCTCTCATCCTGTTACAACAAGGAGAACAGAGAGGAGATATTGAAGGTTTACAACTGGGGAGACTACATCGATGAGGATATCCTTGCCGAATTCCCGAAATGGTATGAGGAGCAGACGGGCAAGAAGATCCGCGTCATCTACCAGACCTTCGACATCAATGAAGTGATGCTCACCAAGATTGAGCGTGGCCACGAAGATTACGATGTGGTGTGCCCATCAGAATACATCATCGAGCGAATGCTTCGCAAAGACCTTCTGCTGCCTATCGACACCGCTTTCGGCAAGACGCCGAATTATCTCAAGAACGTGTCTCCTTACATCGTGAAGCAGATTGATGCCACCTCGAATCATGGCAGAATCGCCCACAATTATGCCGTGCCATACATGTGGGGAACCTGCGGTATCTTATATAATAAGGTACACGTACCTATAAAGGATGCACAAACCTGGGGCACACTGTGGAGTCCCAGATATCGTGGCAAGCTCCTGATGAAGGATTCCTACCGCGATTCTTACGGCACCGCCCTGATATGGGAGCATCGCAAGGAACTGGCTGCCGGCAAGGTGACCGTTCCGGAACTGATGAACGATTATTCGCCAAAAGCCGTTGCCATCGTAGAGAAACAGCTGAAAGCGCTGAAACCGAACATCGAGGGATGGGAGGCTGATTTCGGCAAGGAGACGATGACCAAAGGCAAGGCTTATCTGAATATGACCTGGAGCGGTGATGCGGTTTGGGCGATAGAAGAAGCCGGGAAAGTAGGCGTGGATCTGGGATATGAAGTACCGAAGGAGGGAAGCAACGTATGGTTTGACGGATGGGTGATTCCGAAGTATTCCCGCAATCCGAAGGCAGCTTCCTACTTCATCAACTATCTCTGCCAAGAAGATGTGGCTCTCGCCAATATGGAAACCACGGGCTATGTGAGCAGTATAGCGGGCAAGAAGGTCTTCGAAGCGATGAGCGACAAGGAGGCTTATCCTGAGACGGTGAATCTGGCTTATTTCTTCGGAGAGGAAGGCAGAAAGGCGCATCTCAACCCGATTATGTATCCTGACAGTACAGTGGTGGCAAGATGTGCGATGATTCATGATGCCGGCGATCATACTCCGGAAGTTCTGGATATGTGGTCGAAAGTGAAGGGTGATAACCTGGGTGGCGGCATCGTGATTTTCCTTCTGGCAGTAGTTTTGGGCTTAACCATCTTTGTTTCTATCAAGAAATTCGAGCACTACAAGCACAGAAGATTGTCGAGAAAGCATCGCAGACACCACGTTATAAAAGTTAAAGGGTAAAAAGAGCCTTACCCCTCTCGCCTCCGTCCACAGCGATTCCATCGCTGGTCCAACAGGCAAAAGCCTTCTATTTTAGGGAAAAATGAAGTTTTTTGAGAAAAAAGTGAAAAAAGTTGCAGAAAAATTTGGTGGAATGAAAAAAAAGCACTACCTTTGCACTCGCTTTTAAGAACAAAGCTTTTACCAAATAAAGATTGTTCACAAATCAAAAGCTTTTGGGTAGTTACCAGAGTGGCCAAATGGGGCAGACTGTAAATCTGCTGGCTATGCCTTCGGTGGTTCGAATCCATCACTACCCACTTTTCCCAAAAATAACTCAAAGATATAAAGATCCGGTTTTCATTATGAGAATCGGATTTTTTGTTTTTATACTATCCACAGATTTTTAGTAGAAAAGAAACAGAATAATATATAAACGGAAAAGCGATGGATTTCTGCAATCCATCGCTTTTTTCATATTTCTCAACCAAAAGATTAGTCCTTCAAACTCTCCTGATACCAGTCGAAGAGCTTCTTCACACCATCCTCAATCTCAACCTTATGAGTCCAGCCGAGGCTATGGAGCTTATCCACAGAGATGAGCTTTCTTGGGGTTCCATCAGGCTTGCTGGCATCAAACTCAACCTCACCTTCGAAACCTACGGCCTTTACTACAAGCTCTGAAAGCTCACGGATGGTAAGTTCCTTACCAGTTCCCACATTGATATGGCAGTTGCGAATCTCACCCAGAGATGGGATGGCACCGCCACGACCCTCTGAATTGTTTCTATCCACGGCACCATCTACCTTGGCACCATAGAATACAGAACTGTACTTCTCGATACCGATGATATCCTTGAAATCTACATTCAGGAGCACATGCACGCTGGCATCAGCCATATCCTCGCTCCAGAGGAACTCACGGAGCGGTGTTCCGGTTCCCCAGAGCACAACCTTATTATCATAGATACCATAGAACTCCAATGCCTTCAGAATGCGCTCATGAGAGTTGCTTCCATCCACATTGCCCTCGCCGATGATGGCACGGAGCTTATCAGTAGGATTGATCGGACGCTTGTTCATATCCACCTCGATACTATGCCAGTCGCCGTCGTGGATGAGCTTGGCAAGATAAATCTTACGCATCATCGCAGGCATCACGTGGCTGTTCTCCAAGTGGAAGTTATCGTTCGGACCATAGAGGTTGGTTGGCATCACAGCGATATAGTTGGTACCATACTGAAGATTGTAGCTCTCGCACATCTTCAGTCCGGCAATCTTGGCGATGGCATATTCCTCGTTGGTATATTCCAGCGGAGAAGTGAGGAGCACATCCTCCTTCATTGGCTGCGGAGCATCCTTCGGATAGATGCAGGTAGAGCCCAGGAAGAGGAGCTTCTTCACACCATGAGAATAGGCATTGCTGATGACGTTGCACTGCATCTTCATATTCTGCATGATGAAGTCGGCACGATAGAGCGAATTCGCCATGATACCGCCCACGAAGGCTGCAGCCAAGACCACAGCATCCGGCTTCTCCTCATCAAAGAACTTCTCTACTGCATACTGGTCGGTCAAGTCGAGTTCTTTGTGAGAACGACCCACCAGATTGTGATAGCCTCTCTTCTCGAGGTTATTCCAGATAGCAGAACCCACGAGTCCATGGTGTCCTGCTATATAAATCTTAGAATCTTTTGATAACATTGATTATTATTGTAAACTATCAACCGTTAACTATCAACTGTTAACTATTACTTAACAATACCCTTCTCCAAGTATTCCACGAGGTTGCAGCGAACCTTCTCACCGGCAGCCTCGGCAGCCACCTTGGCCATATCGCTCTCTACCATGATCTTGACGAGATCTTCGAAAGAGGTGGTGTTTGGATTCCAGCCGAGTTTAGCCTTTGCCTTTGTTGGGTCACCCCAGAGGTTAACCACGTCAGTAGGACGATAGAAATCTGGAGAAACCTCAACGAGAGTCTTGCCGATAAGCTCCTCAGGACCCTCAACGCAGATACCCTTCTCGTTCTCATTCTTGCCTTCCCACTTCAGTTCGATGCCTACGTGGTGGAAAGCCAACTGGGCGAACTCACGAACTGAGTGCTGCTTACCTGTTGCAATCACGAAATCCTCTGGCTTCTCTGCCTGGAGAATCAACCACATACACTCTACGTAATCCTTGGCATAACCCCAGTCACGGAGAGAATCCAGGTTACCGAGATAGAGCTTGCTCTGCTTGCCCTGCTTGATACGGGCTGCAGCCAATGTAATCTTGCGGGTTACGAAAGTCTCACCACGGCGCTCACTCTCGTGATTGAAAAGAATACCCGAACAGCAGAACATATTGTACGCCTCACGATACTCCTTGACAATCCAGAAGCCATACTGCTTGGCTACTGCGTATGGAGAATAAGGATGGAATGGAGTGTTCTCGTTCTGAGGAACCTCCTCTACCTTACCATAAAGCTCAGATGTGGAAGCTTGATACATACGGCAGGTCTCGGTCAAACCGCACTGGCGGATAGCCTCCAGGATACGGAGCACACCTGTTGCATCTACGTCGGCAGTAAACTCAGGAGAGTCGAAGCTCACCTGTACGTGGCTCTGAGCTGCGAGGTTATAAACTTCGGTTGGCTTCACCTTGTTCATCACCTGGATGATGCTCATAGAGTCACCAAGGTCGGCATAATGAAGGTGAAAGTTTGGGGTACCCTCCAAATGTGCGATGCGCTCGCGATAATCGGTAGATGAGCGACGGATTGTTCCGTGAACATCATACCCCTTACTCAACAACAATTCGGCTAAGTAAGAGCCATCCTGACCTGTGATACCTGTAATTAAAGCTACTTTTCTATTTTCCATTTACTTCTTTATATGATAAATTAATAAATTCGTTGCAAAAGTACGACTTTTTTCTCAGACTATCAAACTTTCTGTCATTTATTTACTTTTTTCTCTAACATTGAACCGTCTGCGTCTCCGGCCAGTTCACCAGATACAGCATTTCCGTAGCTCGCGTAAAGGCGGTATAGAGCCAGTGGATATAGTCGGGATTGAGCATATCATCCGTCATATACCCCTGATCCACATACACATGCGCCCACTGTCCGCCCTGCGCCTTGTGGCAGGTTACGGCGTATGCGAATTTCACCTGCAGGGCATTGAAGAACTGATCCTGTCGGATTGCCTTCATCCTATCTGCCTTGAGCGGAATATCCTGATAATCCTCTTCTATCTGATGGAAGAGCTGCTCCTGCTGTTCATGGGTCAGGGCAGGTGCCTCGCTCGTCAATGTATCCAGCAGCACCGTAGCTTCCAGCTCATAGTTGCCGTAATCGGGAAACTGGAGCAGCAGCGTGGCAAAGCGGAAGCCATAGAGGTCAATGCGGCGGCGCACCTTCAGCACTTTCGCCCGATCGCCATTCGCCAGAAAAGCAGGAATCTCGTTGCTTTGAAGTTTATTATTACTCTTCCTCTCTTCTTCCATCCAGTAATAATTGTTCTTCACAATCATCAGGATATCGCCCTGCGAAAGCTCTTCCTCCCTATCCAGCACCATATTGCGGATGCCCTGGTTGAAGATGTTTGCACGCTTGTTGCTGCGAGTCACCACGATGGTATCGTCCAGACCCACATGGTAATAGCTGTCGGCTAGAGCCTCTATCAGTTCGGCTCCAGGCATCGGCTTGATATCCGAATAGCCAGCGAAACGAATCTTCGGAAGTTGGGTAATGTCATCATGCGTAATCATCTGTCTGATCATCGTGGCATTATAGAGAATACCCGATTCCTCGCTCTGTCGGAGCACCTCGTTCAGATCACATTCATACACCTTCAGTCCATATCCCTCCAGCATCGCTGCATGCAGGGCTGGCGATTCCTCCTCGCCTACAGGAGGCAACTGCGCCTTGTCACCTATCAGCAGCAAGCGGTCGTTACGTCCCTGATACACGAAATGCACCAGGTCATCCAACAGGCATCCGCTTCCGAAGCTCATCCCTCCCAATCCCATATTGGCTATCATCGACGCCTCATCTACCATGAAAAGCGTATCGGTATAGAGATTATCATTCAGATTAAACAGTCCCTCTACCCCCGAAAACGATTTTTCACGATAGATACGGCGATGGATGGTATAGGCAGGCGAACCGCTGTTCAGCGAGAACACCTTCGCAGCCCTACCCGTAGGTGCCAGGAGCATCACCTTCTGACGAATCTCCTTCAGGGTCCTGACGATGGCACCCGAGAGCGTTGTCTTACCCGTACCCGCACTACCTCGCAGAATCATTACGGCATGCGGATCTCTATCGGTAAGAAACTCAGCAAACACCTCCAGGGCATGTGCCTGTTCCTGGGTTGGCGGAAAGCCAAATTGCTGCAATATCTTATATTTTAGCTCGTCTATTATCATCAATTTGTTATTTATCCTTTAATAATTAATAATTTCAACACCAAATATTTTGTGTTGTCTCCGTTTTGCATTATCTTTGCAGAAGATAAGCTGCAGAAGATAAGCTGCAGAAGCAGATGCAAAAGTACTAATACTTTTTGAAATGAGAATGAAATTAAGAAAAATAAACAATAATGCCATCCTGGGCGCCTGCGTCATCATCATGATGCTGCTTTGCGCTCTCAGTATCAGCCAGCCTCTCATCTTCGAGAAACAGATGGCGAACCGCGAAGCCGAGGTGAAGGAGAAACTGATGCTCATCCGTTCTGCCGAAGAAAGATACAGGGCGAAGCACGGAGTCTATACCGGCGATTTCGCTGTCCTCATCAAGGCAAAGTATCTCAAGGCTGAGGATACCCTCATCCCTTATTCCGATGGCAGGAAATTCTCGCTCGCCGCCACTACCATCATCCATAAAAGCGGAAAGCAGATTCCGCTGATGGAATGCGGAGCCACCTACGAAGACTATCTCGATGGTCTCAACGAGGAGGCGATCCAACAGGTAACAGAAAAAGCTTCCGATGCCGGCAACTTTCCTGGATTAAAGATCGGAGACATCACCAAAGACAACGACAATGCAAGTAATTGGTAAGAAAAGAACACAGCAAGCACGACTCACCATCCGTGTGAGCAAGAATACACTCAGCTTCTCGGTTGTAGATCGCGAAGCCGAGCACCAGTTGATATACGAACCTTACACCGTGAAAAGCGGTGTATCGATAGCAGCCAACCTCAGACAGGCTTTCGGCGAAAGCGAACTCCTGCAGCGCGGCTATCAGAAGGTGCGTGTCTATATCGATACGCCTATCCTGCTGGTACCTATCGAGGAATTCCACGAGGAAGACCTCACCGTGCTCTATCAGCATGCCTTCACGGGCAGCCACAGCGATGCCATCCTTTACAGGGTGCAGCCGAATCTGAATGTGGTAGCCGTTTTCCCAATCAACAAGGATCTGAAGATGGTGATAGAAGACAACTTCCAGGATGTGCGCTTCACTCCTATCATGCAGCCGATGTGGAACTATCTGCACAAGCGCAGCTTCACGGGTATCTACCACAAGCTCTATGCGTATTTCCACGACAAGAAGGTGGACATCTTCTGTTTCGAGAAAAACAGATTCAAGTTCTACAATTCCTTCCAGGCTGATCATGCCAAGGATGCACTCTACTTCATCCTCTTCGTATGGAAGCAGCTGGGATTGCAGCAGATGCAGGATGAGCTGCATGTTGCGGGCGATATTCCGGATAAGGATTGGTTCCTCTACAATGCCAAGCTCTATGTCAAGAAGACCTTTCTCCTGAATCCAAGCGCCGAATTCAATCGTGCGCCCATCACGGAAATCAAGGGAATGCCGTTCGATCTGCTGACGCTCTATCTGAGTAAGTAAAGTGCGTTGCCCAAAAGGCGCTAGCCCCACTCAACATTCAACATTTAACATTAAAACAAATGAGAATCATAACAGGACAATATAAGGGTCGCCATTTCGACATACCACGTTCGTTCAAGGCGCGACCAACCACAGATTTCGCAAAGGAGAACATCTTTAATGTTTTGCAGAATTACATCGATTTCGAGGATGCCACAGCCCTCGACCTCTTTGCCGGCACAGGCAGCATCTCGCTGGAACTGGTATCCCGTGGATGCAGCCGAGTGATCAGTGTAGAGGCCGACCGCGACCATGCCAACTTCATCCGCGAGTGTTTCAAGAAACTGGGCGAAGACAAGGATCTTCTGATTCGTGGCGATGTATTCCGCTTCTTGAGAACCTGCAAGCAGAAGTTCGATTTCATCTTTGCCGATCCGCCATACGCGCTGGAGAAGCTGCCCGAGATTCCAGACCTTGTACTGAATGGCGATCTTCTCAACGAAGAGGGCATCTTCGTTTTCGAGCATGGCAAGAACTACGATTTCTCCGACCATCCCCGATTCCTGGAGCATAGAAGTTACGGAAGCGTAAACTTCTCGATATTCAGATAAAAAAGAAAAATCCTCGTTTGCATCTTCTGAGATACAAACGAGGATTTTTGATTAAAGCAACACTTTACAGCAGCGGCGAAAGCAATCTTACGATACTCTCGAACAATCTTTTCAGGAACGGGCGCCTTACTAAATACGCCACATCATCCACCAGAATACTGCTGGATTCATCCTTCAGATAAATCCGCTTGATTCTCTGCGCCATTTCCTCATCATAGAAGAAGGCATTCGCCTCGAAATTATTCTCGAAACTACGGAAATCCACATTCGTGCTGCCCACGGTACAGAGATTGTCATCGCTCACCAGCAACTTGCTGTGATTGAATCCGCCCGTGTAGAGATAAACCTTCACGCCAGCCTCTATCGCCTCCATCAGATAAGAGCGGGAAGCCCACTCCACCATCCTGGCATCTGAATGCCTAGGCATCAGCAGGCGGATATCCACTCCCGCCAGCGCCGCCGTGCGCATCGCAAAGAGCACAGGCTCGGTAGGCAAGAAATAAGGCGTCTCCATATACACATACTTCTGCGCCTGAAGCAGAATGCGAACATATCCCTGCATGATATCAGGCCATGGAGCAATCGGACTGCTCGTCACTACCTGCACCAGACAGTTGTTCCTGATCTTCGAATCTACCGGCGGATAATATTTTCGGTTGGATACCAAGGTGCGATCCACAAAATACCAGTCTATCAGGAAAGCACGCTGCAGGGCATAAACGCCTCCGCCCTCTATCCTCAGATGCGTATCACGCCACTTCTGTTTCCCGGTGCCCTTCACATAGCGCTTGGCGATGTTCATGCCACCGATGAATCCTACCCTGCCGTCTATCACGCATATCTTGCGGTGATTGCGGTAGTTCACCTTACTGGTAAACGCCGGAAACCTTACCGGCATGAACGAATGCACATCGATGCCCGCTTCTCTCATTCGCTCAAAGAAGGCATCCTTCACCTTCCAGCAGCCCACATCATCGTATATCAGTCTGATTTCCACTCCCTGCTCCGCCTTGTCTATCAAGGCATCAGCCACCAGATAGCCCAAGGCGTCATCCTCGAAGATGTAGGTATCCAGATGGATGTGATGCTTCGCCTTACCTATCTCATATAATAAGGAGAAGATGAATTCATAACCGTCGGTAAAGATATCCACCTGGTTGTCCTTAAACGGGAATGCCCAGTTCTGATTGGTAAAGAGATTCATCAGCGGCTTGTTGTTGGCAGGGATATGCAGATTCTCCTGCTCGGCAAACTCCAGCATCGAGCGCTTGGTCAACTGGTCCATGCTTCTGTCGCTGATCAGCCGTTCCTTTCTCGTATTCTGTCCGAAAAAGATATAGAAGATGATTCCCACGAAAGGCATGAAGGCGAGCACAAGAATCCACGCCATCGTCTTGGCGGGCTGTCGGTTGTCCATCAAGACGGTGATGATAGCGGGAATCATGATCGCCATATAAAGCAAGAGATAAATCCAATGAATATATATCATACCTTTCGCATTTTTAAATTTTCTTTTTCCTGTTTCCAGAATATCCTAGTTGAATACCGAGTTGGTCTGGTTGGCAAGCAGCGAGTTCATCTTCTTCAGTTTCATAAACTCCTCCACCAGCTCCCTGTTCGTAGGGTTCCTGGCAAACTCCTGCTGCACCTCTATCAGTCGCTGTGCGATATAATGCGTGCGGAAGCTCAGCAGATCCTTAAAGACAAACTGGCGCAGCTTCTCTGCATTCAGCTTCAGCTGCAGACTCGCCGTAGAAACCTCCTGGTCTCCCGTCGGCAGACTGGCAATCCTGCTCACCTCCGGGTTCGGATGGTTGGCAAAATAGGTTTCCGCCACGAAGTTCTCATCCTCCAGATGCTCCAGCGTCTCCTGCAAGATTTTATTATACAACTCGTTATGGAATCTGAACTCATCGCCCGACATATCCAGATAGATATATTGTGCTATCGGCAGTTCTACATCGTTGCCATCCACATCCTTCACCACGATATGCTTTTCGCCGTGGTGGATAATCAGCTTCACCAGCAGGTCTTCCACCTCCAGCAGCTTGTCCAGCGGCGTCACGCCCCTCATGGCAGCCTGCATTCCCTGCTGTGGGGCTGTTGCCTTCGGGTCTCTCAGTCCAGCCGCACGCCGTTCAGCCTTCACCTGTTCGCTCATGCCGTTTCTCACGAAGTTGTTCAGCGCATTCACGATAATCGCCTCGTTCACGCCCAGTCGGTGGGCGCAGTCGGTGATGTAAGAGGCTCGGGTAATCTGGTTCTTGATTTTCGAGATGCTCTCCACGATGCTGTTGATAGCCTGACTTCTCTTCACCGGATCGGTCACGCCATTCAGCGAGAGGTCGGTCTTAAACTGTATGAAGTCCTTCTGGTTTTCCTCTATGTATTTTCTGAAGTCGGCAGCTGTATGGCTTCGGGCAAAGCTGTCAGGGTCGTTTCCATCGGGCAGGAAGAGCACCTTCACGTTCATCTCCTCCTCCAGCAGCATGTCAGTACCTCGCAGCGCCGCATGCACACCGGCAGCATCGCCGTCGTAGAGCAATACGATGTTGCTGGTGAATCGGTGGAGCAGTCTAATCTGATGGATGCTCAGCGCCGTACCCGAGTTGGCCACCACGTTTTCGATGCCGCACTGGTGCATGGAGATGACATCCGTATATCCCTCCACCATATACACGCAGTCTTCCTTGGCGATGGCCTTCTTCGCCTGATACAGTCCGTAGAGTTCGCGCTCCTTGTGGTAGATGATACTGTCGGGCGAGTTCACGTATTTCTGGCTCACACCCTTGGTACGGGTATCCAGCACGCGTCCGCCGAAAGCCACCACCTTTCCGCTCACACTCAGCCACGGGAAGATGGCGCGCCCCGAGAATCGGTCCAGATACTTGTCCTGTCCGCTCTTGTTGCCCGCTTCCTCCTTATCTACCTTGAAGCAGAGACCGGTATCCACCAGGAATTTCGGCTGATATCCTTTCTTCATCGCCTCGTCGAAGAGCGCAGTGCGCTGGTTCAGGGCGAATCCCAGCTGGAATTTCCGGATGATGTCGTCTCTGAATCCTCGGCTTCTGAAATACTGCATGCCGATGGCTCTTCCGTCCACATCATTCTGCAGGATGTCCTGGAAGTATTTCGCCGCCCATTCATTCACGATGAACATCGATTCGCGCTCGCTTTCCCGCTGCTTCTCCTCGTTGGTCATCTCGCGTTCCTGAATCTCGATATGGTATTTGTTAGCCAGCCATCTCAGCGCATCAGGATAGGTCATCTGCTCCAGCTCCATCAGGAAGTTGATGGCATTGCCGCCCTTTCCGCAGGTAAAGCAGTGGCAGATACCACGCGTAGGAGAAACGGAGAAGGATGGATGGGAATCGTTGTGGAAAGGACACAGACCGATGTAGTTGATGCCGCGCTTTTTGAGCGTGACGAATTCCGACACCACCTCTTCTATCTTGGTAGAGTCCATGATACGTGCTATCGTCGGTTTGTCTATCATTATTCTAATCCTCTTATTTTTATTTGCAAAGAAAATGCAAACGAGCGCAAAGAAAGCTTGCTTTCAATTTGCCGAGTGCAGCTTTTCTTATGCAAAGGTACGATAAATCTTTGAAAGTGCAAAGAGAAAGGGGCAGAAAAGCATAAATGAAACATATAAAAAAGAAAAGGTTACATCCGGCAAAGGATATTCCAAAACCTTTTCCTACCTTTGCACCCACAACAGCAATGATTATTTATGAGACTAAACAAGATCAAGAAATCAGTTATGTTAAGCGCTGCCCTGCTCTCTTCTTTCAGTGTGCAGGCAGCCCAGCAATTCGTCCATTTCCATCAGGGCGATGTACTTCTCAACCCAGGCAACCGGGTAGAAATCTATATGGATGCCAACGACTGCAAGGGCGTTAGCTATGCTGTCCAGGCACTCATCAAGGACTTCCGTCAGGTAAGCGGATGTCAGGCTACCCTCACCTCTCAGTCTGGCAAGACTCCTGGCAAGATCTCCCAGCCAGGCATCCTGGTAGGAACCCTGGGCCATTCAGCCGCCATCGACCAGCTGGTGCGCCAGAAACGTATCGATGCCCGACAACTCAAGGGCAAGCGCGAGAAATTCATCATCACCGTGGTAGATGGTCAGCTCGTCATCGCAGGAAGCGACCGCCGAGGCACCATCTATGGCATCTACGAACTCTCCCAGCAGATGGGCGTATCGCCTTGGTATGACTGGGCAGACGTTCCCGTGGAGCATCACGACTCCATCTTCGTGAACAAAGGAATCTATACCGATGGCGAACCAGCCGTGCGCTACCGTGGCATCTTCCTCAACGACGAGGCGCCTTGCCTCACCTCCTGGGTGAAGAATACCTACGGCACCGAGTATGGCGACCACCGTTTCTACCAGCGCGTCTTCGAACTGATACTGCGACTGAGAGGTAACATGATGTGGCCAGCCATGTGGGGCTGGGCTTTCTATGCCGATGACCCGGAGAACGAGAAGACGGCAGATGAAATGGGCGTGGTGATGAGCACCTCCCATCATGAGCCGATGGCTCGCAACCACCAGGAATACGCCCGCAACCGAAAGGGATGGGGACCTTGGAACTATCAGAAGAACAAGGCAAACCTGCAGAAGTTCTTCCGTGAAGGCATCGAACGCATGAAGGGTACCGAACAGATCGTGACCATCGGAATGCGTGGCGACGGCGATGAGGCAATGAGCGAAGAGGCTGATACAAAGCTGATGACCAACATCATCAACGACCAGCGCAAGATCATCACCGACGTAACCGGAAAGAAGGCAAGCGAGACTCCGCAGGTATGGGCACTATATAAAGAGGTGATGGATTACTATGACAAGGGTATGAAGGTGCCCGATGACGTAACCCTGCTGCTCTGCGATGACAACTGGGGCAACGTGCGCCGTGTGCCGAATGCCCAGGAACGAAAGCACAAGGGCGGATGGGGACTCTACTATCACGTAGATTACGTAGGTGCTCCAAGAAACTCCAAGTTGCTCAACGTAACTCCAGTGCAGAACCCTTGGGAACAGCTGACACTTGCTTACGAGAATGGCATCGACCGCCTCTGGATTCTCAACGTGGGCGATCTCAAGCCGATGGAATATCCTATCAGCCAGTTTATGGATATGGCTTGGAATCCACGCAAATATGATGTAAACAGTATCACCCGCCACACCCGCGACTGGTGCGCCCAGCAGTTTGGCGAATCGCAGGCTGATGAGGCGGCACGCATTTTGAACCTCATCTGCAAGTACAATGGCCGCTGCACTCCGGAGATGCTCGACAAGAATACCTACAGTCTGGAGAACGGCGAATGGCAGGAGGTGGTGAATCAGTATCTCCAGCTCGAAGCTGATGCTTTGCGCCAGTACAACAGTCTGCCTGCCGCCTATCATGATGCCTACCGTCAGATCATCCTCTTCCCTATCGAGCTGATGAGCAATCTGCATCAGATGTACTTCGCCCAGGCACAGAACCATGCACTCTACAAGCAGGGCAATCCGAAGGCGAACGTATGGGCGGATGAATGCGAGCGCCTCTTCAAGCGCGACTCTCTGATCTGCGACTTCTACAACCACAAGATGTCGGGCGGCAAGTGGAACGGAATGATGACCCAGAAGCATATCGGCTACAAGATCTGGAATGATGATTTCGAGAAGGATACCTGTCCGGAACTCTTCCGTGTATCAGCTTCCGAGGCTCCTGTTATCGCCGAAAACAACGGCGTGGTGGAAATCGAAGCACCCTTCTTCGCATCCAAGACCGATGCAGTTCCAGAAGGCAAGGAGAAGGAGGGAGCCAAGTGGGTTCAGATTCCGTTCATGGGCAAGAGCCTTGCCGGAATGACGCTCATGCCATACACCAAGGGCGTGAAGGGCGCCAGCATCACCTATCAGTTTAAGATGAATGCCCTGGCACGAAATGCCGCTTCATCCAACAACGCAGAAAGCAAGAAGGTGCGCATCCACGTCATCATCAAGTCAACCCTGGATTATCAGAACAAGGGCGGCATGACTTATGGCGTAAGCGTAGATGGAGCCGAACCTGTCATCGTCAACTTCAATCACAATCTGAACGAGAAGCCGGAGAATATCTACAGCATCTACTACCCTACGGTAGCCACCCGCATCATCGACAAGGTGATAGAAGTAGAGCTCCCTGCCACCGGCGACGGCATCCATACGCTCACCCTGACGCCTAACGACCCAGCCATCATCTTCGAGAAGATCGTGATAGACGGAAGAGGAGGGAAAGGGAGAATCAAGGTAATATAAAGGTATAATATAATAACAATACTGCGTTAAATTAATATTTAATCGTCTGTAAATCAATAACTTATATTAAG
>OHUJ01000194.1_pt1 | contig 35432 bp, 29 predicted proteins | sample 1579241 | NCBI WGS metagenome assembly OHUJ01 (sample SAMEA3882547, study PRJEB24775) | human gut metagenome | biome: human-associated habitat; feature: intestine environment; material: feces | place: Netherlands | collected 2009/2010
TCTCAGTAGCCATATCGGTATCACGGATCTGGCTCTCTGCGCTGGTGGTATTCTCTACAACGTTGTCGAGGTTGTTAACGGTGTGCTCCAGACGGTTCTGAACGGCACCCAGTGCGGAACGCTGAGTAGATACCTTCTGGATAGCCTGAGCGATTGTATCTATAGCCTTATCAGCATTGGTACTATCTTTTCCATCAACCAGCAGCTTACCATCTTCATCGACCAGTCCAAGGCTCTTTGAACTCATGGATTCAATGCTCATCTCAATCTTATTATCGTTAGATGAATCAGCTCCTACATGTAAACTTACATTTAATGCATCAGGTACATATGCATTATCATAAGCTTTCAATTTTGTAACAGTATTCCCTGTTGTAGCATCCTGCTCAGCCTTAATTGTGACTTTTACCTCGTCTCCTACTTTTAATCCCGAAGCCTTTAATTTATCAGCTGCAACTTTATCGGCTGCTGCATCTATGGATAATCCTGCCTGTAAATCCTTCTGCTCTGTCTGATTCCATTTCAATTGAATCACCATCTCACCTGCAGTTCCAGCTCCTCCATCCGTAATATTGACACCCATTTTTTTAAGCTGTGCCTGTGTTAAAGTGGCCACAACAGTAGTTCCGTCTGTGCCACCTTTAACTTGATACTGATCCACATTCTTACCAGCATCTTGCTGCTGGGTAATGGTAATTTTACCAGCTTTAGCATCATTTAATGCATTCAGCACACTTCCACTTAAATTGCCGATAAGAGCTCCACCCTGATTATTCTCTACTTCTGCTGTTACTTTACCAAGAACAACATCTCCTGCTACCAATTCAGAACCTGCTGCAGCATTTAATTTCACGTCAGCTAATTTACTATCAACCGTCTGATCCGCTGGAGTAGCAGATACAGTACCTCTTGCATTACCCTGTAACAGATAAGTTTCATTAAACTTAGTCGTAGTGGACACACGATCAATTTCTGTTACTAACTGATCAATTTCATTCTGGATATAGCTTCTGTCATCTTCACTGTTAGTTCCGTTAGAAGCCTTAACTGCCAGCTCATTCATTCTCTGCAGCATATCATGTACTTCGGTCAGGGCACCTTCAGCGGTCTGTACTGCACTGATACCATCCTGTGCGTTCAGGGAAGCCTGTGTCAGACCTCTGATCTGCTTTCTCATCTTCTCACTGATGGACAGGCCTGCTGCGTCATCAGCTGCACGGTTGATCTTGTAACCGGAAGACAGTTTCTCGGTGGACTTCGCCTGAGAAGCGGTGGTTAAGCCTAACATTCTGTTAGAGTTCATAGCTGTAAGATTGTGTTGTACTACCATAATATTTACCTCCTTGTATTACTGCCCAATTCCTTTTGCGGCAGTGTGCGTATCTGTATTGTTATTGAGAAATCCTTTTCTCCCAGATACTTGTTTTTAGTTTTATAGTAACCGGAGTAGGAGCTTCCCTGTCGGGCCCTGACAGAGCCGCTCTTCCTCCGGTTATTACCGTATGAAATTATTTGTCCGCATTTCCCTTTGTGATGATCACGTTGGATTTTTTGCGATACTTCTCCGGGTGCTCTTCTTCCGCATAATATTTAGGAAGCTTCGCTCTCTCCTCCGGATCTGTGATCTGGTTCTCTAATACCGTGCTTCGCACGATGTTCACCTCTTTCGGTGCATCGATCATGATGCGGAGATGATTCTTGGTTCCTCCCAGGAACACGATCTTGATATTGTCATTGATCATCAGGTATTCTTCCGGACTAACGGTCAGACGCAGCATAATTGATAACCTCCCTGTTTTTATTCAGCCTTCCTTGCCTGCTGGTTTGCACTGATGCAACATTTTATTATGGAATGTTGCATTTTCCTAATTCATTTATTCCATCAAGGAGGCCATTATGAGCACGACACAACCTATCCGCAGCAAACAGCTTCTACACGATTTCAAAGAGTACTACCTTACCAAACAGCCTAACTTCCGGAATTACACTCTCATCCTGATCGGTCTGAACACTGCTCTCCGTATCAACGACATTCTTCATCTCTCCTGGGGAAATGTCTATTGCTCGGAATGCAGCCGCTTTTACACCCATCTTCTGATCACAGAAAAGAAAACAGGAAAAGAGACCCGAATCCTGCTCAACAGAGAACTTCAGAAAACATTACAGTCCTACCGGACAACACAGTCTTTCGTAACCGACACAGACTACCTCTTCCCCAGCCCCAGAAAAGCTGATTCCCCACTCTCCCGATATCAGGCCTACCGCATTGTCCGCAAAGCTGCCGAAGCCGTCGGGATCGAAGATGTGATCCGGTGTCACTCCCTGCGGAAGACCTTCGGCTACCATGCATGGAAAATGGGAACTCCGCCCGCATTGCTGATGGAGATTTACAATCATTCTTCTTTTCAGATCACAAAACATTATCTGGGAATTGAACAGGATGACAAAGATGCCGTATTTCGTGACATACAGCTATGACATGCGGCTTCTGTAATTGCTATAGTGATATGAAAATAACGCATTAACGATTTTTATAAAAAAGGCTAAAGTTTTCCCATGGTCAGCCGAAATATGTAGTGCAAGACAAAATGCAACATTCCATAATAGAATGTTGCATTTTCTATTTTAATCTATTCATTTCTGTGGTATTCTTTTAAAGACTGCATATCGCTTTTTTTCGACAAATATTTCTCTTTTATTGAAACATATACAGTCAGAATCAGGAGTACACATGAAAAGCTTTATATGTCAAATATTCTATAAGCAGCGGGCGGCATTCGAGCAAAGCTGCGCTTCCAGAGGCAAAGAGTATCCTCTTCCGGAAGACGTTTTCCTACAATCGGATATTTTCTATGACGAGAAGCATGTTCCGGCACATCGTCTGGATGTCTACCGTCCCAGGGGACGGGACGGAGAGATTCTTCCGGTCATCGTCAACGTACATGGCGGAGGTCTCCTCATGGGGAACAAGGAGTTCAATCGTCCCTTTTGTGCCTCCCTTTGTGAGGCGGGGTATCTGGTATTCAGCATGGAGTACCGGCTGATACCGGACTGTCTTTTCTATGACCAGCTGGCTGATCTGCATCTGGCACTGGATTTTATCCGGGATCATCTGACGGAATACGGCGGTGACATTTCCCACATATATGCCTGCGGCGACAGCGGCGGTGCCTGTCTGCTGACTTATGGAATCGCCATGCAGCGAAGCACTGCACTGGCACAGGCTGCCGGAGTAACCCCTTCTGACCTGCCAGTCCGGGCACTTGGCCTGGTCAGCGGAATGTTCTATACGAACCGCCTGGATCAGATCGGACTTTTCCTCCCCAGATATCTCTACGGCCGGCATTATAAAAAAAGTGCTTTTGCCCCCTATGTATCTCCGGAGCACCCGGACATCGTGACCAGTCTGCCACCCAGTCTCCTGATCACCAGTGACAACGATAATCTTCAGAGCTATACTCTGAATTTTGAAAAGGCTCTGCGCAGACATCAGATGCCCCATAAACTGATCAACTACCCGAAGGATCCCCGCCTGACCCATGCGTTCAGCGCTTTTTACCCGGAGCTTCCGGAAAGCAGGGAAGTGATCCATCATTTGATTCATTTTTTTGAACATACCGGAGAGAACTGTAAAGGAGGATATGTATCATGACATACGACGAAAATGTTTTCAAAGAAAAAGCTAATCGGAAAGCCCGTAAGATCTGGATCGTTTTTGCTGTTTTACTGAGTGCCAATTATGGCTCCGACGCGTCCGGGGGATTATATCCCACCACTTCTTACCTTATTTTTCTGGCATTGTGCTGGCTGCCTCTGATCTTCGGCGAAGTGTTGTTACGTGTAAAAGGCTGGGCAACGGAGCTCTACCGCTACGATCTGGTCATCGGTTACGGCATCTTCTACACTTTTGTCATCTGTACTACTGCTTCCCCGATCGCTTTCACTTACATTCTGCCGGTGACGAGCCTGCTGGTACTATATAAGAACCGGAAATTCATGATCAACTGCGGTATCGCCAATGCCCTGATCATCGTCGGTGCAGCCGTCTATCGCTATATGCTGGGCTTCAACAGCGCTTCCGATATGAAAAATTATCAGCTGCAATTGTCCTGTATCATCCTCTGCTACATCTGCTATGTCATGTCCATCCGTCATCTGAATGAATCCGACGGTGCCATGACCGACAGCATCAGGGCTGACCTGCACAGAGTCGTAACTACTGTAGAACAGGTAAAGTCTTCGAGTAATATCATTCTCGATGGCATCACTGTCGTAAGAGAGCTGGCTTCCGAGAATAAGCATGGCTCCGATATCGTCATGCTGGGTATGAACGAGCTGACTGACAACAACAATATGCTGCAGGATCGTACCACATCATCCACACAGATGACCTCCGATATCCGCGCCCAGGTAGAAAATGTGGTAGCTCTGATCGGAGAAATGATCACGCTCGTCGAAAAAACGCAATCCCATTCCGGCGTCAGCGCAGAAGACCTGAAGAGTCTGGTGAATACCGCTGCTACCATGTCACAGCTGTCTACTGAGCTGGAAAATGTTCTGGAGAATTTCCGTCAGGAATTCGAAATGGTAAAACAGGAGACCGGTACCATAGAGAAGATCACGAATCAAACAAATCTGCTGGCATTAAATGCTTCCATCGAAGCTGCCAGAGCCGGAGAAGCCGGCAAGGGCTTCGCTGTTGTGGCAGATCAGATCCGTACCTTAAGCACCGAGACCCACGCTTCCTCTGATCAGATCAGGGATGCTCTCTCCCGACTGGATGCTACCTCTGCAAAGATGACCTCTTCCATTGAAGAGACATTAAAGCTGATCCAGATCACTCTGGAAAAAGTAACGCAGACCGGAGATAACGTAAATCAGATTGCTTCTGATTCCGTGCAGCTGGGCAATCACATTCAGGTTGTAGATAATGCCATTAAAGAAGTAGAGAACTCCAACACCCAGCTGGTATCCAACATGGAGCAGGTATCTAACATCGTGGATACCATCACAACCTGTATCACACACTCCAGCCGGACCAGTGAACGGATGCTCAGCAAGTATCAGGAAACAGCAGACAATATCAATACCATCGAAGATGTCATGGAGAACATGATGTGTGATCTGGGTATCGGTGGTTTCATGGGTATTGAAGACATCAAGCCCGGAATGAAGATTGACTTACAGCTGGTCGGTCAGGAGGATGTCCAATATCTTGGGGAACTGATCGAGCAGATTCCGGAGGGACTGTTGGTATCCTGTCAGAAGAAGCTGACGATTAACGGGTCTGCTTCCTGTATGCTGCAGGTCACCGCAGGTAATATCCTGTACTGTTGGGACAAAGCCACCATTTCTCCTGCTCCCGAAAGCGGTGAACATGCTTTCAGGATTACCATTACTACCAGACCCAGGATCAACAATAGACGCAAATACCCTCGTATGGATCTGAATAATACCTGTACTATTAAGTTCAAAAATTCCGATACGGAATATGCGGCTACCATGGAAAATATCAGTGCCAACGGATTCGCTTTCCTGGCTACAGACAAGATATTCAGCCAAAGCAAAAATGCAGAAGTCATTATCACGATCCATGATTTTGCTCTGCCGAATCATAATGTGCTGGAAGGTCGCATCATCCGCTGTTCCGACGATAACGGACTGTATATCGTCGGATGCCAGATGCCGGAGGATAATTTCTATATCCTGGAATATGTAGAAAATAACTTAAATAAATAGAATTCCTGTATAAAACCAAGGCACCAAAAATGCCCATTCATATTCAAATGAATGGGCATTTTTAATGTTGTTCTTTACGGTTTCAATAGCCGGGCGATCAGCCCCTCGACCTCCTGGAGCTGTTCTTTTGTGCTCTCTTTGTGGCTTTCCTTGCGGTATTTTGACGGAGACATGCCCTTCATGGCATGGAACGCCTTGGTAAATACCAGCGCATCACTATACCCACAGGACAGGGCAATACTCTCAATCGGATAATTGGTGGATTCCAGCAGTTCTCTCGCCTTGGTGATACGGAAGGTGGTGAGGAACTGCTGAGGCGACATTCCCAGATAATTTTGGAACAACGTATATAAATAACTGCGGTTGATACACACATAATCCGCCACATCCGTTACCTTGATAGGGTTACAGTAGTTACTCTGGATAAAAGATACCGCTTTTTTCACATACTGGTTCCCCTTATCCTCTTCCTCTCTGGCTACCACACCGGCGCTGTCCGCGATCACAGACAGGAATACTCCCAGCAGTCCGTTCCGGCGCAGATCATCCGCAATTCCAAAGGTATTGTGTTCCATCATATCACGGACAATCGAATACAGCTCCTCTGATTTATCACAGGAAAAAATAGGATGCCTGTCTGACAGTCCCATGCTATGTAAATACTCTTCCGCGCGGCTCCCGGCAAATCCGACCCACAGATAACTCCAGGGATCCTTCGCATCCGCCTGATAGAAAGCCAGCTCGTTGGGCTGGATCAAAAATCCGTACCCTGCTTCCAGCCGGTATTCCTTGTCATGGAACCGGAAATGCCCCTTGCCGCTTAAGACATAGTGGATCAGGTAGTGCGGCTTGGATGCCGGTCCGAAGCTGTGCAGAGCTTCCGTCTGAGAGCACCCGCAGCAATTCACATACAGACTTCCTGTTTTGTCATTGATAAAGTCCAGCTTAAATGCTTTTTCCATGGCAATTCCTATCCTTTCCCATCGGTCAATTCACTATAATCCCGCCGTCCTCATCAAACGCCACACAAAAAGCACTGCTGTATTCGTTCATACGCTGCAGGATCCTCTGCTTATCCTCCCCCGTTGCCGGCGTCGGTCGGAAATCATTCCTTGTTTTGACAGAACTTACCATACAGGGAATGATCCGGGCGTTCTGATCCTCCACCTTTTCCCCGTTCTCAAAAGTAAAGGTCTGCTGGAAGATCATGGTGTCCTTGTCCTCCGGATTCCGGTTGGCTCCGAAGCAGAAATTTGCCAGACTGTAGATAATATATCTGCCCTTGTATTCCTCGATTCCCTGCAGGACATGGGGATGATGACCGATGACCAGATCCACACCCCAGTCAATGCATTTCCTGCCAAGCTGCTGCTGATAATTTTCCGGATAATTGTCTTTTTCGATACCCCAGTGACAACAGGCGAGGATCAGATCCACGTTCTGTTCCCGCAAGACTTCGATATTATTCTGAATCAGTTTCTCCGCCTGTGCGCCCCATTCCACTTCATTAACGGAGATAATGCCGATCTTCAGATTCCGCTCTCCGCCGTGGGCTGCCGCGCTGTCCGGGATCTCATAGATGCCTACATTTTTATCATAGGCATAGACAATGCCCTCCTGCTCTAATGCCGCCACTGTATCCCGGCTGCCCTGTTCTCCGTAGTCCAGTCGATGATTGTTCGCAAAGCTGACGGCTTCGATATCCCCCAAGGTCAGTAGATGGGCATACGCCGGATCTCCCTTGATGCAGTAGGTCTGCCCCTCCCGCATATGTTCCGATGTGGTCAACGGTCCTTCGAGATTCACGATGGTCATATCATCCGCCTCGAAAATATCTCTCACATTCTCGAAAAAATATCCCTCATCCTCCGCCTGATCGTACGCCTGGCGGAATGAATAGCTGTAATCCTGTTCCTGATGATTGCCCAAAGTCACATCCCCTGCCGCAGAGATTGTGATCATGCAGCGTTCCCCCATCAAAGTATCCGAAGCTCCGGACTGTCCCGATTCCGGCAATGCAGTATTGTCACCGTCCGTCCCACCTGGCAGAACGATCTCCCCGATATTATCCCCGGGCTGATCGTCCTGCGGTCCGGTATGGTAACCACCGATCGGCTGCGCCAGTTCTTCCACCCCGGGAATACAGACCTGCTGTGTCAGATCATCCCCGCAGCTGCTAAGCACTATTACACTGACCGCACAAACCAGTGCCACAAACCGCTTTTTCCTCTGCCCCATAAACACTCTCCCTCTGTTACAAAGAAATCTCTTAGCCCTCTCCTAAATCAGTCTTGATTTTCAGAAGCCGCTGTCGCAGTGCTGTCTCCCGTTCCATACAGATTCTCCTGCAGGAATTTCTTATTTGCCTCGAAATCCACCTCCAGCACGGACATTTTACGATGGGTCGCATCCTTATACGTGCCTTCAATGGGAATACTGTTCTGTATAATATCGTATGTCAGAAGCTTCGGTGCCATGAGACTTAACCGGTAACACTCTGTCTGGGTCAGGTTCGTGGTGAGATTCGGCATGAGTCCGTCGATCAGTCCCTTCGGATTTGTGAGTACACCCTTAGGCAGCTTATGAATGACCTCTGTCAGCACTTTTCTCTGTCGCTCGGTTCTGCCGAAATCCGTACCGATATAACGGTTTCTGCAATATGCCAGCGCCTGGGGGCCGTTCAGATGCACCATACCTCCGGACAAGTCATCGAAATAGTCCGTTCCCTCCGGTCTGCCCAGCAGGATATTATATTCTACCAGGTAGCCGTTCACGTATTCCACTTCTTTACCGGTCAGCTCCAGATCCACGCCGCCCACGGCATCTACCAGATTTGCAAATGCCTCAAAATTCACCAGCACATAGCGGCTGATATGAATGTCAAAATTCTGCTCGATGGTCTCCATCAGCAGTTCTGCACCGCCGTAGGAATATGCCGCATTCAGACGATTGTCCTTATATCCCGGTATCTCTACATACATGTCACGGAGCAGAGATGTCATATATATCTTTTTCGTCTTGTTGCTGATAGACAGCAGGATCATGGCATCGGATCTGCCATCCTCCCCGTTCTCACGGGAATCGTTACCGATCAGGAGAATATTCGTGACGCCTTCTTCCTTCATGGGAGAGCTTGCCACGGATTCGATCTCTTCATAATTCATCTCGGCATAGACCTTGCCCACCAGGACGTACAACCCTGCTGCCAGAAATACGAGGATCAGCGCCACTGCGATCAGGAAGCGCTTGAAGCCGGATTTTTTCTTTTTTCTGCCGCTCCCGGCTTCCTTTTTGTTTCCTTTTCTGCTCTTCTTATCCGTTTTCGTGTCTATCTCCTCACGCTTCCCTGCTTTTCTTCCGGAGCGATTTTTTTCTCTGTGATCTTCGTAGTCCTCGTATTCGTCCGCATAGTCCTCCCTTCTGCTACGCCGAGGTCTATCGGATGCCGCCTGTCTGCGACGATCTGCATTACTGTTACTACGGCCACCACTATTACGATTCTCTGAAGTCTTACGCGTCGTCTCTCTGCGAGCCGCCTGTCTCTTACGATACGCGGGATCATCCCAATCCTCCGCGTAATCATCCGCTCTTGCTCGTCTTCCGGATCCGATCACATCCAGTTCCTCCTCATCCTCGTCATTCTCAGTCATGTCAAACATCTGTGGAGCCGGACGCTCTGCTGTCCGCCTTCCGGTCCCGGACTTCCCACTGCCGGAGCCGGACGTCTGCATTTCCTGCATCTCCTGCTGTAAAAAGGCTTCCAGCCCTTTCTGTATATCTTCCATTTCCTGAATGGAATCTCGTTCTCTGTCACTCATATTGTACCTCATTTCCACATACCGGCACCGGTACGTTCCTTAAGCCTCTTTCCTATTTGTCTCCTAGGATACCACACTCCTTTGTATTTGTCGCGGCAGAAATCCTTAATATTTGCTTAAATGTTGTCCGGCATTTTTTAAGACACACTTTCTATGGCAATAAAAAGAAACTGTCTACGGCATCCACAAGATTTTATCTTGTACATTTTCCACAGACAGTCTCTGCATTTTTGTTATCTTATATCATTCTATTTATGAGCGATTCTCGCATCTATGTAATTCTTCAGAGATTCCACGGTCTCCTCCACACCCAGCCTGCTACTGTTGATGGACAGATCGTAGTTCCGGGAGTCGCCCCATTTTACCTTACAATGGCTGTTGTGGTAAGATTTTCTGCGACGGTCCTTCTCGATCATGCGCTCCTCCGCATGTCTCGCATCCAGCTCATAGATCTGCATAATACGCTCGATCTTGGCTTCTTTGTCTCCTAATACGAAGATGGAGATCAGATTCGGATTATCCTTCAGCACGATCTCGGAACAGCGTCCTACGATCACAAAGGATTCTCCTGCCTCTGCCTTTTTCTTGATATAGTCAAACTGCATTCTCGCCACATTATCTGCAGGAGAGCTGTTCATTCCCATCACACTTCTGTACAGGAATTTGTTACGTCTCTTTTCATCGAACTCTGCCAGCTCCTTGCTGCTCACATTCATGCTTGCAGCCACCTCATCTAACAGGTTATGATCGTACATTGGCAGCTTGTAATATTCTGCCAGCTTCTGTGCGATCTCATGTCCACCGCTGCCGTACTCACGGCTGACGGAGATAATCAGTTGTTCACTCATGAGTCTGCCCTCCTTATCGTCCTACAGATATCTCGCATAGATCATTACCATGGAGATTACTATTACTATTATAGTCGCAGGAGCCATAACTTTGCAATATTTTCCCCACTTGATCATATGACCTGCCTTTGCTGCGGTAGCGATACCCACGACATTTGCAGATGCACCGATAGGAGTTGCGCTTCCACCGATATCGGTTCCCATGGCTAACGCCCATGCCAGGATAGAGAGATCCACACCCTGGGCCGCGGACAGACTGCTGATGATAGGGATCATCGTCGCCGCAAAAGGAATATTATCCACGAACGCGCTGGCGATTGCGGAGATCCACAAAATAATCGCGATCATCAGCATCAGATTACCATTACTGATGTCACCGATGAAGTTCGCCATGACTTTCAGGATACCTGTCTGCTCCAGACCGCCTACCACCATGAACAATCCGATGAAGAACAGCAGCGTCTTATAGTCGATCTGCTTGATCAGCTTCAGGGCATCTCTGCCTGCGGCGATCAGCGTCACGATAGTGATAAACACACCAATGCAGGATACGGTCAGACCAGTCTGTGCATGGGTTACCAGCAATGCTACTGCACACAGGAAAATAACGGTACTGATAATGAATCCCTTTTTATCGGTAATCGCCTCGGAAGGATCCGGGTAAGTCTGATTGCTGCCGGCTGCTGCCGCCTCGCTGGCACGCAGCTCCTTGTGGAATACCAGGTAAAAATACAATACAACTACGACCAGGGAAATACCTGCGATCAGACCGGTATTGGTCAGGAAATCCGTGAAGGAATATCCCAGGGAAGTACCGATGATGATGTTGGGGGGATCTCCACACATGGTAGCGGATCCGCCCAGATTCGCACAGAATACCTCTGCCAGGATCATAGGCACCGGATTGAATTTCAACAGCTGTGACAGTTCAATCGTGACTGCTGCCAGGAACAGAATTACGGTGATGCTGTCAATGAACATTGCCAGAATACCGGATAATACCATAAAGGTCACGAACAGCGGCACTACCTTATACTTAACCATTTTAGCAAGGCGCATGCAGAGCCAGCGGAAAAATCCGACTCTCGCCATTCCCTCTACCATGATCATCATTCCCGCTACGAATACGATCGTCTCCCAGTTAATGCCGCTGGAAGTCTCCGCGGACTGTCCCGCCGTATACCAGAAATGACTTGTAAAAAAGCTGCCTAAATTCAAGGTCTCCCACACTGCACCCATACTGTGCATTCCCAGTCCGAATACCAGCACCAGCGTCAGCAGACCGCAGCCCAGTGTAATAACGTGTCTCTCCCATACTTCCAGAACGATCAGGACAAACATTGCTATAAATATAACTACTGCAAGTATCTGTGCTATCACTTTTCCTGCCTCCTCGTTAGTTTTTCTTATAAACGTACAAGAGTAGATTGTATCTGAAAAAGCAGGGGAAGTCAATCATTCTTTGGGAGGCTATGCATAAATATTCCGTTAAAGTTTTCCGGATCATTCATTCCGGAAGCTTTCGATATCGTTCTTACCCACATAGCGTAAGAACATGCGGCGCATGTCGATACCGCTCTCTCCGAAATATAATTTCATGTATTTCTCACCGTCCTGACGAATGGGCAGTGTTACAACACGTTCCATGGTCTGACCTTCCGTGCCGTTAAGGGTCACGGTCTGTTGTAATGTATTGTTCAGGAACACGGAGATCGGCAGCTGCGCCAGTTCTCCTAACGCAGAACTCATCCGGAATACCAGTTCATATCTTCCGATCCTGGAGAAATGCAACTGGTATACCGCACTTGTGCCCTTCTTCGTGGACAGCTTCTCCAACGGAAGGTCTATGTCCTCTAAAAGCTTCGGTTCCGGAAGTTCCAGACGCGCCAGCACCTGTCCGCTGTCTCCTGCGCCCTCGGTGCTTATCGGATTGTGAAGCTCCGTGCATTCCTCTTCCTCTCTGTCCAGAAACCGTTCCATAGCAACGGAACGTAACAGGAAACCACAGATATTTGCCGCATTCCGTGTAAGCTGTGCTCTGGTCAGTCTGCCATCTGCCAACCCTTCCGCGGTATTGTCCCCCGCGGAGTTGGATGCCGCATCCGCTACGACCATATAGATATCGTTCTGTGCCCGCACCATGGGAATCGTCTGTCTGCCAGAGCCGGGCTCACCCTCCTCGTTGATCTTTGCCCACCAGTCAGTCATCACAATGCCCTGATATCCCCATTCCTTACGGAGAATAGTCGTCAGGAGATCATAATTGCCCGCTGTCCACAGTCCGTTCACCGGACCGTAAGTGGACATGATACTATAAGCGCCGCCCTGTTTCACCGCGATCTCAAAGCCCCTCAGATAGATCTCCCGCAGTGCTCTCTCCGATACAATGCTGTTGGCATCATGACGCTTGAATTCCTGATTGTTACATGCAAAATGCTTGATGGTGCCGGTGACACCGTATTTTCCCATGCCGGTCAGCTGTGCTGCTGCCATGATACCGGTGAGATACGGGTCTTCCGAAAAATACTCAAAATTACGACCGTTCAATGGATTCCTGTGGATATTGATGCCGGGTCCTAAAAGCGTATCGATCTTGTTCTTCCGAAGCTCCATGCCCTCCATCTCATACAGCTCCTCCACCAGCTCCGGATCAAAGGTGCAGGCAAGCAAGGTGCCGTTAGGCAGGGCATATGCCATGGTGCCGCAATCCATACGGATACCGGAGGGTCCGTCCGAACAGCAGGCTATGGGAATCCCAAATCTCTTCAGACCTTCTGTCACTCCACCGAAGGCTGCTGCCGTACCCGGAGTCACTTTCGGGGAGCACATGCCCTCTCCGCGGGTCATACAGATCAGGTCTTCGTCCGACAATTGTGTCAGAAACTGTTCCAATGTGATTTTTCCATCCAATACATCCGCCAGCTTCCAGCCACGGTCTCCCGCATACTCACTCTGCGTAGGTCTCTCCTTAAGAATCCTGTCCGCCAGATCTATCGTTCGTAAAGGTACATCTTCCCAGTTTGCAATGGCATGATCCTTTTCCTCGAAAAAGAAAGGTTTCAGGCGCTTAAACTCCTGTACCGGTGCCATTGCTTCCGTCACCATCCGCACTACCCGAAGCTCTGTCAGGGTCGCCTTGCCAGCCTCTGCCGCACTTCGCACATCGGTTCCGGCATAGAAGATATAGTCTCCCTCTTCCAGTACATAGCAGGATTTATGTCCGGTGACACCACTGTCATCATAGGAAGCATACTCCGTCAGCTCTGTTTTCAGCAGCAGTTCTTCTGTCTCACCCGGCTTCAGTTCTTCTGTCTTCGCAAATGCAGCCAGCTGGCGCAGAGGCTTTCCTAATTTCCCCTGAGGTGCTTCCAGATACAGCTGCACAGTCTCTCTGCCGGATACTCCCCCGACATTGGTTACTTTTGCAACTGCCGTGACTGCCGTGCCCTGTACGGAGAATCCCAGGATCTCTGTCTGGAACTTCGTATAAGATAATCCAAATCCGAAAGGATACTTCACCTTATCTTTCGCAAAGGTTTCAAAATAACGATATCCTACATAAATATCCTCGGTATAGAAATTCTCCACCGGATCTCCGAAATTTTCCGTGGAAGGATAATCTTCAATATCTTCTGCAATCGTGTCACTTAATTTACCACTGGGATTTACTTTGCCGGTCAGAACGTCTACACAGGCCCTGCCACCCTCCTGGCCTCCCTGCCAGATATAGAGTACTGCCTGCGGCTGATACCGGTCTACCCATTTCATATCTATAATGTTGCCGACATTCAGTACCACGATCGTATGCTCAAAAGCATGACATACATTACGAAGAAGCTCCTCCTCCAATGCTGTCAGCAGATAGCTTCCCTCCGCCGCACTGTTATCCTTATCTTCCCCGGCAGTACGCCCGATGACCACGATCGCTGCATCCGACTGCCCGGCTGCCCGCACCGCCAGTTCTTCATCTACGGGCATCTCCTCCTGATTCCAGGGTTCCATGGCCCAGCCTTCTCCCACATCAAAGGGATGCTCCTTCAGCCACTCACGGTACACCTGCTCCAGCGCTTCGTTTACCTGTATTATTCCATCTTCTTTCAGGCTGTCAATGATATTCGTGACATAAGGAGCATTGACCATGCCGCCGGAACCTGTGCCGCTCTTGTAATGCTCAAACTGTGTTCTTCCGAATACAGATACTCTCTGTCCCCTGCGTAACGGTAAGGTATCCTCTTCATTCCGCAGCAGCACACTTCCTTCTGCCGCCACGCGTCTTGCCAGCTCCGCATACTTCTGATAATCCAGTGTATATTTCATTCGTTCAATGACTCCTTCCTGCAAACAACCTGTTATTGTTGACATCATTATACCGAAAGGAAGAAGTTTTCTCAATAGAAAAAGACACTGGAGAAAGTCTCCAGTGTGCTCAGAAGATAAGCCGGACTACAAATTCCTCGTCTTCCATCCGGAACTGATACTGTCCGTTGAGTTTTTCCACATAGTATACGATACTCCGAACCCCCAGACCATGTCCGGAACGCTCTGTGACCGGAATTCCATCCGTGAATACCGGCATTATCTGCACCGGATTTTTCACCATGAGCAGCAGATGCCCTGCCTTCTCCGACAGAGACAGCTCAATCCTTCGTCTGCTCTCCGGCAGCTCCTGTACCGCATGCATGGCATTTTCCAGTACATTCGACAGGATCGCACAGAACATCATTTCCGAACAGGGGAGCTTCTCTCCGATCGTGACCTGTGTATCCCAGGGAATTTTCTGCTCCTCAAATCGGGTATTATATGTAGATAGCACCGAATTCACCATTTCGTTCCTACAATATGCCTTAATGACAGTATCATCATAGGTCTGGCTGACCTCATTGAGATATTCCAGCGCTTTTTCACAATCTCCCTGCTGGATCAGAGTCCTCAGGACGGCCATATGATGTCTCGTATCATGCCGCAGGATTGACATCTTTTTCTCGCTTTTCCTTGTATTGTCCATCTCCGCCTGAAAAGAATTCATCTGCATACGGATCAACTCATTATACTGCTCTGCCTTGCTCTTCATCTCGTATTCCCGGAAATACACCAGCAAAAAAATCAGATACGACAGACAGATGGCAAATCCGAGAAATTCCGGCACCGCCCTGTTGCCGGTATAAAGCAGACTGGAAAACTTCGTCGTGGCATAGTCAAAAATATAATACACCAGCGGCAGACTTCCGATCAGCAGTAATTCCCGATTCGTCTTGGTCAACAGCATCGCCGTCGTCTGGCAGACATAGCGGCACAATACCCAGAATACCACCAGCGTCACCACGATACGGCAGGCGTAATAGCACCACTCTTTTCCTGTTACCGACAGTACGAACAACCCCATCCAGTTACTGCACTGGCAGCACAAATAGGCAGTGAAAATAGAGATCAGGGACGGTAATATTCTGAATTTATAATAGAGCACCAGCATCAGCAATAGCGGCACGTGAACGATCAGTGGGTATATCTGATCCACCATCTCCGGACCCAGCACAGATACGCAGACCATATATAAGCCCCCGGAAATCACTGCCAATAGCAACAACTTCCCTACATTCGTTTTGTCCTTCTTCACACCCAGAAAAAAAGCCGACAGGAAGATGCCGAACAGCATAGTCGTAATATTATGTGTATATGTCAGAATTTCCAGTATCATAGGAGCTCCTCACTTTTATTTCGTAAGTTCATAGATGCTTTTTTACAGCTTTACTTTTACAAAATCATGTTCCATGGCAGGAAGCACCTTTTCGATCAGATCCGCCGTCCGCATCCGGAGGCTGGAGGTATTGATGCAGGGGTGGCATCCGAAATATTCGCTGTCCAGCACCTCCTCATCGATCAGCAGCTTCACCTGATGTTCCTTATCGTTCATCAGACCGAGTACACTGACAGAGCCGGGGGTGATATCCAGGAATTTCTCCATGTATTCCGGCTTGGCAAAAGAAAGCCTGGCCGAGCCGATCTGCGCCGACAGATCCTTGGTGTGGAACACCTTGGTATCCGGGATCATCAGCAGATAAAATGCGGTCTCCTGACGGTTGCACAGGAACAGATTTTTGCAGACCATGGATTTCAGGATCTCATCCACTTCCTTACAGTCCTCCATGGTCATTGCGGGTGCGTGATCCACGCGGTCATATTCCACACCTAAGCTGTCCAGCAGGTCATAGGTGCGTATCTCTTTGTCCAGTCTGCCTGTGGTATCGGCAGGTCTTCCTTTTTGCAATACTAATGTCATTGTCTTTTCCCCTTTGTTGTCTAGTAACCGATGGTGTCGTTTACGAGAATCACATGGATCCTGTCCGTATGTCTGGAATATCTCGTGATCAGGAACTGGCAACAGATGGTATCCGGAGACTTACAATCGAAGCATTTTCCGGTTTCTTTGCAGGGAGTCTTGATGTCGAATCTCTGGGCATTGATAGGTGCAGCCACGTTTCTCGCACGCTTCATGGCGCTGTCTAAGTCTGCGCAGACCTTGTTCATGCCGACGATGAAGATTACTTTCCTCGGTCCCTGGGCTATGCAGGAGACACGGTTGGAATTGCCGTCGATATTGACCATGACACCGTCGCTGGTGATGGCATTGGCGCTGGAAAGGAAGATATCCGCATCGTAAGCTGCCATAAGTCCTGCTCTGGCATCCATCTTAGAGCGGTCGATATAGTGGTAATTGCCTGCTTCCAGTGCGGAGATCAGTCCGATCTCTCCGGCACTCATGCATCCGCCCATGGCGATGGTGCTTCCCTCCGGGATCAGCTCCAGTGCCTGTTTCAGCGCAGCCTCTTTATCCTCTGCGTAATAACCTGACATGTTGCGGGACTGTAATCCCTTGATCACTGTTTTGGCCAGCTGTTCATTTCTTTTTCTGATCATTTCGTTCATCTCTTAACCTTCCTGCCTTTCCGTAATCTGCAAACTTTATTCCTGAGAACCAGATTCTTATTGACATCATTTTATCAAAAAAATAATTCTGTGTATAGCAACCATTTTATATTTGACAATACTTTTCGCATATGCTAGGATATTTCCAATATTAGGGAGTAGTTCACATCGGATAACCGGTGTTGTGTTGGTCGTCATCACGTTAGTGAAGCCACAGGCAGTCGCTAACCGGGCAGTACACTTCTACAGAAATGGAACGAGACTTTTATTGTATGTTTATCGTGCAGTAAAAGTCTTTTTTTTGCGTGATAAACAAAGGATCCGGGTACATTATTTAAGAAGGAGGATTTGTATATGACACAAAAAAACATCTGGAATATTTCTGTAAAAGAACTCATGGAAAAATATCAGGTGACAGAACAGGGGCTTACTACTGCCCGCGCGGAGGAACTTCGCCTGGAAAAAGGTGAAAATATCCTGCAAGAGAGTAGGCGAAAAAGTATACCGGAAGTATTTATCAGTCGGTTTGCTGATCTGCTTGTAGTAATCCTGATCATTGCAGCAGCGATCTCCATGTTTTCCGGCAATGCGGAGAGTACCATTGTAATCCTTCTGGTACTGGTGATCAATGCCATCCTGGGCACCCTGCAGCATGTAAAGGCCCAGCGTTCTCTGGATAGTCTCAGGCAGTTATCTTCGCCCGGTGCAAAAGTCATAAGAGACGGTGTAAAACGGGAATTTCCATCGAAAGATATCGTGCCGGGAGACATTGTCGTATTGGAAGCGGGTGACATGATCGTGGCCGATGGACGTATCCTGCACAGCTATTCGCTGCAGGTCAATGAAAGCTCTCTGACAGGCGAGTCTGCCAATGTAGAGAAAACAGATGCCATTATAGAGGGTGATGTGGCACTTGCTGACCGGGCAAATATGGTCTATTCCGGAAGTCTGGTCACCTACGGACGCGCTGAAATGCTGGTGACTGCTACCGGCATGGAGACGGAGCTGGGTAAGATTGCAGGACTGATGAATGCAGCCAAAGAGCGCAAGACACCGCTGCAGGAGAGCCTGGACAAGTTCAGCAGCAGACTTGCCATACTGATCATGATCATATGTGCTGTCGTATTTTGCCTGTGTATCTATCGCCGGATGACGTTGTTGGACTCCATGATGTTTGCAGTGGCACTGGCTGTTGCTGCGATCCCTGAGGCACTAAGCTCCATTGTGACCATAGTGCAAGCCTTTGGTACGCAGAAAATGGCAAAGGAAAATGCTATTATCAAGAATCTGAAAGCTGTGGAAAGTCTGGGCTGTGTCTCTGTCATCTGCTCTGATAAGACCGGAACACTGACTCAGAATAAAATGACGGTACAGCAGATTTATATAGAAGACCGGTTATACGAACCGGATCAGCTTGACCTTTTGAATCAGACTCATCGCTATCTGCTCTACGACGCAGTCCTCAACAATGATTCCAGTATCGTCGATGACAAGGGCATCGGTGACCCTACAGAATACGCGCTTTTAGAAATGTTCCGAAGGATTGAGGCGGATACATCTTCTATTTTGAAAGAAGCAAATATGCATGAAGATATTCTCCGGCAGAACATGCAGCGTCTTGAGGAAGTGCCTTTTGATTCCGACAGAAAGCTGATGAGTACGAAATATATACTGCATGGTGTACCCACGATCCTCACCAAAGGTGCTGTGGATGTTCTCTTAGACCGCTGTGACTATGTGCGCTGCAGTGACGATATCCGTCCTATGACGGAAGCTGAAAAAGACAAGATCCGTATGAAGAATCAGCTTTTTTCAGAAAATGGCCTGCGTGTATTGTCTTTTGCTTACAAGGAATCGGAGGAAAATCTCGACATCCATGCGGAGTATGGCTATACCTTCCTGGGCCTGATCTCTATGGTAGATCCTCCAAGAGAGGAATCTGCGGCTGCTGTTGCAGCTTCCAAGAGAGCCGGCATCCGTCCGGTCATGATCACCGGTGATCATAAGGTAACAGCAGTGGCGATCGCCCGCCGGATCGGAATATTCGAAGAAGGAGACCTTGCACTGACAGGTGCGGAGCTGGATGCCATGAGCGACAGCGAACTGGATGAACAGATAGCGCAAATCTCCGTCTATGCCAGAGTATCTCCCGAGAACAAAATCCGGATTGTAGAGGCATGGCAGCGCAGAGGTAATATTGTCTCTATGACAGGAGACGGTGTGAATGATGCTCCTGCATTGAAAAAGGCGGACATCGGTGTCGCTATGGGAATTACCGGGACAGAGGTATCCAAGGATGCCGCAGACATGATTCTGTCAGATGATAATTTTGCAACGATCATCAAGGCAGTGGCAAACGGGCGTAATGTATACAGAAATATCAAAAATGCCATTTTGTTCCTGCTGTCCGGTAATACTGCCGGTATCTTAGCAGTATTATACACATCCCTGATGGGACTTCCTGTGCCTTTTACACCGGTACATCTGCTGTTCATCAACCTGCTGACCGATTCTCTTCCGGCCCTGGCAATCGGCATGGAACCGGCAGATGACGACCTTCTGAAGGAAAAGCCCAGGAATCCGCGGGAAGGAATCCTCACCAGAGGTTTTATGATTACGATGATAACACAGGGTCTGCTGATTGCAGCAGCCTCCATGACAGCTTATCACATCGGACTGGCCGTCAGTTCGGCTATGGCCTCCACTATGGCTTTTGCCACACTGACACTGTCCAGATTGTTCCATGGTTTTAACTGTCGTGGCAGCGAATCCATCTTCCGGCTAGGACTGACCTCGAACCGCTACAGCCTCTATGCTTTCGCTGCGGGAGTCTCTTTACTGGCACTGGTAATCTTCATCCCGGGACTGCACAGTGTATTCAGCATAGCCGCTCTGCCTACGACAGCACTCGGTCAGATCGTAGGGCTCTCTCTGCTACCGACCGTGCTGATACAGATAATGAAAATCATCAGATATAAATAATTGATTTAATCAATAGCTTCCACAGACTGCAATCTTTCCTTTTTTACCTTCAGATATTCTTCCGCATAATGTGTCTCTTCGTTGGTTGTCAGAATTACCTCCTGCCCCTGCGGCATATCAATATCCGTTGCCGCAAGCAGGAGGGAATCCTCCTTCAGCCAGCTTTCCAGCCCTGTGAAAAACTGCGGGTCGTAGTGATCTGCCCCGTTCAGCTCATTATGATATCTGTCAAAGGAATAGTCCACGGGAGACAATACATTATAGTCATAATAGCAGACACCCTGCCCCGACCAAAGGCTTGTCGTTACCAGATAATCGTAACCATCCTTTTGTGTGAGGAATATCTGTACGTTCCCCGCATGGGCAATGGCGAATTCCTGCGACCACAGAGGAATGATTCCATATTGTCCATCTCCCAGATACTCGTAGACCTCTACCGTTCCCCAGTTTCCTGCCTTATGCAGTGCTTCCGTAAAGTCTTCGTTTTCCTCCTCCAGATAGACCTTCGTTACGATCTTTTCCTTGTAACCGTTATGGGTCAGATCATAATATCCGGTATAGACCTCTGTCATATCCGGTTCTTCTTTTTCGATATTCTCCTCTTCCAGATAACGAGAATATGTTTTTTGTACCGAAAAATCTCCCAGAGAAAAATTACCATCTTTTTGCATGGATACCGGTGCCGTTATATTAAAGCCAGTCTCATAAACCAGGTCCGCCATCTCGTTCATATTTATGCCAACCCCTACATTTGCAAAGGGCTGTCCTCCACGAAAATCATACCGGATCTGCGCCCCCACACCGATGCTTTTATAAGTGTATCCTTCCAGTTTCTGCAGCAGACGGGTCTGATCCAGATCCATACTCTTCTGAGCATCTATCTTTCCGTTTTTGTCCAGGAAATCCACATGAAGTGTATGAAACTTCTCGTCTAACGTATCCGCCGCAAGGATCCGGCTTTCAAAATCTTCGACCACCTGTGTATATTCGGAGACCTTCGGAGTTCCTTTCTGTACATCTACATAATACAGTCCTTCCACATGGACACCGGTTCCTGTCCCCTGTATGGTAGAAATATAGTACTCCTTGTCGCCATCCCCATCATAATCTGCAGCCTCTACCGCAGGTGGTGCCGAATACATATTTCGCCAGGGAATCCCCACCCTGTATTCCCGGTCTCCGTCGTGGATCACCAGACAGTCTTCTGCACCGTTGCCCCAGACACTGACTGTCTCATCATAGGAGTATGACAGCACACCATACTCTCCTTCCGGCAGCTCCCGGGCAGCATCCACCGAGACCTGATCCGCCAGGGTTTTCTCCTGATATAGTCCGGTCTGGTAAGTAAGTTTCTCCGTCTCAGGTTCCGTTGTCGTCTCCGGGATCGTCTGTGAGGTGGCTGTAGCGGTTTCCTGACCGACTTCCTCTGCCTGAGCAGATTCGGTATCAGAGATTTCCAAAGCGTCCCTACTGCTGCCACAGCCTGTCAGAGAAAATGCCACGATCAATGCCAATAATCCGCTACTTATTTCTTTGTGAAGCTTTCTTTTGTACATACGCCCTCCCCCTATAGCCGGTAAATACAGTTTCTATCTTTATCATATCTAACGAATCTGGCAAAGTAAAGCCCAAAAAAGTCCAAAAAGTGCCGACACCATGCTTTTCGGTATCGGCACCTTTTCTTTTTAAAATGCTGAAAATCACTCTGAAGACATTGTAACACCTAAAGCCAGCTTTAGATCAAGAATTATTGTTTTACATATCTCTGATTTTTACTATTTGGCTTTTCCGGCAATGTCATTTTTATTAGGCCCAACTCTATGGCCGGCTTGATATAATTTTTTCGAAATGTTTCCTTGGATTTCAGATGCAGTGCCTCCATAATCGCATTAGCGGTATAGGGGACATCGTACTCCATTACTTCCAGCATCCGTTTTACATATTCTGACATACTTTCATTTGTCTTATTTACCTGTATGATAACCTCATCTAATACCTGATCTAACATACTTAACATAAATTCTATAAAAACATCTGAATTTCCATTCACATGACATTTTGCTATTGCATCATAATATTCTGCCTGGAATCTTTCAATCTGGCTTTCCAACGGAATATATTCAAACACATTTCTCCAACGGTATAGCATTACCGTATGCCATAATCTGGCCATTCTTCCATTTCCGTCTGCAAAAGGATGTATAAACACAAATTCGTAATGAAAAACAGCTGACACAATAAGCGGATGTATTGTCCCTTCACTGTTTTTAACCCATGAAAATAAATCCTTCATCAGTTCATTTACCATATTCGGCGGCGGTGCCACAAAAATACACTGATCTCCGGAAAAGACACCCTCTTCCCCTTTTCTGAATACGCCGGATTCCTCTACTGTTCTATAGGTCATTATTCCATGGATTTTTTTCAGATCTGACATGCTTTGAGGATTTATTTCCGAGATTTTTTCATATGCAGCATATGCATTTTTCACCTCTTGTATTTCCTTTTGATCTCCCAATACAAGATGACCATTGATGACATCTCTCACTTCAGACAGAGACAAGGAATTTGCTTCTATTTTTAAGGAAGAATGAATGGATCGGATCCGGTTGTTTTTCCTTAAATGCGGTCTTGTTTCCAATTCCCTGTGACTGCTTATTTTACCTACTTTTTCAGATATAGAAGAAACAAGCTCCAACATTTTATTTGAGATCGTATATGGCGGTTCATATTTTCCCATTTATATCACTCCATCTTGCTTATTATCTTGCTTACTATCTTACTCGTTTTGGATATCATTAGCAATCTTTTTATTTTTTGTGTGTAGCTCAAGATTATATTAGGTGATCTAATAATATAAATCTGCTAATTCCATTATGAAGAGAGCCACAAAGCACTATACTATCAAGATCAACACACGATAAGTGGTGATCTTTTAACTAAAAATGGGCGGCCGTTGGCTTTGGAAAGCGGCCGTTCTAAAACAAAATTGAGACCGTTGGGCACTGTAAACTGCAGGAAAGCTAGGAATCCAATGATAACCGGTCACTTGGGGAGCTTTTTTTATACTTTTCTGACGAAATGTCTGATATCACATGGATACAGGCTTTTCAAATGCTGCTCCAAATGTTCAGAACAATGCTTTCAGATAACACTGAACTTTCAGACGAAAAAATCGATGAATTGGCGAATGCATTTATGGATGCGCAAGAAAAGAACCTGAAAGATATGATTTTTCAGGTTCCTTCTTTATCATTACGAAACACTTATCTGTAAGCACTTACGATTGCCGTTACATATACTGCAATGATTACAATGCTCGCAACAAATACTGTTATTTTGAAGATGTTTATTCTTATCGGTTTCTGTCCATTGTCTCTCAAATATTGGTTACAGATATTAACACTTTCCATTGCCAGACCTGCCGTTTCCGCAGCGTATGCTGCTTCTGCTGTTTCCGCGCCTACGGAATGTGCGACACTTCGTCCAAGATTCACAGATCTTCCGCGATCTGATAACTCTTTGGCTCCCTTTAACCAGAATCCTAAATGCTGGCATACAATCTGTAGTCTCGCATATGCAATGGCACCCCAGAATAGTGGAACGAAACATAACACAAATGTAATTCCCATTGAATAGAGCCATTCTGATAGATATTCTGTTGGATCCAATATCTGAAATGTTGCTATTGTATATATAAATCCCATAACAATCGTTAATGCAAACGGAATGAGAAACCCAACACCAACCTGCAGCAATATAATTGATCTTCTTGCAATCTTATAACTATTATTCTGTACTTTCTTATATGTTTCGGTGTCGTAGTTTTTCGACTGAAACGCAGCGTCATGCCATCCCATGTATATTTCCTTCCTGGTATACTTTCTGTAATATGGTAAATACGAGTCATTCTGAAACAAAATAATTATATCATGATGTGGAAGCTTGGACAACATTTTGTTATAAAAAATAGATTTCTCAAACTTCGCACATAGATTTTAGCTATGCACCTTGAAAATTCAATACCTGGCAGTTATTCAGTTGTCAATGTTCTGACCTTAAGATAGATTTAGAAATCTGCTTATCATTTTGAATCGCTTGTGTTATACTTTTATTCATAGCATGAGCCTCCGGTTTGTAATTGTTTTTTGGCAACTCAATTATACCAAAACCATTGGTTTCATGCTATTTTTATGCCAGTTATTATTGAATTTTCAAGGTGCATAGGCACATTTTAATGTGCGAAGTTTGAGATACTATTTAAAATTATCATTCTGAGAGAAAGGAATTCCGACTATGGGAATCAGATTAATCTGCAGTGACCTCGATGGTACACTTTTACAATATGGAAAAAAAGAATTGGAAGGCGAGATCTTTGACCAGATCCGGGCACTTCATGACCAGGGGATCCTGTTTTGCCCGGCGTCTGGAAGACAGTATACCAGTCTGCGGAAGCTGTTCGCTCCGGTGGCGGATTGCTGTATTTTCTTATGTGAGAATGGAGGAGTAATCTATAAGGACGAGCAGTGCATTGCGAAAAATCCCATGCCCCGTGCCCTGGCAGAAGAGATTGCGGAGGATCTGTGGAATCGTAGTGACGGTCAGGGTGAAATCATGCTCTCCGGACAGAATACGGCTTATCTGATGGAACGTGGGCTGGGAATGCTGGACAGAATAAAGTTTATCGGCAACAACTATCAGGTCATTCAGGATCCTTCCGAAATTCCGGAAGACATCGTAAAGGTCTCTGTATATCTCCATGAAGGCGTAGCGGCTTATGCTGACCGCTTCGTCCCCCGCTGGGAACAGGCGAACTGTGCAGTAGCGGGACCTTACTGGATCGATACTACCCTTGCCAACAAAGGCATCGGTGTGCAATCCATTTGTAAAATTCTTGGCTTTGACCTCGCGGATGTCATGGCCTTCGGTGACAATTATAACGACGTATCCATGCTGGATATCGTGGGACATCCTTATATTATGGATGGTGCAGCGGCGCCCCTTCGGGAAAAATACCCGGATCACACGCCGCGCCCGGAAGACATTTTGCGGGAAATTTTAAACGGATACTCTTAAGCCATGTCCGGATGATCTGCTTTTTCCGGAGGTATTCTGCGACTTCGGCTGCTTCCTTCTGTCTCGTGGTAAAAGTACTGTTTTCGTAATGCCCGTTATATTCCGGCAATAATTTCTTTCACTTCTTCTAGCGGTTTGTCTGTAGCGGAGGCTATCTGCTCTGCCGACAGACCATTCTTATACATTTTCAGAATGAGGCCGGCTTCGCCTTCTATTCGGCCTTCTATACGCCCCTTTTCTCGTCCGATTGCAATTCCTTTTTCTTCAATTCCTTCGCCTAAATTGCACATAGCGCTCACATCCTTTCTCATATTTTCTTCTATGGGAATATTATACTCATTTCCTATGATGTTCAGCTTTTCATCTACACTCAATTCCTGGGACAGCAATGCCCCCAGCAAGCGGTGTAATTCGTAGGTTTCATCATGTTCCGGCAGTTCCCTTGCCAATCCTATCATTACGATGTTGATCAGATCCAGATTTCCCTTCCACTCATAGGAACCGATCACATCCTCTTTGGTAAGGTGGATATGGCTCATGGTATTCTCATCCATATTCATGCATACCCAGATAGAATACACACGCTTGATGTCATCGTAGCGGGAATTCTCAAAATCCCTTTCCTTCTGGGAAGAGACCAGTCTGCTGACATAGAAAATTGCCCGGTTTAAGATCTCGTACTCTCCCGGTTCATCCTTCTGTGCTTCTACGTTAATGATGATCTGCGACAGACCATCCTTCGTCCGCACATAAAAAACAATATCAAATCTCGCCAGTCCTTCGTTGATCTCCTGACTTTCCGTATTAAAACCAACAATACGCTGTCCGTTTTTGTCAAGCATTGCGTTGGTCAGCCCCGGCTCCACAGGCACAGTGCTGATATAAGGGGTTCCTTCTATGCAGTTTGCAACTGTTTTGGGATTCATCCCCTTAAATTCATCCACAGTTTTGATCAAAATCTGTGCCAGAACTCTTTTGTGTCCTACCAGCCGCTTCACTCTTGCATCATACTGTGCTTTCAGATCGGCTGCTTTTACCGCATTCTTCAATTCTGTATTCAATTAATTTCCTCCTTTTGTGTCAGGCAACTATAGATATTTTCAGACGCAAAAGGAATCTATACATATCTATATTATAGCTTACCTGTTTTTGTGATACAACTGGTTTTCTGTGGTGTTTTGCTCCCCTTATTCTTCTGTTGTATTATCTTGAGGGTTCGGCTGACTTTTTTATCAAAGTCTCAGACATCAGCTTTTGCTGACATAGAAATTTTCATAAGTGAAGTGTACTTATAAACAAAGCATACTCTATGTTTTCTAATTATGCAATAACTATATTTCAAAATGATATCATTTAAGGGGACCTTTTACGATCCCCTCGTACATTGCATGTAAAACAAACAAAATCGTTACCTTCCTTCGTTTATTTCCTCCCAGTGTGCTTTTGTCATTATATTTGTATGACCAGTTCTTACTTCCTTCAGTAATGGCACGGGAACTTCTTCACAGGTATGATGATACACGAAACCGACCTTTTCCTGCACTCTTTTGGATTTTTGATTTCCCTCATAATATCCGCACCATATGGTGTTCATCCCAAGTTCTTCGAATCCATGGCGCAGAATTTCCTTTGCGGCCTCCGGCATGTACCCTTTTCCCCAAAATGGCTGTCCCAGCCAATAGCCCAGTTCACACTCGTCCTCACGGTCTGTCATATCCGTGTGGCCCTTCAATTTCAGTTCAATGGCACCGATTGCTTTCCCATTCTCTTTTTCACAGATGGCATAGCACTCCGGACCATTGAATACATTTCTGATCACATCGAGGCTTTCCTCTACGGACTTGTGGGGTGGCCATCCTGCGATAGGGCCGACTTCCGAATCTTTTGCATACTCATATAAACTCTCTGCGTCTGCCTCTGTCCATTTTCTTAATACTAATCTTTTTGTTTTCATAAATAATCATTCTCCCATATAAGTGCAACCTCAAACTTCTCTTTTTTCTTGGTCATAGACCTTTTTCGAGTATAATATTGCAATAATCGTTGCTGATAATAAATACACCAATAATAAAATTGTACTGGTTATTCCATTGGCAAATGCAGCCGTAATAATGGTCAATACTCCTGCAACAACAATACTGATGGCTCCAAAACGGTTACTTTTTCTCCATGTATTATCATTATACATACTCCAGGCCGTTCGAAACCCAACTACCGTATTTCGCTTTGCCTTTGTCATATAATTTCCTACTACAACAAAAATAATTCCACATAAGATGCAGGAAATCCTTGCAATATCAACTGTTACCTTTGAACCATTCACATTTTCCTGCACACAAGAGGAATAAAGGATACAATAATTCATAATTCCAAACATGATAGCCTGCGATAGTCCTACCACGCATAGTACCCTTGCGGAGGAATTTGCTTCCATACGTTCTTTATCCGTACTTGCTTTCACGGTCTTTTTTTCGAATGTACCAATTAAAAGGTGCCAAAAGAATGTAACACACAAAATAACTATCGGAAAAATAAAAATTCCGATTTTATGCGGTATCATATCCGGTATCACCTGTAACATCATACTTGCAACCACCACTGGTAGCACCGCAACAATCCACATGATTTTTTTCATCCCTTTGCTCCTCCAAACTGGTTAATCCATAGAATTAATTCATCAAAAACTGTCGTATTGATTTCGTAAAATATAAAGTTTTTTTCCTTATATTCGGATACTAAGTCGGCGCTTTTTAACAGTTTTAAGTGGTAAGACAAAGCAGCCGGTGTGACTTGTAATTTTTCGGCAATCTCCCCAGCATTTAATCGGCCATCTTTTAGCATTATCAGAATCTCTCTCCGTTGTTGATCCGCCAATACTTTAAAAATATTTGTTTCTTTCATAATCTTCTTACCCATTTAAAATTATCTTTAAATAGAATATAGCATACTCCCTTTTGCTTGTCCACATGTATTTAAAATATTTTTGAAATAGTTGTGTCTTCCGAAACATCTTTATTCAACTGGGGTGTGACGCTAATATTTACATAGATGAGAATGACAAACAGACTGTTATTTTCGCTTATCCAAATCTGTTCACAAATCCTTCTACCCTATAGGTAATCCGCCTGAAAATCGGTGCATTAGCAGCCTGGACACCTGCTAAAATTGCAAGTATTGAACCGTATACAGCTGTATACTACCCAAAAATCTTTGAGCAGAAAAATACTGAAATTCATGCCACAACGATATTCCAGACATTACTATGATCTTTATAGAATGGCCCAGACCCCAGTAAAAGATGTTGCTTTCTCTCACATAGATCTTCTGAAAACAGTTGTTGATTTCAAAATGAAATTTTATCCAAGAGCATGGGCTAAATATCCGGAAGCAATTCCCGGCACCTTAAAGCTGATTCCACCGGAATACCGCTTTCCAGCCCTCATCAATGATTATGAAGCTATGAAAGATATGTTATATGGCGATATTCCAAGCTTCAATACTATTATGGAATCAGTTCACCAATTAGAGAACGAGATCAATTCTCTTTACATAATTACTTTTTATTCCTAACAAGCTTCTTGCTATCTGTGAACTGCTGAATATCCACAATATTTATACAGAATTTATTGGGAAAAATTCTGATAATCCGTAATGATGCCCAGCTTTATTTTCATTTTCAAAATACGCAGAACCGATTCGTTGAGGCGTTCCTCGGTAATCTCACCGGTTTCGACCGCCTTGATGACTGCGGGTACCTGTACTTCAAAATCGGTGCAGCACAACATATCATTTCCTGCCTGTACCGCCCTTACGGCAATCTCCGCATCCCCGGCGAACTGCCGTACTCCTTCCATGACCAGATCATCAGTAATGATCACACCGTCAAACCCTAATTCATTACGCAAAATATTATGTACCGGCAGAGATATGGAGGCCGGCTCCTGATCATCCATGCAGGAAACCACATTGTGGGATACCAGTACCATATCGGCTCCGGCATCGATTCCTGCCTGAAACGGCAGAAAGTCAGAATTTACAAATGTTTCATAAGGACGTTCATCATAAGCAACACCGGTGTGCGTATCGGAGTTGTTGCCATATCCCGGAAAATGTTTTAATACACTCCCCATGTGCTCTTCGGACATGACACCGACCACCGTTTGCACATAGACCGCCGTCTGTTCTGCATCCTGTCCGAAACTGCGGGCATATATAAAATCATTTGTATCCTGTGAAACATCGCATACCGGAGCAAAATTCAGATTAATCCCCAGGCTCTGCAGTAATTGACATTTTTCCTGTGTGTCACTCCGAATAAGGTCCCATCCTCCCTGAGCATACAGTTCCTGAGGAGAGGCAAAAGGCGTTTCCCTCAGGTTCGTATTTTTGCTGACACGATTTACCGTGCCGCCTTCCTCATCCACACCGATCAGCAGAGGTATTTCCGCAGCATTCTGATAGCTTTGAATGGATGCCGTTACTTCCTCTTTTGTTTTACCGGTAAAATCCCGTGCAAATAAGATATATCCGCCGAGATGATACTGTGTCACCTTGGATGCTGCATCCGTCTCCGGACAACGGGCGATGAACATCTGTCCGACTTTTTCCTCTAAGGTCATTCCTGCCAGGAGTTCTTCTGCCTTCTGCTCTACAAGATCCACCGGTTCCGCCGGTTCACTTTCTTCCGTCTCCGGCAATTCCGTAGGATCTGCACTGTTCTCTGCGCTGTTGCCGCTCACATCAGAATCCGATACACTCTGTTCCGACATAGGCTCCGGCTGAACTTCCGGTATTATTTCCTGTGCAGACTCCTCTGTACTTCTTAAATTCCACAACAAAAAAACCAGAATTCCAACACATATGACAGATAACACGATCACTGCGATATTCCGTATCTTTTTCATTTTGCATTTCTCCATAATATGATTAAGACGCCAGGGTCAAAAGTCCCCACTCTTCGGCTGATACTTCATACTCGATACATTATATACGGTAATAAACGCCTTGGGGTCCAGTTCATTGATGAATTTCATTAATTTCTGGTACTCACTTTTGTCCACAATGGTGATGATCTCGTTGTGTTTTTCAAAATGATAGGCACCGATGGCTTCATAGATCGTGGCACCGCTGTGCAGATCTCTTGTAATAAACTGGCGCAGTTCTTCCTCTTTCTTCGTAATAATGCAGACACGTCGCTTGATATTATTGTCAAAAATAAAATGATCCAGAATGATTCCGTTGAAATAGGTACCCAGAATACTCAGAACCACCGTTTTCTTATCATATACCAATGCTGCGGACAGTGCCACGCACATACCGGAGAGAGACATAGCCTTACCCAGTTCCATGTGGAGATATTTGTTCATGATCTTTGCTACAATATCCAGTCCTCCGGAAGATGCATTCCGGTTGAACAGAATGCTGAGTCCCACGCTGACCACCAGAATATAGCACAGTACATCCAGTTCCTGACTGTCCGTCATGGAACCGAAATTTGGAAACAGCATCTCGAAAAGCCCTAAGAATACCGGCAACATCACACTGGTGTACACCGTCTTTACCCCGAATTCTTTCCCGCAGGTGACAAAGCCGATGAGCAGAAGCACCACATTCAGGATCATCGTAATGACCGACAGTGGAAGTGGTATAAAGTTAGACAGCACAATGCCGAGACCGGAAATACTGCTGACCGACGCATGACTCGGCACCAGGAAAAAGTAGACTGCTGCCGCGATGATGGCTACCGCCACGGTCAGGATTCCTGTCTCCTTCATAATTTCTGTATAATTTATTTTTTTCTTCATAATAACATTTTCTCCAGCGATATATTTTAATTTGTTTCTATACTTTTCTCATCTTATTATTCTTAGAGTACTATTACAGCTGCATCAAGTCCCTCTATTTTTCCATCAAAGGGATTCTCTCTAAGTAAATCATATTTTTGCGCATACTCATTAAACACTCTTGCGCTGCTGCTGCAGTTGAAGATCAAAGCGAGTGTCTCTTCTCCATTTTTTCTGGTCAGGACGATCGTCTCTTCCTCGTCCCTTGCAGCTATTTCAATTGGTTCACCCTCTACGATACATGCATGGTTTTTTCGCACCTTTAACAGCTGCTTATACCATTCAAACATCTCTTTATCCTGGTATTCTTCATCCCAGTACATGCCACGTCTGCAATCCGGATCATTTGCTCCGGGCATCGCAAATTCATCTCCGTAATAAATCATGGGCATTCCCGGTAATAACAATTGAAAAGCTGCTGCCAAATGCTGCTTTTTCTTATTATCATTACATAGATGTAGAAATCTTGCTGTATCATGGCTGTCGATCAGATTCCACATTAGAGGATAGCATTTTTTGTTTAAGCGTCCCTTCAAATATCCAAGATTCTGTATAAACTGACTGACATTGATTTTTTCATCTGCAAGCAGATCTATGAGATTCAGGTAAAATGGATAATTCATGACCGTATCCCATTCATCTCCCTCAAGAAAATCTCCTGCATAATGCCAGATTTCTCCAATGATCAGCAGATCCTTCTTTACTGCCTTAACAGCCTTTCTAAATCGCTTCCAGAAGAAATGACTGATTTCGTCACCTACATCCATTCTCCATCCATCGATATCGCATTCCTTAATCCAATAACATGCAACATCTGTAACGAATTTTTCAACCTCCGGATTTTTCAGATTTAACTTTGGCATTCCATCATAATAACCAAAACATTTGAAGTTAGGAGCTTCTCCTTTTTCAGCCTTCAGCGGAAATCTCTCGATAAAATACCAGTCCAGATATCTGGATTTTTCTTCTTTTTCTATGATATCCTTAAATGCAAAAAAATCTCTTCCTGTATGGTTGAATACCGCATCCATCACTACTTTCATTCCACACTCATGCGCTTTTTGCACCAGCTCCTTAAGATCCTCTGTTGTTCCGAAGGAAGGATCAATCTGGTAATAATCAGTGGTATCATATTTATGGCAGGAATCCGATTTAAAAATAGGTGTTAAATACACAACATCTATTCCCAACTTCTGAATATGATCCAAATGATCAATAATTCCTCTGAGATCACCATGCAGATTATCCTTAGATGTAATGGGTGCTTTATACCACAGTTCCTTGTCTATTGGCTGTGATGCTGCAAAGCGAGATGGAAAAATCTGATACACAACCTTGTTTGCTGCCCACTCCGGCACCTCAAACATTTCTTCCTCACGAAGGTTTTGCGGACAATCGAACATTCTGTCCCTGTTTGTAATGCATTCCCTGCTAAACTCATAGTTGCCGTAATATACCTTTTCTCCCTGCATATCCGTAAATTCAAAATAATAGCGGAGGCATATCAAATGCATCTGAAGCTGTGCCTCATAATAATCATGAAACTGTGATGTGGCAACCTTCTTCATCGGAATCGTCTTTCGCGTATCCTTCCATTCCAATGGTATGTACTTGTCCTCATAATGGAGAATGATCTCTTTTATATCATCTTTTTTTACCTGCACACGTATCACGAATAAATCCTTATCGATTGCATAGCAGAATCTCTTATCCATATCATGAAGAATTGCCGAATATTCCATAATTTTTTCCTTCCTTTCATTTAAGGTGCTCAGTTATCCCATTCCATCAACTTAAAAATATCTCCATCATTTTGCCATCGAATGATGGAGATTTCAATAGGTATGATGGAGATAGACTCCCCATATCCACAAGGAATATAGGATAAAGTTCTTTTTTTGTGAAAATTTTATGTACATTGGTTTTTTTGAAAATGGTGATACTATGAAAATTTTTTCTGTATCTTCTCTTTTCCAACGGCGAAAAGCAGCAAGGATTTCCTCTATGTCATTCCAACGTTTATAATACTTCCAGTTCATCCTTTTCGACTCTGCAGGCAAGATTCAATACTTTCACTCCCGCTGCCTGTGCTTCATAAAATGCTTCCGCAAACTCCTTGTCCATCGCGGCATTGGGATACACCATCTTCACACCCTCCATGGGAATGACAAATGCGATATAACAATTATATCCTTCCGAAACCGCCTTTATAAGTTCACGAAGATGCTTTGTCCCTCTCTCCGTCGGTGCATCCGGAAAATACCCTGCGCCGTCTATCTCAAGTGTACAGCCTTTTACCTCCATGAGATATTTCTTTGCACCCTTTTCCATGTAAAAATCTATTCTGGAATTTCCATACACATACTCCGGCTTTACATAATCATACTCCTGTTTCTCAAGCCATTCCCATACCACCTTATTCGGTGCCTGACTATCAATATTTACCCAACCGGACCCTTTTTTATATACCGATATCAGATCATACTTTGTTTTACGGGCCTCATTGTCCGACCTTTGAATACCAACGGTATTTCCCGGCAGCAAAAGCTCCCGACACCGCCCCGTATTTTTTACGTGTACCGTTTCCATCCTGTCTGCGACCTCCACATAGGCGATAAATCTGTTAGGTCTGTTGATAAATTTGCCTTCCACAATATTTTCATACTTCATAATATATACCTTCCTCAGATATCCTATTTACAGTACACTCAGACAATTCCCGGAAAACTGTCGGTGTCAAACATACAATTTATAGTGCCATTATAGAGCAATCCATCTATTTCAACAACCAAGGAATCCCATACCGCCTAAAATATTAAGTACTGTCGATTTACCGGCACCAGACTGTCCCAGTATGACTACAAATTCGCCTTCTTCTATTTTAAAGTCAATATGGTTGACTGCATATAAAAGAGCATCACCGCTTCCATATGTCTTTACAACATCCTTAAACTCAACAATTGTTTTGCTCATAGCTCCTCCTAATCTTATGTCTTCTATCATAATTTCTATTTGAGACAACGCAATTTTAACACCTTATATTATTAGTGTTACATTGTAGTTAGTCCCTCTGGGTGACAGACCAAAAAATGTGAATCGGTGACAAATTTGTCACTGAAATTGCAATTCTGCACAAAAAAAGCGGTAATGAAACAATCTTCATTACCGCTAAAAATGAGCGTCTCCTATAGGAATCGAACCTACAATAGAGTCTTAGGAGCTCGAGATACCACTGTAAATACATACAATGATTAGTCAACCTAAGTCAAGGAAATCCTTGGTTTTCCTAACTATTCTGTTACTCCCTGTCAAAATAAGAAAACCTGTTTTCATCTCTGTAAAGCACCTTTCGGTGCTCGTACGGTGCTCGGAGCACCCGGAGGATATAACCATTCCGTTCCATCGAGTTCACTCAGTTGGCCACCATTACGATTCAGCTTCGTAACAATGATCACTTGGTTTTCTTATTAGATTAACTATATTATAACGTGCTGTAGGTCGGATGTCGATGATTTTTTGACCATATTTTACTCGGATTTACTTACTGCTACTTCTAGATAAAAAGATGGAAGCAGTTGCTCCGTATTATTTTTCAAACTCTGGTTTCCAGTTTGCAAACTGTACAAGCTGTTCATCCGTGCGGTGATAATATCTTTCATTCTTAACCTTTTTTCTTTCTAACCCACGTTATTTTGCAGCCACGGTTACCACTGTTTTCTTTTTTTTCGACATAAGCCAATAAAACATAGAACAAAATATTAATGCAAATACAACGCCAAAAACATTCTGAATCACTCTAAGACCAACTGCTTCTTTTAGTCCATAACTCTCTGTAGCAATGGCCAAAGCACCAAATGTGTTAAATACTGCCTGCCAGCCATATTTTGCAGAAAGTCCTACACCAATTCCGCCAAGGATTCCTATGTATGTATAGATGGATGACGGAAGCAGAAAATATAGTACTGTAAAGCATATTACACCTGCAATATTTCCGACAATCCTTTTGCGGACTCTGTATTGCATGTCCTCCATAAATGGTAAGATTGCTGACATTGCCGCAATTCCAGCCCACATTGCCCGTGGCATATTGCAGAGTTCCGCAATGCAGAGTACTGCCGGTACGCATATGATCTGACATAACTGCCACTTTGTTCTGGAAGAAGTGATATCAAATTCTTGTATCAGATCTTTCAGATTTCTTT
>OHUJ01000207.1_pt1 | contig 33785 bp, 29 predicted proteins | sample 1579241 | NCBI WGS metagenome assembly OHUJ01 (sample SAMEA3882547, study PRJEB24775) | human gut metagenome | biome: human-associated habitat; feature: intestine environment; material: feces | place: Netherlands | collected 2009/2010
CTTTTCTCGTGTGCAAGACCCGAAGATGTTTTTGAAATATCTGATGAGCTTGCGAAAAAGATGACAGATGAGGGAAACTCTCAGGGCATTTATATGATCGTTTTTAAGGTCGATTTGCCTTTTGCGGCTGAGTATATTGACAAAAAAGGGAAGTATCTCGTTCTTGATAATTTACAGGACCCAGGTAATTTGGGTACGCTTCTAAGAACTGCCGATGCCGTAGGCGTTAGTGGAGTAGTTATGACAGATAATTGCGTTGATCTGTATAATCCAAAGGTGGTTCGTTCCGCTATGGGAAGCATTACAAGACTTGATCTTTTTGTAGTGGATAATTTTCTGAACGTCGCAACGCTTTTTGATGAGCTTGGTATCGTTACAAATGCTGCAGTTGTCAGAAACGGTGAAAATATCACAGAATTTGATTTTGACAGACCGTGTGCTGTTGTAATAGGAAACGAGGGCAAAGGTTTGCCTAGAGAACATTCAGACATTTGTAAAAATCGTGTGACTATTTCTATGCACGGCAATATAGAATCACTTAATGCTGCTTGCGCAGGCACAATCATTTTGTGGGAAATGTTTCGAGGTGGCAGTCATGGATAAAGAAAGACTTTTATTGTGGATAAGAGCGGTTCTGATTTTCACTCCATCGAGCAAACGTATATGGGAAGTTTCTGCAAATTATGATGATATAGTTGAGTTCATGACTGCACTCGATGATCATATGGTCAGCGGACTTAATGATAAAGAGCTCCAGAGGATAGGAAAATATAGTCTTAAAGACGCAGAAATCATAAAAAAACGCTGTGAAGAGCTTGGCATAAATATTTATTGTTACGAAAGTGAGGGCTATCCTGACAGACTTAAACGGATCGCAAATCCACCTGCTGTTCTGTATACTTATGGTAACCTTGACTTTTTAAACGATAAATGCGTTATTTCAGTAGTAGGCTCCCGTGAGCCGTCTGAATATTCTGTAAAGATAACGAAGCATATTTGCGCAGATCTTATAAGAAGAAACTGTCTGCTTGCTTCGGGGTTTGCAGGCGGTATAGATCAGATCGCTAACAAGGTAGCTATTGAAAATAATAGTAGACCTATAGCTGTGTGTGGCACAGCTCTTGATTGTGATTACCCTAAGGGAAGTAACGAGCTAAAAAAACAGATCGCTGAGAATGGAGTAGTAATATCAGAGTATTTTCCGGGTTATAAACCATTTGGAAATGCTTTTGTGAATCGCAATAGGATTCTTACAGGACTTTCAAATGCAGTGCTTTTTACTGAGTGTAGCAAGGAAAGTCATGGTCTTGATAATGTCAATCACGCCATATCTCAAGGAAAACAGGTATTTGTAGTACCGCCACATGATATCTATGATAGTCGATATTTCGGACAACGTGATCTCATAAGAAATGAGTGTCAACCTGTGTTCGGCGTAGAGGATATAGTGTATTCGCTTGGCAATGAAAGGTATCAATCTCTTAGACTTGTGGAAAGCCTGGGAGAGTTCACGCTTCCTGCTGAGGATTCTGCTATACTTAACAATGGCGAGCCTAAGACAGTGAAGCACAGAAAAAGCAAAAGAAAAGTGCCTGACAGCAAGACTGTTTCTGAAACAGAAGTGGTAAAGCCAACACCTGAGCCTGATCTGTCAGGGCTTGATGACACACAAAAGAGCATTTGCAAACTGTTAAAAAGCGGAAATATGCTTGCGGACGAGATAGCCGCAAAGCTTGGTATGGATATCTCTGATGTGCTTGCACAGCTAACGGAGCTTGAACTTTATGGCACTGTTAAGTCATATCCGGGCAAAATGTTTGGACTTTAATATATATTAAGAATGGAGAATAGATTTGTCTAATTTGATCATAGTTGAGTCACCAACGAAGATAAAAACAATTAAGCGTTATCTTAGCGATGATTATGAAGTCGTGGCTTCAAAGGGTCATGTCCGTGACCTGCCAAAATCAAAGCTGGGCGTCGATATAGATAATAATTTTGAACCTAAATATGTCAACATAAAAGACAAAGAGGGCGTTATAAAAGATATAAAAAAGCTTGCAAAGAAAAGCGACCATGTTTATCTTGCAGGAGACCCTGACCGAGAGGGAGAAGCCATTTCATGGCATCTCGCATTGCTTTTGGGTCTTGATCTGAATGATAAAAACCGAGTAACTTTCAACGAACTTACTGAAACTGGTATCAAAACTGGAATGAGCCACCCACGTTCTATTGATATAAACCTTGTTAATGCACAGCAGGCAAGACGTATCCTTGACAGACTTGTGGGCTATAAGCTTTCACCTTTTCTTTGGAGAAAGATAAGAAAAGGACTTTCAGCGGGCAGAGTTCAGTCTGTCGCAGTTAAAATGATATGCGACAGAGAAAACGAGATAAGGGCATTTGTATCTCAGGAATATTGGTCCATTGACGGAAAATTTTCTGCAAACGGTGAAAGAAAGACCTTTGCCGCAAAGCTTAATACAGTTGACGGAGAAAAGCCAGAGTTGAAAAATAAAGAGCAGGCTGACGAGATACTGAAAAGACTTGAGGGTGCCGAGTTTGTTATCGACAAGGTAAAAAAGAGCGTTCACAGAAAATCTCCTGCCGCACCATTCACCACCTCGACTTTACAGCAGGAAGCGTCAAGACGTCTCAGCTTTCAGGCGAGAAGAACGATGAAAACCGCTCAGGAGCTTTATGAGGGTGTTGAGATAAACGATATGGGTCAGACAGGTCTTATCACCTATATGCGTACTGACAGCCTTAGAATTTCTGATGAAGCAAGAGCAGCGGCATATGATTTTATCAAAAAAAAATATGGCGATAAGTATATCCCTGACACACCGAAAAAATATAAAACTAAGGGCAACGCTCAGGACGCTCATGAAGCCATCCGACCAACACACCCAGAGGTAACACCTGATATGGTAAAGGCAAGCGGAGTGACGAGTGACCAGTACAAGCTTTATAAACTCATTTGGGAGAGATTTATAGCTTCTCAGATGTCAAACTGCCTTATGGACACTGTTTCTGTTGATATCTCTGCAAACGGTTGTAACTTCAAGGCAACAGGCTATTCTGTAAAGTTCGACGGATTTACTGTTCTTTATGAAGAGGCCAAAGACGATGAGGGTGAAAAGAAAAACGTGCTTCCTCCAATAAAATCTGGTGACTCAATAAAGGTGCGTAACCTTGAGGGAAATCAGCATTTCACTCAGCCACCTGCAAGATACACAGAAGCGACTCTCGTAAAAGCGTTTGAGGAAACAGGCATCGGCAGACCTTCAACTTATGTTCCAACTATTACAACCATAATAAACAGAAATTATGTTGAGCGTGACGGAAAACAGCTTAAGCCGACTTCGCTTGGCGAAGTAACAAACCAGCTTATGAGCGAGCATTTTGATAAAATAGTTGATGTTAAGTTTACTGCAAACATGGAGAAATCTCTTGACGAAGTGGAAAATGGCAAGAAAAGTTGGGTAAAAACTTTGCAGGACTTTTATAGTGACTTTGACGAGGAATTGACTGAAGCTGAGGAAGCCATGGACGGGAAGCGTATCAAAGTGCCTGACGAAGAAACAGATCAGGTGTGCGAGCTTTGCGGCAAACCTATGGTAATAAAGATAGGCAGATATGGCAAATTTATGGCTTGCTCAGGTTTTCCTGAGTGCAAAAATACCAAGAAAATAGTTCAGGAAACAGGTGGAATTTGCCCTTACTGCGGAAAGAAAGTGCTTCTCAAAAAGTCTAAAAAGGGCAAGAAATATTACGGCTGTGAGGATAATCCTGAGTGTAAGTTCATGACATGGGACGTTCCTACCGAAGAGAAATGCCCTAAGTGTGGCAGTACACTTTTCCAGAAAGGCGGAAAGAACGGAATACTTATTTGCCATAAGCCTGATTGCGGATATGAAAGGAATTTATCTAATGGCGGTTAAGGTAATAGGTGCAGGACTTGCAGGCTGTGAAGCTGCGTGGCAGTTAGCCAAAGCAGGGATAGACGTTGAGCTTTATGAAATGAAGCCGAAAAAGTTTACGCCTGCCCATAAATATATGGGCTTTGCAGAGCTTGTCTGCTCAAATTCATTGAAAGCGGACAGAATAGATTCAGCCGCAGGTATGCTAAAAGAAGAAATGCGCAGGCTTGGCTCTGTTACGATGGAATGTGCAGCTGAAACTAAGGTATCAGCAGGCGGAGCACTTGCTGTTGATAGGAAAAAGTTTTCCGATATGGTCACGGCAAAGATAATGGAAAATCCTCACATCACTGTTATCGAGGAAGAAGTCACAGATATACCTGATGGCGATGTTATAATCGCAACAGGTCCTCTTACAAGCGATGAGCTTGCAGAGAGTATCGGCAAAATATGCGGTGATTATCTGTATTTTCATGATGCCGCCGCACCTATCGTCACATATGAAAGTCTTGATAAGGATAAGGTGTTTTTTGCTTCGAGATACGGCAAGGGAGAAGCTGATTATATAAACTGCCCTATGAATAAGGAAGAATATCTCAGGTTCTATAATGAACTTATCAATGCGGAATCCGCTCCGCTCCATGATTTTGATAAGGAGCATTTTTCTAAGGACGGCTTCAAAGTTTACGAGGGCTGTATGCCGGTTGAGGTCCTTGCAAAACGTGGTGAGGACACAATGCGTTTCGGTCCGCTGAAGCCTGTAGGTTTGACAGATCCACGAACAGGCAATAGACCTTATGCCGTCGTTCAGCTTCGTGCAGAGAACGCAGAGGGAAGTATGTATAACCTTGTGGGCTTTCAGACAAACCTTAAATTTGGTGAGCAGAAAAGAGTATTTTCTCTTATCACAGGACTTGAAAATGCAGAATTTATACGCTATGGAGTTATGCATAGAAACACTTTCATCAATTCGCCTAAGCTGTTAAACCCGCAGTTTAATATGCGAGATAGAGATAACCTCTATTTTGCAGGTCAAATGACAGGCGTTGAGGGATATATCGAATCGGCGGCAAGCGGAATTTTTGCAGGGTTGAGCATGGCAAGACGTTTGCAGGGCAAGCCTGCGGTTACCTTGCCTGATACCACAATGCTGGGTGCGCTTTCAAAGTATATAAGCGATCCTACTGTGGAGAAATTCCAGCCTATGGGATGTAATATGGGTATCCTGCCTGAGCTGCCTGAACGTATAAGAGATAAGAAACTGAAATATAAGATGATAGCTGAAAGGGGTCTTGCAGACCTTGACAAGGCTATTGAGGAATTTTAAGGAGAATGTTATGAACATAGTAATTGACGCTTTCGGCGGAGATAACGCACCTCTCGAAGTCATAAAAGGTTCAATTGATGCACAGAAAGATTTCGGTGTTGACGTTACTCTTGTTGGTGATGAAGAAAAAATAAAAAAATGTGCACAGGAAAACGGACTTGATATCACAGCTTTACATATCAAGCACGCTGATACTGTTATCGAGATATGTGAAGAGCCTACAGAAGTAATCAAGGGCAAGAAGGATTGTTCAATGGCTGTGGGCATGAAAATGCTTGCAGACGGCGAGGGCGACGCTTTCGTTTCAGCTGGCTCAACAGGCGCACTTGTAGTTGGAGCAACGTTTATCGTAAAGAGAATAAAGGGAATCAAAAGACCAGCTCTTGCAACAATACTTCCTACGGCAACGACGCCTACGATGCTTCTTGACAGCGGTGCAAACGCAGACTGCCGCCCTGAAATGCTTACTCAGTTTGGAATAATGGGTTCGGCTTATATGAACAAGATACTTGGTGTTGAGTCACCAAGAGTAGGCCTTGCAAATATTGGTGCAGAGGAGTCAAAGGGCAGAGAGCTGGAGCTTGAAACTTACAAGCAGTTGAAAAACGCACCTGTAAACTTTGTTGGAAATATCGAAGCAAGACAGCTTCCTATGGGCGATTGTGACGTATGCGTGGCTGACGGCTTCTGCGGAAACCTTATGCTCAAGCTTTACGAGGGCATGGCAAAATTCTTCTCAGGGGAGCTTAAAACGCTTCTGACTAAGGATACAAAGTCAAAGATCGCTGCTCTTATGGTAATGAAGAACGTTAAAGAATTCAAGAAAAAGGTAGACTACTCTGAGTATGGCGGAGCGCCTCTACTTGGTACTGCAAAGCCTGTTATCAAGGCACATGGCTCATCAAATGCAAGAGCATTCTATAACGCTATTAGACAAGCAAAACAATTTACTGAAACTAATGTGATAGACGAGATCACAACTGCTATCGAGCAGTTGAAAAGCAAACAGGAGATGTTATAATGGACGAGCAAAAGGCTCTTAAAGAGTTTCAGGAAAGAATAGGTTATCAGTTCAAAGACGAAAAGCTCCTTTACGAAGCTCTTTCCCATTCATCATTTGCAAATGAAAACAAGAAGGCAAGAAACAGCAATGAAAGGCTTGAATTTCTTGGAGATTCAGTGCTTTCTATAGTTGTGTCAGATCACATTTTCGAGCATTACAAGCATATGCCTGAGGGCGAGCTGACAAAAATGAGAGCTTCACTTGTGTGCGAAAAAGCATTGTTTGAGTTCTCAAAGAAAATAGAACTTGGCAAGTATATCTTTCTCGGAAAAGGCGAGGAGATAACAGGGGGCAGAGAAAGACCGTCAATTATTTCAGACGCTTTTGAAGCAGTTATCGCTGCAATTTATCTTGACGGTGGTATCGAGCCTGTTTCAAAATATATACTTTCATTCATACCTGAAAATATCACGCCTGATGGAGTTGTTTTCCATGATTACAAGACTATTCTTCAGGAGATAATCCAGAAAAATCCTGAGGAGAGAATAGAATATCACCTTAAAGGCGAGTCAGGTCCTGACCATAATAAGAAATTTACTGTCCAGGTGCTTTTGAATACGAATGTTATCGGCGAGGGTACAGGCAGATCGAAAAAGACCGCTGAACAGTTGGCGGCTAAAGAAGCATTGGAACTAATGGGCTATGGGGCACAGTAATATATCTGTCTTCGTGCCGCATATAGGCTGTCCGCATATGTGTGCGTTCTGCAATCAGCGCACCATAACTGGTACAGAGAAGATACCGCACGCTGATGATGTTAAGCGTATCTGCACACAGGCAATTAACGAAGTCAAGGACGTTTCACAGACGGAGATAGCCTTTTTCGGCGGTAGCTTTACAGCAGTGCCGAGAGAATATATGCTCGAACTTCTTGGTGCAGCACAGGAGTTTATAGGCAACGACAAATTCAAGGGTATCAGGATATCCACCAGACCTGACTATATCAGCACTGAGATACTTGACATTCTCAGAGATAATCACGTTACGGCTATCGAGCTTGGCGCACAGTCTATGTCAGATGTTGTTCTTGAAGCCAACGAGCGTGGACATACTGTTCAGGACGTTGAAAACGCTGCAAAGCTTATAAAAAGCTATGGCTGCTTTGACCTTGGTCTGCAAATGATGATAGGACTTTATAAAAGCAACCGTGACACTGAGCTGGAAACTTGGTCGAAGATAGCGGCGCTGTCTCCTAAAACAGTACGTATTTATCCCGTTGTTATCCTTAATGGTACAAGGCTCGGAGAGCTTTACAAAAGTGGCGAATATAAGCCTATGGACTTTGACGAGGTAGTGAAAATCTGTTCTTATCTTCTCACAGAAGCCGATAAACTTGGTATAGATGTTATAAAGCTTGGTCTGCACGCAAGCGAGGTCGTAGAGGAGCAAATGTTGGGCGGATTTTATCACCCTGCATTCCGTGAACTTTGCGAAGGCAGAAATTACCGCAGGCTTATAGCAGAGGAGCTTGGAAAGCATGGTAATATAAGCGATATAGCTTCCGTTGTGATATCTGTACCAAAAAGGCAGATAAGCAAGGCAATAGGTCAGAAAAAAGCTAATATAGAATATTTCAAAGATCTTGGTGTCAATATAAAAATTATAGGTCACGAAGGCAGCGATAAAATAAAGATAAACGAAATCATAATGAGGGGTGGTGAAAAATAATGTATCTTAAATCACTTGAATTGCAGGGCTTTAAGTCTTTTCCAGATAAAATAGAGCTGAAATTCAATAAGGGTATCACCGCAGTTGTCGGTCCTAACGGCTCAGGCAAGAGTAATATCGGTGACGCTATGCGCTGGGTAATGGGCGAGCAATCTTCCAAAGCCCTGAGAGGTGAAAAAATGGCAGGCGTTATTTTTCACGGCACTCAAACTAGACCAAAAGCGCCTTTTGCTCAGGTAACTATCACCATAGACAACGAGGACGGTGCACTTGAATATGACAGCGACACCGTGTCAGTATCACGAAAGCTTTACCGCAATGGCGACAGCTTTTACATGATAAACGGTAAAGAAGTAAATTTAAAGGATATAGTGGAACTGTTTATGGACACCGGTCTTGGCAGGGACGGTTATTCGATAATCGGTCAGGGCAGGATAGCAGATATCGTAAACGGAAAATCCAATGACCGCCGTGAGATATTTGAAGAAGCGGCAGGCATTTCAAAATTCCGTTCAAAGAAAAAAGAAGCCGAAAAAAAGCTTGCGGCGGCTGAGGATAATCTCTCTCGTATCAATGACATCATGGGAGAGATAGAAGGACGAATAGGTCCGCTTAAAGCGCAGGCTGAAAAGGCGGAGAAGTTCAGAGTCCTTGATGAAGAAAAGAGAAAGCTGGAAGTCTCAGTATGGGTGCATAAACTCAACGAGTATATGAGCCAAATAGCAGGTTATGAGGAGAAGCTTTCTGCTGTAAAAAAAGAGTACGAGGTCATCACGCAGGAGCTTGAAAGCATTGAAGATGATATAAATGACAGCTTTGCAAAGAGCGCTGAAAAATCTGAGCTTGCTGACAGCTACAAAAATCAGATACATCAGGTGGAGCTTGAAAACTCTCAGGCACTGTCAAAGATCGCAGTATATGAGAATGATATTTCTCACCTTGAAGATAATATTTTGAAGCTTAAAGAGCAGATAAGTGAGTCCAACTCATCAAAATACTATCTTGAGGCTGAGCTGAAAACACGCAGACAGGAGCTTGAAGAACTCGACGAGAAAAAAGCAAAGCAGCAGGAAGCTGTAGATTGTAAGGAAAAAGAGCTTTCTGAGCTTATTGATAAAACTGCATTATCTGACAAGTCGGTAAGTGAAGCTGGAAGCTTTATAAATGAGCTTTACATGAAAAAGTCGGAAGTTTCATTCAGACTTGAAAATGCTAAAAACAACCTTTCGGATATTGATGAGCAGATCGAAAATTCTCTTGAAAGAAAAAAACAGCTTGAAGAACACTCAAAACTTTCTTCAAAGGAATTAAAGGAACTGCGTGAATCAAAAGGCAAAGCTGACGAAAACAAGCAGGAGCTTACAAACCGCATGAGCGGACTTGCAAAGCTTCTTGAAACTAGAAACACGAAGCTTTCAGAATGTCGCAAAAATCTCACAGATACGGAAATACAGCTCCGTGACGTTGAGAACAGGATAAAGACTATAGCTGACCTTGAAAACTCCATGGAGGGCTTTCAGTTCAGCGTAAAGCATATAATGAAAGCCTCACAGCAGGGTAGGATAAGCGGCATTTGCGGTACTGTTTCTCAGCTTATATCTGTTGAAACAAAATACTCTGTAGCCATTGAAACTGCGTTGGGTGGGGCACTTCAGAACATTGTCGTAAATAATGAGGACTCTGCTAAGAGAGGTATCAGGCTTCTGAAAGAGAACAGAGCAGGCCGTGCAACATTTCTGCCTGTTACGTCAGTTCGAGGAAACAGGCTAAATATGCCGCAACTTGAAAATGAGGACGGCTTTGTGGCTCTAGGCTGTGAGCTTGTTAAGTATGACAGCCAGTTTGAGGGCGTAATCAACAGCCTTTTAGGCAGGATATGTATAGCAGAGGATATCGACAGTGCAACCCTTATCGCAAAGAAATACGGCTATAAATTCCGCATCGTTACCCTGGACGGACAAGTGATAAACGCGGGCGGCTCATTCACAGGAGGAAGCGTTTCCAAACAGACAGGTCTGCTTACAAGAAAAAATGAAGAGGAAGCACTTGCTAAAAAGAAAACTGCACTTGAAAACTCCTTTACAGAGCTTAAACAGCAGGTTGAGAAGCTAAATCAAGAGGTTTCAAAATACACCGCTGATACCGAGGGACTAAGGGAAAAGCTTTCACAGGTAAACAGCGATATACTCCGTTTTGAAATGGAAATAAAGCGTGTTTCAGAGTATTATTCTGACTATGAAAACAAGCTTGATGAGATAGAAACATTTATCGAAACGCTGAAAAATAAATACAAGATAGTAAGCGGAGATATCGACAAGGCTCAGACGGAACTTTCAGAAATCGAAGCTGAGATATCAGATAATGAAGCCAAGCTTGCCGACTCTCAAAACGAGCAGGCAGAACTTAAAAATAAGCGTGAACAGCTCAGCGAAGAGCTTTCGCAAATGAAGATAATGGCGGCAGAGTTATCCAAAGACCTTGATGCCTGCAAGCTTTCAATATCACAGCTTGAAGAAACTATCGGCGACAGTGATACTGACAGCGGCAAGTTGAACGATAATATCTCCGAGTGTGAAAAGAAAATAGCCGAGAAGAAAGAGCTTATTTTTCAGACCAAACAGGAACTCAGCGGTGCTGACGAAAAGATAGCCGCCGCACAGAAAATGGCGGAGCAGGCTCAGCGTGAGCATATTGAGCTTGACAATGCAGCAAACAAACTTCGCACCAAGCAGAAGCACAAAATGGACGAGAAGGAAACACTTTCAGGTCAGCTTACAAGAGCGGAGGAACAGAAAAAATCTGTTACTGCAGGCTTTGATAAGCTTGTGGCACAGCTTTGGGACGATTATGAGCTTACAAGAAGCGACGCTGCAGAGATAGCCGAGGATATTGTGGATATAACGGTAGCTAACAGGCGACTCAACGAACTTCGTGGAAAGATAAGAAATCTTGGAAGCGTAAACCTTGGAGCTATAGAGGAATATGCAGAAGTGTCACAACGACACGAATTTCTCACAGGTCAGCTTAATGACGTAAATACGTCAAAAACAGAACTTGAAAAACTTATCGAGGATCTGACAGAAAATATGAAGAATATGTTCACCGACAGCTTTGAGCGCATAAATGCGAACTTCAAGAAAATTTTCACCGAGCTTTTCGGTGGTGGTCAGTGCGAGCTTATTCTCACAGACCCAAACAATGTCCTTGAATGTGGTATTGAGATAAACGTTCAGCCGCCAGGCAAGGTCATAACAAACCTTATGTCCCTTTCAGGCGGAGAGCAGGCTCTGGTGGCTATTGCAATTTATTTTGCGATCCTGAAAATTTCGCCATCACCTTTCTGTCTTCTCGATGAGATAGAAGCGGCGCTTGATGATGTGAACGTAAGTAAATATGCACAATATCTGCACCACCTTACAGATAAAACACAGTTTATCACCATTACTCACAGACGTGGAACAATGGAAGAAGCTGACGTTCTGTATGGCGTAACGATGCAAGAAAAGGGTGTTTCCAAGCTTCTTAAAATGGACGTTTCGGAAACACGTCAAATGAAACTTGAATAGGAGTGAAGAAATGGGATTTTTTGAAAAGCTGAAAAATGGTCTTAAAAAGACTAAAGACTCAATGATGGGCAGAATAGAAAGTCTGCTCCATTCATTCAGCAAAATAGATGAAGATCTTTTTGAGGAGCTTGAAGAAACGCTTATCCTCTGCGATATCGGTGTTACAACTTCTGAAAAGATATGCGATAAGCTCAGACAGAAAGTCAAGCAGGAGGGCGTTAAAGAGCCTGAAAAAATCAAGGATATGCTTAAAGAGATAATCACAGAAATGCTCGGTGAGGATCAGAAGCTCGATATGTCAACAACACCGTCAGTTATACTGGTTATCGGTGTAAACGGTGTTGGCAAAACAACAACTATCGGCAAGCTTGCTTATCAGCTTCACAAACAAGGCAAAAAGGTTATCGTTGCGGCGGCTGATACTTTCAGAGCGGCTGCTATTGACCAGCTCGAAGTGTGGACAGAGCGAGCAGGGGTAGACATAATCAAGCACAACGAAGGTTCAGACCCTGCTTCCGTGGTATTTGACGCACTGGTGGCGGCTAAGGCAAGACAGGCTGACGTTGTTATATGCGATACCGCAGGACGTCTTCACAATAAGAAAAACCTTATGGACGAGCTGAAAAAGATATCCCGTATAGTTCACCAGCAGGCAGAGGGCTGCGCTCTCGAAGTTCTGCTTGCGCTTGACGCTACAACGGGACAGAACGCAGTTAATCAGGCAAGACAGTTCAACGAAGTAGCTGATATAACGGGTATTATTCTTACCAAGCTTGACGGCACAGCCAAGGGTGGAATAATTATCAGCATAACCGATGATCTGCAAGTGCCTGTAAAGCTTGTTACAGTAGGCGAAAAAATAGACGACATACAGCCGTTTTCAGCAAGAGATTTTGTTGAAGCGCTGTTTGAATAATAGAATATTGGATTAGACACTTAAAAGTATAAAATCAGGGGGAATTTTTTATGGATAAGGTTTTGTTTGTAGTTGATATGCAGGAAATGTATGTAGGAAGGGGCAGAGATAAAACCACATACTCATATGATGCCGAATCACTTATCGACGCCATAAACAAGCGTATCTCTGCTTATAAAGCTGAGGAGGTCTTTTATATCGTCAGCTACAAAAAGGGACTTTTGGGTGGAGGAATGCCCAAAGAGGGAACACCTGCGGCTAGCTTTCCAGCAAAGCTGAAAGTTGTATCCAAAAATATTTATTCCAAAAGCAAGCCCGATGCTTTTTCAAACGTTGCTCTTGAAGATTTTATGAGAGCAAGGAATGTGAAAGAGATAGAATTTGTAGGTGTTGATGGTGGTATCTCCGTTATCAACACTGCAATAGGTGCTATTGAATGTGGAATGAAAGTTGTTTTCAACGAAGAATGTATCGGTACAGTTTTCAAAGATAAGGCAAACAAATGCCGTGAAAAATTAAAGAAAAATAAGGTAACTTATATACACAACTAAAGGAGAAAAAATGAAACTTGTTATTGCAAGCAACAATAAAGGCAAGATAAGAGAATATAAACAGATTCTTGAGCCGCTTGGTTATGAGGTGTTCTCGCAATCAGAGGCAGGTCTGATACTTGATGTTGAGGAAACAGGCACTACTTTTGCTGAAAACTCTGCACTAAAAGCAAGAGCTGCATTCAAGCTTTGCGGCTGTGCTGTACTTGCAGACGACAGCGGTCTTGAGATAGACGCCCTGGATGGTGAGCCTGGAGTATATTCAGCAAGATATGGCGGACTCGAAACTGATGATGAGCGTACCGCTCTTGTGCTTAAAAAAATGAAGGAAATACCTGATGATAAAAGGGGAGCACACTTTACCTGTACAATACACTTTATCAAAGCAGACGGTGAAGAGATAGCCGTTGAGGGAAAAGTATTCGGTAAGATAGCTCACGAGCCTGTTGGCGAAAACGGCTTCGGCTATGACCCTATTTTCATGTATGGGAACAAGAGCTTTGCTCAGGTTGACTCAGAAACAAAGAATACCGTTTCCCATAGAGCAAACGCACTGAAAGCTTTGCTTGAACAGCTCACAAAGCAGTAAACTGAAAGGATTTAGATTATGATTACAACTAAACAAAGAGCAGAACTCAAAGGTATGGCTTCGCTTATACAGCCTGCTTTTCAGATAGGCAAGGGCGGAGTTAATGACGCTCAGGTGGCACAGATAGACGATTATCTGAGAGTTCACGAGCTTGTAAAAATAAAGGTGCTTGACAACTCAATGTACACCGCAAGAGAAGCCGCAGAGGAGATTGCTGAAAAGATATCTGCTGAAGTCGTTCAGGTAATAGGCTCAAAGGCGGTGCTTTATAAACGCAATGAGAAGCAGCCTGTTATAAAATTAAAGTCAAAGTAATGAAAATAGGTGTTTTCGGCGGCACGTTCAATCCTGTTCACTTAGGGCATCTAAATTGCCTTAAAAGCGTAGCGGAGCAGGCGAGCCTTGACAAGATGATCGTCATGCCTGACAGAATACCTCCACATAAGCAAGCGGAGGACTTAGCTTCCTCTGAGGATAGGTTGAATATGTGCAGACTTGCTTTTGCAGATATCCCATGTGTGGAAATATCCGATTGGGAACTTAAGCAAGAGGGCAAAAGCTATTCAGTGATAACACTCAGACATCTAAAAGAGATATATCCACATGATAAGCTGTTTTTTATAATGGGTAGTGATATGTTGCTTTCATTTAAAGAATGGTATCAGTATAAGGAGATATTATCACTTTCGGCACTTATCTGCGTTGCACGCTCGCATGAGGACATTGACCACATAGAGGTGAAAGCCAAACAGCTCAAAGCCGAGGGTGGAGAGATAATCATAGTAAAAACCGACCCATTTGAGGTGTCTTCAACTGAGATACGTCAAATGCTCAAAAAAAATGTTGATTGCTCTTGCTATTTGAGTGAAAATGTTGTACAATATATAGTGGACAAAAATTTGTATAACCGAGGTTTTCTAAGTGGCAGATAAAAAAACAATAGGCATTTATAAAGCATACCTAAAAGAACATTTATCAAAAAAGAGATACACACACTCTATGAACGTGGCAAATTCCGCTGTGGAGCTTGCAAAAAGATATGGTGCTGACGCAGACAAGGCTTATATTGCAGGACTTTTGCATGATGTTGCAAAAGAGATACCAGCATTGGAGCTTGCGGCTATAGTTTCTAAATCTTCACTTGATGTGTGCGATATAGAGAAAAAGGCTGTTCCTCTGTTTCACGGTATTGCAGGGGCAGAGCTTGTGCAGACGCTTTTTGATATCCATGATCCTGAGATAATCTCAGCTATACGCTATCATACAGTTGCCTGTGGCAATATGCCCAAGCTTAGCCAGATAGTATATCTTGCAGACCTTATTTCTGCGGACAGGGATTATAAAGACGTAAAGAAAATGAGAAAGTATGCCGAACAAAGCTTGGAGAAAGCAATGTTTGAGGCTTTGAAATTCTCAATAAAAGACTCAGTGGAAAAGGGTAATACTATCCCTGTTTCCACACTTGAAGCATATAATGATTTTGCCGATAATTCAAAATAAAGGAGATTTTTATGGATAATATTTCACAGAATGAAAAGCTGTCAACTATTGTTAAAGCTCTTGATTCAAAAAGAGCAGAGGACATCAGGATAATAAAGATCGGTGACCTGACTATAGTTGCGGATTATTTTGTTATAGCAAATGGTACTTCAAGCACTCAGACAAAGGCCCTTGCTGAGGAAGTTGAGTTCAAAATGAGCCAGCTTGGCATTGAACCTAACAGAACAGAGGGCTATCAGGGTGCAACTTGGGTCGTACTTGATTACGGTGATATCATAGTTCATGTTTTCTATAAGGAAACAAGAGATCATTACAATCTTGAAAGACTATGGTCTGACGGCAAGGATATCGACGTAAAGCAGTTCTTACCAGACGAGCCACAGGATTAATTTTGACAATTATAATTTAACAAAGGATTGATAAAGATGAAAGAATACAATTTTTCGGCCATAGAAAGCAAATGGCAGAAATACTGGGACGAGCATAAGACTTTTGAGGCAAGCAATGACTTTTCAAAGAAGAAATTTTACGGACTTGTAGAGTTTCCTTATCCGTCAGGTCATGGAATGCATGTTGGACATATCAAGGCGTATTCTGGTCTAGAAGTTGTAAGCCGTAAAAGACGTATGCAGGGCTATAATGTTCTTTTCCCTATAGGCTTTGACGCTTACGGTCTGCCTACAGAGAACACAGCTATCAAAACAGGTGTTCACCCAAGAAAGGTAACAGACGACAATATCAAGAAGTTCACGGGGCAGCTTAAAAGAGTAGGTTTTTCATTTGACTGGTCAAGAGTTATCGATACCACTGATGAAAATTACTATAAGTGGACACAGTGGATATTCCTTAAAATGTTTGAGAATGGTCTTGTATTCAGAGATAAGACCCTTGTAAATTATTGCCCAAGCTGTAAGGTCGTTCTTTCAAATGAGGACTCACAGGGCGGTCATTGCGATGTTTGCCACAGCGAGATAGTTCAGAAAACTAAAGAAGTATGGTATCTGAGGATCACAGAATACGCTGACAAGCTTCTTCAGGGACTTGAAGAAGTTGACTATCTGCCTAACATCAAACTCCAGCAGCAGAATTGGATAGGAAAATCAACAGGTGCATTTGTAAACTTCAAGATCAAAGAGCAGGATGAACAGCTCAAGATCTACACTACACGTCCTGACACACTTTACGGCGTTACATTCATGGTAATCGCTCCTGAACATCCTATCATCCAGAAATACAGAAATAGTATTGCAAACATTGCTGATCTTGACGCTTATAAGACAGAGTGTGCAAAGAAGAGCGAATTTGAGAGAACTCAGCTCGTTAAGGATAAAACAGGCGTTAAGATAGACGGTCTGACAGCTATCAATCCTATCACAGGCAAAGAGATACCTATCTACATCTCAGACTATGTTATGATGGGATACGGCACAGGCGCTATCATGGCTGTGCCTGCTCACGATACAAGGGACTATGATTTTGCAAAGAAGTTCGGCATTGACATAATCGAAGTCATCAAGGGCGGCGACATTTCTAAGGAAGCCTACACAGGCGACGGCGAAATGGTCAACTCTGGTGAGCTTAACGGCATAACAAACAAAAAAGAAGCTATCGAAAAGATGCTTACTGTTCTTGAAAAACTGGGCTGCGGTGAAAAGGGCGTTCAGTATAAGATGAAAGACTGGGCTTTCAATCGTCAGAGATATTGGGGCGAGCCTATCCCGATAGTACATTGCCCTCACTGCGGAATGGTCGCTGTGCCATATGATGAGCTTCCACTTAAATTGCCACCGGTAGAGAACTTTGAGCCTGGTACAGACGGCGAAAGCCCTCTGGCTAAGATAGACTCTTTCGTACACTGCAAATGTCCTAAGTGTGGCTGTGACGCAAAGAGAGAAACAGATACAATGCCACAGTGGGCTGGTTCTTCATGGTACTTCCTGCGTTATTGCGATCCTAACAACAATGACGAGTTTGCTTCACAGGAAGCACTGAAATATTGGATGCCTGTTGATTGGTATAACGGTGGTATGGAGCACGTTACACGTCATATGATCTATTCACGTTTCTGGCACAAGTTCCTCTACGATCTCGGTCTTGTACCAACTTCAGAGCCTTATGCAAAGAGAACAGCTCAGGGTCTTATCCTTGGACCTGATGGTGAGAAGATGAGTAAGTCAAGAGGAAACGTTGTTGACCCTAACGATGTTGTTGACGAATACGGTGCAGATGTTCTCAGACTTTATGTTCTGTTCATGGGTGACTATGAAAAGGCAGCTCCATGGAGCGAGAGCAGTGTTAAGGGCTGTAAGAGATTTGTGGACAGAATTTGGGCTTTGCAGGATAAGGTAGTTGACAGCGACGAGTACAGCGACAAGCTGAGATCGCTCATGCACAAGACTATCAAGAAGGTATCCGATGATATTGAGTCAATGAAGTTCAATACTGCTATTGCCGCAATGATGACGCTTCTTAATGAGATATATAATGTTGGCTCTATCACAAAGAAAGAGTTCAGAGATCTTCTTATCATACTCAATCCTTTTGCACCTCATGTTACAGAAGAACTTTATCAGATGATCGGTTGCGAGGGAGTTCTTGACGAGCAGGAGTGGGTAACATATGATGAAGCACTCTGCAAGGACGATACTATCGAGATCGTTTGTCAGATAAACGGCAAGGTAAAATCCAAGCTCACAATACCTACAGACGCAGCTAAGGACGACGTTATCGCACTTGCTAAGGCTGACGAAGCTATCGTTAAGGCAACGGAAGGCAAAAATATAGTCAAGGAAATCTATGTTCCTAACAAGCTTGTAAATCTGGTTGTAAAGTAAGCGAAAATTTCCTCAGAAAAATCAAAAAAAGAGCCAGAAAGCTATTGACTTTTTGGTGGAAATATAGTATAATTAAATTTGTAATTATATCGGTTTTATAAATTCCGCAGATTAAAGACAGAGCGGTCCGAAAGAGTAGGACTGGGGGAACGTAAAGCGTTTCAGTTTGCTTTTGCAGACACCTTCACTATCACCGTTGATTTTCGGAAATTCCGATAGAATTGCCTCTGTCACAGGTGGCAAAGGGAGGGAATAATTTTGGCAGAAATCCGTGTTGGAAAGAACGAAACTTTGGATACAGCACTTAAGCGTTTCAAGAGATCATGTGCAAGAGACGGCGTTATCGCAGAGGTTCGTAAAAGAGAACACTACGAAAAGCCTTCGGTAAAGCGTAAGAAGAAGTCCGAAGCTGCTCGTAAGCGTAAATACTAATATGTAATTAAAGGCGGGCATTTTTATGTCCGCTTTTTATTTTATACTACAGGAGTTTTTTTATGTTCAAACCAACTTATGTTTTTGACAAGGTAGGAGAGATAACCCCCGATTTTCTTGCTAAAAAGCATATCAAGGGGCTGCTCCTCGATCTTGATAATACGCTGACAACACATAACAATCCCGTTCCCCCGCAGTCGAGTCTTGATTGGCTTGCTAAGATGAAAGCGGCAGGGATAAAGCTTATGATCGTTTCAAACAATCATGCTCCAAGGGTAAAGCCTTTTGCAGAGCAGTTGGAGCTTGACTTTGTACCTGAAGGCAAAAAACCGCTGACCTTTGGATATACCAAAGCTATAGCTAAGCTGGGTCTTAATAAGAAAAATGTTGCGGCTGTGGGTGATCAGATATTCACTGACGTGCTTGGCTCAAATCTGAAAGGTATACGCTCAATATTCGTGTTCCCAATAAAGCCTGAAACGAGCTTGCCATTTCGATTTAAAAGAGCTTGTGAAAAGCCGTTTTTACCAAAGCTCAAATAGCATAAAACGAAAGGAATGATACTAATGTCGGCAAAATTCGGACCTGCGGGAAACAGCGAGGCTTTTTCAATTAAATATAAAACAACACTTCAAGCTCCGGGATATCTCGAAGCAATGGGGCTTGACCACTATGAATATCAGTGTGGCAGGGGAGTTAAGGTCTCCGATAAAATAGCTTTTGCCTTGAAAGATAAGGCTAAAGAGCATAATATCACGCTTTCGCTCCATGCGCCGTATTTTATTTCGCTTTCAAGCCTTGAAGCTGAAAAGCGTGACAACAGCATAAATTATATTCTGCAATCCTGTGACGCTGCAAGCAGAATGGGTGCTGATAGAATAGTTATCCATTCAGGAAGCTGTGCGAAAATAAGCAGAGAGGACGCTTTGGAACTTGCTAAAGATACTCTCACAAGGGCTAGAAAAGCAGCCGTTGAGCAGGGCTTTGAGCATATCGTTTTTTGCCCTGAAACTATGGGCAAGGTAAATCAGCTTGGTAACTTAACAGAAGTGTTGGAGCTTTGCAAGCTTGATGATACGTTCCTGCCGACAATAGATTTCGGACATCTCAACGCAAGAGAGTTCGGCTATATAAAAGGTAAGGCAGAGTATGAGAAAATGCTTGATGAAGTGGAAAATGCTATCGGTCACGACAGGCTGAAAATATTCCACAGCCATTTTTCTAAGATAATGTTTACAAATCCAGGAGGTGAGAAAAAGCACCTGACTTTTGACGATAATCAAGGCTTTGGACCTGACTATGAGCCGCTTATGGAGATAGTCGCAAAGAAAGATCTTTCACCTATATTCGTCTGTGAAAGTGCAGGCACTCAGGACAAAGACGCACTGACAATGAAGAATTTTTATTTGTCGGTGAAATAAAGATAGGAGAGTATTGATATGAAAAAAATACTTGTTATACATGGTCCTAACCTTAATCTTCTGGGCGAGCGTGAGCCTGGAGTTTACGGTACAGATACATTCGAGAGCATAAACAACGAGATAATCGAGCATGCAATGAAATATGAGTTTCACTGCGACGTTTATCAGTCAAACCATGAGGGTGAAATAATCGACAAGCTTCACCTTGCTAGAAAAAATTATGACGGCGTTATACTTAACGCAGGCGCTTATACACACTATAGCTATGCTATCAGAGACGCCATCGCCGCAATAAAGATTCCTGTCGTTGAGGTACATCTGAGCAATATACACTCCCGTGACGAATTCAGACACACTTCTGTTATCGCACCTGTATGCGTGGGTCAGATAAGCGGGTTCGGAAAGTATTCATACTACATGGCTGTTGACGCTTTGTATTACAAATGGAAAAATGAAAGCGGTGCAGACAATGACTGATCTTGAAAAACTTTGTTCACGAGTAACAGAAGCGGCAGATTGTGCTGTTATCACTGACGATGTGAACAGAAGATATTTCACCGCAATGAAATCAAGTGCAGGAACTCTAGTGGTTTTTCCGGAAAAAGCGTATTTTATCATAGATTTCAGATATATTGAAAAGGCAAAGAAAACTGTCACAGCTTGCGAGGTCATTTTGCAGGACAAGCTCTATGAGCAGATAAACAGCCTTATTGAAAAGCATGGTGCAAAAACAGTTTCTGTTAATGCCGATACCTGCACACTTTCCGAGCTTATCGCATATCAGCAAAAGCTTAATGCTGAGGTCATCGCAGACACAAAGCTTGCGGAAATAATAAGAGAGATCAGAACAGTTAAATCCCAAGAGCAGATAGACAAGATAATCAAAGCACAGCGTATCGCTGAAAAGGGTTTTGCACATATGCTTGACTTTATCAAGGTCGGCAGAACTGAAAAAGAAATTCAGCTGGAGCTTGACTATTATATGCTTAAAAATGGTGCTGAAGCTCTGTCTTTTGACACTATTGCACTTTCAGGCTCTAATACTTCGCTTCCACATGGTGTACCATCTGACAAAAAAGTTGAGAGCGGTGAGTTCGTGCTTATGGATTTCGGAGCAACTTATGATGGCTGGCACAGCGATATGACTAGAACTGTATGCGTAGGCAAACCTAGTGACAAGATGAAGTCTGTATACGAAACTGTCCTTAATGCACAGCTTTCAGCTCTTGACGCAGTAAAGGCAGGTATGTCAGGAAAAGAGCTTGACAAGATAGCTAGAGATATCATAACTGATGCAGGCTACGGCGATAATTTCGGACATTCTCTTGGTCATGGAGTTGGCGTTGAGATACACGAAAGCCCTTATGCTTCGCCTAGCAGGGAAGATATATTGCCTGAAAATTCGATCGTAACAGTAGAGCCAGGTATTTATCTTGAGGGCAAGTTTGGTGTGAGAATAGAAGATTTTGTTGTTGTTACAGAAAACGGATGTATCAATATGACAAAAGCCCCTAAAGAGCTTATTTGCTTGTAACTTTTTTTGATTTTTGGTAAAAAAGTTTTCAAAAGCTATTGCAATAAACAAATAAATATGGTAAAATAAATATAGAGGTATGCGGACATTTTGAACTGTGTACACATTAATTAAGAATGTTTATGGAGGTACTAAATAATGGTAACTGCTGGTGATTTCAGAAACGGCGTGACTTTTGAAGAGGACGGCAACGTAATGCAGATCGTTGAGTTTCAGCACGTTAAACCTGGTAAGGGTGCAGCGTTCGTCAGAGCAAAGGTTAGAAATGTAATTTCAGGTTCTGTTGTTGAAAAGACATACAATCCAACAGCTAAATTCCCAACAGCATATGTTGAGAGAAAGGATATGGAGTATTCTTACAATGACGGCGATCTTTATTATTTCATGGATCCAGAGAGCTATGAGCTTGTTCCAGTAAACAAGGCTGAGCTTTCAGATAACTTTAAGTTCGTAAAGGAAAACATGGTATGTAAGATCCTTTCTTACAAGGGTACAGTATTCGGCGTAGAGCCTCCATACTTTGTTGATCTTGAAGTAACAGAGACAGAGCCTGGTATCAAGGGCGATACAGCTACAAATGCTACAAAGCCTGCAACAGTTGAAACTGGTGCTGAGATCAGAGTTCCTCTGTTCATCAACACAGGCGACAGAATAAGAATCGATACTCGTACATGTGAGTACATGGAAAGAGCATAAGTTTTAGCCTTTACGGTTTTTAGAAACGGAGGGAATATTATGGAGCTGTCAAAGAAGGTTGCATATTTAAAGGGACTTATGGAAGGTCTTAAGATTGACGATTCCACAAACGAAGGAAAGATATTGACAATTATGGCTGATATTCTTGATGAGATGTCTGCTACAGTTGAAGATATTGCCGAAGAAGTTGACGAAACAGTTGAGCTTGTAGATACTCTTGACGAGGATCTCGGCGAGATAGAAGAGCTTATTTACGGTGATGATGATGACGATGACGACGATTGTTGTTGCGACGATGATTGTTGTTGTGATGATGACGATGATGATGATAACGCTATGTATGAGTGTGTATGCCCTAACTGCGGTGACACAATAATGCTCGGCGAGAACATTATCGCTGACGGTTCTATTGACTGTCCAAACTGTGGAGAGAGCCTTGAGTTTGATTTCTCAGAAATTGAGGACGAGGACAACGAGGATTGATCTCATAAAAAGTGTTCAGCAAAATTTAATAATGTGTTTCAGGGGTGGTGAAATTCCACACCGGAGGTGATCGAATAGTATTCGTAAGTCCTCGACCGCAGAAATGCGCTGATTCGGTGAAAATCCGAAACCGACGGTAAAGTCCGGATGGAAGAAACGACAGATCAATAACGCATAAATTGCACCCTGATTTTATTTTCAGGGTGCTTTTGCTTTTGCTGCTGTTTCTCCCGATAATTTTATTATTTGGAGGAATTAAAATGACAAGTGATAACACTATGCCAAGAAATAAAACTTTTACAACAAGAAAAATGGTAACGGTGGCAATGCTCAGCGCCATAGCTACTGTGATATATTACCTTGATTTCCCTGTGCCACTTATGCCAGGATTTATCAAGCTTGACCTTTCAAACGTTATATCCCTGCTGGCAGGTTTCTCAATGGGACCTATTGCAGGCGTGATCGTTTGCCTTATCAAGAACGTTATCCAGTTGATTATAAAGGGACTAGGCACAACAATGGGTATCGGCAACATCTTCGACTTTGTAACAAGCGCAGCTTTTGTGCTGACGGCTTCTGTTATATACCACAAGAAAAAAACCAGAAAGAATGCTATCATAAGCTGTATCATTGGCACTTTGGTTTTCACAGTAATAAGCTTGCCGTTGAATTATTTTATCGTTTATCCTATATACTTTAAAGCATTCGGCGGAGAAGCTGCTATACTCGGTATGTACCAGCAGATAATGGGTAGTGTAAAGAATATTTTCTCTGCACTGTGTATTTTCAATCTGCCTTTTACTTTTGTGAAGGGTATTATTTGTGCATTGGTCACAATTCTTATTTATAAGCCTTTGTCGCCTATTCTTAAAGGCAAAGACTAAAACAAAATTAATGCTGAACACAAAAAAAGCCTTGGCAGGCACATTCCTGTCAAGGCTTTGATATTTATTATTTAACTGCTTCAAGAAGATCATTGATCTTGTCTGTCTTTTCCCAAGCTACATTAAGATCCTCACGACCCATATGACCATAAGCTGCAAGCTGCTTGTACTGTGGCTTTCTAAGGTCAAGGCTCTTGATTATTGCAGCAGGGCGAAGGTCAAATACCTTTTCTACAGCTGCCTCTATCTTTTCATCAGAAACCTTTCCTGTGCCGTATGTGTCGACCATGATTGAAACAGGGTGAGCAACACCGATAGCGTACGCAAGCTCAACCTCGCACTTCTTGGCAAGACCTGCTGCAACGATATTCTTTGCAACGTATCTTGCAGCATATGTTGCGCTTCTGTCAACCTTTGTAGGATCTTTTCCAGAGAAAGCACCACCACCGTGACGAGCATATCCACCGTATGTGTCAACGATTATCTTTCTTCCTGTCAGACCACTGTCGCCCTGAGGGCCGCCGACTACAAATCTTCCTGTTGGGTTTACAAAATAAGTAGTGTTCTCATCAAGAAGTTCAGCAGGGATAACTGTCTTTATAACGTTCTCGATAATATCTTCTCTTATCTGCTCCAGTGTTACAGCGTCATCATGCTGTGAAGAAACTACAACAGCGTCAACTCTTGTTGGCTTGCCATCATCATATTCAACTGTTACCTGAGTTTTTCCGTCCGGTCTGAGATATGGCAAAGTGCCGTTCTTTCTAACTTCTGTAAGTTTAAGAGCAAGCTTGTGAGCAAGTGATATAGGCATTGGCATAAGTTCAGGTGTTTCGTCGCAAGCAAAACCGAACATGATACCCTGATCGCCTGCACCTGTATCGAATGCGTTTTCAGCTCTGCCTTCGAGAGCGTTGTCAACACCCATTGCAATATCAGGCGACTGCTTGTCTATAGTTGTGAGAACTGAACAGGTGTGTCCGTCAAAACCATACTTGGCTCTGTCATAGCCTATACCGACAACTGTATCTCTAACGATCTGTGGTATGTCGATTATAGCCTTTGTTGTTATCTCGCCCATGCACATTACTACACCTGTTGTAGTGACCGTTTCGCAGGCAACTCTTGACATAGGATCCTGCTCCAGCAGAGCGTCAAGTATAGCGTCAGAGATCTGATCGCATATTTTGTCAGGATGTCCCTCAGTAACCGACTCAGATGTAAATAAATACTTTGACATAAAAATACCTCTTTTCTGAATATTTGTTAATCTAAAAACAGCCACAAAAAAAGCGCTTCATTCCGAAACGCTTGAAATTACTCAATTTCCTCATCTTTCGGAAATAACCGCAGGATTTAGCACCTTAACTAACGCTAGGTTGCTGGGCTTCACAGGACCTGTTTCCTCCACCACTCTTGATAAGGCTATTTAATTTTAACAAAGTATATTATACACCATATATCGACTATTGTCAACTGTTTTACACATAATTATAGATTATTTTAATGTTTCGTAATAAATCAGCAAATGCTAATAAAAGCATTGACTTACTAGGACAAGTTCGTTATAATATAAAAAGAGGTGAGTTTTTTTGAAAAATGACAATTCAAATATAAGAACATTGTTTCTGACCTTTCTTAAGATAGGCGTTTTTACCTTTGGCGGAGGATATGCAATGATAGCCTTGCTTGAAACAGAATTTTGTGTGCGCAAAAATTGGCTTGATAAAAAAGAATTTCTCGATATGACAGCTATATCAGAGTCCACCCCCGGACCAACTGCTGTAAACAGTGCTACATATATCGGCTACAAAATAGACGGTGTGCGGGGTGCTATTGCGGCAACTGTCGGTGTGTGCATACCGTCGTTTTTTATAATCTACATAATATCACTTTTCTTTGACAAATTTCTGTCTTTAAAAGTAGTCTACGCTGGATTCCGTGGCATTCAGGTGGGTGTAATATATCTTATACTTACTGCAGGACTAAGAATGTTGAAAGCACTTGATAACACATTGCTTGACAAAATTATAATGCTTGGAGTTTTCATAATGATGATACTTTTCACACTTTTTTCTGTGAAGTTTTCATCAGTATTTTATATTATCATAAGTGGTGCTGTGGGCATTGCCGTGTATCTGATTAAAACCCTCAGAAAGAGAAGTACAATAAAATGATATATCTCAAACTTTTTCTCATTTTTCTTGAAATAGGCGCAGTGTCATTCGGCGGAGGATATGGAATGATATCCATTATCCGTGAAAAAGTTCTTACCTTTGGCTGGCTCAGTGAGGACGAATTTGTGAACTTTATTGCCGTATCTGAGTCCACCCCTGGACCACTTGCCGTGAACATGGCGACCTTTGTAGGCTCATCGCAGGCAGGCTTCATAGGCGGATTGATAGCCACTCTTGGCGTTGTGTTGCCTTCGTTCGTGATAATATTCATCATAGCTTCGATCATGAAGGATTTGCTTAAATACTCAGGGGTAAAAGCAATGCTTTCAGGCATTCGTCCTTGCGTTGTTGCAATGATACTCGCCACTGGCATTACAATGGCTTTATCTTCACTGCTAAATATCACCACCATAAATTCAAAGCCTGCTTTTGACTATAAAGCGTTGATAATATTCCTGCTCATAGCCTTGGCAGATGTGCTTCTTTTGAAACTGAAGAAATTCAAGCTTTCACCGATCACAATTATCGTAAGCTCCGCCTTTCTCGGCATAATATTCTATTAAAAAAAGCTGTAACACCGCAAAGTGCTACAGCTTTTAATATTTGTGATATGAAAATTAACCCAGAAGCTTTTTAAGTCTCTCGTCAACAGCCTTAAGGAAGTCCACTGTATTTACTTTCTTCTTATTTTCAAGTGTAGAAAGCAGATAAAGATCACCTGTCATAACACCGTCTTCAATAGTTTCGATAGTTGCCTTTTCAAGACAATCAGCAAAGTTCATAAGTTCAGGCAGGTCATCAAGCTCGCCTCTTTTTCTCAGAGCGCCTGTCCATGCGAACAGTGTGGCAACTGAGTTTGTAGAAGTTTCTTCGCCCTTGAGGTGCTTGTAATAGTGTCTCTGAACAGTGCCGTGAGCAGCTTCGTACTCATAAATGCCGTCAGGTGAAACAAGAACAGAAGTCATCATAGCCAGTGAGCCATATGCTGTAGCTACCATGTCAGACATTACGTCACCGTCATAGTTCTTGCAGGCCCAGATATAACCGCCGTTTGAGCGAATAACTCTCGCAACAGCGTCGTCGATAAGAGTGTAGAAATACTCAATACCAGCCGCTTCAAACTTAGCCTTGTACTCGTTGTCGTATATCTCCTGGAAGATATCCTTGAATGTGTGGTCATACTTCTTTGAAATAGTATCCTTTGTAGCAAACCAAACATCCTGCTTCTTATCAAGTGCAAAATTAAAGCAAGCTCTTGCAAATGAAGCGATAGAAGTTGACTTGTTGTGCTGACCCTGAATGATTCCGTCGCACTCAAAGTTGTAAATTGTTTCTCTAGTTTCCTTGCCGTCCTTGTCAGTGCAAACAAGCTCTGCCTTTGAGCCAGCAGGGCATTTCATTTCAACGTTCTTATAAACGTCGCCGTATGCGTGACGAGCGATAGTGATAGGCTTTGTCCATGTAGGAATGTATGGAGTGATACCCTTAACAAGGATAGGAGTTCTGAAAACTGTTCCGTCAAGGATAGCTCTGATAGTGCCGTTAGGGGATTTCCACATTTCCTTGAGGTTGTATTCAGGCATTCTCGCAGCGTTAGGTGTGATAGTTGCGCACTTAACAGCAACGCCGTATTTCTTTGTAGCGTTTGCAGAGTCAACAGTTACCTGATCGTCGGTCTCATTTCTATGAACAAGACCAAGGTCATAGTATTCTGTTTTAAGGTCAATATATGGAGTAAGAAGAATATCCTTTATATCCTGCCAGATAATTCTGGTCATTTCGTCGCCGTCCATTTCAACGAGCGGTGTTTTCATCTGAATTTTTGCCATTGGTAAGACCTCCTATAAAGTAATAATGGAATATCCGTTGTTTTTAGCTATCGCAGATATCTTTTTGTAAACGTCAAGACTTGCAATGATAAGCTCATAGCTGTCGCTGTCAATATCTATCATACATATGCAAGCACCTTTGAGAGTGCTGTCCTTTGTGCCGAAAAGTTTCGAGAAAATCCCATAGGGACCTACATATCAGACTTTATTATTTTGAGAGCTGTTCTCTTGTGTAGTCAAGCAGACCGCCCGCGAGAATGATATCCTTTGTTCTGCCTGTAAGCTCGCAGAGAACTGGTATCTCAACACCTGTTGTCTTATTCACAACAGTAAGCTTAGACATATCAGCCTCAACATCTGCACGAACGTCAGCAAGAACGATCTCATCGCCCTGATTTATCTTGTCATAGTCAGCTTCATTTACAAATGTGAGCGGAAGGATACCTGCGTTGATAAGATTAGCTCTGTGTATTCTTGCAAAGCTCTTAACAAGAACAGCCTTTATGCCAAGATAGAGAGGAGCAAGTGCTGCGTGTTCTCTTGATGAGCCCTGACCGTAGTTTGAGCCGCCAACGATTATTGACTTGCCCATGTTCTTTGCACGTCTTGGGAAGTCCTCATCACATACTGTAAAGCAGTGCTGTGAAATAGCAGGGATATTTGAACGCAGTGGAAGTATCTTCGCACCTGCCGGCATGATGTGGTCGGTTGTGATATTGTCGCCCACCTTAAGTGATACCTGACAATCAATGCTGTCATCAAGCGGTGAAGTCTGTGGGAAAGGCTTGATATTTGGTCCTCTAAGAACCTCAACGCTGTCCATATCAGCCTCGTCAGCTGGCGGAACAACCATATTGTCGTTTATCTTGAAATGTTCAGGAAGCTTGAACTCAGGCATATCTCCAAGTGTTCTTGGGTCAGTGAGGTAGCCTGTGAGAGCTGAAACAGCAGCCATTTCAGGTGATACCAGATAGATCTGACCGTCCTTTGTACCTGAACGTCCCTCGAAGTTTCTGTTGAATGTTCTAAGTGAAACACCCTTTGAGTTAGGTGACTGACCCATACCGATACATGGGCCGCAAGCGGATTCAAGTATTCTTGCGCCTGCTGCTATCATATCAGCAAGTGCGCCGTTCTCAGCGATCATGTTAAGTACCTGCTTTGAGCCTGGAGCGATTGCAAGTGAAACGCTAGGGTCAACTGTCTTGCCCTTAAGAATGTGAGCAACTTTCATCATGTCAACATAAGAAGAGTTTGTGCATGAGCCGATACAAACCTGATCTATCTTAAGCTTTCCGATCTCATTTACGCTCTTAACGTTGTCAGGAGAATGAGGACAGGCAGCCAGTGGTACGAGCTGTGAAAGATCGATATCTATCTGTTCGTCATAAACAGCGTCATCATCAGCCTTTAGCTCGCTCCATACGTCAGCTCTGTCCTGAGCCTTCAGAAATGCAAGTGTTGTTTCGTCAGAAGGGAAGATAGATGTAGTTGCACCAAGCTCAGCACCCATATTTGTGATAGTTGCTCTCTCAGGGACTGTAAGTGTTTTTACGCCCTCGCCGCAGTATTCTATAACTTTGCCTACGCCGCCCTTTACAGACATTCTTCTGAGAACTTCAAGGATAACGTCCTTAGCTGATACCCATGGAGAAAGCTTGCCTGTGAGATTTACCTTTACTATCTTAGGATATGTGATGTAATAAGCACCACCACCCATTGCAACTGCAACATCAAGTCCACCTGCACCTATAGCGATCATTCCGATACCACCGCCTGTTGGAGTGTGGCTGTCAGAACCTATAAGGGTCTTACCTGGTATACCGAAACGCTCAAGATGTACCTGATGACAGATACCGTTTCCGGGACGTGAAAAATAAATGCCGTGCTTCTTGCAGACAGAACCGATAAATCTGTGGTCATCGGCATTCTCAAAGCCTGACTGAAGCGTGTTGTGGTCGATATAAGCTACAGACTTTTCCGTTCTGACACGAGGAACGCCCATTGCCTCATATTCAAGATAAGCCATTGTACCTGTTGCGTCCTGAGTAAGCGTCTGGTCGATACGGATACCGATCTCCTGACCCTTAACAAATTCGCCGTCAACAAGATGTGCTTTAAGTATTTTTTCTGTTAAAGTAAGTCCCATTGTAACAACAATCCTTTCAAAAATAACTGATATTAATATTTTATAACAAATTGCGATTTTTGTCAAGGTAAATATAAACATTTGCTTGATTTTATAGCGTTTTAGTGCATGTTTTTGCATGGTATACGTCAATTTACTGTATAAATTTTCATTTCTTACGATATCCTTACTTGACACGGCAAAGCGTATATTATATAATAGTTGTGTTATCAGAGAAAACAAGGCGGTGAAAAGCAAGCAAGAAGGATGGGAAAAAGGCAGAAAAGAAGGTAGAAAAGAAGGTAAAGAGGAAGGCCGAACCGAAGGAAAATTGGAATTCGCTCTCGAACTGTTAAAAGATGGGATGTCCTTGGAAAAAGTGGCAAAGTATAGCAAACTATCGTTGTCCATGATTCAAGAACTTGCTAAACAGAATAAATTGATTTAGGCGTAAATACAAAGAAAAAAGGCTTCCGATTTCTCGGAAGCCTTGATTTTATTGGAGCCACTAATAGGATTCGAACCTACGACCCTCTCATTACGAATGAGATGCTCTGCCAGCTGAGCTATAGTGGCAAGTACTCTTATATTATATTCACGAGCCCTATAGTTGTCAACACTTTTTTTTAAACTTTTCTGATTTTTTTTGAAGAGACACTTATGGCGTGCGGAAACAGCCCTGCCGGGGAAGGAGAACCTGGCAGGGCTGTTTCCGTGATGATTGTGAAAGGGTTTCAGGTTGTAGTTGTGAGGTGGTTCTACTGGCCTGTTTATATTATATAATAACATTATAGGGATTTTCTCGAATTGGGGGACTAACTACGGATTTCTTGTTACTAACATCGATATACAGGGACGAATGGAAATTATTTCAAGTTTTTTTGGAAAATGTGTTGACAAGATGGAAGAGGTCTGGTAAAATATACAAGTCGTCGCGATGAGGCGATGACACGATGACCTTTGAAAACTGAACAATGAACTGAATGAACGCCAGAGTGCGAGGTTCTATTTCAATAGAACGTCAAACAATGAGTAATACCAATCAATAAACAAGAGCCAAACAGCTCTTCCATATATCATGGAGAGTTTGATCCTGGCTCAGGACGAACGCTGGCGGCGTGCTTAACACATGCAAGTCGAACGAGAATCTGTGGAAAGAGGATTCGTCCAATTGAAGCAGAGGACAGTGGCGGACGGGTGAGTAACGCGTGAGGAACCTGCCTTTCAGAGGGGGACAACAGTTGGAAACGACTGCTAATACCGCATGACACATAGGTGTCGCATGGCACTTATGTCAAAGATTTATCGCTGAAAGATGGCCTCGCGTCTGATTAGCTAGTTGGTGAGGTAACGGCCCACCAAGGCGACGATCAGTAGCCGGACTGAGAGGTTGAACGGCCACATTGGGACTGAGATACGGCCCAGACTCCTACGGGAGGCAGCAGTGGGGAATATTGCACAATGGGCGCAAGCCTGATGCAGCGACGCCGCGTGCGGGATGACGGCCTTCGGGTTGTAAACCGCTTTTGACTGGGAGCAAGCCCTTCGGGGTGAGTGTACCTTTCGAATAAGCACCGGCTAACTACGTGCCAGCAGCCGCGGTAATACGTAGGGTGCAAGCGTTATCCGGAATTATTGGGCGTAAAGGGCTCGTAGGCGGTTCGTCGCGTCCGGTGTGAAAGTCCATCGCTTAACGGTGGATCCGCGCCGGGTACGGGCGGGCTTGAGTGCGGTAGGGGAGACTGGAATTCCCGGTGTAACGGTGGAATGTGTAGATATCGGGAAGAACACCAATGGCGAAGGCAGGTCTCTGGGCCGTCACTGACGCTGAGGAGCGAAAGCGTGGGGAGCGAACAGGATTAGATACCCTGGTAGTCCACGCCGTAAACGGTGGATGCTGGATGTGGGGACCATTCCACGGTCTCCGTGTCGGAGCCAACGCGTTAAGCATCCCGCCTGGGGAGTACGGCCGCAAGGCTAAAACTCAAAGAAATTGACGGGGGCCCGCACAAGCGGCGGAGCATGCGGATTAATTCGATGCAACGCGAAGAACCTTACCTGGGCTTGACATGTTCCCGACAGCCCCAGAGATGGGGCCTCCCTTCGGGGCGGGTTCACAGGTGGTGCATGGTCGTCGTCAGCTCGTGTCGTGAGATGTTGGGTTAAGTCCCGCAACGAGCGCAACCCTCGCCCTGTGTTGCCAGCACGTCGTGGTGGGAACTCACGGGGGACCGCCGGGGTCAACTCGGAGGAAGGTGGGGATGACGTCAGATCATCATGCCCCTTACGTCCAGGGCTTCACGCATGCTACAATGGCCGGTACAACGGGATGCGACCTCGTGAGGGGGAGCGGATCCCTTAAAACCGGTCTCAGTTCGGATTGGAGTCTGCAACCCGACTCCATGAAGGCGGAGTCGCTAGTAATCGCGGATCAGCAACGCCGCGGTGAATGCGTTCCCGGGCCTTGTACACACCGCCCGTCAAGTCATGAAAGTGGGTAGCACCCGAAGCCGGTGGCCCAACCTTTTTGGGGGGAGCCGTCTAAGGTGAGACTCGTGATTGGGACTAAGTCGTAACAAGGTAGCCGTACCGGAAGGTGCGGCTGGATCACCTCCTTTCTACGGAGAATACAGTCCATGTTTTTGGACAGTGCGAGCCACATGGGCGCCGGCAGTCGGCGTCGTTGTTGTGGATGCTGGTGTGGAAGAGATCAATGGCTTGGATGGGATTCGTCCCGTCCGGGAGTGGTATGGGTATGCTTTTGGGCTCCCGGACCGCCACCCCACAGGTTTTCTGTGGCGCGGTTCGATGCCCATGCGTGGTGGCCGGTCCTGGGTGGCTGGTCGGATCGTGTGGCGCGTGGTGGTTTGAGAACTGGATAGTGGACGCGAGCAAGAGAAACTGAAAGAACGTTTCTTTTTGCTTATCGCGATTTCGCCAAACTCTTCAATTGAGTTTGGTTTCGAGATCGATCGTTTTGTGATCATTTTAGTGTTAAGATTTGTCGTCTGGCGATCTTGCTATCAGGAAACCCGCGGGTGGGGCAATGACAATTTGTTTTGCTGTTGTGCCGCTTGCGAGGGCGTATGGTGGATGCCTTGGCAGACAGTACCGATGAAGGACGTTTGAGGATGCGATAATCCTAGGGGAGCCTCCAACATGGCTTTGATCCTAGGGTCTCCGAATGGGGGAACCCGCCGGCCGTCATGGGCCGGCACCGCCTATGGGCGGGGGGTACGCAGGGAAGTGAAACATCTCAGTACCTGCAGGAAGGGATACTCCGTGAGTAGTGGCGAGCGAAAGCGGATCAGACCAAACCGGTTGCGCGTGATACCCGTCGGGGGTTGCGTTGCCGGTGTCGTGGGATCACGTGTCCCGGTTCCGACGGGCCGGGCGGGAGTCATAAAACGGCTTGCCAGGGGAACAGGCTTGAAGGCCTGGCCGTAGAGGGTGCCAGCCCCGTACCTGGACGTGAGCCGTCTTCCGATCGTGTTGTCCCAAGTAGCGCGGGCCTCGTGGAATCCCGCGTGAATCAGCCCAGACCGTTGGGTAAGTCTAAGCATACCTGTCTGACCGATAGCGTACCAGTACCGTGAGGGAAAGGTGAAAAGCACCCCGGGAGGGGAGTGAAACAGTTCCTGAAACCGTGCGCCCACAAACCGTCGGAGCCTCCTTGTGGGGTGACGGCGTGCCTATCGAAAAATGAGTCTGCGAGTCAGTGGCGGGTGGCGAGCATAAGCCGTGTGGCGTATGCGTAGCGAAAGCGAGTCTTAAAAGGCGTTTGTAGTCGCTTGTCCTGGACCCGAAGCGGGATGATCTAGCCCTGGGCAGGTTGAAGCGCGGGTAAGACCGCGTGGAGGACCGAACCCACCTGGGTTGAAAACCGGGGGGATGACCTGGGGCTAGGGGTGAAAGGCCAATCAAATTCCGTGATAGCTGGTTCTCTCCGAAATGCATTTAGGTGCAGCGTCGGTCGATTGCGTCGCGGGGGTAGAGCTACCGGATGCTTGCGGGCCCTTGTTGGGTACCAACAGCAGCCGAACTCCGAATACCGTTGACGTGTATTCCGGCAGTGAGTCGGCGGGGGATAAGCTCCGTCGTCGAGAGGGAGACAGCCCAGACCGTCGTCTAAGGTCCCGAAGCGTGTGCTAAGTGGGAAAGGATGTGGAGTCGCATAGACAGCCAGGAGGTTGGCTCAGAAGCAGCCATCCTTGAAAGAGTGCGTAACAGCTCACTGGTCTAGTGGTTCCGCGCCGACAATGTA
>OHUJ01000218.1_pt1 | contig 32114 bp, 37 predicted proteins | sample 1579241 | NCBI WGS metagenome assembly OHUJ01 (sample SAMEA3882547, study PRJEB24775) | human gut metagenome | biome: human-associated habitat; feature: intestine environment; material: feces | place: Netherlands | collected 2009/2010
AACCAAAACTCTCAAACAAGTGAGTTAATATTGGAACATAGAACTGGACACCCTATTAAATAGATTAAAAACAAGCAGGTCATAATACCTGCGATAATAAAAATCAAATCCAGGCAAACGCCATTTGGAGGCTTTTCCTGCTCCGTTCTGGCATTATTGCTGTACGATGTCTCCAGCTGCCTGCTAAGCAGGCTTACCTGGTTTTGCAAGGAGTCTCGCTCACTTTCATACCGAAGACACAGCTGCTGCAAGCTGTCACACGATGCCTCTACGATGATCGTTGGCATTTCGCCACCGTCATTCGGCTTTACGTACGCCTTCACGTTAGCACGGCCATGCTTGCCGTTGTAGCTTGCGCCCTGCGGCAGAGAGAGGAGATTATCCATCGGAATGCTCAACCGGACCGTGTCGCTCGCTATCGGCTGGGTCCACATCGCCATTGTCTTCACCTGGCTTACCATCTGACTCAGACTTTGGCTTGTACTGTCGGCGCTTTGTACGCTTTGCACCAGGTTCTGTTCCTTCCTGGTCGTCTTCGTCGTGGCGCAGCTCACCACTGACAGGGCAGCTAGCACGGTGAGGGCAAAGCTGGATAGCTTCGATTGCACGACTGAGGCGGTTAAGTAGCTTGCGCATGCGAGCGTTCTCCTTGTTGAGTTCCTCAATAGCCTTTGCATTTTTCTCTGCACTCTCATCTAGTTTCTTCTGAATTTTAATCTGTTCCTGCCCAAGATCCTCATACATCTGCTTATAGATGTCATGCACTTTCTTGTCAGCTTCAGCTTGTTTTACTTTTCGATTGGCTATCCAGGCGATGGCAGCACCTATGCCGCCACTGGGGATAGCCCATTGCAGGATGTTCATGATGATGTCTGTCATCGCCTTTCAAACTTTTCTAAACCTAATAAACTATCAACTATTACTAAAAAGAACCTAAACTTGCCTGATACCTAACGAACGGAGCCATTCCTGGACATCAAAGGACGGACAGGCTTTCTTTGGATTCAGCTCGTTATGTCCAACAATACGGATCTGAGGGAATCGGTCATGGAAGTTTCTCACATAATCAGCAAGAGCCTTCTTCTGCTCCAGGGTGCGGGTGTCGAGCGGTTTACCGTCGTACTTGCTCACACCTCCCGCATAGACGACATGCCGACTTACGGCATTATATCCAGCTGCACCATTGGTAATCTCCCATGGATCCACCTCCGCATCCTCGTTATTATCTACCAGGCGCTCTATACTACCGTCCAGATGCACGAGGTCTGTATAGCCCACCTGTTTCCATCCTCTGCCGCCCTTGGCTGGAGGGTCGCAGTGCCAGTGCCGGATGTCGGCGGCTGTCACCTCCCGACCTTCCGGCGTGGCAGTGCAGTGGATTACCAGATATTTCATATTCGCCATACGATTAACCAGCGTTATAGCCTGAACGGATTACGCCACCAGCGTCTTCCTTCTTAGGCAGACAGATGAAATAATGACGGTATGAGATGAGGTTGCGCTGCTGCTGTGGATCGTTCTCTGCGGCGCTATAATACATCTTGGTACTACCAGTAGCCTTGAACACACGAGGCACGTAGAAAGCGAATGAGCACTGGAACTCACCAGCCTTAGGCGCTGCTCCCAACGCATTCTTCTTGCCAGCGGTGCTATAAGTAGGATTGGCACCGAACTCGTAGATATCGAAGCCGTACAACTTACCGACCTTGCCGTCATTGCGGTCCACGTTGTACTGTTCCTTGAAAGTCTGTTCTGTCTCGAGCAGGTCATTCACGTGGTCAGTACAGAGCACGAGTCGGCGATTGGTTGGAGGAACGCCCAACTCATCAAGCTTGCGCTTCAAGTTCACCAGGTCATCCATGCAGAGCTTAACTCGTTTGGTTGCAGGATCCGTGGCGCCAGACGTTACCAATACTGGAGTCTTGGCGGTATTCTCGTTGGCGCAGAGAGCATGGGCAGCCTTGGCATACTTGGTGTCATTAAGTGCGTTGGCGCAGCTCTCCTTGACACGAGCCATCTTGTCGTAACTCAGGGCATACAACTCATCATCGGTGACAGGAACGACCTTCGTCTGGAATTTATCGAGAGAGAAGGTCTTGTCTCCATCCTCGAGTTCCTGGATTTCGATAGGATATGTCTTGTTATTAACCAGTACCTGAGGATCTGCACCGACATCCACCATGTGAATTACGTCATTATCCACGATGGAACTCTGATCCGGCACTCCTACAAGCCAGGAAGCGTCCAGATAGGAGCGAAGAGCCTTGATAAGCTCGCCTGTCCATACCTCTTTAAGAACACCTGCGCAAGCAGAACCCTTTGGCATAAACGTTCCTGCCGCAATAGCAACAAGGGAAGCAACAGCTGCGCCCCAAAATGGATTATACCCCAACAAGAGTGCGATGAGAGCACCCATAATCGCATTGAACAATAATGCGGAAAATACTTTAAACAACTTTCTCATATTATAGAATTTTTATGTTACCTTGAAATTAAGCTGGTTCAAATCCGTACTCAGCCTTGTAGAGGCGAACGAACTCATCAGGATGATTGTCGTGCAGATCAATCATTTTGCCGGATGGAACGGCACTCAGCTTCTCATACTTGGAGAAGTCAGTTTCCTCTGCCACAATCTGACCTGTACTGGTACGGTGCAACTGTACGGAGAGCTTAGCTTGTGGCTGCATAGCCGACAAGGTCAACTTCAAAGAGTCGATACCTATCTTTTTGCCGAGCTCGACAAAATGATTCTTCATACCGGCATCGATACGCTTCTCACTTACAGCCTGATCCACAGCGGCAGTAATACCAGCAAGAGCAAGCGCCTCCTGCGCCGTCTTCAACTCATCAACCTGCTTCTGGAGTGCTGCTGCACCCTCGGCCTTCAACTTCAACTCGCCAAGCTTCTGCAAGACGGTAGCTTCGTCAGCTGTTTCACTAAGCCCCAGCTGAAGGGCTAAAGTTTTCAATTCCATTTCTACTTCTTTTTTAAGAGGATTAATATTACTATTCAACAAAGGCAAGAAAGTACTTTCACTCTCTTCGCCTTTCATCAACGGCAACTGCTCTCCATTCGGAGAGTATAACACGATGGCGTTATCATTGCCACCGATATCCACGGCGCTCACCTCAAAGAGGCGGCTCTTGGTGATTGTCTGCGCAGTCTGTCCTTCCAGCACAAGACTCTTATCATCGGAAGTCTCCAGGATCTGCAAGTTGGCGCTTACCATGCGCATCGACCCGAACTCATACTGTTTCTTCAGCCGCTGGCTCAGCTCAGTGGCTCCGTCAAACTCGATCTCTCCAGTCAGCTCTCCGTTTTCCACCTTCAGGTTCTTCACCAGCCCGACTACACCTTGACTGCGGTCATGCATATACAGTAATACAGGATTGCGCTCGTACTGTGTCAGGTCAATACCTGATGTAATGATGCGCGTACCATAGCAGTTCACGCTCTCATCGCTAATTCTAACTTTCTTTCCCATTTGCGATTCGTTTTTGAATTTCGACTGCAATATTACGAACTTTCCACGAACCCTCCAAAAAACGCTGCAATCGCTTCATAAAGGTATGCAATCATTTCATACTTTTTTGGCAGACTCCCTAAAAAATGCCAATTTTGCAGTGGGTTTCAACATAGCCCGCCATTTTATTCACATTAAAACACAGTTATAACATGACAAAAGCAGAATTAGAAAAGAAGAAAAAGCTCGCCAGAACATTATATATGGCAGGCAAGGATCAGAACGAGATAGCAGACCAGATAGACATCTCCCGTCAGACTCTCTCCAAATGGGCCAACCAGGAAGGATGGAAGGAGCAGCGGGCTGCTACAAGCGTGACCCGCCCGGAGCTGGTAAACAAGCTGCTCCATAGCATCGACACCCTCATTACTGATGTCAATGCTTCAGGTGATGCGGCTAAGATTGCCGGACTGGGTGACAAGCTGGCTAAAATGTCGGCTGTCATAGAGAAGCTTGACAAGAAGGCCAACGTAGTAGATGCCATTGAGGTATTCATGGCGTTCAGCAAATGGATGCAGTTCCGGGCGCAAAACGACCCGAATATCACACCGGAACTTCTCAAGACATTCAATTATTACCAGGATCTCTTCATCTCCGACAAGATGCAGAACGGATTTTCCTGCGACCTTTAATACATATATATAATGGCAACACTAGCAGAAAAGAAAAAGGCCATAGAGGAATGGAAGGAGCACTGCAAGCAGATAGCGGCGCTCACAGATACATCGCTCATGGCTCCAGAAGGCAAGAGCGAGAAGGAAGCTCGCATTCACAGGCTACAGCAGAACTATGCTGCTTTCTGCGAGTATTACTTTCCTCACTTCCTGCAACTCAAGGACAAGACCACCGGAAAGGTAATCCGCACCATCCACAATGCGCCATTCCACAACCAGGCAGCAAGCAAGGTCAAGCGCACCGCCAACCTGAAGGCTGTATTCATGTGGCCGCGCGGTCATGCCAAGAGTACCCACATGGATGTATTCACGCCCTTGTGGCTCATGTTCCAGCCGCTACGTCTGATAAACTTCATGGTGGTAGTCGGCAAAAGCGAGGATGCAGCCTGCCGTCTCCTGGGTGACATCCAGGCAGAACTGGAGTACAACGACCGCCTCAAGCGTGACTTCGGAGAGCAGAAGCCTGCTGGAGGAGACTGGACCGACGGGGAATTTAAAGCGAACTGCGGTGTCAAGTTCCTGGCATGCGGTCGCGGTCAGAGTCCCCGAGGTCTCCGTGATAGGGAAGCCCGCCCTGACTACATCGTCATCGATGACCTTGATGACGACGAACTCTGCAAGAACGAGAAGCGAGTACGTGAGCTTACCTCCTGGGTGAAGTCCGCACTCTTCGGCTCCCTTGATGTTGGCCGTGGCCGTTTCATCATGGTCGGCAACCTGATCTCCAAGAACTCCGTACTCTATAACATCGCCAATACCAAAGGTGTTTTCCTGAGTAAGGTGTATGCCGTGGAGAAGAACGGTGATCCGGTATGGAAGGAGAAATGGACACGGGAGGAGGTAGATGCTTACCGGGAATTCGTCGGTTACAGGGATTGGAATAAGGAGATGATGCACAACCCCATCATCGACGGTTCTATCTTCCGTCACGAATGGATCAAGTATAAGCGTATGCCTAAACTCACCAGGTATGATGCCCTGGTCTGCTATACGGACCCATCCTGGAAATCCACTACAGCCAACGACTATAAGGCATGCAGACTCTGGGGAAAGCTGGGCAGCGAACTTCATCTGATAGACTGCTTCGTGCGCCAGGCTACCACCGGAGAGATGGTAAGGTGGCAATACAACCTCTACGAAAGAGCCATGGAGCAGGGAGCCAGTATTCAGTTCTATATGGAGTCGAACCTGATGCAGGATACGGCTCTCGACGAATTCTATAAGGAGGGAGAGCTTCGGGGCTATCAACTTCCGATATCTGCTGATAACCGGAAAAAGCCCGACAAGCTACAGCGTATCGAGAGTGTAGCCCCTTTATGGGAACGAGGCTTGGTGTTCTACAACGAGAACCTGAAAGACTCAGAGGATATGCAGGTAGGAATCGAGCAGACGCTGGCTCTGGAACATGGAAGCAGGGCGCACGATGATGCTCCGGATGCTGACGAGGGAGCTATCTTTATCCTGCAGCGTCAAGGCCGCATCGACGCTTTCGAGCCACGCATAGGTAAGCGAAGACCTCCGAAAAATGGTTGGTAATTAAAAAGTAGTTTATATGTTTATTACTCAAGAAGATTTCAAGGTGGTGGCTTCTGAAGCCGCACTCAAGGTCATCACCCAGGCAGACGACACTAACGCCGACAATGCCATTCAGGAAGCGGTGGAAGAGATAGCTGGCTATCTCCGTCCTAAATATGACTGCGGCAAGGTTTTCTCTGCCGTAGGAAATGACCGCAACCGACAGATAGTAATGTACGCGGCGGATATTGCTCTCTATAATATGATTGCAGCACAACCGCAGAGAATGGGCAGTGATGTGCGCAAGGAACGCTACGAGCGTGCCATCAAGTGGCTCGAAGGCGTAGCTGCCGGAAAAATCGTTCCGGACCTGCCGATAGCCACAGACGAGGCTACAGGCGAAGCTAACACCAATGGCGTCAAGTGGGGAAATGGTCCCAACCGTCACTCCTGGTAATCCGTATTCAAGTTCAATATTCTAAAAAAATCAAGCAAGATGAATCTATTTGACAAGACATTACAGGGCATCTACGACATCCGGCGCGCCGTCAAGGGTGAGCCGCAACTGCTGCACACCAAGTTCGGTGACATCATCCTCGCCGACAAGGCAACCCGCAGAAATGCCCAGCATATCATATCCAAGCTTCAGCGAACCACCGAAGCACTTACCAAGAGCGATATCCGGAAATGGCGCAAGGCATGGCAGCAGGCTATCAGCATAGAGAGCCCCAACAGACAGATGCTCTACGATATCTACAGAGATACCGCTACGGATGCCCACATTACCGGATGTATCAGCCAGCGCACAGGCTTCGTCCTTTCCAAGTCTTTTAACATCGAAGACAAAAGCGGCAAACCTTGTGACGAACTCAAGCATTATTTCGACCAGGAATGGTTCTACGAACTCTGCCGCCTCATTCTTGATTCTATCTATTATGGGCATTCCCTGATAGAACTGGGAGATATCAGGAAGGATGGAGACGGATGCCCTTGCTACTCGGAAGTAAAGCTTATTGACCGCAAATTCGTAATTCCGGAACATCATCGTGTAGTCACAGACCTCGGACAGGATTGGACTACGGGAATAGACTATTGGGAGCCGAAATGGTACAATAACCTTATCGAGGCAGGTAAGCCCGACGATCTTGGACTCTATCTCAAGGCCGCACTCCACGCTATTCCGAAGAAAAACGTCCTTGCGGCATGGGATGTCTTCAGTGAGATTTTCGGAATGCCTATGCGAGTAGCCAAGACCGCCTCTAGAGACAAGACGGACCAGCAGCGCATCGAAGAGATGCTCAAAGGTATGGATCTCGCTCCATGGGCATTGTTCCCCGAAGGAACGGATATCCAAATTATCGAAAGTACCAAGAGCGATGCATTCAATGTCTATGACAAGCGTGTGGACCGTTCCAACAGCGAAATCTCCAAGCTTATCCTCGGGCAGACTATGACTATCGAGGATGGCAGCTCCTTATCCCAGAGTCAGACCCACCTCAAGGTATTCGAGAACCTGGTTGAGAGCGACGCGAAGATGCTGGCAAGCATTATCAATAACCAGCTCATCCCCCGTATGATCCGACACGGCTATCCGCTTCAAGGCTACCACTTCTCTTGGGATGAAAGCATTGATTATACACCGGAACAGCAGATGGAATACGAAAAAATGATCTCCGACCGCTACGAAGTAGATCCAAAGTATTTCGCAGATAAATACAATATGCCTGTAGGCGAACGCATACAGCAGCCTGGATTGCAGCTCTCCAGACCTTTTTTCGACTAAGCCCCGATGACTATAAGGGGCTGCACAGCCGATACGAATCCATCATTGGCAAAATGAACATCCAGCTCACGTCAGCCGACGAGAAAAAGCTGCGGTACCAGGAAATATCCTCCAGTTTCGACAAGTTGATGAAAGCTCTCTTCCGTCAGCATGGCGCACACCTGGATATCAATATCCTGACGAGCAACGAGGCCATGGATTTTATTCAGGAACATACCGATATTCTGGACTCCAGTTTCGAGAAGGTGGAAATGACCGATAAGATGCGCGAGCGGTTAACCCGCTCCAACTATATCTTCTCCGGCATGAAAACCTTCCATGAGCTCAACGAGGCATTCCCGAGCTTGCTCGATGAGAATGGAGATAGAAAACCGTTCGAACGCTTTTTGAATGATGTGCGAAAGATTAACGAGACCTACAACAGGAACTACCTTCGTGCAGAATACGGCTTCGTACAGTCTTCTGCTACCATGGCCGCCAAATGGGAACGCTTTGCCGAGGATGGTGACGAATATTATCTCCAGTACAGAACAGCCCATGATGACAAGGTACGACCGGAGCACGCAGCTCTCGATAGAGTTACACTACCGATGAGTGATCCTTTCTGGGAGAGTTACTATCCTCCAAATGGATGGAACTGCCGCTGCACGGTGGTTCAGGTTCTCAAATGGAAGTATGATGCCACGCCTCGTGGCGAAGCGATGGACAGAGGAAAGGAAGCCTTAGACGGAGAACGTTTTAGCATCTTCCGGTTCAATAGCGGAAAGCAGGGTAAGGCGGTTCCTGACTACAATCCTTACACCATCAAGAAGTGTAACAGTTGTAACCTGGCCAAAGGAGACTCAAACGCCTCTATCTCTAAAAACGAACTGTGTTCTGCCTGTAAGATCATCAGAACACAAAAGAAATGAAACACAAAATGGCGAGTGTCATCACGACACCCGCCATTTTTTTTAGTTCTAACGATTATTGTCAATACTTAACGCTCGTCTTCGCATATAAGCGCCTAAAAGCATAATAAAAATTTAATTAACAACAAAAATTTTATATAAATTACAGAACCTAATATAATGTGGTATATATATGATTTGAATGAAACTTATCTCGCTGTGCTCCAGGGTTTGAGATACTTAACCTTGAATACATCAATGTTCTCGTACAACTCCTCATGGCTTCCATTGGATAGAGTCTGCTTAGGATAATACCCGTCAAACGATTTGCTTCTAATACCTTCCAGCGCCTGCCAGATCTTGTCAGTCAACTGCCAAGCCTCTATAGGCGCATTTTCGCTCCAGTCTATTACCGTATGCAGTTTGATATCCCCGTTACCTCGGAGAGCGCCCTGCATCGTTGTCCAGTCTATCGCTCCCAACTCTATGAATACTGCCGGGCGCTGCCATGGCTCGTCCTGATCTGCATAAACTACGTTCTCATTCCACAGATCCACATGTTTCACCTCGGGAATATTTTTCAGCTGCTCCACGAGTGCAGCGTATAATTCTTGTCTTGGATCCATATCTTGTTTATTTAAATTTGAAGTCGTTCTCAAAATAAGAAGTAAGATTATCTTCTATGATGCGCCTTACATCTTCCTCTACCTCGGGACTCATACCCAGGAACTGACGCTTAGGAATCTTGATAACCTTTCCTTCCTTCATCAGAGCCATCGCTTTCCAGAACTCAGCTTCCGTTCCGAGCTGTCGGTTCTTCTTGTTGTTGCGAAGCTCGCCGTTTTTCTTCCTGCCAAAACCGCCTTGTGCTTCATTATATTTAGCCCAGAAGTATCTTTTCATCCTGGCAGTAACCTTGATTTCTCCTCCTTCATTGTGTATCGCGGCATAAGAGAGATCACTGTAGAAGGTAATGCTGCTCTCGTCGCTTCTGCTACTGATGCTTTTCCTCAGTGCTCCCGTATCAATGAGAATATGACCACCGGGGCGAAGCGGGCTTCTTCTTCTCGCCCAGGCTTTGGTAAAGAAAGCCTGTCTCTCAAAGTTCTGATCAAACTCATCACCGATGTCGATTCTAATATCCTTCAGAATACGGCCTATTACCGTCTTCAGTTCTTTCTCTGTTGCCATAACCATCATTGTCTATGAAATTCAGGAACAGCTCCTCTTGATGGGGAATCTCGTTACGAGGATCCGCACTCGCATTCAGAATATTATAGAACTGGCGCTCTGAGATAGCATACACCGGGTACACGTAACGCCGCCAGATCTCCCTATTAGGGACTCCCAGCTTGGCGTAGCGATCAAAGATACGGTTAATCTCCGTCACCCGCTTCTGATAGCTCAATCCGCGGTTGTTTCTACATTTTCCATTCCTCATCGAGGGCTGTTCCTTTCTTTCAATTTAAAAACATTATAACAATAAATAATCTAACTTTAGATGCGGCAGAAGCTTGGCTCAATGCGGCGCCAGACTCCCGTCTCCTTGTTGCGTTTCCAGAAGTAATAGTTGGTTGCATTCTTCTGCACTACATTACTCTCCTGGAAGAGCTTCATGATTTCCGAGTACTCCGGATCATTGAACTTATCCTCCAGCTCGTAGAGCTTGGAGATGCTCTTGTAATCGAGATCTCCTGCCTGGTTGCGCTCCAGCAGCGTCATTGCCAGCTGATACATCGGATCATCGGTTCCCTTCTCGCTCTTCTTCATGTAGTCCTTCAGAAAAGCCACCAGTCGCTCCGCTGCAAGGTCGGCACGCTCATCAAATCCCTTCACGCTGTTGCAGCTGATCTGCAAGCGAAAATCATCACTAGTGATTGTGTAATTCTTCTGCTCATCGGTTTTCACCTGACCATACTCTCGCATCAGCTTGATAAAGGCGGAAGACTCATCTCTTAGCCATACCTTAAAGCCCTTGACGTCTGCGGTAACGTTAACGAGCATACCTTCAACCTTGTGCATAAACTCGCCTCGCAAGCCCTCGTAAGCATCACGCTTGTAGATGCGTTCGTTCTTTGCCTCGGCATTCAACTGAGCCAGAAGGGATGCCTTCTGCTCTTCTGACAGCTGACTAATGTCAACTGGGGAGCTGCCCTGCTTTGCAGCCGCCTGCTCCTGTTTGTTCTGTTCCTGTTCCATTTTCAATAAACATTAATTTTATATGATTGGTATTGATACCTTCCTGCTGTTTCAGTCCTCCTTTTCGCTTGATGGCTCTCAGCTTTACACTCAACTGCTCCAGTTCCTGAACGGTGATCAGAGCGAAATCCTTACCCATAATCCTCGGATGACGGCAGAACTCGTTGATGCGGTTCCAGTCCTTGGTATCTACTCCGAGTTCCTGCATCAGGTGCAGGCAGATGCTTCGCCAGTGCTTGCGCTGGTCGCCATAACCAAGCATGTTCTCCAATGCCTTGCAGCATTCCTTATACTCCTGCGCCCTCATCTCATGCAGATGTGTTGTGCGCCCATTCGTGTATTGGCTCACGATAGCCGCCTTAGCCTCTTCGTCATCGCCGTGCTTCGGCAACTTATTAAACGAGGCGTAGAAACGATGGTAGTTTGCAATCGGTCGTGCCATAAACTTCCCTCCTTGTTTATCTGTAGCCGATAGATCATAAGCCAAGACTCAACTTATAGTCTTGATAATGTTCTCGTGCTTCATGCAGGGCGTTAGGCAACGCCTGTGCAACCTCCATCTCCTTCAATATCGGGATATCATCCAGACAGAGATACAGCCCGCTTTCAAACTCCCTTACCTGCAATCGGTGCATCGCCTCACGTCTTACTTCCTTCTCACGCTTCAGCACCTGCTGGCGATGATACTCCTCAGTGGTCTTTTTCCACCATTTCTTAATCGAATAAATAATCTTTTTCATATTTCAATGAATCGTTTATTGGTTTATAATTTTGTCGCAGAAGCGCCTTCTATACGCCATCGAGCAGATAATCATCATTGCCCAGATATTCATTTCTCAGCGCATCTGCATTCATGTCACAGAGCTTGGAAGCAAGCTCATCATACATCATTGCCTGATCAGGATAACTGAAATCCTTAGTCTTTTTCTTGATGTAGGCGATGATATCCTCTATTGTCTCATCCATGTTTCTTTGGCTTTTTGTAAGTTACACTTTGATACCCATGCCATTTAATGATTCTCGTTGCCCACATCAGACTCTTGGTCGTAACGACATAGCATCCGGGAGTCTTCGTTGATCTGCGCACGCTTAAATCGCAGGCATAATTACATTCCATCCAGTCATCCAGTACCGAGCTGCATTGCTCCTTACTCAGCAGCAGGTAGATGATGTCACCTTTCTCGTAATCCCCGAGATAATCATTCACTTCACTCATAAGCTTTCAAATTATAGATTATTACTAGCCTGGATAAGTCCATCCTCCCATACCTTGAAGGCAGTTCCGGCTTCTCCTATGAATCGGCCTTGGCAGACTGCTTCGTAGCCGACAACTCTTACTTTCACGCCCGCCATGTATTTCAGTCTGACGGCAGGCTTGCCCAGCGGCTGACTCTTCGCCTCCTGCGAGATGAAGATGAAACTCTTCTTCGGAAACTCTTCCACCAGGGCTTCCACCTGCGCATATTCCCAATGTGAGTACTGGAACGAATCCACGATAATGAACTTAGGACCCTTGCGCTGCTTGAGCATCTTTTTCAGGTTCTCCAGATCTGAATCGATGCAGACTCTGAATCGGCCCTGTTCTTCCTCCATGTGGAAACGCTGGATGCGTTCCTTGAAGCTCATGCTTACTTTCTCCTCAAAGGAGCAATAGAGCACTATGCCGTATTCGCAGAGTTTCTTGGTAAGCTGCATTACGAACGAACTCTTGCCGCCAGCCGACGGTCCCGAGATAAACCAGGTATCATACATATCCGGCTGTCCGAAGCACCGTTCCCACTCTCCGCCCCAGGGGATGGGCTTATAAGTCATCTTCAGTATCTCCCTGGGGCTGTATGCCCGCTTAACCATGGCTGGCCTCCCCGGAAGCTTCAGCAGCGTTCTCTGCTGCTATCTTGAGCTTCTCTATCTCGGTATATACTCGTCTCAGCCCGCCCTGCGTCTTTCTTACGATGGTAGGAATGTCGGCGTCGGCTGGAGCATTCACCTTGGCAACGATGGAAGCCTGTTTCATCAGGAATTTCTCACGCTCCTTCCCGTCATCAGGAGTTACCTTGGAGAATCTGCCTCCGTAGCGGCTCAGCATCTCGGTATATCCCACCTTCTTGCAGTCGATGCTGCGGTTTATCTTCTCCTTCAGTCCGTCAGCGCCCATCATATACCATCCGCAGCAATGCTCTGTTGCGTTCCACAGCGCCTTCAGTTCCAGGAAGGCTTCATACTGCAAGTCTCCTGCCTCGTCGAGGATGATAAGCGGATTATTCAGTGTGCGGAGATAATATACCAGGTCTTCATACACATCGCTGTATGTTCCCTTGTTGTCTGTACCAAACTCGGTGGCTATCTTGCGGATCAGCCTGCGCTTGGTCTTCACCTGCGAACAGTCGATATAGACGGCATTCTCATGGCAGCCGATGTAATACTTGGCAGAATAGGTCTTGCCGATATTCGGCTCATCACAGAGAATCATACTCAGAGAGGAGAGCTGCGCAAGCTCCAGCTGCTTCTGGATAAACAGGAAGGTGAAGGTATTGGCTGGCTTCCATTCTATCTCGTGACGGAGGTTAACGCCCAGGCGACGGGCGATGCGTACCCAGTTGGCATCAGAAAGAGCCTTATCCAAGACACCCTGTTTCACCATACTGTACACCGAAGTGGATATTCCGAGGGATGTGGCGTGCTTGGCATCCGAAGGATAATTGGCGCGGTTCTGTGCAATCGCAGCCAGAATCTTTTTCTTTTGTTCTGTTGTAATCATATTCGTTTATTGTTATAAGTTTATTCTAAGTCGATTCTTACGCCTGGTCGAATGCCATCGCTATTGCCAATGCGTTCTCGTCGTCTTCGGCTATTGGAGATGCGCCTTGTAGTACGACAGGGTCTTCTCCCGGTATCTTCGGGCTATCTTCTCGTACCCCTTCATCAGCGTACGGCGGGCAGTCTCCCCAGGATGATCCAAATCCCTGCGCATTCTCACAATCATTCTGCCACCCGATTTCAGTTTCACACCGAACTCCAGCTTTACCAGTTTTCTGTACTCTGAAATCGCCATCGGGAACATCGGATGCAGCAGCACCCATCCCTGCCGGCTTCGCGGTGAGCTCTTCAATCTCTTTTTGTTGTTCTTCTTCATAATCCTTACTATTGTGTATTCCCAACTTAGGAACCAGGTTCCTGTTGGTGTAGTTCATAAATTCCTTGACCTTCTTCTGCTGATGGTAGAATTTTTTCTTATCTTCCTCGGTCTGTTCTGCCATCACTCTGTTGTAGGTTTCTACCCGCTCTACCTGGTCGATGAATCTGTCGCCTTGGAAGATGTACACATCCTGCGGCTTTCCATCCTCATCCGGCAGGTAGTAAGCGGTAACCTTGTAATTATTGGGCGCCAGGCGCTCCAGTACATCCGGCTTGCTCAGCCACCAGTCTTCATAGGCCACTCTTACCGTAGAATTGCGCCTTACAGAGGTCTCAACCTTCTCGCCGATGTATCGGGCAAGGGTGATGGCATCAAACGGGCGCAGGTTCGGATTGATATGCTCCATCAGAACATCCCATCTTGTCATACCAGGGTATTTCTTCTGGTTAGGGTGCAGCGTATGGTTCCACTCGTAGTTATCACGGCGGTCATCCGCCACAAGCTCATCGAATGAGTAATACTGCTTGTCTTCCCAGGTATCATTTCCCGCATCGCTTATCTTCTTGGATTCTACTCTGTATTTCCACTTGCCGTAGAATCGGCCGATACCTACGTGGTTGCGGTGGATGATGCGGCGCTTCTTGGCTCCGTTAAGGCTCTCAGCCTGCTTCTCCTGCGAGTTAAGAGGCGCGCAGTAGCGTACATAGCCGAACACCGTTCCTTCCTGGAGCAGGGTGTACTTATATTCAGACATCAGGTGATTCTCCACCTCAATACCTGCCGGAATACCCCAGCCATGCTTGGCTATCAGCCTGAACATCTCTCTGAAGCATTCCTTCACAAGGTTCTGATCCTTATCCCTGGAGTAGCTGGCGCCCAGCACGCACTGGCTCACCGAATCATAGGCATAGTAGGCTTTCACCCTCAGTTTCGTATCCTTCAGCTTGCGGGTCAGATCCACGTCATCCATGGTTATCTGGCTCAGCGAGTATTCTCCGGCATGGCGGTGCATGTGAGGCATACTCTCGTGCATGAAGGCGCTCCAGCTCAGCTGGCTCTTGTCCCAGATAAGCCTGTTCTTCGGCTTATTCAGGATGTTGCGGATGGTACTGTCACTCAAACTCTTCGGATTTCCATCCTTGTCGCAGAAATCTTCCGGATCGAACAGCTCTCCTGTCTGAACATCATAAACATCAAGCTCGCCGCATACAAAGGAGTCGTACAGTTCCTTTACCTGGGAGTTATAAGGCTTATTAGGAAGGCATTGCAGACCGATGACCAGCTTCTCCGTCTTCACGTCAACCTTTCTTGTGTTCTGATTGCCGAACTTGCCACTGATCAGTACGCCGTAGCCGCCAGTCTTATACTCGTTCACCTTCTTCCGGAATCTCAGTGTCGATTCGGGTAGGGTATGATGATAGGTTTCCTTCAATACCTTAATGGTACTTGCCATCATTTCCCAGTCGTAGCGTTCGCCCATCAGCTTGCGGTAGGCAGAGGCTCGTTCGTAGAGCTTGATGCAGGTGTTGAGCACCGAAGCATTCACCACATACTCCTGAATCTTCTCTGCCGACAGGTCCAAGCCCGTCTGCTGTCTGCTCTGGAAGTAGCACATGGCGTGCTGATCTACCTCATAATTGGAAGTTATCCATCCTCGCAGCCTTACTTCGGGACCTCCGGGAAACTCAACCTCCACCGCCTTGCGGTATTTGGTAGGCAAGCTATCTACGGCAATGAGAGCCGTGCAGCCGCTTGCACCACCGCCTCGACGCACCACGTTTATGCGCTTTCTTGCTGCCATCTTTTGATAATTTGCCGGGCTCATAATGCCCGCCTCGCAAAGTTCTGGCGCAGATATACAAAGTGTATTGCCGTAATATTCCATAACTATAACCTTTCTTTATTCTTCGCTGGTGAAATAATCCCAGTTTCTACCCATACAGATGCCTACAGAGAGACATACGATGACTGTAATCAGATACCAAGTAATGTCCATAACTCTATCCTCCAACTCTAAATCCACGTTCCAGACGTTCTCTCATACCGGGATTGCCGATGATTTCGGCATCCTTCTGCTTCCACCTTGCTGCCATGATCTGAAGCGAAGGCATCTCTCGGACCAAGACATTGTCCGCAGATACCATTTCCTTACCCTTGAAGAAGATGGTAGCATTACCAGTCTTCTTGTCGAACTCCAGTACCGCTCCGTTGGAGAAGTATTGTCTGAAGCTTCCTTCATGGTCGAAAAGCAAGGTATCACCCTTTTCGGCAACCACCGTCTCCACGCCACCGTTGATTTTGGCGTACTGGCGGATGCGCTTTGCCTTGTCGCTCATGCCCCGCTTGGGGTCGAAGGTGAGAGCAAGCCAGATAGCTTGGTCCGACACCTTGAAGGTCTTGCGTATTCCTTCGCGTACCTCCGTGCTTACGTCTATTGCTCTTTTCATATTCTAACAATATTATAATTTTATTCTAATGGTGGAGGAAGGCGGAGTCGAACCGCCATACATTCCAGCTACCTCCAAGTTACCGGGAAACGTTGCCCGGCTCGTTGTTAATCCTGATTCTTTCTACCCTTTGAAAACTAAACTTATGGCAAACATTAAGTCTTTTTCGCTCAAAATGCTTATCTTTGCACCAAAATTCATGTTTCACTAAAAATATATATAGCTTATGACAACAAATGAAATTATCCTCCAGGCACAGATTGCTAGCCTGCGCCGCGTTGCAGATGTCCTGCTCCTCCATTTCTGGTCCGATGCGGAGAACAAGTCTCAGCTTATCTGGTTCTCTCGCTACTTAAACTACAAATACGAGAGAGACATTCTTGCTTCTTCCGATTTCGGGCTAACCGATTCAGGACAGCAGCCTGAGCTTCTTGCTCGCAGACGTTACCATTTGCAGGTTCTGATGGATATTGCTTATCTGCAAGGTAATCTTGGAGAACTGAACATAGTTCGTCGAATTGCTCCTCAAGACGCTGCACTCGCAAATAAAGTTTTTGAGAGCTACGATGGTTTCGACGAATCGCTTTTCCGTGCGATTGACGAAATTGACAAATAGACTTTTTCATATTAATCTCTTTTTTTTCAGGAGGAGAACCCATCATTCTCCTCCCTTTGTTAAACACTCTATTTCTTCTCAACCTTATAGCCCTTACCTCGAAGGTAAGCCGCTACATACTCATCATTACCCACATCTTTGAGCACGTCGAAGAGATACCCCTTCACATAGTCTGCAACTGCGCTTGATGATGCAAGCTCGATGTTCTTGGAGATAAACTCCACTTTCTTTGTTCTGCCAAGGCCATTGAAGGCCTTCTCTACATTTTCCATCATTATGACTTTTTAAGTTTATAAATTTGCCCAGCTCGCGCTTTTTTAGTATCTTTGGCGCGGTGTTTATCTTAAACACGGTGCAAAGATAATATGAATATTTCATACCACCAAACTTTTTTGATGGATTTTTTCATACTAAAGATAAAAATATGGGTGAAAATCTCAGATTCGTCCAAATATTGGACATGTTGAAGGAAAAAGGCGTAATATCTGACTATGTTCAGGTAGCCAGCGTTCTAGAAACGAACAAGGCAGCTATCAGTGATATAAAAGGGCAGCGAAAGAAACTATCCATAGAATTACTTCGTCGTCTGAAACTTTCATACCCAGAAGTTAATCTGGAATGGGTAATAATGGGGGCAGGTTCACCTTTTGAGGATTCTAGTAACGACAATCCGAGTTTATCCAGCATTGAGCTTATAGAAAAAATTAGTAAGCAAGCTGAAGAAATTGGATGCCTGAAAGAAAGGATCCGTCAAATGACAATAGAAAAAGAAAAGCATGTATCGGATGTACGCACTTCCGGTATTGCAAATGTCGGTTAAAATAAGTAGTGTTATGTACATCACAATATTCCTAATTATATTAATAGTGATATTTGTTTGTTTGATGAATACTAAAACCACGAAAGAGAAAGAAGAAAAGAGTCTTATGGTTGCCAACTCAAGTAAACAAACAGAATATGATTTACGTATGCAGAAAAAGCACAGGAGATACAACCGTTTATTGAGACATAGACGAGTTTGGGCTGTGCTTAGATTTATCAAAGAATTCGAGAATATACAAACAAGTGAGAATTTCTACGAATTAGATAAGTCCATAACTAAGTTCGAAGTAGCAAAAGAACGCTTATATGAGGAGGATTACACTCCTGACTTAGACGACTTATCTACTGCTATTCGATTTTGCCTGCATCAACAGGCAACGCATAAGTGCGCACATAGACTATCTAAGAATGAGATTGAAAAGATATACGATTGGAGGCTTTTTTCATATAATAAGCATGAACCTCTAGTTAATGTCGCAAAACGTTTTAAGTTATATTGGGATGAAGTGTTAGAAAGCTATAAAAAGCAATCCGCTAAATGCAAAAGGAATGAGTATGTCGTTAATCATCTTCTTGAAATGAAGGAGAAAGATACATTCTTGAATATCCCAAACTCTAAAGAGATATTTGACGATTTAATAGAATACTACTCTTCACTCCCATCATTCCATAAGTGCCCCTAGGGTGTTCCCCCTCCCCCTAGAAGGCCCTAAAATAGGCCAAAAAGCCCCTATATACTATATATAATAATGTGTAAGCGCCAAAAACCGAAGTTCAAAAAGGGTATGTTTCCTGCACATAAAGTGGCAAAAGTGGTAGTTTTCCTACCCAAGCTATCGGTATGCCGTTTTACCCACTTTTGTCCCTCCACTTTTCTGAAAATGTCCCACCAGTTTGTCCCTCCACCTGTCCCTCCACTACCCAAAATCGACCATTTTGGGCACAAAAAAGGGGAGCCCGAAAGCTCCCCAAATACCCATAAATTACTCCCTAAAAGCATACAAGGTTATAATGTCGTTCCAACATGCCCAAAACACCCTAAAAATGGCGTTCTAAGCCCTCATTCCTCCTCGGGTGATACATTACTCATCCGACCACCCGAAATAAGCGTAGATTGCTTAATTACAGCGCGTTTCGTCATAACCGTACCATTTCCACCAAGCCCTGCATGCAGCAGATAGCTCCTGGTTGCACCTACCTCTTCAGCCGTCAATACGGTGTATATCGCCGTGATGGAGCTGAAATAGAAGTCTTTCAGTCCTTCATGATTGCCCACCATCAGGTGAACGTGTACTACTTTTGCCATATTTCTATTGTTTTAAGTCCTACATCAGGAGCCACGCACCGCAAAGCGCATCGCCCTCGTTATCGGCTGCAAATATACCAAATAATTATTATATGGAATAAAATCACATCTTAATTATTCCTAAAACCCTCATTTTTCTTAGTAACAAGCAATAAAAAAGCGGCCGTTAAGCCGCTCTAATCCTTCGCCGTCTCCATCTATCCATCGCCTTGTAGATAAGCCCTCCTGCACGCCTCAGAAGCCTCTCTGTCCCTCTGATGTAAAGCAGATGCAATCCGATGTAAACTTTCCCCTCGTTCTATGTAAACCAACCTCTCAGATAATTCAACCAAAATTCAACCAATGTAAACGTTTCGTTTTGCACCCTCATTTTCCCGTCGTCTATCTAACTATCTCTATTTTAGGTTCTTCCATCATTTTCGGTCTCTCTCTTAAATATACGCTTCGTTTTGTGCCCTCTACAAGGGAAACAAAAATAGCGCTTCCCCTCGCTATTTAACATAGAAAAGAATAATCCCCGCTCCTCATTACGAAGAGCGGGGATTTCTTTTGTCATACCTATTTAAATTTTACCCTGAAAATCCATCTTTATCTAAACATTCCTTTAGAACATTCTACCCGGACCACCTCCTGGATGACCGCCATTGAATGGACGACCACGGAAATCAGGACGACCGCCAGGTCCACCAGGACCACCCTGTCGAGCCTGCTTGCCTCCGAAGAGATTCATACGATAGATGACATGGAGCACCGCATAGCTGTTGATGGCATTATACTCGGTATCCGTACGGGATGTAGCCGAGATGGCACGAGAGAAGGTGCTCTGCTGACGAAGTATATCGTAGAACTGGAGCATCAGGGTCAGCGGCTTGCCCTTCAGGAATCCCTGAGAAAGCTGCGCATTCCATACAAACTCATCCGTGTTCATACTGCTGTCATTATATCCACGGCGACTGCTGATAGAGAGGCTTGAGTTCAAACTGGTTCCCCAAGGAGCAGTAAGCGTCATGCTAGGACCATAAGAGAACTGCCAGGTATCGAGGTTGCTGTTTGGCTGCAACTTGTTCTTGGCATGGTTATAATTCAATGTTCCATCGAGCGAAAGCTCCAGCCAGTCGTTGCGATAGCTGAACGAGAGGCGTTCTCTCCAAGTGGTACTGCGAGTGGTGTTCTTCTGGGAATCAGACTGCTTGTCGAGACTCAGATAGCTCACATAATTATTGTAACCCAAGTTGGTATCGGTATTCAGGTTCCACACACCGGCACTATCGATAGAGCAGTTGAACATGAAGGCTCCCATCACATTCCAGTTACCATTGATATTCTCCGGACGAGTGATTCGTCCACCAGTCTTCTCATCGTATGTCACCTTGTTGCTGATGCTATTGTTGGTGGTTGAGAAGTTGATGAATGTCATGATACCCTTGTTATGGTTCTGCACGAAGTTGTTGTAGAACAATCGGAAGTTCTGAGTGAACGATGGCTTCAAGCCAGGGTTACCCTTCGAGATGTTCAGCGGGTCGCTGTTATCTGTGATATCAAGCAACTGAGAGATGCTTGGCTGAGAGGTTGTACCACGATAGTTCACACGCAGGTTGCTCATCTTTGAGAAACGATAGCGGAAATCAAGGGTTGGACTCACATTCACCACATTGCGAACGGTATCTACATGCATTCCCTGATAATCCTGGATATACTTCGACTGCTGTGGCTGAACCATCACACCAAAGTTCAGGTTATACTTCTGACGGATGAATCGCATCATCACCTGGATATCATGATTGTAGTTGCGATACTCTGAGAAGCGGCTCAGATCATCATCCCTGTAGTCATCAAGATGACCGGCAAACGGATTCAGATAACTGTCCCAACCACGATATTCATGATCTCCTGTCATCGCATACTTGCTGAAATCATAAGTGCTGCGGTCGCTCTTGGAGTAGCTGTAAGTAAACTTATAGCTGAACTGCAGGAAGGTAGCCTTCCAGAGTGGTTCACTATAGGTCAACTGTCCCGCATAACTGTAATTCTTTGAAGGAGTCAGGTTATAACGGTTGGTCTGATAAGTAGAATCCTTACCCTCCGCTGTCTGCACGAGATAGAGCTTGGCATTATTGAGCGAGATGCTCTTGCTGTCGTTATCGGTATATTTGGCATTCACACGGAAAGTGATGTTACGTCCCTTGTTGCCCAACTTGCGGTTGATCTGCAACATTCCGTTGATATTGTTATTATCAGAGTAGGTGATGCCGTTGGTCAACTGGCTGTTTACCATAGCCTCCGCCTTGTCCAACTCATCGATACCTTCCTCAGAAAGAGGATCTTTTGAGGTGATGGTATAAGGATCCTTGTTATAGGAAGCCGACTTGCCACCACTCAATCCATCGCTGGTACTCCAGGAGATGGAAGGACGGAAGAGGATATTGGTCATGGAATCAGGCATCCACTCCAAACGGATGTTACCATTCCAACTGTTGCTGCGGAAGAAATTCTGGCTCAGGCTATTGCTGAAAGAGCTGCTGCTACCCATGAAGTTCTCGCTGGAACGGCTGCTCCATACATCGCCATCATTATGATTCCAGCGAAGGGAAGTATTGAACTTGAACTTGTTCTTCAACTCGTAGTTGTAGTTGGCTGCTATCATCTTGCTGGCATTCAAACCGTTGGCACCGCCGAAGCCTCTACCCGGGCCACCACCGCCGAAGCCACGGTCGCTGGTATTATTGGCATTGGCAAAGAGCATAAATCGGTTATTGTCATTGAAATAACCACCCATACCACGCATATTGTAGCGGCTCTTGTTACCTACACCCAGGTCGATGTTGGACATCAAACCCTTGTTCATACCCTTCTTCACACCAAAGTCGAGCACGGTCTGTTCCTCGCCATCATCGATACCGGTTACCTTAGAGAGATCACTCTTCTCATCGTAAGCCTTAATCTTGTCGATGATGCTGGTAGGCAGGTTCTTCAGGGCAGTCTTGGTATCACCCGTCATAAACTCCTTACCATCCACAAGAATCTTCTTCACTTCCTTACCGTTGATCTTGATGGTACCATCGTCGCTGACCTCTGCACCCGGCAGACGCTTGACGAGTTCCTCAACCACCGAACCTTCCGGTGTACGGTAGGCAGCCGAATTATAGACGAAGGTATCCTCCTTCAGGCTCACCTTCTGAGCCATGGCGGTTACCACGGCACCTTTCAGCATAATCGCCTCGGCACCCATCACCACCTTGCCCATCGCCAGATTCTGGTCATCAGAAATCTCAACGCGCTTCACGGTAGTTTTGTAACCTACACTCGACATTTTGAGTAAATACTTGCCATTGGCAGGAGCCTTGATATGAAAGAGGCCCTGCTCATTGCTGAGAGCACCCGACACATAGGTACTGTCGGTCTTGAGTAACTGAATCGTTACCTGTTCTACGGGATCCTTGGTATCGCGGTCGGTAATCGCACCGGTAATCAAGCGATCCTGAGCAAAGGATGCCATGGTTACGAACACCAGGAGCATCATCAGAATAGATCTTTTCATTAATTATAGACGTTATTATTATTTCTTACTTATATATTTGACTTACTTACATGAATAGACCCGATAAAAGCGCAATTGTAAAAAACAGATGCTCTTTTTGGGGCATTCTGCTTCTTTTGACGCACAAAATATATCAAGGTTTAAACTTTTATAGATAAAAAAGTGCTTTTTATTTTGTTTTGTCTCTGATTTAACGTACCTTTGCAACCGAATTTACAATGAGTTACCCACAAAAGGCGACTCTGAAAGTCAGTTTCTTTTAAAAGTATATATGTTATGGATCAGAGAGTAATCATATCAACCCATCTGGAGAGCGAACTGGTAAGCGCTCTCGCTGAATGCGAGCACGACAAGCTGTTTGTGCTTACAGATACTACCACACAGGAAAAGTGCCTTCCGGTTTTGCAGAAATTCTACTGCATGAAGGAAGCTAAGGTCATCACGATTCCGGCTAGCGACAGTCATAAGGACATCGAAAGCCTGATGATGGTATGGAAGGGACTGCAGGAAGGCGGCGCTTCACGTCACTCTTGCATAATCAACCTCGGAGGCGGCATGGTAACCGACCTCGGTGGTTTTGCTGCCAGCACCTTCAAGCGTGGCATCAACTTCATCAATATCCCTACTACCCTGCTGGCAATGGTAGATGCATCTGTGGGTGGAAAGACCGGCATCAACTTCGGAGGTTTGAAGAACGAGGTGGGTGTTTTCAACGACTCTAAGTTCGTGATTCTCGACACCGAGTTTCTGAAGACTCTGGATGCCGAGAATATCTGTTCGGGCTATGCCGAAATGCTGAAGCACGGCCTGATTTCTACCGAGGCAATGTGGGAAGAGCTGGTAAGCTTCGACCTTGCCAACCCAGACCTGAAGCAGTTGCAGCGCATGGTGGGCGACAGCGTGAAGGTGAAGGAGCGCATCGTAGAACTGGATCCTCATGAGAAGGGCATCCGCAAGGCTCTGAACCTGGGACATACCTTCGGTCATGCCTTCGAGAGCTGGGCATTGAAGCGCAAGCCAATCCTTCATGGTTATGCCGTGGCATTTGGTCTCATCCCTGAGCTTTATCTCAGCGTGACGAAGACAGGATTACCAACAGAGAAGATGCGCCAGACCGTGACCTTCATCAAGGAGAACTACGGCACGCAGAATATCACCTGCGATGACTACGATGAGCTCATCGAACTGATGCAGCACGACAAGAAGAACCAGAATGGCATCATCAACTTCACCATGCTGGGAGCCATCGGAGACATCCGCATCAACCAGACTGCTTCTACAGAAGAAATCAAGGAAGCACTCGATTTCTTCAGAGAAGGATAGATCGCTTCGGCTTTCCGGTTTCGGTAAGCGGAAGATGATCTACATAAAGGAATTCCCTTGGAATCCAATATTTATGATCAGATAAGAGGCGGCGGATAGTCGCCTCTACTGTTTTTATCTCTTTATCCTCTGACAAGAGAACGGCGATTTCTCCAAACTTTTCATCTTTCTTCTTGGCTAGCATAAAAGGCTTTTCCAGATGAGGTTTCAGGAATTCTTCTACTTCTTCTATCTGTATCTTGATACCGCCACTGCAGATTACATTATCTTTCCTGCCCTTGATGCGGAAACGATGCTTTACCACATTTTCATGCGTTTCCACCTCTTCATGTTTTTCCACCTTATTTTCTATTTCCACTATATCATTCGTTACCAAGGTTTCAGCACAAACCAGAGGAGCATCTATCACTAGACATCCTTCTTCGGTTTGACTGATCTTTACGCTATCGAAAGGCTGATACCATTCGCTAGCCTCAGCGCCATTGATTCTTCGCAAGGCGATATGAGATAAGGTTTCGGTCATGCCGTAGGTACTCCAGATGGCGATATTGCCAGGAAGCGAACGGAGTTCTTTTTCTAAGGCTGCATCGATGGCACCGCCTCCGATAATGAGATGGCGGATGTGAATGAGTCGCTCCCGCTCCTCGGGAACCTTCAGGGTATTATATACCTGCATCGGAACCATGGCAGCAAAAGTAATCCCCTCGTTGATATCCTTCAGCGGATGACCACTGGGAGAAACTGAAATAAGATGGAGATGGCGCTCAATGCTTCGCACCACCACCATCTTACCGGCAATATAATCGAGCGACATACAGAGCAGGGCTGTATCACCAGGCTTCAAACCCAGGAAATCACAGGTAATGCGGGCAGAGTTGAGCATCCGCTTCTTCTCTACCATCATCGGCTTGGGCTTTCCCGTAGAACCACTGGTATGCACAAGCACCCGGTCGCTATCATTATTCCATTCGGAAAGGAAATCTTTTAAAGTCATTTTACAACAAAGAGTTTATCGCCACGGATCTCCAATGGCATTGGAATGTTATCGGTAAAGAGCTGACCGGTGCCCAGGCCTTGCGGCATCTGTACATTCGGACCATATACCTTGGCAGCATAATGGGCGATGGCATTCAGTCCGATGTTACTCTCCAAGGCAGAGGTAATCCAACTGCCGATGCCACGCTGGTTAGCAAACTGGATCCACTCATTACAACCATAGATTCCACCATGGAGCGAAGGCTTCAGGATGATATACTGCGGACGGATGGTATCGAGCAAAGCCTCTTTCATACTTCTCACGTTCACACCTATCAACTCCTCATCCAGGGCGATAGGAAGCGGAGTTTCACGACAGAACTGCGCCATCTTAGGCCACTGATGCTGCTTGATAGGCTGTTCGATGGAATGAATATCATACTTAGCCAGAGCCTCTAACTGGCTCATGGCATTCTCCGGGAGGAATCCGCCGTTGGCATCCACTCTCAGTTCTACCTGTTCACGGGTATAGACATCACGAATACGCTTAATGAGGTCGAGTTCCTTGAAGAAATCGATGGCACCGATCTTCAGTTTCACACAATGGAAACCCGCCTGAAGTTTCTCCTCCAATCGTGCCAGCATCTCCTCGTAAGTACCCATCCATACCAGTCCATTGATGGTGATACCCTCTTCTCCTCTTCCGAAAGGAGAATCGAAGAGATCTACCAGGTTCTCCATTCCTGCAGGAGCAGAAATAAGCAAGCCCTGCTTCTTCGCTGCATCGAAGAGAGAGGCGAAGGCAGTCTCCAAACCGAAGGTGATGCTAGGATAAGCCCGAATCATATCGTATGGGATGCGTCCCATCTGCTCCACCATCTGACATACCTGTCGAAGGGTGACAGCATATTCCGGTTTGGCATCGCAACTGAGATTAGGGAGCGTAGCACACTCTCCCACTCCCTCTACTCCCGGCATGTCATCCGATGTAAGGGTGAGATAATAACTGTGTCTCGTGGTATAGACGCCACGAGACGTGCCTGCCGGCTGCTTGAAGTGGAGCGTGCGCTCCGAGATTTCTATCTTATACATTCTTTATATCTATATATCAATACAATTGAGTTCTTCACTCTTCGTTCTTCACTCTTCACTTAACTTACTTTTTCTGTTTCAAGTCGTACAAGTCTTTGCGGCGGTCACGAAGATTTCGAACGGCACCGTAGGTATGAAGCTCATTCAGGAGATTCAAGTCAACATCTGAAACGAGAATCATCTCGGTATTAGGTGTTGCCTCCGAACGCTTACCGTCATTAGGGAAGGCGAAGTCGCAAGGAGTGAATACGGCACTCTGGGCATACTGGATATCCATATTGTGAACACGTGGCAAGTTGCCCACACTACCAGCAATGGCTACATAGCACTCGTTCTCGATGGCACGCGCCTGTGCACAGACTCTTACTCGGGAGTAAGCATTCTGCGTATCGGTCATGAATGGAACGAAGAGGATCTGCATACCATCCTCTGCCATCAGTCTCGACAACTCTGGGAACTCTACATCGTAGCAGATCACGATACCAATCTTACCGCAGTCGGTATCGAAGGTCTGGATATGGCTACCGCCGCTCAATCCCCAGCACTTCTGCTCATCAGGAGTTACGTGAATCTTCTCGTACATATCCACGCTACCATCTCTACGGCAGAGGAAACCGACATTGTAGAGGGAATCGCCCTTGAGATAAGGCATACTACCCGTGATGATATTGATATTGTAGCTGATAGCCAATTCACGGAAGCGGTCACGGATTTCATCGGTATATTGAGCCATCTTGCGGATGCTCTGCGCCTCACCCAGATCGTTGAAGCGAGCCATCAACGGTGCATTGAAATATTCAGGGAAGAGGATGAAATCGCTCTTATAGTCGCTCACGGAATCCACGAAGAACTCTACCTGTTCGAAAAGCTCATCTACCGAAGCGTATGGACGCATCTGCCACTGTACCAATCCGATTCTCACGGTTGGCTTTCTATCTACATAGGAATCCGTAGGTGGCTGATAATAAATGTTATCCCACTGCAAGAGGGTTGCACAGTGTTCGCTCTCCTCGTCACTAGGAAGATAGTTGCGGATGACACGGCGTACATGGAAATCATTGGAAAGCTGGAAGGTAAGAACCGGGTCGTAGATTTCACGGTTTCTTACGTGCTCGATGTACTCCTTAGGGCGCATCTTGTCGGCATACTTATGATAGTTTGGAATACGACCTCCAAACATGATAGCCTTCAGGTTGAGCTTCTCGCAGAGTTCCTTGCGATACTCATACATACGGCGAGCCAATCGCAAGCCACGGTAGTCTGGGTGGATAAACACCTCGATACCATAAAGAATGTTACCATCCGGCTTATGGGTGTTGAAGGTTTCATGACCTGTTACCTGTGCGTAGGTATGGTCACCCTTCACCATGTCATAATCAACGATGATAGAGAGAGCACAGCCCACTATCTTATCATCCACGATGATAACCACCTGTCCCTCAGGGAAGATAGTAATGAGTTTCTTAATCTGTTCTCTTGTCCAGAATACATCTGAGTCAGCGTAAATACGCTTAAACGACTTGGCGAGCTGGTCGTAATCCTCCATGTGGAGGTTGCGCATACCCACCTTTTCGATTTTTCGAGTTGGTTCCATAACAACTGTATTTTTATTATTATCTAAATCCGGGTGCAAAGATACAGCAAATTATAGATACGACAAAGAGTTTTCGCAAATAATTGATATTTACGAAAACTCTTTTCATATATTTGAAGAAAATCTCCCCTGACAGGAATGATTTGTGCTAATATTTAGCCTCATCCTGCGGAATTGCCTCATCATGGTCATCCAGATAAAGCAACCTGCCCGGGTGATACTGTTCACTTGCCACCGAATGTTCATCCTGGCGGTATCGGGTCTGGATGCCGCCGATGCCCAACAGGGTATGGAATGCTGAAAGACTCGTCTGAACCTGCTTGGTACGGTTATCTGCCAACGCTTTCACTACCTTCGGATATTCCTTATCAAAACCCAGTGAAGTCCAGATGATAAAAGGCACATGAAGCTCGTTATCAGATGCCTTCGGGGCTGCATGGAGGAAGAGTTTCCGATTGTCATCGAAGATATTCTCTCCATGATCGCTGGTATAGAGCATCGCCGAGGTAGGCTGACCATATACTCCATCCGTCTTGGTCTGAACCAGCTCCCATTTCTGCAGACGCTCTACAATCCCATACAGGATATAATCGGTATATCGGATGGTATTATCGTAGGCATTCAGCAGGTCACGCCGGTTCTCCGGCTTTGCCTCACTCCTACTATCAGGCTTGAAGTAAGCAAAGCTGCGGGGATAACGCTCCTGGTAATTGAAGTGGGAACCATAGGTATGAAGTACCACGAAGAGCTTGCGATAACGGTAATGGGCTGGGGATGAAGCATCAGCCTCCGGCAAGATCTTATCCAGTTTCTGCAACAGATCCTCATCGTAATGACTGCTCTGAGCAGATTCTTCCTTCTTCAGAAAGTAAGACTCATCAGCCTGCTCTCCCAGAAAATCGATAAACGAATGGTTGGGAAGCTGGTTGCTGATAAACACGGTATGGAATCCGGCTTCCCTGAAGGCAGCCAGGATGCCTTTCTCATGAAAGAGTCTTGGAAAATCCTCTGCCGATGCCGCCGACAGAAGCATCGGTACACTCTTGTGAGTGGTATTGCTCTGCGTGGTTGCATCAGGGAAAGCCTTGATACCCGGCGTTTTGGAAAGCAGCGGATTGGTATTCCGAGGATAGCCGTAGAGACTGAAGTTGTGGGCACGAGCCGTCTCTCCCACCACCATCACATACACTTCGGGAGCTTCCGCCTTGTGATCACTCCGGGCATCAAACCGGAAGTTACGGCTTGCCTCCTGGTAATTCTCGGATGCCGCATTGCGCTCAAATGCCAGATAGAGGTTATAGCAGATATTGACGGGATAAAGCTGATTACGCATCCGGTAACCATCCACCACCACATAACAGGCAAGAAGACAGAAGAGGCCGATGGATCCAACCTCCATCACCCATCTACAGATATGATGCTTGAAAGAGACTGATATCTGATGCTTCTTCCTGATATGGATGACCGCCAGGATGAGCAAGGGAAGATAGATTACGAAGACACCTACCACAGCAGGCAACAGATTGTCCAGCAGTTCCATCACCTCTCCCGGATTAGTGGTCACGAGATTCAGGAACATATCCACCGCTATCACTCCTGTTCCGAAGAGATAGAGCAAAACCAACTGGAAGGCGGCAAAAAAGACAAAGATAAATGCCCACCACACCATCTTACCCGGACATCTGGCTACAGAAAAGAACCACATATACAGCGCCAGAGGCAACAGCACATTGGCTGCGCCCGCCCAGAAAGACAATCTTTCGGTAAAGCACAGGGCGATGTTGGGCAGCAGCAATGCCACCACTGCATACCAGTAGAGGAAGGTGCCCGAAGACACCTTATTATATATCGTATTAACTATAGAATTACACATAGACTATACCTTATTATATATATAGCATCATTCATCGACTACACCTTATTATATATAGCACATCACGGAAATGCATCATTGGTGTTTCGTGATAAAAAACTATCAAAATGCTTCATTGATATTGAAGAGGAAACCAGACTGTCCTGACTTTCCAAATCCATAATCCAATCTTACATTCACATTCTTCTTGAACTCCCAGCGATAGCCTACTCCTGCATTCGGCAGAATCTGTCTGCTTCTCAACGCAGAGAACTTAGGGAAAACAGTACCTGCTCCAACCCAGACTACAATACCATTTCGCTTCCAGACATGCTGTCGCAACTCCACGGTGCCCTCCAGGGAATGCTTGTCACGATAGCGCCCCTCGTAGTAACCGCGCATCGAACTGGTACCTCCCAGTTCTGCCATCATACCCCATGAAGGATTGCCGAAATTAAGGTTGGCTCCGAAATCCTCGGCGAGTATCGTTCCCTTGCCCAGTCGCTGATAGGCATCAAAACGGAAGTGAGTCGTACTGAAGGCATAATCATTACCCATAAATTTTGGTCGGAACATCTGTTTCAGATTCAGATAGATACCCCGGTGCGGATTGGTGAGATTATCTCGATTGTCATAAACCAGAGATATGCCCGCTCCCACATTCCAGGTATGCTTATCCATCCCCTGCAACAATTCCGGGCGCTCTATCTGCTTGCCTATCACATAGTCGTAAGCTGCCATCGGTCCCACATAGAAGTTATCGGCTACCCTGAACAGGAAGCTGGCTTCTGCCTGAGCCTGCCAACGCTTCATATCACTCTTGTTGGCATCGTTATCGCCCATATCGTAACCGATTCCCCAGAAATCGGAAGGAAAGGAATAGAAATAGAGATGATAATCGATGCGGTAACGACCGGCAGGAGCTATATGATTGCCCCGAACACCCAACATATAGAAGCCCACCGAACTGACATCACCGAAAAGCGATACATTGGAAGGCGGCAAGATGCTATCGTTAGGATCGGTGCGGTAAAGTCCTGCTGCCACCATTCCCAGACCAAACTTGGTATCGGATGCATAGTGCGGACCGCCTATCACGCTGAAGTCAAAGCGCTTATGCTGCTTGTTCTTGTTGGCATCATTGAAGTAGTCAAGGAATCGCGTCATCCACGATTTCTTGACCTGCTGGACAGTATCCATCTTCTCAGAAGAGAGGGTATCTGAAGAAATTGGCTCCGAGGCATAGCTGCTCAATGCCATCATCGCAAAAAGTATGGTTAGAATATGCTTCATAAAGTCAATATTTTCCTGTTGATTCTATTTTGGTCATTTACTAATAAACCAGTGACACATTATCTATCCACAAGGTGTTGCCTGGTGTTCCGATATAAGCACCGCCATCCGAAGAAGAGAACTGGAGAATGAGATGAGTAGGCGTTTCATCGGCAGCAGCCCATCCCACTTCTCTTACGGGCACACTCTTACCCTTGCTGTTGCGGGCATAATCGGTAGAACGGAGTCCCATCGTTGCGGCATGGTAGCCAGCCATGTGACGGATATCACCATAATGGATGGTATAGGTGGCATCTTCTACCCATCCATTCGTACTCTTAGCATATCTTACTACCATCGTACCCACTCGCTTGGCAGTGATATTCCCCTTGGCATCCTCATGACGTTTCTGAAGATAGAGCACCACGATGGCATGGTCTCTTCCAGCCACAGTAGAAGCACCACTGAATCCATTCTGCTTGATTCGGTTGGCAACATCAGGAAGGGAGGTCTTGTAATCGAAACGCAGAGCCTTAGGTCGTGCAGTAAACGGAATGCCCCAGTTGATGGCCTTTGGACCATCCTTGGTACTGGTGATCGGTTCACGAACATCTCCCAGGAAAAGGGAACCGGCTGCAAGTACCTTGATATTGATAAGTCCCAACACCTTTACCTTTTCTATATGAGTCTCCAGTTTGGCGCAATAGCCACTGCCGTGCCTGTCGCGATACACCGAATTGTTGGTCTTGTAAATGCCGGAAACATGCGCCAAGACATTGGATGAGCCCCAAGGAGACCCACCCTTATTGGTATATGGAGTATTGCCATGGATAGTCATATTAGGTCCTACGGCATAAATGGTTTTCTGATTACCACCAATGATAGCCGACTCTTTGATATTTCTGATTACCCAGTGGTCCATGTTTCCATATTTCAGAGGAACCACTTTTTCCTGTCCCTGCATAGGAAGGCATGACAAAATAGCAAGTGCTAATGCAATGCCGAAAATTACCTGTTTTTTCATATCTATTACTTTTATCTTTCTAGATGCTGCAAAGATAGAAAAACTTTTCGTACTTTCGGGTTTTCAGGGTACTAAAGAGTGAAATATTAAGAAATAATAATATATTTAAGGGATTTTAATCGAAGAAAAACTAAAAAGCCCTGCAAGAGCAAAAGCTTGGAATAGTGAAAGCTTTTGCCCTTACATGGCGTCTATTAACGGTTAGAATACATGTTGTCGTAGTACTTCTGGTAATCGCCAGAGGTAACGTTGTCCATCCATTCCTGGTTATCGAGATACCACTTCACTGTCTCCTCGATTCCCTCCTCAAACTGGAGTGATGGCTCCCAACCCAATTCCTTCTGCAACTTTCTAGAGTCGATGGCATAACGCATATCGTGACCCTTTCTATCGGTTACGTAGGTGATGAGATCCATATCCTCGTCTTCCTTTCTGCCGAGCAATCTATCAACGGTCTTGATAACCACCTTGATGATATCAATGTTCTTCCACTCGTTGAAACCGCCGATGTTGTAAGTCTCGGCAATCTTAC
>OHUJ01000238.1_pt1 | contig 29874 bp, 21 predicted proteins | sample 1579241 | NCBI WGS metagenome assembly OHUJ01 (sample SAMEA3882547, study PRJEB24775) | human gut metagenome | biome: human-associated habitat; feature: intestine environment; material: feces | place: Netherlands | collected 2009/2010
TGGATGCCGTCAAGCGCGGCGAAAAGCAGTACCACTTCATCGAGGTCATGGGCTGCCCCGGCGGCTGCGTGAACGGCGGCGGCCAGCCGATCGCGGCCCAGCGTCTGCGGCGTCCGGTAGACGTTGCGGATCGGCACGGGCGTCTGCGGCGTGAAGAGCAGCAGCGAGGAGACCCGTTCGCGCAGCCACTCCGCCACCTCGGGCATCTCGCCGCGCGTGGAGGAGAGGATCGCCCGCCGCACGCGGCCGCGCTCGAGCAGCCCGGCGACGGCCTCGGGACAAAACACCCCGTCGGTGTGCTCCTCCACGACGCGCCCCCGCTCCAGAAGGGCCGACTTGACGAGCGTGTTGCCTATGTCGACGATCAGATTCAAATCAGAGCTCCTTGAGGGTTTTCCATGCCTGCTCGACGTCTTTGATATTCCTAACGGTCATGGCGAGCCGATTATTGTGCTGCTTGAGCACAAATCGGTCGGGATGTTGCGTGACATGCCGCAGCATCGTCATGAAGACGTCGCTTTTATAAAAAGGAGAGTTCTCCTCGCCGACGAAGTGGACGATCATCAGTCCGTTCTTGACCTTGACGCGCTCCATGCCCAGGCGGATCGCCTCCCAGCGCAGGCGCACGACGTTGAGCAGCTCCCTGGCGGCGCGCGGCAGCGGACCGAAGCGGTCCTCGAGCCGGGCGGCGAAGGCCTCGAGGGCCTGCTCGTCCTTCGTCGAGTCGAGCTCGCGGTAGAGCTTCAGGCGTTCGGCCTGCTGGGCGACGTAGTCGTCGGGCAGCGAGGCCTCGACCTCGATCTCGATGTGGGCGTCGTCGATGAAGTGCATCTGCTCAACGACCTGCTGCGCCCCCTCGTCGAGGCCGGCGACCTGCAACCCTTCGGCTCGCAGCTCGGCAATCGCCTCGTTCATGATCTTCTGGTAGGTCTCGAAGCCGATGTCGGCGATGAAGCCGCTCTGCTCGGCGCCCAGCAGGTTGCCCGCGCCGCGGATGTCGAGGTCCTGCATGGCGATGTTGAAGCCCGAACCGAGGTCCGAGAACTCCTCGATGGCCCGCAGACGCCGCCGCGCATCCGAAGTGAGCAGCTCGTCGGGAGGCGTGAGCAGGTAGCAGTAGCCCTTCTGGTTCGAGCGTCCGACGCGGCCGCGCAGCTGGTGCAGGTCGCTCAGGCCGAAGTTCTGGGCGTTGTCGACGATGATCGTATTGGCGTTCGGAATGTCGATGCCGTTCTCGACGATCGTCGTCGAGATCAGCACGTCGAACTCCCCGTAGATGAAGTCCATGACGAGTTTCTCGAGCTGCTCGGGGGGCATCTTGCCGTGGCCCACCCCCACGCGGGCCTTCGGGCAGAGGCGCGTGACCATGCCCTGGAGCATCGGCAGGTCCTCGACGCGGTTGTGGACGAAGTAGACCTGCCCGCCGCGCGCCAGCTCCGTCTCGATGGCGTCGCGCACGATCTCCTCCGAGAAGACGTGCGACTCGGTGAGGATCGGCTGCCGGTTGGGCGGGGGCGTCGAGATGACCGAGAGGTCGCGCGAGCCCATGAGCGAGAATTGCAGCGTCCGCGGGATGGGCGTTGCCGTGAGCGTCAGCGTATCGACCGAGACGCTCATCTCGGTGAGCTTCTCCTTGGCCGCGACGCCGAACTTCTGCTCCTCGTCGATGATGAGCAGCCCCAGGTCGCGGAAGCGGATCTGCTTGCCCAGCATCTTGTGCGTGCCGATGAGGATGTCGATGCGCCCGGCGGCCAGGTCCTCGCGGATCTGCGCCACCTCGCGGGCCGTCTTCGTGCGGTTGAGGTATTCGACCCGCACCGGGAAGTCGCGCAGCCGTTCGGTGAAGGAGCGGTAGTGCTGCAGCGCGAGGATCGTCGTCGGCACGAGCACGGCGACCTGCTTGCCGTCGACGGCGGCCTTGAAGGCGGCGCGGATCGCCACCTCGGTCTTGCCGAAACCCACGTCGCCGCAGATGAGCCGGTCCATCGGCTGGTCGGACTCCATGTCGCGCTTCACGGCCGCAGTCGCGGCCTGCTGGTCGGGCGTATCCTCCCAGCGGAACGACGCCTCGAGCTCGTGCTGCAGGTAGCTGTCCGGCGAGAAGGCGTAGCCCTTCGAGGCCTTGCGCTTGGCGTAGAGGGCAATGAGCTGGCGCGAGATGTCCTTGACGGCCTTCTTCGTGGCGTTCTTGAGCTTCTGCCAGGCCCCGGTCCCGAGCTTGTAGACCTTCGGCGGCTCGCCGTCGCCCGACTTGTAGCGCGAGATGCGGTGCAGCGAGTGGACGTTGACGAAGAGCACGTCGCCGTCCTTGTAGACGAGCTTGATCGCCTCGTGCGTCTTGCCGTTCTCGGTGATCTTCACCAGTCCGTCGAAGCGGCCGACGCCGTGGTCGATGTGCACGACGTAGTCGCCCGGGCGCAGCTGGTTGAGCTCGGCGACGGTCATCTGCTCGTCGCGCCGGATTTCGCCGTTGATGCGGTAGCGCTGATAGCGGTCGAAGATCTGGTGGTCGGTATAGAGGCAGAGCTTCAGGTCGTTGTCGACGAAGCCCTCGTGCAGCGTGATGGAGAGCGGCCGCACGACGGCCTGCCCGCGGCCGATCTGGTGGAAGATGTTTTCGAGGCGCTCCATCTGCGCCTTGTTCTCCGAGAGGATGCGCGTCTCGTACCCGCGCAGCGAGTTGCGGATCATGTCGTCGGCCAGCATCTCGAAGTTCTTGTTGAACTTGGGTTGGGGAGCCGTCGAGAAGCGGATCGTCGCGGCGGCGGGACGCTCCGCCAGGTTGTCGCGCAGGAGGAAGAGCCGGCAGGGGGCCATGTCGGCGAGCAGGCCGTTGCGCGAGGTCAGCAGCTCGTCGATCGTCTCGGGCTGCTCCATGTCCTGCAGCGTGCGGCGCCGCACGTCGTTCACGCGCCGCAGCACATAGTCGGCGTCGTAGAACCAGCAGGCGAGCTCCGCCCCGGCGAACTGCACGAGCGAGACGCGCGCGGCGGCACCGGTCCGCGGGCCGCTCAGGTCAGGGATGATCTCCACGCCGTCGAGCCGGTCGGCCGAGAGCTGGCTCGAGATGTTGAAGCGGCGGATCGAGTCGACCTCGTCGCCGAAGAAGTCCAGACGGTAGGGTTTGCTTTCCGAGTAGGAGAAGACGTCGACGATGCCGCCGCGCACGGAGTACTGGCCCGGCTCGTAGACGAAGTCCACGCGCGTGAAGCCCGCATCGACGAGCGCTCCGACGAGCACCTCGATCGAGATGCGGTCGCCCACGTGCACGGGGATCGTTCCCCGGCGCATGACCTCGGCGTCGGCAACCCGCTCGGCCAGCGCCTCGGGGTAGGTGCAGACGACGAGGTAGTCGCCCTTCGCGCCGCCGAACGACCGCACGGCGCGCATCGTCGCCGTGCGCTGCACGACTCCCTGGGCATCCTCGGCGCCGTTGGCCGCCGAATGCTTGTAGGAGGAGGGGAAGAAGCAGACGCGCGTCTCGTCGAGCAGGTTGTAGAAGTCGTTGAGCAGGTAGGCCGCGGCGTCGCGGTCCTCGGCGACGAAGAGGTGGATGCCCCCCACGCGGACCACGGCCGCGGCGGCATAGAACGAAAGGGCCCCGCCGACCAACTCTTCGAGATGGACGGTCGCGGTGTGTTTTTCATATTCGCGGCACAACTGCCCGAGGCTCTTCGCCCCGGCGGCATACTGCGCCAGCTCTTCGCGTGCAGTCATTGGTCTGCTGTCGAATAAGTCCGCGTCGCCGCCGATGGGCTGCGCCGCACCCCGCGGAAGACCGCCGGAGCCACGCACGCGCCGCGCGCTGCGCACTCCCCGCGTTCACCTCCTCCCGGCATGCGGCGCCCGCGCCATGCGGCACGCGGCGTCACTTCTGGATCAGGTCGTTGTCCTTGCGGTCGTGGTAGTGCACCTCGACGATGCCGATGCTCTGGTCCTCGGCGATGCGGATGCGCACCTTGTACTTCCACTCCCAGCGGCGGCGCAGCGACCACAGCCCCTTCTTGAGGAACGAGGCCACATAGGGGCTGACCACCAGTTTGATGTATTTGTGTCCGCGGTCCTGCGTGAGGAACGAGATCTGGTTCTCGATCTTCTTGTCCAGGACCACCGTGGGTTCGATCTTGCCCGTGCCGTTGCACGTGGGGCAGACGTCCGAGACGCTCTCCACGGCCACCGGGCGCACGCGCTGGCGCGTGATCTGCATCAGGCCGAACTTCGTGAGCGGCAGCACCGTGTGCTTGGCCTTGTCGGTGGCCATCAGGCGGACCATCTCGTCGTAGAGCGCCTGCTTGTTCTGCGCCTTGTGCAGGTCGATGAAGTCGATGATGACGATGCCGCCCAGGTCGCGCAGACGCAGCTGCCGCGCGATCTCCTTCGCTGCGGCCAGGTTCACGTCCATGGCCGTCTGCTCCTGGTTGTCCTCGGCCTTCGTGCGGTTGCCCGAGTTGACGTCGATGACGTTCATCGCCTCCGTATGCTCGATGATGAGGTAGGCGCCGCGCTTGAGCGAGACGTACTTGGCAAAGAGCGACTTGATCTGCTTCGAGATGTCGAAGTTGTCGAAGATCGGCACGTTGCCCTTGTAGAGCTTGACGATCTTCTCCTTCTCGGGCTCGATCTGCCGGATGTAGCTGCGGATTTCGTTGTACATCGCCTCGTCGTCGACGGCGATCTGCGAGAACGATCCGTTGAGCGAGTCGCGGATGATCGTGTTCGCCCGGTTCATCTCGCTCATGAGCTGTGCGGGCACCGCGGCCACGTTCTTCTTGATCGCCGCGCAGGTTTTGCGCCAGCGGTCGATCTGCGTCTGAATGTCGTGCTCGATATCCTCGTCCTTGGCCTCCATGGCCGCCGTGCGGATGATGACGCCGAAGTTCTTGGGCAGCACGGCAGCCGCAATGCGCTTCAGGCGCTTCTTCTCGTCGGCCGAGCGGATCTTCTGCGAGAGAAAGACCTTCGACGAGAAGGGCACGAGCACGACGTTGCGCCCGGCCAGCGAGATGTCCGACGTCAGGCGGGGCCCCTTGGTCGAGATGGCCTCCTTGGCCACCTGGACCATGATCTGCTGCCCGACCTGGAGGTAGTCCCCGATCTTGCCGTTCTTCTCGACGGGCGGCTCGAGCTTCATGCTCTCGACGCGCATGCCCCGCTTGCCGGGCTGCTGCGAGGCAACGAGCTTCTGCAGCGAGGGGAACTGCGTCCCCAGATCGAGGTAGTGGATAAAGGCGTCCTTTTCGTGTCCTATGTTGACGAATGCCGCGTTCAGACCCGGCATGATCTTGCGTACCTTACCGAGGTAGATGTCCCCCACGGCGAAGCCCGTCTGGCAGCGCTCCTTGTTGAGCTCGACGAGCACCTTGTCCTCGCACAGGGCGATGGATATCTCGGTGGGGTTGACGTTTACGATTAGTTCTCTGTTCATTTATATCGCGTGTCGCACGCCGCACGGCGGGTGCGATCCATTGAAAAAAGGGTTTGGGGCCGCCTGTTGGGATGGAGTGGCGGCGAACTCCAATGTTGGAATGGAGCGTGTCCCGGGGGCTGTCCGGACACGGCGGCGGGAGGCGCGGGCGGCACCCGGCAACTCCCGGAATCGTAAAACTTTAATAAATAGGTAAAGCTAAAAGAGCTCCGAGCCCCTTTAGCTTTAACCTGTCGTTCAGCACGAAAGTGCTACCCTACTTTTTCTTGTGACGGTTCTTGCGAAGACGTTTCTTACGCTTGTGGGTAGCCATCTTGTGACGCTTATGCTTCTTTCCGTTTGGCATAATCCTTAAAATTTTAGAGGTTCTTTACTTATTTTACTTCACCTTCGCAGCAAAGCTCTTCGCGGGCTTGAAAGCGGGGATGTTGTGTTCGGGAATCGTGATGGTCGTATTTTTCGAGATATTGCGGGCTACCTTCTTGGCGCGCTTCTTCACGATGAAGCTGCCGAAGCCGCGGAGATAGACGTTGTTGTTGTTGGTCAGCGACGTCTTGATGCTCTCCATGAAAGCCTCGACGATGGCCTGCACCTGCACCTTCTCGACACCGGTGCTCTTAGCGATTTCGCTTACGATATCTGCCTTTGTCATGTCTTTATTGTATTAAAAATTAAACTCATCCACCCACTTGGGACTGCAAATATACGTTTTATTTGTATTTTAGCCAACAAACCGCAATTTTTTTTCGCGATTTTCAACCGCACGCTACGCACAGTCACACAACGGAATAACAAATATCGGGCTAAACCCGGCCGCGAACCGGCACAAAATGCTCCGACAGCCGGAAAAACCGCGGCCCCGATTCCGCCGGAAACAGACAACAGACTACGAATCAATATTTTGCCGCTCCGTCTGCAAGATAATCGCGCCGCCACCCAATAAAGCGCGCGGTTTTTGCGTTTAGAATAAAAACACTATTTTTGCAAACGCTAAATCCGACAGTATGGTCAAGATACTCTGGGTCGACGACGAAATCGAGCTGCTCAAGCCCCACGTGCTCTTCCTCAAGCAGAAGGGCTACGAGGTCGATACCTGCAACAACGGCTACGACGCCATCGACATGGCCTCCGAGGAGGCCTACGACCTGATTATCCTCGACGAGATGATGCCCGGCATGACGGGACTCGAGACGCTCCCCAAGATCAAGGAGATCCGCCCCACAACCCCGGTCATCATGGTCACCAAGAGCGAGGAGGAGAACATCATGGACAAGGCCATCGGCTCGAAGATCGCCGACTACCTCATCAAGCCGGTGAATCCCAACCAGGTGCTGCTCTCGATCAAGAAGAACGTCCACTCGCAGCAGCTCGTCACCGAGCAGACGACGGCCGACTACCGTTCGGAGTTCGGGCGCATCTCCGCCTCGCTGCAGATGGCCGAGACGTTCCAGGACTGGTGCTCGCTCTACCGCCGCCTGACGGCCTGGGAGATCGAGCTCGACGACTCGACCGACCAGAGCATCAAGGAGGTGCTCACCTACCAGAAGAGCGAGGCCAACCAGGAGTTCTGCAAGTTCGTGCGCCGCAACTACTACCACTGGATCAACCGCCGCTCGGACGACACGCCCGTCATGTCGCACACGCTCATGCGCTCGAAGATCTTTCCCGTGGCCGACGAGAGCCGCAAGACCACGCTGCTGCTCATCGACAACTTCCGCTACGACCAGTGGCGGGCGATCTCGTCGCTGCTGCGCGGCTACTACGACGTCGTGCAGGACGACTTCTACTGCGCCATCCTGCCCACGGCCACGCAGTACGCCCGCAACGCCATCTTCGCGGGACTGATGCCGCTGTCGATCGACCGTCTGATGCCGGGCAAGTGGCTCAACGACAACGAGGAGGGCGGCAAGAACCAGTACGAGGAGGAGTTTCTGCGGCGGCTGATGACCCAGAGCGGCAAGCAGTGGAAGTTCTCCTTCGACAAGCTCGTGCGTCCGGAGCAGGGACGCCGGCTCGTGGACAACATCCAGAAGGTCTACGACGCCGACTTCTCGGTCATCATCTACAACTTCCTGGACATCCTCTCGCACGCCCGCACCGAGACCGACATCATCCGCGAGCTGACCGAGGACGAGGCGGCCTTCCGTTCGCTCACGCGCTCGTGGTTCGAGCATTCGGACCTCTACACGATCCTCAAGCTGCTCTCCGAGCGCGGCCACACGGTGGTCATCACCTCGGACCACGGCACGATCCGCGTCGACAACCCCGTGAAGGTCACCGGCGACCGCGAAACCTCGACCAACCTGCGCTACAAGACGGGCCGCAACCTCGCCTACAACTCGCGCGAGGTCTACGAGGTGCTCAAGCCCGAGGACATCCAGCTGCCGTCGAGCAACCTGACGTCGAGTTACATCTTCGCCTACAATTCGGACTTTCTGGTCTACAACAACGACGCCAACCGCCACATCCGCTACTACCGCAACACGTTCCAGCACGGCGGCATCTCGATGGAGGAGATGATCGTGCCGTTCATCGTGCTCAAACCCAAACAGTGACAACCGAAAACACACACGCATGAAAACCATCCATATCACCGACCGGGACGAGCTGCCGCAGGTGGCCTCGGCCATCATCGCGGCACTGGGACGCCGCACGGTCGTCGCCTTCCGCGGCGAGATGGGCGCGGGCAAGACCACGCTCATCCGCGAAATCGCCGCACAGCTCGGCGCCACGGACACCGTGACCAGCCCGACGTTCGCCATCGTCAACCAGTACAGGGGATCGGGCAACCGCCGCATCTACCACTTCGACTTCTACCGCATCGACGACCTGCGCGAGGCCTACGACTTCGGCTACGAGGAGTACTTCTACTCGGGAGACCTCTGCCTGGTGGAGTGGCCCGAGAAGATCGAGCCGCTGCTGCCCGAGCACACGATGAACGTGCGCATCACGGTCGACAGCGAGACGGCCCGCACCTTCGAGATCGACTGACGCGCCGACGACGCCACAAACGGACGGAAGAGTCTTCGCATCGGACACTCTTCCGTCCGTTTGCATGCGGCATTGCGCCCGCCTGCGCCCCCTTCACGCAATGCCGAAGTGCCGGGGAGGACGAGCCGTGACGCTTTCTGCTCCGAAAACGGCATTTTCATTTGCCGCGGCACACGACATTTCGTATCTTTGCCGCCGGAACAGAGACCCGCTCCCATGAAAAAAGCCCTTAAAATCACCCTCCGGATCGTGCTTGCCGTGCTCGCGCTGGCACTCGTCGCCTTCCTGCTCGTCCGCTTCGTCTTCCACAAGCAGCTGGCAGAGCGACTGTACGACATCCAATACCGCGAACGCGTCGCCCTGCTGCGCGATGGCGGGGAATATGCCCCCGACACACTCTCCTACCGCTTCCGCTACCTGCAGGATACGGTCGACGCACGACGCATCCGCGAATACTTCCGGCTCGACACGCTCACCGGTCCGGCCGCCGCGACCTGGGATCGCGCTCTTGCGCTGGCCCGCTTCGTAGCCCGCAACATTCCCCACGCCAACCAGCAGAACTACCCCCAAGTGTGCACGGCCGTCGGACTGTGGAAATACACGCGCACGGTGGAGCCCGCCTTCAACTGCCGCCTGCACGCCATCCTGCTGCACGAGCTGCTGCTGGCCGAAGGGATCACCAACCGTTTCGTGACGTGCCTGCCGGCCGACTCGCTCGATCATGACTGCCACGTCGTAAACCTCGTCTGGCTGCCCGAACGGCAAAAGTGGGCGATGCTCGACTCCGACATGCAGGCCTGGGCCGAGGATGAGACGGGCACGCCGCTGTCGCTGGCCGAGATGCGTGAACACAGCCTCCACGGACGCGAGATCGTCTACCGCCCGCTGCTCGACCGCGAAAAAGATTTCGACTACTACCGCGCCTACTGGGCCAAGAACCTCTACTGGTTCGAGTGCTGGGAGACAACGGGCTACGGGCGCGAAAACAACAACCCGATCTACGCGGGCCGCAGCCGCATCATCGCGCTGCTGCCGCCGGACTTCGGCGGCTTCTCCCTGCGGCCGACCGACGTGCGGACCTCGGACGACGGGCGTTTCTGGGCAGCACCCGAATCCCTCACCACAGAATAAAAACCTTACCTCACACCCATATGCAGGAATACATCTCCAAACAGCATCAGATTCTCCGCCCCGCGGAGCAGATTTACGCCGTCATCAGCCGCTTCGACAACCTGACGCCCGCCCTGGCGGACCGCGTCGAGGAGTGGCAGGCCACCGAAGAGCGCTGCTCGTTCAAGGCCAAGGGCTTCACCGTGAAGCTCCGCATGGAGGAGCGCATCGCCCCCAAGCACGTGAAGATCGTGGGCGACGAAGGGGGCGTCCCGATGGACTTCGCCTTCTGGATCCAGCTGCACAAGGTCTCCGACACGGACACGCGCCTGCGGGTAGTGCTGCACATCGACCTGAACATGATGATGCGGATGATGATCGGCTCGAAGCTGCAGGGGGCCGTCGACCAGATCGCCGAAGGCATCGCCCGGGCGATGAATGCCGCCCCGCAGTACTGATCCGACACCCCGCTCGGCCGGTCACACCCCCACCGGGACATTCCAACCGGAACACACCGACCCGAGCGAAACACTCCGACCCGAACAGACAAAAAAAGCGACCCGCACCAATTGACGGGTCGCTTTTTTATTGTGGAATACGCGGTACAACGGTCCGGCGAGGGGCCGAATGCCGCTCGGGGCTACTTCCGCATGGCGCGGGCGACGCAGCGGATCGTCGGGAAGGCCTCGCGCACGTGCCCGGCGGCCTCGTCGGGCGTGCACCAGACGACCTGCTCGATCCCCTCCTCGGTCTGGGGCCGCAGCGCCGACGTTGCCGTCGTGCACAGCTCGAACCAGTGGGTGCGCTTCAGCTCCCAGCGCGCCGTCTTCGGGAACCAGTAGGCATGCAGCGTCTCGCACAGCGGCCGCACGACGCGCGCCGCAACGCCCGTCTCCTCGGCAATCTCGCGCTCGGCGCACGCCTCGAGGCTCTCGCCCGGCTCGACATGTCCTTTGGGCAGGTCCCAGCGTCCGTTGCGGTGGATCATCAGCCAGGCCCCCCGCGCATCGACCACCACGCCGCCGGCCGCCTCCACGGCCGTGAACTCCGCGGCAAAGGCGGCAAAGGCCGCATCGGGATCGTCCGCAACGACGGCGACGGTGTTGTTCGTTTCGAGAATTTTCCCTATCTTCGTCCGGCTGACGGGGCCGTCGGAGACCGCGACAACGACACGGTCGGTCCCGGCGGGTGCGGTCCGCGTGAAAATCACGGACTTGTCGGCAAAATAGACGGTATGCTCCATGTCCGGAAAAATTTTGGAACAAAAATACGAATAAATGGGAAAACCTCAACGAAAATGAAAAAAATCCTCCTGATGATGGCTTTTGCAGCTGTGGGACTCGGGGCCTGCGACGAACGGCCCAAGCCCCTTACGATCGACAACGCCCTGACGGCCGAGGAGATCGCCGCCGGGCGTCTGACGCCCGAAGTGATGTGGAAGATGGGCCGTGCGGGCTCGTCGTCGCTCTCGGCCGACGGCAGCCGCCTGCTCTACACCGTGACGCACTACAACATGGCCGAGAACCGCGGCGTGACGGCCGTCTACGTGCAGGAGATGGCCTCGGGCGCCGTGCACCAGCTCACCGACTTCGCGTCGAACAACTCGTCGCCCGCCTGGTCGCCGGACGGCAGCCGCATTTACTTCCTCTCGGACCGCAGCGGCTCGTCGCAGGTCTGGGTGATGGATGCCGACGGCGGCAACGCCACGCTCGTAACGGGCAAGGGCGGCAGCGAGGGCATCCCCGATGTCGAGGGCTTCGGCATAAGCCCCGACGGCAAGCACATCTGGTGGGTGCAGGGCGTGCAGCCGGCCGGTGTCGCCATCCGCTCGTCGGACCGCTACAAGGACATGGACAAGTCGAAGGCCCGCATCTACGATGACCTGATGGTCCGCCACTGGGACTACTGGGACGAGGGAACCTACCGCCACATCTTCGTCGGCGAACTGGGCAAGGGGCTCGTCACCTCGGGCCGCGACATCATGCCCGATGCGGCATGGGACGCCCCGCTGGCCCCCTACTTCGACATGGCCGAGATCGCCTGGAACCACGCCGGAACGCAGCTGGCCTACACCTGCAAGCCGCTGACGGGCACGGCCTACGCCGTATCGACCGACTCGGACATCTTCATCTACGACCTGGCCACGGGCCGGACGCAGAACATCTGCAAGCCGGCAAGCCGGCCGGCGGGTGAGACGGCCGCCGCCGGCGACATGCCCGGCTACGACAAGTATCCCGTCTGGTCGCCCGACGACTCGAAGATCGCCTTCCGCTCGATGCGCCGCGCGGGCAACGAGTCGGACAAGGAGCGGCTGTTCGTCTACGACTGCCGCACGGGCCGCATGGAGGACCTGACGGCCGAGTTCGACTACAACGCCATGAACGTCGTCTGGGAGGGCAACGACCGGCTGTGGTTCATCGCCCCGATCGAAGCCACGCACCAGATCTGCCGCGTGCAGGTGCCCTCGGCGACGGCCGAGCACCCGGCGGCCGAGGTCGAGGTGCTCACCTCGGGCGACCACGACATCAACGCCTTCACGATGGGTGGCGGACGCATCGTCGCCGAGATGACCAAGATCTCGATGGCCACGGAGTTCTTCGACGTGAACCCCGAGGACGGCCGTCTGACGCAGATTTCGGCCATCAACAAACCCATCTACGACCACATCCGCATGGGCGAGGTGCAGAAGCGCTGGGTCAGGACCACCGACGGCAAGCAGATGCTCACGTGGGTCGTGCTGCCGCCCGACTTCGACCCCGCGAAGAAGTACCCCGTGCTGCTCTATTGCCAGGGCGGCCCGCAGAGCGTCGTCTCGCAGTTCTGGAGCTACCGCTGGAACCTCGAGCTGATCGCCTCGGGCGGCTACGTCGTCGTGGCGCCCAACCGCCGCGGCCTGCCCTCGTTCGGGCAGGAGTGGCTCGACCAGATTTCGGGTGACTACTCGGGTCAGAACATCCGCGACTACCTCTCGGCCATCGACGACGTGGCGGCCGAACCGTGGGCCGACCGCGACCGCATGGGGTGCGTGGGCGCCTCCTACGGCGGCTATTCGGTCTACTTCCTGGCCGGCTGCCACGACAAGCGCTTCAAGGCCTTCATCGCCCACTGCGGCATCTTCGACTTCGACTCGATGTACGGCGAGACGGAGGAGCTGTGGTTCGTCAACAACGACTACGGAGGCCCCTACTGGGACAAGACGAATGCCACGGCCCAGCGCTCCTACGCCAACTCGCCGCACCGCTTCGTCGACCGCTGGGACACGCCGATCCTGATCGTCACCGGCGAGAAGGACTACCGCATCCCCTACACGCAGTCACTCGAGGCCTTCACGGCGGCGCGCGTGCGCGGCATCCCGGCGCGTCTGGTCTCGTTCGAGGACGAGGCCCATCAGGTCTTCCGCCCGCAGAACTCGCTCGTCTGGAACCGCGAATTCTTCGGCTGGCTCGACAAGTACGTCAAGCAGGAGTAACCCCTCCGCGCAACCAGGCTTCAGAGGCCGCCCGGATCCGAATCCGGACGGCCTCTTTTTCGTCCGGACGACCTTTTTCCGGGCACAGGGAGCCGCCCGCCCGACCCGCCGCACGGCCTCGGGACTCCGCGCGCACGCCGCACCCGGACGCATCTTCAGGAGTACGCCGCAGGGGCCGTCACCGGAAGACCGACACCCTGATCCGGTCCCTCCGCCGCCCGCCTACACACATGGAAGCAGAGCCGGTTCCGGAGGCCGGAAAACAGGCCGGACAACGACCAACAGAACAACATCGGCACCGTTTTCATGATGAAAAACACGGTGTTCGTTGAATTTATTTTCCCGAAAGGGCGGCGATCCCTATTTTTGCACACATTCGGACAAGAGCGTACAACCTATTCCATACATATATGAAATTCAGGACAACCCTGTTCGCACTGCTTCTGCTCGCCACCTCGTGCTCCAAGACCGCGGAGCCCGGGGTGCACCCCGAAGCAGGCACTCTTCGTGTGACCGTCGGTTCCGGTCCCCGGCTCGACATCGCCGCCGACACGCGCACCGCACTCGGTGACGACGGCACAACGGTCCGCTGGTGTGACGGAGACGAAATCGCCCTGTGGGCGCTCGACGGCGCAGGCGCCGAGGCCTTCTCCGCCCTGCCCTTCTCCCTGTGGCACTACAACGCCTCGTTCGGCGACGCCCGCTTCCGCGGCGACATTCCGCAGCTCGAGGCCGGCGAGTACACCTACCTGGCCGTCTCGCCCCGCCCCGCAACGGTCGAGGGGACGCGCGCCGCGTATGAGATTCCGGCCGTGCAGAGCGGCGCATTCGACGGCGCCTGCGACGTCATGGTCGCCACACCCGTCACGGCGCAGGCCCTCGTCGAGGGGGACAACAGCGATGCCGTGCGCTTCGACTTCGCGCACAAGGTGCACGTGCTGAAGATCCGCTTTGCCGAGAACCGCCTCGCCGAGCCCGTCACGCGGCTCGAGATCGCCTTTCCGCAACCCGTCGCAGGCCGTCTGACGGTCGACGCCGCCGATGCGCAGGCCGCGCCGGAGCTGACCGACGGCAGCAACACGCTGACGCTGCGCTTTCCCGAACCGCTGGAGATTACGACCGAAAGCCAACCGGTCGTCTACGCCGTGATCGCCCCGGTCGACATCCCCGCCGACGGGCGGATCACCCTGACGGCCTACGGCGCGGGCAGCCAGTCGAAACCCGCCACGCTCGAGGGCCGGCTCTTCGCCGAGGGCCATACGACCCCCCTCGCGCTGCACATTCCCGAGGCGGACAAGGTCTACACGACGCTGCGCCTGCACCTGGAGAACACGGGTGAGGAGACGCTCGGCGAGCGCATCGACTCGTTCACGCTCTCGACCGACATCGAAGGGGTGCTCTTCGACAACGGCACGCAGAGCCACACCTTCGCCGTGACGGGCGCAGGCGACTACGACCTGCCCTTCGAGCACTTCCCCGAGGCGCTGCAGGGACAGACCCTGACGGTGGCCTACGAATCCGAGAACGCCCTCCTCTACCGCACCGTCACGCTGCCCGCCACCCTGAACGAGGGTCAGGTCAACGAGGTCGCCACGCCGCTGTCGGTTCCCTACCTGCTCGAGGAGAGCTTCGACAACGTGCCGGGCTTCGACTACAACGCCGGCAACAGCACGTCGGCAACCTCCAGCGGCAGCAGCACCGCCAAGCAGCTCTCCGAATACGGCATGGCCGAAGGGTGGAGCGGCGCCCGCTGCGGCGTCGAGGCCGGCAAGGCGATGCGCATCTGCTGCCGCAACGAATACGCCGGATCGTTCGGCATCTACGTTCACGGCACCTACCACGGCCGCGTCGACTCACCCGCTCTGACGGGCATCCGCGACGGCAAGAGCCCGAACATCCGCATCACATTCAACTACGCCTTCAACCGCGAGTGCAACACCGGCGGCACGAACCAGCCCTACCTGGCCTTCGGCGTCACCGACGACGAGAACCGCAACACGGTCGGCACGTCGAGCCCCGGCAGCGAGTACTATACGTGGAACATCCCCGGCGCACTGCTCACCGATCTGACGGGCGAGCTCTCGGGATCGTTCGACAACATTCCGCTCGGCGGCGAGAGCGCTCCGCTGCGCGTCGAGGGGGCAGTCAACACGCAGCGCCTGGTCTGGGAGGTCTACATGAAGGACAAGGAGACGGGCAGCGGCTTCACGCGCAACACGATGAGCAACAACTGGGTCTACATCGACAACATCCGCGTCTCCATCGACAAATAAACGAGCAGCCATGAAACGATATTTCGCATACATCATCGCCGCGGCGGCACTCGCCGCCGGATGCTCCGAGCAGGAGGAGGGCGCCGCAGGCAAGGGCTTCGGACGCCTCGAGATCAGAACGGCGGCCGACGCCGGAGCCTTCTTCCTGACGCTCACGGGCGACGGCTACGAGGGACGCTGGCCGAGCGTCGACGCCTTCGCGCAGTGCGACACGATCTTCCGCGAGGGAACCTACACGGCCCGCATCGCGTGGGGCGACCCCGCGGCCGAAGGGGCCGACAAGGTCTGCTACGCCGGCGAGCAGCGGTTCACGCTGCAGGCCCGCCGCACCAACACGGTATCCGTGACGGCCACGGTGGCCAACTCGCAGACGCGCGTCCGCACCACGGAGCAGTTCCGCAACTACTTCCACGACGCGCACTTCACCGTCCGCACCGGGGCAGGCAACACCTTCGAGTTTGCGGCCGAGGGCGGCGAGGCGGTCTTCGTGCAGGCCGGGACGGCGCTCCGCGTGAACGGCACGGCCCGCCGCCAGAGCCAGACCGGCACGGACGATGGGCCGGAGGTGAGCTTCTCGGCCACGCTCGACGGCGTGACGAAGGCCCGCACGTGCCACACCTTCACCTTCGACGCCTCGCAGGCAGGCAGCGTAACGGTTACGATTCTGCTCGACGAGGGCGAGCAGGTCATCGCGCCCGTCGAAATCGAACTCAACGACGACGCCATCTACAACGAACAATAAACAGACACGATATGAAACTCTTTACCAAGACTTTGGCAGCCATGACCGTTGCGGCGATGCTCGCAACGGGCTGCATCAAGGAGGAGCCGAACTACCGGCAGAACGGCACCGGCGGCACAGACGGCACAGACGGCACGCAGAGCGCCGTAGGCTACCTCTCGCTCGAGGGGCTCTCGATGCGCGTCATCTACGACGCCGAGACCGAAACCCGTCCCGACGACACGGCCAACGAGACGCAGCGTCCCTCGACGCGCGCCGACGAGACGCAGCCCGCCGTCGACGACTTCCTCGTGGAGATTCTCGACGCCGAGGGCAAATCGGTGCTCAAGCAGACCTACGGCGAGCTGAAGACGGCATTCGCCGGAGCCGACAACCGGCTGGAACTGCCCGTGGGCAGCTACACGATGCGCGTGCGCTCGGAGGAGGAGACCGCCACGCCCGCCGCGGCGTGGGAGCACCCCGTCTACGGCACGACGGTCGAGGTGCCGATCCGCAAGAACGAGGCGACGTCCGTGGGCGAGGTGGTCTGCAAGCTGCAGAGCATCAAGGTCACGGTGCTGTGCTCGGCGGACCTGGCGGCCAAGCTGACCGACGACACGGCGTCGACCGTCTCGCTGGGCGACGCCTCCATGACCTTCGCGCTCGATGAGACCCGCGCGGCCTACTTCCTGCCGCAGGAGGAGAGCAACACGCTCGAATTCAAGCTCACGGGCAAGTTTGCCGACACGCAGGAGCCGACCGACTTCTCGAAGACCATCACGGGCGTGAAGGCCGGGCAGTGGCGCAAGATCGCCCTGGTGATCTCCCACGCCGACAAGGGAGACATCCAGTTCGACATCACGGTCGACAACTTCGTCGAGGACGAGGAGATCGTCGTCGACGGCACGGACGGCTCCGAAGAGCCCGGCATCGAGGAGCCCGGGACCGATCCCGATCCGGAACCCGATCCGGAACCCGGCACCGGCGCAACCATCGTCTGGAAGGAGTACGACATCGACAGCCAGCAGACCGTGACGGCCGACATGCGGATCGAGATCGACGTCACCGCACCGAAGGGCATCCGCTCGTTCGTCGTCAGCATCGAGTCCGCGACGCTGACCCCGCTGCTGCCGACCATCGGCCTGCCCGCACAGTTCGACCTCTGCCAGATCGATGACCCGCAGCTTCAGGCGCTGCTGGGCAACTCGATCGAGGAGGGCGGCCTGGGCTTCCCGATCAACGACAAGGTCCGCGACCAGACCTACGTCCCCTTCTCGATCACCTACTTCGTGCAGATGCTGGTCAACATCCCCGGCGAACACAACTTCCGACTCGACGTCACGGACAACGAGGGCGTGACGGTCTCGAAGACCGTGCAGCTGCTCACGCCGACCCGATAAACCCCGCACGCCATGAAACACGCATTTTCATACGCCGCCGCCGTGTGCTGCCTGCTCGCCGCCGTCTCCTGCTCGAAGTCGGAGACCGACGACGCCGTCCGCGGCACGCGCGGCACGATGGAGCTGACCGTCGCGGGCACGCGCAGCGACTCGCCGAGCGGGGAGTACGACCCGCTGCAACACCTCTCGGTCCGCATCTATGACGACAAGGGAGCACTGCTGCGCCGCTACACGTCGCAGGAGGGCATTCCCGAGCGCTACGAGCTGCTGGCGGGCGACTACCGCATCGCCGTCGAGGCGGGCGAGGAGGCCGCAGCCTCGTTCTCGGTCCGCCGCTATGCGGGCGAGGAGCTCTTCACGGTGACGGCCGGGGTCACGACCCCCGTCGAGGTGACGTGCCGCCGCACGAGTGTCGCGGCACAGGTCTCCTTTGAGCAGAACGTCGCATCGGCCTTCGGTGACAGCTTCGCCGTCTGGGTCGCCGCAGGCGACACCGCCGACGAGACGCAGATCGCGCAGGGCAGCCTCGCGGGGCTGGAGTTCACGGCCGATGCCACGGGCTACTTCACCCTGCCCGAAGGGGTCAGGACCCTTGCCTGGAAGTTCCGCGGCGAGCACGCCTCGCGCGGCGAGATCGTCAAGGAGGGAACGCTCGACGTGGAGCCGGGTGACAACTGCGCACTCAAGTTCCGCTTCAGCCCCGACCTGCCGGGATTCATCGAGTGCTTCACGATCACCGTCGACGACTCGACCGACGACTGGGACGACACCTTCGTCTGGGCCGACATCACGATCGAGGGCGACGGCTTCGACATGGAGCAGACACAGGAGTATGCGCCCGGCACGCCGAAGAGCTACCTGATCGCCAGCGCCGCATCCATCGCTACGGCGACGCTCGCCGTCGGCGATGAGCTCCACGACCTGCTCAACGCGGCACCCGCGGGTGTTGCGGTCGAGCGCACGGACGAGCGGCACCTGACGGTGACGCTCAACGACGACTTCTTCGCGGGGCGCCCGGCCGGCGTGCTCGCGCTGACGTTCCGCGTCACGGACGCCAACGGAGGCGAGCTGGAGCGCAGCTCCTCCTACCGTCTTCAGGGGCTGCTGCCGATCGAAAAGGCTGACTGGAGCCTCTGGAGCCGTTCGCTCACGCTCCGCGCTTCGGCGGCCAATCCCGACGCCGAGGTGCTCTTCACGCTCCGCACGGCGGAGGACGAGGTGCAGCTGCCGGGCGTGCGCAACGAGGAGGGCATCCACACGGCGACCTTCGCCCCCGGATGGACGACCTCCGAGAATGCGAACGGCCTGACCTGCCATACGCCCGACGGAAAGGGGCTCCGCGTCGGCACGCACTACACGTGCGTGGCCACGATCGACGGCGTCGAATACACGGCGACGCTCGACACCCCCGCAGGCGACGTGATCTCCAACGCCGGCATGGACGACTGGTCGACCTACGTCGTCGCGGGATGGTCCGTCCTGAGCGGCGAGGTGCCCTACCCGAACGCCGACAGCGGGACCGTCTTCTGGGTCGGCGGCAACAACAAGCAGACCAACGCCCTCTGCACGGGCGCGGAGATCGAGGGCAGCAACGGCCGCTGCGCCCAGCTCAAGCCGATGGTGGCGGCGGGCGTCTTCGCCGCGGGCAACCTCTTCACCGGCACGTTCGAGGGGGGTCCGAACTTCCTCGACATGTACGGCCTGGCCCGCTTCGGCGTCGTCTACGACTTCACGGCCCGCCCCACGGCCCTCAGCCTGCGCTACAACGCCACGATCACCAACGTAACCCACACGGGCAACAGCTCGCTCACCACCGAGGAGCTCGACCAGAGCCGCATCTTCGTCTGCATCACTGACTGGACGGCGCGCCACACCGTCAAGTCGGGATCGAGCTACGACGAGACGACCTTCTGGGACCCCGAGGCCGCGACGTCGCTCCCCGAAGGGGCGATCCTCGGCTACGGTTCGCAGATGCTCACCGAGTCGACCGACGGCTGGCAGACGCTGACGATCCCCATCGTGTGGTACGACCGCGAGGCGGCACCCGCAGCCGGGAACTACTCGCTGGTGATCTCCTGCGCCACGAGCTTCAAGGGCGACTACGTGGCCGGCAGCGAGAACAACGTGCTCTACGTCGAGGATTTTGAATGGGTATACTAACGATAAAACGCACGACCATGCGCAAGCAGATTCTTACGACGTTCGCCGCGGCGCTGTGCCTCGCCGGCACGGCCCTGACGGCGCAGGCGCAGCCGGCGGAGCTCCACACCGCGGAGCAGGCCGCCGACAGCCTCGCCGCACCGGCCCGACGTCCCATGACCATCAACGAGATGCGGCTCCGCCGCGGCCTGACCGACCGACACAACCTCTTCGTGCCCAAGGGCCAGTGGATCTTCGGCGGAACGGCCTCCTACTCGACCCATACCAACGACCGCTACCAGTTCTTCATCATCGAGGACATCAACTCCGAAGGCTACACCTTCCGCGTCAGCCCGATGATCGCCTACGCCCTGCGCGACAACATGGCCATCGGCGCCCGCTTCGTCTATGCGCGGTCGCTGCTCAAGCTCGACAACGCCTCGCTGAAATTCGGCGACGACGTCGACGCCACGGAGTTCCGCGCTCGGGACTTCTACACGCTCACGCACAGCTACACGGCCTCGGTGATCTGGCGGCAGTACATCCCGCTGGGCAACAGCAAGCGCTTCGCGCTCTTCAACGAGATGCAGCTCTCGGCCGGCGGTTCGCAGGCCAAGTTCGCGAACGACTCGCCCGTGAAGGGAACCTACCAGACCGGCTACAGCCTCTCGCTCGGCATCTCGCCCGGCATCGTGGCCTTCGCGACGAACAACATGGCCGTGGAGGTCAACGTCGGCGTGATGGGCATTTCGTACAACCACGTCAAGCAGGTTCACAACCAGGTGCGCGAGGGCAAGCTCGACACGAGCATGATGAACTTCAAGGTCAACATCTTCTCGATCGGCCTCGGCATGGCCTTCTATCTCTAAAACCGGCATGCAGATGAAACGAATCCTTTTACTTCTTCTTCCGACCCTCTTTGCCGGGGCGGTCCGCGCCGAGATGCCCCGCTTCGCGGACCGGATGCCGGCAGCGCCGGCCGCCACCGCCGCGACGGCCGCCATTCCCGCCGCGACTCCCGCCGCGACTCCCGAAACGGAGTCCGCCGCCGAGCGGCTCGAACGCGAACGCGCCGAACTGCGCAAGCAGCGGTTCCTGCCCACGCGCCGGCGCATGAACCGCGAGATCAACAAACTCAAGTACGCCTACAAGGGCGAGGTCATCATCGGCCTGACGGCCTCCTACGGCACGCTCTCGAGCGACAACGCCGACGTGCTGACCATCCTGTCGAGCCTCTCGGCCGATGGCGCCATCGCCACGGTGAAGCCCTCGGTCGGCTACTTCTACCGCGACAACCGCTGCCTGGGCGTCCGCTTCGGCTACACCCACATGAACGGCACGCTCGACGGCGACTACGACCTGGGCGAGAGCAACGACTTCTCGGGATCGCTGCCCTACATCGACATCTCGAGCAACAACTACTCGTTCGGCATCTTCCACCGCTCCTACGCCGGGCTCGACCCCAAGGGGCGCTTTGGCCTCTTCGCCGAGTTCGAGCTCTCGGTCTCGACCGGTTCGTCGAACGACGCCCACAAGCGCGACGGCGAGCTGAAGCGCATCTACAGCGACAACACGAAACTCAAGCTGGCGTTCAACCCCGGAGCGGCCGTCTACATCTTCCCGAACGTCTGCGCGACGATCTCCTTCGGGCTGGGCGGCATCCAGTATACCTCCGTCACACAGAAGGACCAGGACGGCAACCGCATCGGCTCGCGCAAGGCCTCGAACATGCGCTTCCGCCTGAACGTCGCCGCCATCAACTTCGGCATGACATTCCACCTGTGGGACAAGAAAAAGCAGTAAGACCATGAAGACAGCATATCTGATGAAAACGGCGCTCGCCGGCGCGGCGCTCCTTCTCTTCGCGGGCTGCATCAAGAACGACGTGCCCTATCCCGTCGTGGAGCTCCAGATCACCGACGTGCGCGGCGAAGGCTTCACCGTCGGCAAGGTCGACCTGGGCAACCGGCAGGTGACGCTTCAGCTCGACGAGCAGACCGACATCCGCAACGTGCGGATCGACGCCGTGACGCTCGACGCCCAGATCCACAGCGTCGCACTCGACAAGGAGGAGCTGCTTGGCAAGGTGCGGACCTCGCAGCCCCTCACGGGGACGTTCGACCTGCGCACGCCGCGCTACGTCACCCTCTCGCTCTATCAGGACTACGACTGGACGATCACGGCCGAGCAGACCATCGAACGGCGCTTCGCCGTCGAGGGGCAGATCGGCGCCACGGCCTTCGATACGGAGAACCGCATCGCCACGGCCACCGTGGGCAAGGCCACCGACCGCACGGCCCTCACCGTCACGGAGCTGAAACTCGGCCCGGCCGACATCACCGCCTACTCCCCCACGCTCGAAGAGCTGTCGGGCTCGAACTTCGAGACGGTACGTTTCGTCGACGTCACCTGCCACGGACGCACCGAGCAGTGGACGCTCCACGTCATCCCCACCGAGGAGAGCGTCTCGCTGCGGCAGGCCGACGCCTGGACGCGCGTCATCTGGCTCTACGGCGAGGGCATCGCCGGCTCGACGATGGGCTTCAGCTACCGCAAGGCCGGTGACGAGGCGTGGACCCGCATTGCAAGCGACGACGCCGACTCGCCCGTCGAGGTGTCGGGCGGCAGCTTCACGCTCCGCCTGCAGGCCGAACCGCAGACGACCTACGAAGTCAAGGCCTTCTGCGGCGAGGAGGAGAGCGCCGTCCGCACGCTCACGACCGAGGAGGAGCGGCAGCTGCCCAACTGCGACCTGGAGACCTGGTCGAAGCCCAAGAATCCGTGGCTGCCCTTCGCATCGGACGCCGCCGGCAACGCAATCGACCCCTTCTGGGGTACGGGAAACAACGGCGCCACGGTCATCAGCAGCAGCGACAACCTCACCACCCCCGTCACGGACCTCCACCCGGGAGCAACGGGGCAATACGCCGCACGGCTCGAATCGCGCTACGTGGTCATCAAGCTCGCCGCCGGCAACCTCTTCACCGGCGAGTTCGTCGGCATCCGCAGCCTCTCGCACGGCATCGTCAACTTCGGACGTCCCTTCACGCTGCGACCCACGGCCCTGCGGCTGTGGGTGAAGTACACCTGCGGCAAGATCGACAACGCCAAGGATATCGGCAGCCTGCCCGTCGGCGAGAGCCTCCAGGTGGGCGACTACGACACCGGCAGCATCTACGTTGCACTGGGCACCTGGACCAAGGAGGAGTACGGCTACGGCAAGGACCACGAGCTCTTCGGCACGGACGACTGCCCCGTAAGCATCGACACGCGCGAAGCCTCGACCTTCTTCGATCCCGAGGGCAAGGATGTCGTCGGCTACGGCGTGCAGTACTTCCACGAGGATGTCGCCGAGTGGCGGCAGATCACCATTCCGATCGACTACCGCGGCGTTACGGACAGGCGTCCGACGCACATCATCGTCGTCTGCTCGGCGTCGCGTCTGGGCGACTACTTCACCGGCAGCCGCAACAGCCGCATGTGGGTCGACGACATCGAGCTGCTCTACGACTGATCTTGGGACCGCAGGGTCCGATCCGACACGACGGTGGGCGGAGGTGCTGCGGCGCTTCCGCCCACCCCCTTTTTGCAAGGTGAAAGGTGAAAAGTAAAAGGTGAAAAGTGAAGGGAGCGCTGCGACAGGATGGAAAACCGCAATGCGTAACATGCGGCGATAACAACCCGCGGCAGCAGGCAGGGACGGAACGCAAACGCCGGCAATTCACGAACCGCAGCAATACCAGCGGCAGGCGGACAGGGCACAAAAAAAGCCGGAATCCCGTAACGGGGATTCCGGCTTTGTGGTTTACCGCCGCCCTATCGCCGGGCGATGCGGCAGTACGTGTCGTAGCGGCCGATCACATCCTTCACGTAGGCCAGCGTCTGCCGGCTGCCGGTGAAGCGTCCGCATTTGACGACTTCGTTCTGATAATACTCGGGCTCCGCCTTCAGTTGCAGGTAGCGGGCCACCACCTCCCAGGAGTTCGGGTCCTCGCCGTTGAGGCGGGCCAAACGCCGGGCATCGTTCACATGTCCGATGCCGCTGTTGTAGGAGGCCAGCACGATGCTCATGCGATCCGTCTCGGAGGTGCTCTCCGGAAGGCGCAGCATCGACTCGATTTCCGTCAGCAGCCTGTTCGCGAGCCACACGTTGGTCTCGGGATCGGAGATCTCCTCCACCGGCACGTCGAACTGACGTGCCACCGAGGGCATGATCTGCATCAGGCCGCGGGCGCCGCTGCGCGACGTAATGTCGGGCGTGAAGCGCGACTCGTGGTAGGCGATAGCGCTCATCAGACGCCAGTCGTTGCCTTCGCGCTCGCTGACGCGGCGAATCAGGTCATCATAGGCCGAAATGACGGGCTTCTCCGCCGCTGCGGGGGCTGTCGCCGTCAGGATTCCGGCCGTCTCGTCCAGCGCCATGTCTTCCGTCTCGGGGGCGCTGAACCGGGCATTCAAGCCGTAAAAGGTAGTAAGTGTTGTTAAGAACGCAAACGTCAATACCGTTTTCTTCAACATAAATGATTGCTTTGCGGGCAGTTCATTCCGCGCAGAACAATACGCTAATCATAGAATCCCCATGAGATGCCGAGTTTGAACATGCCCGGATTGAGCGGATAACCCGCCGCCGAAAAATAGGCTCCGTTGCCGAACAAACCCTTGTTCAGATGCTGATATTTGATGAATATCCGCATTCTCTTCCACTTTCCCATCACGTAGGCGTCCACGTAGGGATAGTTCCCCACCTCGAACTCCCGCTGATTGTAGAACACCGACAGTGCCGGATTGTAACCGGGTGCATAATACATCGTATTGTAGCGTCCGTCCAGTCCGATCTGAAGGCGCAGTACGTCGCGCACGACCCAGAACTCGTAGTAATACGAGAGGAAGGCGCTGAGAAGCGGAACGGGTACAACTTCCTGATCCGTACTCCACTGCAGCAATACCCTGTTGTCCAAATGAAGTCCGCCGAGGCGGAAATCCTTGCGGGCATACACACCCGTGAGGCTTACGCTTCCGCTCTTCTGGGCCACGTTGCTGTCCGACGCATAGTAGATCTTGTCGGTTGCGACGCTTTGCCAGGCCCCGGCCTCGAAGGCATAATCGGGGACGGAAAACTTCACCTCGAAACGGGTTTCATTCTCCCTGCTCAAGGGAGTGGACCACACATAGTGGTTCGAGAAAAGATTCTCCTGCCAGTAGTTGGGCGAGCGGCGGTCCAGCGAGAACCGCCCTTCGAGAATCAGAGGGTGTCCGCGGAGAAAGCCCGTCAGCGCCAGGTGGGCGCCGAGCGAGAGGTCTCCGCCTCTGTACCCCGACGGGTAGAACTTCAGGTTCGCGTCCCAGTCGACGTACTTCTTTATCTTGCCCTCGACGGAGCCGTAGACGAAGTAGCTGGTCTTCTTCACCTTCGTGTACTTCCCCGTGAGGAAATCATCCATCATGAACTGCGAGTAGGTATGCAGGTCGATGCCCACACCGCCGTCGATCGTACCCACCACGCCGTCGCGGTCCCACGGCTGCGCCTGCACGAAAAAGCGGTTCGAGATGCGCCGTTCGTAAATCGAATCGCGCGTCTGCTCGGGGTTGATGAACCAGTTGTCGTAGTATTCGTAGGTCGCCGGCACGAAGTTGCCCTGCTCGTCGCGGTGGTCGCGCTCGTCGGTGTAGGTCGCCCGGATGTCGGAGTAGACCTTGCTCCAGGAGCTGTACTCGAACGAGTGGCCGATGTAGACGGCCGAAAGCCCCGCCATCGAGAAGTCGTAGTCGGTCATGCGCTGCAGCGGAATACCGTAGGACTGCGTGATGAAGAAGCCGTTGTTGCGGTAGGTGTTCTGGGCCTGGGCGTCGGCCAGCTTCATCGGCACGCCCGAGGGCAGGTCGAAGGTCGTGTCGGCAATGGCCCACGCGCCCACCACGCCGCCGTTCTCCTGCTGCTCGATGTGGTTGTTGTAGAAGGCCGCATGCACCGAGTAGCGCTTGCCCGTATGGCTCACGGCCAGCGAGAGGTTGTGGTTCTTCGTCCGCGACCAGATGTACTGGCCTTTCGTACCGCGCGACTTGTAGTCGACGTTGAAGCCCGTCGTCGGGGAGACGTTCTGCGCCACCATGATGCCGAAGTTCTCCTCGCGGTAGCGCTTCTGGCCCGACTCGGCGTAGTTCATGCGGATGAGCGGCCGCTTGGTGTTGTAGAACGGCACGTTCTCCATGTCGTAGGTATACGCGTAGTAGGGACTCGCAAACATGAAGTCAAAGAACTGCGGCCGCCGGAAGTAGTTCAGCGGCAGCGAAGCCTGCCCGAGCGCGCCCTGCGCGATGTCGCCCACATCCTCGCGGTAGAACGGATAGTCGATCCGGTAGTCGGTCAGCATCGTGTCGAGCGTCCCGATCTCCACGCGGTTGTAGTCGCGCCGCACGTTCCACATGAAGTTGTTGAGCGCGCGGATCGAATCGCTGAAGAAGTACGATTCGAGCGGCTTGCGGATCTTCCGCTCCTTCTTGGTCGTGTCCTGCGGCTGCTGCCCCTCGGCATTCTCCTCGCCGGTCTGCTCGTAGGGGTTGCCGCCGTAGAGATTCGTCGACTGGCCGCGCTGCTGGGCACGCATCAGGTCGCTGGCATCGAAGTGCTGCGCACGCAGTGCGGCGGGAGCCGCCAGGCAAAGCCCGACGAGCAGCATCAGCAGTATGCGTTTCGACAGTGGCGACATGTCAACGGGCGGAAAACCGCGGCAAAGGTAATTAAAATTTTTTAATTATACAAATCACGCTTGTTCACAATCCTTTGCGCGATAGAGCATCATGCCCCAGCGCAGGGCCGAGATCAGGATGTAGGCGACGATGATCGCCGGCACGGCGTAGAGGCGCAGGATGACGATCAGCACGACGGCCAGCAACAGGAAGAGGTAGCGCACCTGGTTTCCGCGCCAGCCGAAGCCGCGGAACTTGAGGGCGAACATCCTCACGGGCGACACGAGCAGCCAGGCCATGAGCGGCATGATGCAGATGAGCACGGGCCCGCCGAAGTCGAATCCCGTGCGGGCGCTGATAAGCCCGAGCGAGGTGAAGAAGAGGGCGTTGGCCGGGGTGGGCAGGCCGCAGAACTCCTCGTGCTGCGTCTCGTCGATGTTGAACTTCGCCAGCCGCAGGGCCGAGAAGGCGGCCAGCAGGAAGCTCGCGAAGGCGTAGACATACAGCAGCAGGGTCTCCTCCCGGGCGAACGAGTGCGTGGTCATCACGTAGAGCACGGCGGCGGGCACGGCGCCGAACGAGACGACGTCGGCCAGCGAGTCGAGCTGCAGGCCGATCGGGGAACTCTGCCCGAGCAGGCGCGCGACGAAGCCGTCGAAGAAATCGAACACGGCGGCCAGCACCACGAACCAGAAGCTCCATTCGAGGTTGCCGTACTTGAGCGCCGACACCAGTGCGAACGTGCCGCAGAGCAGGTTCGAGAGGGTCAGCATGTTGGGGATGGTGAACAGTCTGATCTTCATCGTCGCGCAAATTTAATCCGCATCAGGCGGCAAAGTTACTAAAATATTTTTATCTTTGCCTTACTTAACGCCATATTAACTCATGAACAGCAACAAATATTGTGTCATCATGGCGGGAGGCGTCGGCACGCGCTTCTGGCCCAAGAGCCGGCAGTCGATGCCCAAGCAGTTCCTCGACATCCTGGGTACGGGAAAATCCTTCATCCGCCAGGCCTACGAACGCTTCGCGAAGATCGTGCCCCCGGAGAACTTTCTCGTGGTGACCAACGACCGATACAAGTCGCTCGTACTGGAGCACATTCCCGAGATCGGGGCCTCGCAGGTGCTTTGCGAGCCCGTGGGCCGCAACACGGCCCCCTGCATCGCCTATGCGGCCTACACGCTCATGAAGCGCGACCCCGATGCGGAGATGATCGTCACGCCGTCGGACCACCTGATCCTCAACGAGGAGGATTTCCTCTCCATCATCGGCGAGTGCCTCGACTTCGCCGAGCGGCACGACGCCCTGATGACCGTGGGCATCAAGCCCACGCGCCCCGAGACGGGCTACGGCTACATCCAGGTCTCGGACTCGCAGCCCATCAGCAAGGTCAAGTGCTTCACCGAGAAGCCCAACCTCGAGCTGGCGCAGACCTTCATCCAGTGCGGCGAGTTCTACTGGAACTCGGGCATCTTCATCTGGAAGGTCCGCAGCATCATCGAGGCCTTCGAGAAGTACCTGCCCGAACACCACCAGCTCTTCAGCGGCGTGATGCAGGCCACAGGCACCGAGGCCGAGCGCCGCGTCGTCGAGATCGCCTTCTCGGAGTGCCGCGCCATCTCGATCGACTACGGCATCATGGAGAAGGCCGACAACGTCTACGTGCGCTGCGGCGAGTTCGGCTGGAGCGACGTCGGCACGTGGGGATCGGTCTACCAGCACTCGCGCAAGGACCGCTACGCCAACACCATCCCCGCGGAAGGGTGCTACCTCTACGACACGCGCTCGTCGATCGTCTCGCTGCCCGCGGGGAAGATCGCCGTCATCAGCGGCCTGAAGGAGTACATCGTCGTCGACACGGACGACGTGCTGATGATCTGCCCGCGCGCCGAGGAGCAGAACATCAAGAAATTCATCGACGAGGTGAAGTTCCACAACGGAGACAAACACATCTGACATGTCCGACACACCGAAGGGCCCCGTGGCCTTCCGCTACAACGCCGCCGCCTACGAGTGCGGCATCATCCGCCGCGAGGAGGGGGTCTGCGACGTCTGCGGCCGCCCGCGCGAGTGGTTCTACACGGGTGCGGTCTACTGCGCGGGCCCGGCGCCGCGCGTCTGCGCCGAGTGCCTTCACAGCGGCGAGGCGGCCCGCAAGTTCGACGCGACGTTCATAACGCGCGGAAGCCGGCTCGTCACCGACCTCGCGAAGGCGGACGAACTCTACCACCGCACGCCGGGCTACCCGAGCTGGCAGGGAGACTTCTTCCCCTACTGCTGCGACGACTACTGCACCTTCCTCGGGGACGTCGGCACCGAGGAGCTCGAAGCGATGGGCATTGCCGACGCCGTCTTCGCCGACTACGAGGAGCGGGGCGGCGATCCCCGCGTGCGGGAGGTGCTCCAGGCCGTGGGCGAGACGGCCGGCTACCTCTTCCGCTGCCTCCACTGCGGAGCCTACCACCTCTACGTCGACCGGGAATAACCACACGCCATACAGGGACGCTTCCGACTGCCAGGGGGAGCGTCCCTTTTTCAACAAGAGGGAGCATCCCTTTTTCAATTTTTGCTGTCATGTCACCACTTTACGAACTGTTCCGGGCCTGCGCAGGCGTCTCGACCGACACGCGGCGCATCGTGCCCGGCTCGATCTTCTTCGCGCTGCACGGCGCCACCTTCGACGGCAACCGCTTCGCCGCCGAGGCGCTCGACAAGGGGGCGGCATACGCCGTCGTGGACGACCCCGCGGCCGCCACGGACCCGCGCATGCACCTCGTGCCCGACACGCTGCGCGCCCTGCAGCAGCTGGCGCGCGAACACCGCCGCGCACTGGGCATCCCGATCCTTGCCATCTCGGGCAGCAACGGCAAGACGACGACCAAGGAGTTCATAAGCCGCGTGCTGGCCGAGCGCTTCACGGTCCATGCCACGCAGGGCAACCTGAACAATCACATCGGCGTGCCGCTGACGCTGCTGGCGATGGATGCCCACACGCAGTTCGGCGTCGTGGAGATGGGGGCGAGCGCCTGCGGCGAGATTGCCCTGCTGGCCTCGATCGCCGAGCCCGACTACGGGCTGCTGACCAACGTCGGGCGTGCCCACCTCGAAGGCTTCGGCGGCCCGGAGGGGGTGCGGCGCGGCAAGGGCGAGCTCTACGACCGGCTCGCCGCAACGGGCGGCTGCGCCTTCGTGCGCAGCGACGACGCCGTGCTGGCGTCGATGGCCGACGAGCGGCCGACGCTCCGCACGGTGCGCTACACGGCCGCGCTGGCCGACGGCTACGAACACCACCTCGAGGGGGAGTACAACCGCTTCAACGTCGCCGCGGCCATCGCCGTGGGGCGCCACTTCGACATCCCCGACGAGCGCATCCGCCGCGCCATCGCGGGGTATATTCCCGACAACAACCGCTCGCAGCGCATGCAGACCGACCGCAACACGCTCATCGTCGACTGCTACAACGCCAACCCGTCGAGCATGCACGCCTCGGTGGGCAACTTCCTCGCCGAGCCGCTCGGCGGGCGCTCGCGCCGCGTGCTGATTCTGGGCGACATGCTCGAACTGGGCGACTGGTCCGAACGCGAACACGCGGAAAAGCCGGCCAACGTCACGCTCTGCCCCACGCGCGACGACCTGATCTCGCTGCTGAAAGTCTC
>OHUJ01000253.1_pt1 | contig 28664 bp, 19 predicted proteins | sample 1579241 | NCBI WGS metagenome assembly OHUJ01 (sample SAMEA3882547, study PRJEB24775) | human gut metagenome | biome: human-associated habitat; feature: intestine environment; material: feces | place: Netherlands | collected 2009/2010
CCGCCAGCGTCTTGATCCCGAGCGACGAACAGTCCATATCCCAGACCCGCTGGGCCTCGTAGCGGGAAATACGTCCGTCGCCGTTCAGATCCCAATGCTCCAAACAGTATGCTTCGAAAGCCGGATCCGCAAACCGAAGATAAACGTACCGGTTATCTTCATCGCGCGAATCCTCTCCCAGCCCGCAGGAGTGCAGCGGCAGGAAGAGAGTCGCCAGCAGAACTCCAAAACCTATTTTTCGGATGAAAGGATTCATTTTTAGCGATCGTTTTCCGTATCGGATCGTTCGGAAACATTCGGCTCGGCCGGAGGAGCGGAAAGATCGATCTTTCCGCCGTCTTCCGCATCCGGCGACGTGCAAACCGCTTCCGTCTGAACCGAATGCCATTCATTCTCCGACTACGCCGAACCTCGAATAAGTTCGGTCCGGGGCCGCCTGCCGAAAAATGTCCGAATACCCAGTAATATTATGATAAAGGGGAAAACAAATTCCGTTCCGAAAACTACATGTCGTCCCGGTCCTCGTCGTCGCCCGAATTGTCGTCGTCCTGCAAATCGTCGGCGCCTTTGATATCGTCGTCGTAATAGTCCTTATCTTCGTCATCGTCCGCACGGTCGTCGATCTTCACGTCAATCTTCACCAGATAATTGATCTCGTCCGTTTCGAAAGGCACAGCGTAAAAAAACTCTCCGTTAGGTTTGTCGATGCGCATCATCGCCTCGGAGAATCCGAGGGGATATTTTTGCTTTATTGCCTCCTGAAGTTCCGAAGGCAGATTACGGAAGCTGGCGACAAGGCGTTTTTTCGGTGTTGTAGAGTTTGCCATATTTCGATGTTCGTTTTCAATAGTCGTTTCGTTCGGCAGAGCGGGTTCCTCCGCTCCGCTCCGTTCCAACTTGTCGAAAATGCGGAATTTTCTTTGTCATATCCAAGCCCGGCAGGATTCCGTACCTGCCGTCGCCGGTCGATCGTGTGGAGTTTCATCCGTCGTTTTCCTTCGTCCGGCGACGCCCTTTTTCGGGCTTCGCCGTCTCCGCGAACCGGAAACGTCTGAAAATTTTGTGCAAGTATAAACAAAATTTGGCGATCGGAATCAAGGTCGAATTTTTTTTTGCATTTTTTTTATTTTTTGCGGTCTTTCCGCACAAATTATGTACTTTTACGTACGGAATAACAGAGGTATGATACGTGAAAAAATAGAAAAATTACGTCGCACACTCGACTACCACAACCATAAATACTACGTCGAAAACAGTCCGGAAATATCCGACCGTGAATTCGACATTATGATGCGTGAGCTTCAGGAACTGGAGGCGGCACATCCGGAATACGCCGACCCGAACTCCCCGACGGCCCGCGTCGGCAGCGATCTCACAACCGAATTCCAAAGCGTCGAACATCGCTTTCCGATGCTTTCGCTGGGTAACACCTATTCGCTCGACGAGCTGCACGAATTCATCGGACGCATCGAGAAAGAGCTCGGACAGACGGAGTTCGTCTGCGAGCTCAAATTCGACGGCACGGCCATCTCGCTCACCTACGAACACGGAGCCCTGCTCCGTGCCGTGACGCGGGGCGACGGCACGCGAGGCGACGATGTGACGGCCAATATCCGCACGATCCGCACCATTCCGCTGCATCTGCAAGGGGGCGACTACCCCGATTTTTTCGAAATACGGGGCGAAGTGCTGATGCCCTATGCCTCGTTCGACCGCCTCAACCGCGAACGCGAGGAGAACGGCGAACCGCTACTGGCCAATCCGCGCAATGCCGCAGCGGGCACGCTCAAGCAGCAATCCTCGGCCGTAGTCGCCCAGCGGGGGCTGGACTGCACGCTCTACCAGCTGGCGGGCGACGACCTGCCCTTCAAGACCCACTGGGAGAGTCTCGAAAAGGCCCGCACGTGGGGATTCAAGGTCTCGGACCGGATGCGCATCTGCCGCACGCGCGCCGAGATCGACGACTTCATCGCCTACTGGGACACGGCGCGCCGCGAGCTGCCCTTCCCGACCGACGGCGTGGTCATCAAGGTCAACGACTTCGCCGTGCGCCGCCGCATCGGCTTCACGGCCAAGGCGCCGCGCTGGGCCGTAGCCTACAAGTTCAAGGCCGAGCAGGCGCTCACGCGCCTCGAGAGCATCTCCTTCCAGGTCGGGCGCACCGGAGCGATCACTCCCGTGGCGAACCTTGCGCCGGTGCTGCTGGCCGGCACCACCGTGCGGCGCGCCACGCTCCACAACGCCGAACAGATGGAGAAGCTCGACATCCGGCCGGGCGACATGGTCTACGTCGAGAAGGGCGGCGAGATCATCCCCAAGATCACGGGCGTGGAACTCTCGGAGCGTCCCGCCGACAGCGTGCCGTTCCGCTACATCACCCACTGTCCCGAGTGCGGCACGCCGCTGGTGCGCTACGAGGGCGAGGCCAAGCACTACTGCCCGAACCAGAACGGCTGCCGCCCGCAGATTCTCGGGCGCATCCTGCACTTCATCCGCCGCAAGGCGATGGACATCGAGTCGCTGGGCGAGGAGACCGTCGAACTGCTCTACGACAACGGACTGCTGCACGACGCCGCCGACCTCTACGACCTGCAGGCCGAGCAGCTGGCGCCGCTGCCGCGCCTGGGCGAGAAGTCGGCCGAGAACATCATCGCGTCGATCCGCCGCTCGACCGGCGTGCCCTTCCACCGCGTGCTCTTCGCCCTGGGCATCCGCTTCGTGGGCGAGACGACGGCCAAATACCTCGCCGAGCACTTCCGTTCGCTCGACGCCCTGATGCGGGCCTCGCGCGAGGAGCTGACCGAGGCCGACGAGGTGGGCGGGAAGATCGCCGACGCGATCCTCGACTACTTCGCCGACGGGCGCAACCTGCGCCTCATCGAACGGCTGCGCGCCGCCGGCGTACAGTTCGAGGCCACCGCGCGGCAGCAGGCCTCGGACTCGCTCGCCGGCAAGTCGATCGTCATCTCCGGAAAGTTCACCGGCCACAGCCGCGACGAGCTGAAGGAGCTGATCGAGCTCCACGGAGGGCACAACCTGGCCGCCGTCTCGGGCAATGCCGACTACCTGCTGGCGGGCGAGAACATGGGACCCGCCAAGCTGAAGAAGGCCGAAAAGCTGGGCATTCGGATCATCTCCGAGGAGGAGTTCATGGCGCTCATCGGCGAATCCCCCGCCGCCCCGGACAACGACTCGCCGGATGCGGCATCGGACAACAACAAACCGGAAACAACATCGGGCGACACGCCGGAGGCGGCATCGGACAACAATCCGGAGGCGGCGCCTGTCGCAGCCGCCGGCAAAGGCGGGGCGCCGGGCGGCGGAGCTGCCGGTCAGGGGACGCTCTTCTGACCGCTTGCCGGCAGACGGAGCGCGGCCCGGACGCTTTTTGCCGTCGGGGGTGCGGCGCTCTGCCGGATTTTTCCTATTTTTGTAAAAACCGAAGCAGACAAACACGACACAACCATGCAAAAATCCAAACTCGCAGGCGCAGGCGCCGCCATGATTACCCCCTTCACTGCGGACGGACGGGTCGACTACAAGGCTCTGGCCCGCATGATCGACTACGTCATCGAGGGCGGCGTGGACTACATCGTCGCACTGGGCACCACGGCCGAGACCCCGACGCTCTACATGCCCGAGCGGGCCGTCATCGCCATGTTCATCACCAACCAGATCGCCGGGCGCGTGCCTCTGGTGATAGGCTGCGGCGGCAACTCCACCTCCGAAGTGCTCGACCAGCTGCGCGAATTCGACCTGCGGGGCGCCGATGCCATCCTGAGCGTCACGCCCTACTACAACAAACCCTCGCAGGAGGGGCTCTACCAGCATTTCCGCACCGTCTCGGAGCACTCGCCCCTGCCGGTGATCCTCTACAACATCCCGGGCCGCTCGGGCGTCAACATGACGGCCGAGACGACGCTGCGCCTGGCGCGCGAGGTGCCGAACATCATCGGCATCAAGGAGGCGTCGGGCAACATCGAGCAGATGCAGCGCATCCTGGACAACCGCCCCGAAGGGTTCCTCGTCCTCTCGGGCGACGATGCCATGACCATTCCGCTGATGCGGCGCGGCGGCGACGGCGTGATCTCCGTGGCGGCCAACGCCTTCCCGCGGCGCTTCATGCAGTGCGTGAACCTGGCGAAGCAGGGCGCGTTCGACCGGGCCGAGGAGGCCTACGCCTCGCTCAGGGAGGCCGTCGAGGCGCTCTTCGCCGAGGGCAATCCCGTGGGGGTGAAGTGCGCCCTCTCGGTCATGGGGCTTATCGGCGACACGATGCGTCTGCCGCTCGTCCCGGGCACGGCGGCCCTGCGCGCGCGCTTTGAAAAGCTCATCGCCGAATACGATTTGCACTGACAAAACCGTTTGTGCGGAAAAAGAGACCATGATACGATTCCTTCATCCGACGCACCGCGGCACCGCATGGCGCAGCGCCGCAGCGCTGACGCTGCTGACGGCCGCGCTGCTTCTGCTGCCCCGGCCCGCGGCCGCCGCGGCTCCCGACGAGGACGACATCATCGACCGCACGATGGACGCCTCGTCGCCCTACTACTACACGTCGCTCATGATGCGCTACAACGCCGGGGACGAGACCCTCACCGACGAGGACTACCACTACCTCTACTACGGCTACGCCTATCAGGAGGAGTACAAGCCCCTGCAGACGAATCCCGACCTGGACCGGCTGCTGCTGCTTGCCTCGGGGCTCGACCCGGACCACCCCGCCGTGGAGACGCTCGAAGAGATCGTCACCACGGGACAGGCCGCCCTCAAGCGCGACCCCTTCAGCCCGAAGGTGCTCAACCTGATGGCCTATGCCTACGGGGCGCTGGGCGACAAGCAGCAGGAGCGCGCCTACTTCAACCGCATGAACGGCGTGCTGCGGGCGATCAACCAGTCGGGCGACGGCCTCACGCAGAAGAGCCCGCGCCACATCCTGATGTTCGACCATGCGCTCGACCTGCTCACGGCCGAAGGGCTCTCCTACGACAAGGCGCGCGTCGTCAGCCGCACGGTGGAGTTCGTGCCGCTGACCTTGCCCTACGTCGTCGACGGCAAGAAGCGCAAGGGGTTCTACTTCGATTTCAGCCGCATCTACTGGAACAAGCCCGAAGGCTACACCTACAAGCGCGACCGCACGTGGCAGTTCAACAACCTCAAGCCCCGCACCTATAAATAATGATGAAATACCGACCGGCCATGCTCCGAACTTTCCGACATACGCTGCTGCTCTGCGCGGTGCTGCTGACAGCCGCCTGCCGCAAGGAGAAGACCCCGACACCGCGGCTCGAGCTCTCGGCCACGGAGGTCGTGCTGCGTGGCGGAAGCGGCAGCGAGGCCGCCGTCACCGTCACGGCCAACGGGGCGTGGGAACTGACCGTCACGGGCAGCGGCTTCGACATCACGCCCGTCTCGGGCAGCCGGGGCGAGACCGTCGTCACGCTGACCGCCACGCAGGACAACGCCGAACACCAGCGCCGCACGCTGGGCAGCGTCGCCTTCCGCCCGACCGCCGGCAAGGGCTCCGCAGCCGCGCGCACGCTCGAGGTATGCCAGAGTCCCGCCACGGCCCCGCGCACAATGCTGCTCTACATGCCCGGGCGGTCGCTGCTCTCGTTCTACAACAACAACATCGACGGCATCCGCCGGGCCGTCTCGGCACAGGTGCCGGGCGACGGCCGCATCCTCGTCTGCTACCAGCCCGAGGGGCAGCAGACGGCCTCCCTGCAGGAGGTGCGCTACGACTTCGCCTCGGGCAGCAGCGTCGTCGAGACCCTCAAGGAGTATGCCTCGTTCACGGCTTCGGCGCCGCAGTCGCTCGCGGAGATGTTTGCCGACGTGGCCGAATACGCCCCGGCCGAGGAGTACGGCCTCATCGTCGGCTGCCACGGCAAGGCGTGGGTACCGACGATCGCCGGATCGCTCTACGCCTCGGGCATGCAGCTCGGCACACAGCCCGGAGGCGCAGCCGTCAGCGACAACCTCTGGCAACCGCTGCCCGACGCCAAGCCGACCCGTTCGTTCGGCGACACGGGATACGAGATCGACATCGCCGACTTCGCGGCGGTGATCGAAGCGCTCCCCTACCGCTTCGACTACCTGATCTTCGACGCCTGCTTCATGGCCAACATCGAGACGCTCTACGACCTGCGCGGCGGCTTCGACTACATCGTTGCCTCGCCGTGCGAGATCATGGCCGCCGGATTCCCCTACGACCGGACCGTGCCGTACCTCTTCACCGGGGAGCGCATCGGCGACCGGCTCACGCAGGTGTGCCGCGCCTTCTGGGACTTCTACCAGAACGACTGGCAGAGCGTCCCCTACAACGAGCAGTCGGGCTGCATCTCGCTCTGCGTCACCGCCGCACTCGACGGTCGCGACGGCCGGCCGGGACTGGACGACGTGACGCGGCGGCTCTATGCCGCTGCACGGCAGACCTTCGACCTCAACACGCTCCAGAGCTACGAGGGGCTCGCGACGCACCTCTTCTACGACCTGGGGCACTACGTCTCGCTCTCCTGCGTCGACGCGGCGCTGCTCGACGAGTTCCGCATGCGCTTCGACGAGGCCTTCCCCGCGGAGAGCCGCCTCAACACCCCGTCGTTCTACTCGGTCTACAACAGGCGGCTGAACCCCATCACCAGTTATTCGGGCGTCTCGACCAGCAAGCCCGCGCAGCGGCTGCAGGAGTACTATGAGCAGACCGCCTGGGACCAGGCGACAAACACAAGGTAAAGCGGCCAGGGAGGGGCGACGAAAGACCGGACACCGCAACACCGCGGCACTTTCCCGACAGGCAACTCCGTGGACGGGTTCTTTCTCCGGCACTATCCGGCAGGCACCTTCCGACAAAAAAGCGATTCTTCCCACAAAGGGAAGAATCGCTTTTTTCATATGGCCCGGAGCAATCGGGACAAACCGCCGCGACAAGGGGCAAACCCCAAGACAAGGGGAGGTTCTCCGGCCCCGGCCGACGGTTATTCGTACTGTCCGGACTTGAGACGCTCGACCTCCTCGCGCGTGAGGAAACGCCAGGCTCCGCGCTTGAGGTTCTTCTTTGTCAGGCCCGCATAGTAGACGCGGTCGAGCTTCGTGACGTTGTAGCCCAGGAACTCGAAGATGCGGCGCACGATGCGGTTGCGGCCCGAGTGAATCTCGATGCCCACCTCCTGCTTGTTCTCCTTGACGTAGGAGATCTCGTCGGCATAGATCTCGCCGTCCTCGAGCGTGATGCCCTCGGCGATGCGGTCCATGTCGGCGCGCGTCAGCGGCTTGTCGAGGGTCACCTGGTAGATTTTCTTCTTTTTATAGGAGGGATGCGTCAGCTGGCGCGTCAGGTCGCCGTCATTGGTGAAGAGCAGCAGGCCCACGCTGTTCTTGTCGAGGCGCCCCACCGGGTAGATGCGCTCCGTGCAGGCCCCCTTGACCAGCTCCATGACCGTCTTGCCGGCGTGCGGGTCGTCGAGCGACGTGACGTAGCCCTTCGGCTTGTTCAGCACGAGGTAGACCTTCTTCTCGCCCTGCACGCGGCTGTCGTTGAACTTCACCTCGTCGGTGGGCTTCACCTTCGTGCCGAGCTCGGTGACAATCACGCCGTTGACCGAAACCAGCCCCGCCGTGATGTAATCGTCCGCCTCGCGGCGCGAGCAAATGCCCGACTGCGCGATAAAGCGGTTCAGGCGGATTTCGCCCGTCTGACGCTCGGGATTGTATTTCGGATAATTGGCCGGAGCCTCCGCATGCTTGCGGAAGGCGGGCTTCCCGCCGTACTTCTTCTCGCCGCTCCTCTTCTCGCCGTATTTCCTTTCGCCGTAGCGCTTCTCGCCGTAGGGGCGGCCTTCCCCGCTGCGGCGGCTGTCGGCGCCGTAGCGCTTCGCAGCGCGCTCCTCGCCGTCCCGCTCGCCGCGGTAGGCGGGTTTGTCGCCGTAGCTGCGGCGCGGACGCTCCTCGTCCTGCCGCGTGCGGGCCCCCTCGTAGCGGGTTTTGTCGCCGTAGGCGCCCTGCCCGCGGTGATCGCCGCTGCGGTGGGCGGTGCGCTCGCCGTAGGGGCGGTGCGGACGGTCGCCCTCCTCGCGCCGGCGCTCGTCGTGCTCGCGGTGCGGCTTCTCGAAGCGGGGACGGTTGTCCGCCGTAAAGTGGGGATTGTACGAAGCACGGTGTTCGGCATGCTCCGTATGGTTCGGGTGCTCCGAATCGGCAGCCTCACGCTGCAAACGCGGGCGACGCTCGACACGCTCCGCCGTCGCCGTCACGGTACGGGTGCGCCTGTCGCGGCCGAAGCGCGAAAGCACGGAGGTCGAGTCGTTTTTGATCTCTTTCATCTTACTGTCTGTATATGATTGCAATTGACGCGGCAAAGGTAATCCATTTTTCGGGATTGCAAACACCGTCGGCAGGAATTAATTGGCAAATACCGCACGTCGCTACAAATCCGCCTCAAAATGCTATCTTTGCAGTCACGTATGAGCATGAACCGTGAAATACTGCGCCTGGCGCTGCCGAACATCGTCTCGAACATCACCGTGCCCCTGATGGGCATCGTCTCGACGGCCATTGCCGGACACTGGGGCGCCGACACCGCCGCGACGATCGGCGCGCTGGCCATCGGGGTCTCGATCTTCAACTTCATCTACTGGAACTGCTCGTTCGTGCGCATGGGCACGAGCGGCCTCACGGCGCAGGCCTTCGGCGCGGGCAACTACCGCGAATGCACGAACATGCTGGTGCGCGCGCTGGCCGTGGCCGTGGTGATGGGTGTGGTAATGGTCGCCCTGCAATACCCCGTGGGCGAGGCGGCACTGTGGGCCCTCAACGGTTCGGAGATGACCCGCGAATACTTCTACACGCGCATCTGGGCCGTGCCGGCGGGCATCCTGCTCTTCGGCTTCAACGGCTGGTTCACGGGCATGCAGAACGCCGTGATCCCCATGTGCACGGCCGTCACGGTCAACATCGTCCACATGCTGTGCAGCCTCTGGTTCGCCTTCGGGCTCGACCTGGGCATCGTCGGCATCGCCTACGCCTCAATCATCGCCCAGTGGACGGGCGTCGTGCTCGCGGCCGTGCTGCTTCTCGCGCGCTACCGCCGCCTGCTCACGGCGGTCGACTGGTCCGAGGTGCTCGACATGACACCACTCAAGACCTTTTTCCGGATCAACCGCGACATCATCCTGCGCACGTTCTGCATCGTGGCCGTCTACACCTTCTTCACGGGGGCGTCGGCCCGCATGGACGACCCGGCGCTGCTGGCCGTCAACACGCTGCTGCTGGAGCTCTTCACGCTCTTCTCCTACATGAACGACGGCTTCGCCTACGCCGCCGAGGCCCTCACGGGACGCTTCATCGGCGCCCGCGACGGCGCATCGCTGCGCGCCTGCCTACACCGCTGCCTCGCCTGGGGCACGGCCATCGCCCTGCTCTTCGTGGGAGTATACCTCGTCTGGTGGCGCGAGCTCGTGGGGCTCTTCATGGACCCCGCGGCGCCCAATGCCGCGGCGCTCACCGAGCTGGCCGGGCACTACGTCGTGTGGGTCATCCTCATCCCCGTGGCGTCGGCCATGCCCTTCATCATGGACGGCATCATGGTGGGCGCCACCGAGACGCGCGTCATGCGCAACTCGATGTTCGGGGCCACGGCGACCTACTTCGCCATCTTCTGGCTCGGGCGCCCGCTAATCGGCAACAACGCCCTGTGGCTCGCCTTCACGCTCTACATGTTCCTGCGCGGGGTGCTGCAATACATCATGACCGACCGCCTCGGGACAATCCGCGCCAAGACGGGCAACTGACCCCGCCGGGCCCGGGTGCCGCCTTCACCGTCCCGGTCGACGCCGGACTTCGGCCCGGCCGGGGCATCCGCTCCGGCGCAGGCCCGCTCCGACACCGTCTATTCCGTTACCAGAAACTCGTCGACGTCGAGCCAGCCGCCGTCGTTGCGCTGCTGCGTCGCCTCGGCCACAAGGCCCACCTTCGCGCCGATCCAGCGGCCCGCCTGCGCGACGAAGGGTTCGCCGAGGGGCTCGAACCGGCGGCCGTCGCGGCTGAACGAGAAGCGGCAGCACATGCGGGGCGTGCCGTCGTCGTTGCGCTGCCGTTCGATGCGGCACCGCAGCCACACCTCCCCATCAGGCGCCGCGACCGAGACTTCGGACTGCTCCGCAGTACCGGCATCGGCCTCCGCACAGCGCGCGAGCGTCAACAGCGTCTTCCCGTCGCGCCGCTCCAGCCCCAGCAGGGCGTAATCCTCCCCCATCACGACCAGCCCGGCCCGGTCACCGTCATAGGCGCCGCGGAAGCGGACCCTTGCCGTGAAGGTGCAGTCGGGCCCGGAGACCTTTTGCAGCAGGAGGTTGGGCGTATCCCAGAGGTTGCGCCACCCGTCGGGACGCCGCACGCACATCAGACGCAGGCACCCTGCCGCCGGATGGTGGAAATACCACCCCGTCGCGGGATTGGCCGCCCACTGCCACTGCAACCCCAGCGTGCGGCCGTCGAACCGGTCGCTTGCGGCGGGCATGCGGAGCGCCGACGGGGTGCGCGAGGCGGGTTTTTGCCACCGCGCGACAGGCTCGCCCACGCCGTCGCTGTTGCTGTCCTCGCCGATCAGGCACCAGCCGTCGTCCGACCACTCCATGGGCTGGAGGTGCACGACACGCCCGTAGGCATACTCGTCCACGAAGTGCAGGAACCACGAACGGCCCGCAACATCCTCGACCCAGCCGCCCTGATGGGGTCCGGGCGTCGGCGTGTCGCCCTGATGCAGCACCCGGCGCCACTCGTAGGGTCCGAAGGGCGAGCGGGCGCGCAGCACGAGCTGCCACCCCGGCTTGACGCCGCCCGCCGGGGCGAAGATGTAGTACCAGCCGCCGCGCTTGTAGAACTTCGGACCCTCGACCGTCGGGTTGGCGTCGTGGCCGTCGAAGACGAGCACCTCCTCGCCGAGCAGCCGCTCGCCGTCGGCCGACATCTCCGAGACGCTCAACACGCTCTTGAAGCCCGCCCGCGACCCGGCCCAGCCGTGCACGAGGTAGGCGCGGCCGTCGTCGTCCCACAGCGGGCAGGGGTCGATCATCCCCCGCGCGGCCTTCACCAGATGCGGCGCAGACCACTCGCCCCGCGGGTCGCGGCTGCGGATCATGTAGATGCCCCGGTCGGGATCGCCCCAGTAGATGTAGTAGAAGCCCTCGTGGTAGCGGATGGAGGGGGCCCAGACACCGTTGCCGTGGCTCGGGGCGTCGAATGCCCCGTCGTAGAGGCGCGGCAGCGCCGCGGCGACGATCTCCCAGTTGACGAGGTCCGTCGAGTGGAGTATCTGCAGCCCCGGCACGCAGGCGAACGACGAGGCGGTCATCCAGTAGTCGTCGCCCGTGCGGATAACGTCGGGATCGGAGTAGTCGGCCCACAGCACCGGATTGCGGTAGGTGCCGTCGCCGAGGTCGGCAGTCCAGGGGGCCTGCGGCTCCCGGGCCGCCAGTGTCGCCGCGCCGAGCAGCGCGGCGCAGGTCAGCAGCAGGGTTCTCATGGCGGAAAGCATTATTGGTTCGAGGCGGGTGCGTTTTTCGAGGCAGGCGTAACGTGCCAGTCGTCGCGGAACTGCTCCGAGCCGGTCTTCTTGGCGAAGATGCGCTCGGGAACGTAGGCGGCGGCCTCCTCGTCGGTCAGGGCGCACGACCACGCCACGCGGCCCGAGCGGTCGGCACCGGGGCCCGTGCAGCGGTACTCGGCATAGAAGGCCGTGCCGCGGCGCGCCGTATCGTGCCAGTCGCGCCACCCCTCGGGACGGATCGCCGCCGGCAGCTCGCAGGCGATCCAGACGGTGCGGGCCGTCGATTTCCACGGCCGCCCGAGGTAGAGCTTCGTCACCCCGTCGGCCGCCGTGACGCGGCAGCGTCGGAAGACATAGCCGTAGAGGTTGCGTTCGGTGGTCGAGGCCGCCGTGATGAAACTGTCGGCCTTGCAGTGGATCGTGCAGTCGTCGAAGAGCACGATCGAGGGGCCGAAGATGAAGTCGGTCGTCCCCTCGATGTGGCAGCGCTCGACGTAGATGCGCGAGACGTAGCCCTTCGTGAAGAAGGTGTCCTGATCGCCCACGAGCGCGCAGTCACAGAGGTGGATGCGGTCGCCGCGCGTCTCGAGGGCCACGGCCTGGCCGACCCGCCCGGCGTCGTTCTCGACGGTGATGCCCTGCATGAAGACGTCGTCGGCCTGGAGCGACATCGTGTAGCTGTCGTAGGTCGTCAGCTCGCGCCCGTCGACCACCTTGCCCGAGTAGTCGTTCCAGACGATGCGCACCGTCCCGGCTTCGGCCGCCACGATGCGCACCTTGTCCTTGTAGACGTCGAGCGTCACCTTCTCGCGGTAGGTGCCGGGGCGGATGACGACCGTGCGCCACGCCGCGGGTTTCGACGGCAGGGCATCGAAGCACGCCTGCACGCTGCGGAACTGCCCGCCGCCGCGGCAGTCGACCGTATAGACCTCCTCCGCGGCCCGGGCGGAGAGCCACGCGCCGCAGAGCGCGACAAGAATCAACAGAAACCGCTTCATGACTGTCGGTATAATCGGTAAAAACCGTATTCAACGAAAAACGGCGGTGCGGAACCGGAATGCCTCCTGGCCCGCCCGCCGCAAAAATCGGGGCCGGACTACAGCGTCACGCCCGTCTTGAAGATGGCGATCTCCTTGAAGCCGGTCTTCTCGTGGTGGAGGTGTTCGCCGTTGGCCGTGGCCAGCACCTTGTCGATCAGGCGGGCAAGCACGGCCTGCGGCGCCTCGTCCTCGACGAGCGTCCCGGCGTTGAAGTCGATCCAGTTGGACTTGAAGCGCGCGAGCTGCGAGTTGGTCGCGATCTTCATCGTCGGAACAAACGACCCGAAGGGGGTGCCGCGCCCCGTGGTGAAGAGCACCAGCTGGCAGCCCGACAGGGCCAGCGCCGAGGCGGCCACCAGATCGTTGCCCGGGGCCTGCAGCAGGTTCAGACCCTGCTTTGCGATCGGCTGCGCATAGCGGAGCACGTCGACGACGGGCTGTGCACCGCCCTTCTGCACGCATCCGAGCGACTTCTCCTCGAGCGTCGTGATGCCGCCTTTCTTGTTGCCCGGCGAGGGGTTCTCGTAGATCGGCTGGTCGTAGCGGCGGAAGTAGCCCTTGAAGTCGTTGATCAGGTGCACCGCCCGGTCGAAGACCGCGCGGTCGGTCGCCCGATTCATGAGGATCGTCTCGGCACCGAACATCTCCGGGACCTCCGTCAGGACGGTCGTGCCGCCCTGCGCGATGAGCCAGTCGGAGAAGAGCCCCACGAGCGGGTTGGCCGTGATGCCCGAGAAGCCGTCCGAACCGCCGCACTTCAGCCCCACCTTGAGGTACGAGAGCGGCAGCGGCTCACGCCGGTCGGCCTTCGTGCGCTCGACCAGCTCGCGGCAGATTTCAAAGCCGGTCTCGATCTCGTCCTCGACCTCCTGGGCGATGAGGAACTTCACGCGCTCGTCGTCCCATGTGCCGATCTCCTCCTTGAGGGCCAAGACCTGGTTGTTCTCGCAGCCCAGACCCAGCACCAGCACGGCACCGGCATTGGGGTGTTTGACCAGCGCCGCAAGGGCCCGCCGCGTGTTGACGTGGTCGTCGCCCAGCTGCGAGCAGCCGTAGTTGTGCGTATAGACGCGCACGTCGTCCAGGTGCGAGCAGTCGCACTCGCGCCGCACGCGCTCGGCAATGGCCTGCGCCTGTCCGTTGACGCACCCCACCGACGGCACGATCCACAGCTCGTTGCGGATACCCATCGTACCGTTGCGCCGCAGGTAACCCATCACCTTCGCGTCGCTCTTCGGGCAGTCGATATCGTAGACCTTCGGCGCATAGGTGTACTCGAGGTCGTCGTGCAGGTTGGTCTTCAGGTTGTGCGAGTGGATCCACGCACCCTGCGGCACGGCGGCCGTCGTGTGGCCGATCGGATAGCCGTACTTGATGACGTTCTCCCCTTCGGAGAGGTCGCGCAGCGCGAACTTGTGTCCGCGGGCGATGTCCTCGCGCAGCGTCACGCGCACGCCGTCGACGTCGAGCGTCTCGCCGGCATGCAGGTCATCGGCCAGCGCGATGGCCACGTTGTCCGCGGCATTGATTTTCAAAAAACGTTTCATGGTCGTCTTGATCTGAAAAAACGGGCGGAGCGTCCGCAGAGAGGCTCCGCCCGTTCGGAAACATGATTGCTACGTGCACCGGGGCGCCGCGACGGCACACCCGCTATGCGTTGAGAAACTTCTTGAGCGCGGCGGCCATGCCCAGCGACTCGATGTCGGCCAGGTAGCGCGCAACGGTCGGAACAAAGCCCGGAACCTCCGAGAAGTTCACCGTGAAGATGCCGCTCTCGCAGACGATCTTGCGCACGGTGCCCTCCAGGTCGGCCGAATTCCAGTTCGTGCGGATGTACTCCACGAACTCCTTCGTGTCGTCGGGCTCGAAACCGCTCTTCGGACCGTAGAGCGACAGCAGCGCCGCAAAGGTGAAGCACTCGTGCGCGGCCACCTTCTGCGCCTTGAACCAGTTGTCCTTGACCGTCGGGTAGTTGCGTGCCTCCCACTTCGAGAGCGAGTTGAGCGAGATCGACCGCAGCATGTGTTTGATGAAGGGGTTGTAGAAGCGCTCCAGAATGCCGGCGGCAAACTGCTTGAGCTCCTCCTGATCCTCCTCGATCATCGGAATCACCTCCTGGGCGACCATGTCGTTGATGAACTTCTCGATGTCGGGCGTGTTGAAGGCGTCCATCACCGTCTCGCAACCCATCTGCAGAGCGATGGGCACCATGCCCGTGTGCGAGCCGTTCAGGATGCGGACCTTCTTGTCGCGGAACTGCTTGATCGACGGCATGAAGATCACGTGCAGACCCGCCTTGTCCAGCGGCAGCTCCTTCATCACCTCCTTGTAGCCCTCACCGCCGATCGCCCACAGGTGGTAGAGCTCGGCCTTCACGACGAGGTTGTCGTCATAGCCCAGCTCCTGCTTGATCGCGGCGATCGTGTCGCGCGGGAAGCCCGGTACGATGCGGTCGACGAGCGTGTCGCAGAAGTGGCAGTGCTGCTCCACCCAGTCGATGAAGTCGGCACCCAGGTTGTTGTACATCGCGTGGCGGATCACATACTCGTGCAGCGTCGAGCCGTTGTTCTCGATCAGCTCGCAGCAGATGATGCACAGACCCTTCGTCGGATCGCCGTTGAAGTGTTTGAAACGCTTGTAGAGCAGCGCCGTCATCTTCGCCGGATAGGACTTCGGCGGACGGGCCTCCAAGTCGTCGCCCTCCTCGTAGCGGATACCCGCCTCGGTGGTGTTCGAGATGGTGATCTTCAGCTCGGGCGAGAGGAAGTAGTGCTCGTACTTCTCGTAGTCGACGTAGGGATTGAACGAATCCATGACGCTCTTGACCAGCCGCACGTCCTTCTTGGGCTGCTTGTTCTCGATGCCTTCGAGGTAGACGTGGTACATGTTGTCCTGCTTGTGCAGCAGGTCGATCATCCCCAGCACCTTGTGCTCGGGATCGATGATGGGTTGGCAGATGGCCACACCCGCATTCATCACGCCCTTCTCGTTGGCGATGTCGATCTGCCAGTCCACGAAGGCCCGCAGGAAGTTGCCCTCGCCGAACTGAAGGATGCGAACAGGGCGGTCGACCTTTTCGACGGTCGACTTATTCAACTCTTTAATCATTGTATGTCAGAAATTTAGACTATTCCAATACGATCGGTTTGTATTTCGGAACGAGCGTCTTCATAATCAGCCACGCCACCAGATAGGCCACGGCGCAGATGCAGAAGATAATCATGTAACCGGCCTCCTTGCCGTCGAAGCCCATGAAGTGGAACGCCTCGCCCATCTGCTCCGAGTGGGTGAAGAGCGCACCGGCTCCCTTGTTGATGAGGAACGAGCCCACGCCGCCGGCCATGCCGCCGATACCCGTGATCGTCGCGATGGCCGACTTGGGGAACATGTCGCCGATGGTCGAGAAGAGGTTGGCCGACCAGGCCTGGTGCCCGGCACCGGCCAGACCGATGATGATCGCGGGCCACCATACCGACACCGTACCGGCGCTCTGCGCGAAGAGGGCGGGCAGCGGCAGGAAGGCAAAGATCAGCATCGCCAGCATACGTCCGGCATAGGGGTTCATGCCCTTGCGGTCAACAAACAGACGCGGCAGGTAGCCGCCGAAGATCGACAGCACGGTGACGATGGCGTAGAGCGTGAAGATCAGCGCAATGCCCATGCCCGAGCTGGACGAGTAGCCGTACTGGTCCGAGAAGTAGGCCGGAGCCCAGAAGAGGTAGAACCACCACACGCCGTCGGTAAAGAACTTGCCGACGATGAACGACCAGGTCTGCCGGTAGGTGAAGCACTGCCAGAAGGGGATGATCTTCTCGGGCTTCTCCTCCGCGCTCCTGGCCGCTGCGGCGGCATCCGCGGCGTCATCCTGATGGATGTAGGCCAGCTCGGCCTCGTTGACGTGCTTCGACTTCTCGGGCTTCTCGTACATGAAGAGCCAGAAGCCCATCCAGAGGAAGCCCAGGGCACCGATGATCAGGAAGGCCATCTCCCAGCCGCCGCCGACACCCTGATTCTTGAAGTACTGCGCAAGCAGCGGAATCGAGGCCGGAGCGACCAGTGCACCTACCGACGCACCGGCGTTGAAGATCGACGTGGCGAAGGCGCGGTCCTTCTTCGGGAAATATTCGGCGGTCACCTTGATGGCGGCGGGGAAGTTGCCCGCCTCACCGAGGGCGAGGATGCAGCGCGCCGCCAGGAAGAGCCAGACACTCGTCGAAGCGATGGCCAGCGCCACGGCGGAACCCGCCTCGACCGAAGTCATGGCCTTGACCGACTCGAAGCCTTCGATGTGCATCGTGGCCCAGCCGCAGACGGCGTGCAGGCAGGCGCCGGCCGACCATACGCCGATGGCCCACAGGTAGCCCTTCTTGGTGCCCATCCAGTCGATGAAACGGCCGGCGAAGAGCATGCAGACGGCATAGACGAGCGAGAAGACGGCCGTGATCGTGCCGTAGTCGGCATCGGTCCAGTGAAATTCGGGAGCAATGAAGTCTTTCCAGGTCAGCGACAGCACCTGACGATCCAGGTAGTTGACCGTGGTGGCGACGAACAGCAGCACGCACATCCACCACCGCCAGTTGGACATCAGGCGTGCCGAGGTCGATGAAGTATTTTTAATCATACACAAGGTTTTAGGTTATTGGGGTTTGCAGTATTGTCATTATTTCTTCGTGCGGGCGATGACCTCCAGCGCGAAGCGGCACTTCTCGGTGACGGCCTTCCAGTCCCTGGCGGCGATTACCTCCTTGGGGAAGAGCTGCGAGCCCATGCCCACGCAGAAGACGCCGGCCTTGAACCACGCCGTGAGGTTCTCCTCGGTCGGCTCCACGGCACCCGTGGCCATGATGTTTGCCCACGGCAGCGGCGCCTTGACGTTCTTGACGAACGACGGGCCGCCGACGTTGCCCGCCGGGAAGACCTTCGTCAGGTCACAGCCCAGCTCCTGGGCGATGCCGATCTCGGTCACCGAACCGCAGCCCGGCGTATAGGGAACCAGGTGGCGGTTGCAGACCTTCGCCACCTCGGGGTTCAGGTAGGGACCCACGACGAAGTTGGCACCGTACTGGATGTACATGGCGGCCGTCGGCGCATCGACGATCGTACCGACGCCCAGCACCAGCTCCGGGCACTCCCGGGCGGCGAACTTGATCACCTCGATGAAGACCTCCGAGGCAAAGTCGCCGCGGTTGGTGAACTCGAAGGCGCGCACACCGCCCTCGTAGCAGGCCTTGACCACCTGCTTGGCCACCTCGGCGTCCGAATGATAGAATACGGGAACCATGCCGGTCTTGGCAATGGCCTCCATCACTTGCATTTTATTGAAACGAGCCATAATCTATTTGGTGTTTTTATCCGAATTTCTCTTTTGTTCGCGTCATCCGACGGACGGCGGGACGGCATCCGCAAACGCCGCCCGCCGCCGGGAATCTCCGCATGTTATCGCTGCACGCGACCGCTGGCATTGCCGCCGGCCAGCGACTCGACCTCCTCGACCGAGACGAGGTTGAAGTCGCCGTTGATCGTGTGCTTCAGCGCCGAAGCGGCCACGGCGAACTCGAGGGCCTCGCCCTGCGTCGGCTTGGTCAGCAGGCCGTGGATGATGCCGCCCGAGAAGGAGTCACCGCCGCCCACGCGGTCGATGATCGGGTTGATGTCGTAACGCTTCGACTCGTAGAACTCCTTGCCGTCGTAGATCATGGCCTTCCAGCCGTTGTGCGTGGCCGAGAAGGACTCGCGCAGCGTCGAGATCACGTACTTGAAGCCGAACGTCTGGGCCATCTGGCGGAAGATGCCCTTGTAGCCCTCGGCATTCGTCTCGCCGCCCTCAACGTCGGCATCGGGCTTGAAGCCCAGGCACAGCTCGGCGTCCTCCTCGTTGCCGATGCAGACGTCGACATACTTCATCAGGGGCTTCATGATCGACTGGGCCTTCTCCTTGGTCCAGAGCTTCTTGCGGAAGTTCAGGTCCACCGATACCGTCACGCCGTGACGCTTTGCGGCCTCGCAGGCCAGGCGCGTCAGTTCGGCCGCCTTGTCCGAGATGGCCGGCGTGATGCCCGACCAGTGGAACCACTGCGCACCCTCCATGATGGCGTCGAAGTCGAAATCCTGCGGATCGGCCTCGGCTATGGCCGAGTGGGCCCGGTCGTAGATCACCTTCGAGGGACGCATCGAGGCGCCCGTCTCCAGGTAGTAGATGCCGACACGGTCGCCGCCGCGGGCGATGTAGTCGGTCTTCACGCCGTACTTGCGCAGGGCGTTGACGGCCGACTGGCCGATCTCGTGCTTCGGGAGCTTCGTCACGAAGTAGGCCTCATGGCCGTAGTTGGCGCACGAAACGGCCACGTTGGCCTCACCGCCGCCATATACGACGTCGAACGAATCGGATTGTACGAAACGGGTGTTGCCCGGCGTCGAAAGACGCAGCATGATTTCACCCAAGGTTACGATTTTCATGGTTCAGAATGGGTTTGTTTTAGAAATTGAAATAATTCTTTGCATTGCGGTACGAGACCCCTTCGATGATCTCGCGGCCGATGAAGTCGAGCTCCGAGGCGGGCAGCAGACCCTGCTCGATGTCGTTGCCCACGAGGTTGCACAGCGTGCGGCGGAAATACTCGTGGCGCGGGTACGAGAGGAACGAGCGCGAATCGGTGAGCATGCCCACGAAGCGGCTCAGCAGGCCCAGCGTCGAGAGGGCGTTCATCTGCTTCTCCATGCCGTCCTTCTGGTCGAGGAACCACCAGCCCGAGCCGAACTGGATCTTCCCGGCGCCGTAGCGGCCGTCCTGGAAGTTGCCCAGCATCGTGGCGACGAGTTCGTTGTCGCGCGGATTGAGGTTGTAGATGATCGTGCGCGTGAGCTTGTCCTCGCGGTCGAGCATGTCGAAGAATTTCGACATCTGCTTGCCGACGGTGAAGTCGCCGATCGAGTCGAAGCCCGTGTCGGGGCCCAGCTGCGCGAACATGCGCGAATTGTTGTTGCGGATGGCGCCGTAGTGGAACTGCTGCGTCCAGCCCGTCTCGTGGTCCATGACGGCGAACTCGTAGAGCATCGCGGTCTTGTACTTGAGCACCTCGTCGCGCGTCAGCATCTGACCGCCGTACACCTTATTAAAGATGGCGTCGATCTCGGCCTGCGTGTAGTCCTCGGCATAGAACTCCTCGATGCCGTGGTCCGAGAGGCGGCAGCCCACCGACTCGAAGAACTTGTGGCGCACGCGCAGCGCGTCGATCACGTCGGCGAACTTCGAGATCGAGACGCCCGAAACATCCGACAGCTTCTCGATGTAGGCGCGGAACTCCGCGGGGTTCTCCACGGCCATCGCCTTGTCGGGGCGCCACGTCGGGAGCATCTTCACCGCAAAGCCGTCCTCGCGCACCTTGATGTGGTGCTCGAGCGAATCGACCGGGTCGTCCGTCGTGCAGACCACCTCGACGTTGTAGTGCTGCATCAGACCGCGGGCGTAGTACTCGGGCTTCTGCAGCAGCGCCGTACAGTAGTCGTAGATCTCGCGGGCGGTCGAGGGGTTGAGCAGCTTCGTCACTCCGAAGGCGGTCTTCAGCTCGAGGTGCGTCCAGTGGTAAAGCGGGTTGCGCATCGTGTAGGGCACCGTCTCGGCCCACTTCTCGAACTTCTCCCAGTCGGTCGTATCCTTGCCCGTGCAGTAGCGCTCGTCGACTCCGTTCGTGCGCATGGCGCGCCATTTGTAGTGGTCGCCCTCGAGCCAGATCTTCGACAGGTTGTCGAAGCGGTGGTTGGAAGCCACGTACTCCGGAATGAGGTGGCAGTGGTAGTCGATGATCGGCATCTTGGCCGCATGCTCGTGATAGAGCCGTTGCGCCGTTTCGGTCTGCAACAGGAAGTTGTCGTCGTTGAACTCTTTCATATTTTCAGCAGAATTATCTGTATTGTCTCGTAACGGGTCGGAAAAGCCTTCGCAAGGCCCCTTTTTCGACAATGTAAAAGTAGCAACTTTCTACCATACGGAATAGAAAAAATTACCGAATTAGATAGATTATTTGCCAATTTGGTTGACCAATATACGAAAAAATCGTAATTTTGCCTAACAAACAAGAAAAAATCTTCAAACACCGTATCTATGAAAAACACCATGTTATGGATTGCAGCAGCGCTGATGGCCTCCTGCACACAGGGTCTGAAGGTCGAGGTCACCAACCCGACGCAGACCGAACGCGACGACGAAACCGTCGAGATCGAATGGTCGCAGATCGCCGCACTCAAGGGCGCAACGCCCGAGAACGTCGTCGTGCTCGACGACGAGGGGCAGCAGGTTCCCTCGCAGGTCATCTACTTCGGGGCCGAGGAGCCGCAGTCGCTCATCTTCCAGGTCGACGCCGACGCGATGCAGACCGAGCGCTTCCGCATCGTGACGGGCACGCGCGAGGCCTACCCTGCGGAGGCTTACGGCCGCCAGGTGCCCGAGCGCTACGACGACTACGCCTGGGAGAACAACAAGGTGGCCTACCGGCTCTACGGCCCGGCGCTGGAGACCTCGCCCGAGCAGCTCGTGACGCCCGGCATCGACGTCTGGGTAAAGTGCACCGACAAGCTGGTCATCGACGAGTGGTATGCCAAGGGTGACTACCACCACAACTACGGCGACGGCATGGACTGCTACAAGGTGGGCCGCACGTTGGGTGGCGGTTCGGCCGTTCCGTTCGTCAACGGCGAGCTGCAGCTCATGCCCCACAACTACGCTACGGCCCGCACGCTCGACAACGGCCCGATCCGCACCACGGTGAAGCTGACCTACGCCCCCTATGAGGTCGACGGCCACGAGGTCACGACGACGAAGATCATCTCGCTGGATGCCAACCGCCGCTTCAACCGCATGGAGAACACCTACTCGGGTTCGTTCACCGAGCTGCCCATTGCCGCGGGCTTCGTGCGCCACGACGTGAAGCAGACGCTCACGGGCGAGGGCTGGGTGGCCTTCTGCGAACCGGCATCCGACTCGCAGGACCCCGTGCGTGACGGCGACATCTACGCTGCGGTGATCCTGCCCGGGGCGCAGATCCTGCCCGACACGCTCTCGCACGCGCTGGCCGTCAAGAGCGTGAAGCCGGGTGAGCCGCTCATCTACTACGCCGGTTCGGGCTGGAGCCAGGGCGGCGTCGACGACATGAAGGAGTGGCTCAACGAGGTCAACGAAGAGGTGGCCGCCGCCACGTCGCCTCTTCGGGTCACGGTCCGCTGACACGCGGCACGCCGCAAACCACGACTGTGAAAGCCCGGTTAGCGCCGGGCTTTTCCTTATAACGGAAGCATAGCAACAAAGAGATGAAAAGAGAGAAAATCGTTACCTTCGGCGAGATCATGCTGCGGCTCACGCCGCCCGACAAGCTGCGTTTCAACCAGACCGACCTGCTGCGCGTCAATTTCGGCGGCAGCGAGGCCAACGTGGCCGTATCGCTCGCCAACTACGGACTGCGGAGCGAGCTGGTCACCTGTCTTCCGGACAACCGCATCGCCGACGCCTGTCTGGACGACCTGCGCAGCTACGGCGTCGGGACGGACCACATCCTGCGCGGCGGCGACCGGCTCGGGCTCTACTACATGGAGGAGGCCGTGGCGATGCGCACCTCGCACGTCGTCTACGACCGGGCCGCCTCGTCGTTCGACACGCTCCGGCCGGGACAGATCGACTGGGCGGAGCTCTTCGCCGATGCCGACTGGTTCCACTGGTCGGGCATCGCTGCGGCCGTTTCGGCCGAGACGGCGGCCGTCTGTGCCGAGGCCGTGGCGGCGGCCCGCCGCATGGGACTCACCGTCTCGTGCGACATCAACTACCGCAAGAACCTCTGGCGCTACGGCAAACGGGCCGAGGAGGTGCTGCCGCCGCTGATGGAGGCGTGCGACATCCTCTTCGGAACGGACGACGAATACGAAAAGGTGCTGGGCATCCGCCTGCCCGCCTTCACGGCGTGCGACGCCTCCTACACCCCCGATACGGCCGGCTACGAGGCGGCGGCACGCGAGGTCATGCGCCGTTTCCCCCGCTGCCGCACCTGCGTCTTCGCCCTGCGCAACGTCCTGACGGCCAACCACCACACCATCTCGGGCACGCTCTTCACCGACGGGAAGCTGCTGCGCACGCGCGTCTACGACATCGACGCGGTGGTCGACTGTGTCGGTGTGGGCGACGCCTTCGTCGCCGGACTGATCTACGGGCTGGCCGCACATCCCGACAAGCCGCAGCAGGCGCTCGACTTCGGTGCCGCGGCCTGTGCGCTGAAGAACACCGTCCCCGGGGATTACAATCAGTTCACGGCCGAGGAGGTTGCCGCACTGGCCGGAGGTGCCGTTTCGGGCCGCATCGCCCGCTGACGGCAAGCCGGGCAGCGGGGGGGGGCGCAGGCAGACGGAACAGCAGACAGACGCAACAGCAGGCAGCCGGAACAACAGGCAGCCGGAACAACAGGCAGCCGGGGCACCGACCGACAGTCCCGGCCTGATTCCGGCAGGCTGGGTCCCGGCCGCCCGATTCGCTGCCCCGACTCGATTCTCGCTCCGGCCCGATTTCCGACGGTCTGATTCCGGATCCGACCCGATTCCCGATTCAGACTGATTCCCAGTCCGGTCGGCCCAATTCCCGGTCCGATCGGCCTGATTTCCGATCCCGGCCTGATTTCCGGTCCTGCCGCCGACACCACCCCTCGCAAAGAAAAAGCCCCCGAAGCGTATGTGCTTCGGGGGCTTTTTTGTCCGCAGCGGGACCGGCCGGCCACTACTGGGCCTGAGCCTGGGCCTGCTTGAAGAGCTCGTTGTAGGTCTCGTACTTGCTGCTCATCTCCGGATCGTCGTCACGCAGACGGAAGCAGATCGACTTGAGGAACTCCAGCGAGTTGGGATCGGTCGGATTCAGCTCGTGCGCCTTCTCGAACCAGGGAATGGCCTCCTTGTAGATGGCGTTCACGGCCTTGAGGTCCTCCTCGTAAGCTGCCTGGCTGCTGTACTGCTTCGAGTTGAGCTCGGAGAGCAGCTCCTCGGCCTTGATCGTATAGAAGACCCCGAGGAAGTAGTTGCCCTCGTAGAGGTCGGGCTGCAGCTCGACAACCTTCTGGAACGAAGCGATGCTCTCGTCGGCATTCTTCAGCGCATAGAAGATGCGGCCGCGGCCGAACCAGAGGTCCACGTTCTCGGGCTGCTCGGCAAGTGCATTGTCGATCATCGACACCAGGTCGGCGGGATCACCCACGCCCTCTTCCGTCGTGTAGAGCTGCATGAGGCCCTCCAGGATACGCGAGTTCTTCGGGAACTTCTCCAGACCCTTGAGCAGGACATCCTTGGCCTTCATCACATTGGCGGCATCGGCATCCTTCTGGCCGTAGTAGCAGTGGAAGAGGTAGTAGTAGATGTTGCCCTCCTCGTCGGCGTAGTTCTTCTCCAGCGCCTCGTTGAGATACTTGGCACCCAGTGCGAACGATGCGGGGTTCGTCGAGCCGTCGACCGTGCGCAGGTAGCCGGCATAGTAGAGCAGCGCGGGATCGCCGCCGCCGTATGCGGGGCTCTCCTGGGCGGCATAGGCCGTGGCATAGGCATCGGAAGCGCCCGTATAGTCACCCGAGTCCAGTCCGGCGTTGCCGATCTGCGAGCAGAGATCGCTCACCTGCTGCAGACCGTTCTTCACCTTCGTTGCGGTCTTGGGGTCCAGCTCATAGGCCTTGTTGTAGGCCTCGATGGCCTTCACGGGGGCATCCTTCACGACCCACTGGGTCTGCTTCCACGTAGCCACCTTGCCGTCCTTGAGATAGGCCGTGAAGTAGGGATATACCCAGGCTTCGTAGTTCACCTCGCCGATCGTGGCGGGCTCGGTCGACTCCGGGTCACCGATGGCCAGCTTCAGCATCGCGCCGTCCATGCTGATGAAGAGATTCTTCGTCGGCTCGGCGGCCGCATCGTAGAACGCCTTGCCGCGGTTGATCCACGTCGAGGCCTTGGCACCCTTCTTCGCGTCGGCAATGTCGGCATCGCTCTTTTCGATCTTGGAGAGCAGCGCCTCCTTGTTCACCTTCTGGGCCTGCACGGCGGGAACTGCCACGAGCAGCGCCGCGAAAGCCGTCAAAAACATCTTTTTCATGATACAGAGAATTTTAGGTTTTGAATCTGTTTGTTGTCTTTTATTCTTGCGCGGGCTGCTCCGGAGCCGGAGTCGTGCCCTGTTCGGTTTCGTTTCCCGAAGCGGATTCCGCCGTCGGCGTCTCCTCCGCCGCGGAGGTCTCCTCCTCGCCTGCTGCCGGTACGGCCATCACCGAAGCGATGGCGTCGCCCTCGCGCAGGTTGATGATCCGCACGCCCTGCGTGGCGCGGCCCGCCAGACGGATCTGCGATACCGACGTGCGGATCGTCAGGCCCGAGCGGTTGATGATCATCAGGTCGTTCTCGTCCGTGACGGCCTGGATGGCGATCAGCTTGCCGGTCTTCTCGGTGATGTTGATCGTCTTGACACCCTTGCCGCCGCGGTTCGTGATGCGGTACTCGTCCAGATCGGTGCGCTTGCCGTAGCCGTTCTCGCTCAACACGAGCACGTCCTGCTTCGAGTCGGGCTCCACACAAATCATGCCCACGACCTCGTCGCCCTCGTCGAGCGAGATGCCCCGCACGCCGGCACCCACACGGCCGATCGGACGCACCGTATTCTCGTTGAAGCGGATCGCCTTGCCCTCGCGCGCCGCGATCATCACCTCGGCCTGGCCGCTCGTGAGCTTGGCCTCGATGAGCTGGTCGCCCTCGCGGATGACGATGGCGTTCACGCCGTTCTGACGCGGACGCGAGTAGGCCTCCAGACGGGTCTTCTTGATCGTACCATCCTTCGTGCACATGATGATGTAGTTGTTGTTGACGTACTCCTCGTCGTTGAGCCGCTTGACGTTGATGTAGGCGCGGACCTTGTCGTCCGGCTCGATCTGGATGACGTTCTGGATCGCACGGCCCTTCGACGAACGTGCCCCCTCGGGGATGTCGTAGACCTTGAGCCAGTAGCAGCGGCCCTTCTCCGTGAAGAAGAGCATCGTATTGTGCATCGAGGCGACGTAGATGTGCTCGATGAAGTCCTCGTCGCGCGTGGCGCTGCCCTTGGCGCCGACGCCGCCGCGGTGCTGCGTGCGGTACTCGGCCAGCGGCGTGCGCTTGATGTAGCCCATGTGCGAGATGGTGATGACCATGTCGTCGTCGGCGTAGAAATCCTCGGGATTGAACTCCTCGGAGGCGTAGACGATCTGCGAGCGGCGCTCGTCGCCGTACTTCTCCTTGATCTCGAGCAGCTCGTCCTTGACGATCTGCATCTGCATCGAGACATTCTCGAGCACCTCCGTGAGGTGGGCGATCAGCTTCGTCAGCTCGTCGCGCTCGGCGATGAGCTTGCCGCGCTCCAGACCGGTCAGGGCGCGCAGGCGCATCTCGATGATGGCCGACGCCTGGATGTCGGTCAGGTCGAAGCGCTCGATCATCGCCTGCTTGGCCAGGTCGGGCGTCTGCGACGAGCGGATGATGTGCACGATCTCGTCGATGTTGTCCTGCGCGATGAGCAGACCCAGCACGATGTGCAGGCGCTCCTCGGCCTTGCGCTTGTCGAAGCGCGTGCGGCGCACGACGACGTCGTGGCGGTGGTCGATGAAGTGGCGGATCAGGTCGCGCATCGTCAGCAGCTGCGGGCGTCCGTTCACCAGCGCGATGTTGTTCACGGCGAACGACGTCTGCAACGGCGTGTTCTTGAAGAGCGTGTTGAGCACCACGCTCGCCACGGCGTCGTGCTTGAGGATGATGATAATGCGCAGTCCGTTGCGGTCCGACTCGTCGTTGATGTAGGAGATGCCCTCGATCTTCTTGTCGTTGATCATGTCGGCGATCTTCTTGATCATCTCGGCCTTGTTGACCATGTAGGGGATCTCGGTCACGATGATCTGGGCGCGGCCATTCTTCTTTTCCTCAATGGTGGCGCGGCCGCGCAGGGTGATCTTGCCGCGGCCGGTGGCGTAGGCGGCACGGATGCCGCTGCGGCCCATGATGATGCCGGCGGTGGGGAAGTCCGGGCCCTTGATGTGCTCCATCAGGCCGGGCAGGTCGATGTCCGGGTCCTCGATATAGGCCACACAGCCGTCAATGACCTCACTCAGGTTGTGGGGAGGAATGTTGGTGGCCATACCAACGGCGATGCCCTGACTGCCGTTGACCAGCAGGTTCGGGAAACGGCAGGGCAGAACACTGGGCTCCTTCTTGGTCTCATCAAAGTTGGGGTCCCAGTCGATGGTATCCTTGTCGATATCGGTCAGCATCTCCACGGCCATACGGCTCATGCGGGCCTCGGTGTAACGGTAAGCAGCCGGGGGGTCGCCATCCACAGAACCAAAGTTACCCTGACCATCCACCAGCGGATAGCGCAGAGAGAAGTCCTGTGCCAGACGGACCATGGCATCGTAGACCGATGCGTCGCCGTGGGGATGGTAGGAGCCCAGCACCGCACCAACGGTGTCGGCGGATTTGCGGTAGGGATGGCTGGGGTCGTTGCCGCGCTCGTGCATGGTGTACAGAATGCGGCGGTGAACAGGCTTCAAACCGTCGCGCACATCGGGCAGGGCGCGGGACACGATGACCGACATGGAGTAGTCCAGGAACGCGGTCTCGATCTCCTTCTTGACATCACGGATGATCTTTTTGGTACCGCTGCCCGGTATCATCACATAATCTTCTTCCATTGTTTCCTCCAATTACACATCCAGCTTCGCATACTGGGCGTTGGTCTCGATAAAGCGGCGGCGGGGCTCCACCTGGTCGCCCATCAGGATGGTAAAGGCTTCATCGGCCTTTTCGGCATCCTCAATGGTGATCTGAACGATGACGCGGTTATCGGGGTTCATGGTGGTCTCCCACAGCTGTTCGGGGTTCATCTCACCAAGGCCCTTATAGCGGTTGACCTTTGCGCCGGGCATCTCCTGCGAGAGGATGGCCATTTCAGCATCGTTGTAGGCGTACTTGATGGTGTTGCCCTTCTGCACCTTGAACAGGGGCGGCTGAGCGACATAGACATGGCCCTGCTCGATGAGGGGGCGCATATAGCGGAAGAAGAAGGTCAGCATCAGGGTGCAGATGTGAGAACCATCAACATCGGCATCGGCCATGATGAACACTTTATCATACCGCAGCTTGGAGATATCGAACTCCTCGCCGATGCCGCAGCCCAGAGCCAGCACAACGGGCATCAGCTTATCGTTGCCGTAGATGCGGTCCGCGCGGGCTTTTTCCACGTTCAGCATCTTGCCCCACAGGGGGAGGATGGCCTGAATGGCAGAGTCACGGCCCATCTTGGCAGAGCCGCCTGCAGAGTCACCCTCGACGATGAAGATCTCGGTGCGGGTGGGGTCTTTTTCACGGCAGTCGGCCAGCTTGCCGGGCATCCGGCTGGTCTCCAGCGCGCTCTTGCGGCGCACCAGCTCCCGGGCCTTTTTGGCAGCGGCGCGGGCGCGGGCTGCCTGGGTTGCCTTTTCAAAAATGGCCTTTGCCACGCCGGGGTTCTCCTCAAAGAACTCCATCAGCTTGGTGTACACCATGTTGGAAACAAGGGTGCGGATCTCGGTATTGCCCAGCTTTGCCTTGGTCTGGCCTTCAAATTCGGCCTCCTGCAGCTTGACCGAGATGACGCAGATCAGACCCTCGCGGACGTCCGCGCCGGACAGGTTCTCGTCCTTGTCCTTCAGCAGGCCGTGGCTGCGGCCGTAATCGTTGAACACGCGGGTCAGGCTGGCTTTGAAGCCCTCTTCATGGGTGCCGCCGTCCGGGGTGTTGACGTTGTTGGCAAAGCTCAGCAGCAGCTCGTTGTAGCTGGAATTATACTGCAGCGCGATCTCGGCCATGCCCCGCTCGGTCTGGCCTTTGAGGTAGATGACATTGGGGTGGAGCACCTCCAGATTGCGCTTTTCGCCCAGATAGGTAACAAAGCTCTTGATGCCGCCCTCGTAGCACATGACCTCGGTGCGGTAGCAGGGGTCGCCCTCCTGCCCATCCTCCAGCACGGGGGTGTACAGCTCGCGCTCGTCGGTCAGGGTGATCTTGACACCGGC
>OHUJ01000257.1_pt1 | contig 28312 bp, 22 predicted proteins | sample 1579241 | NCBI WGS metagenome assembly OHUJ01 (sample SAMEA3882547, study PRJEB24775) | human gut metagenome | biome: human-associated habitat; feature: intestine environment; material: feces | place: Netherlands | collected 2009/2010
TGGAACAGGTAAGAGGTAAGGATTTTGAAACTCTTTGTGAGATGATCAAGCGTACTGCCTTCAAGGTAACACGTGTTGGTCAGCTGGTAGCACAGGAGGCTGCACGCCGCCTGAATACCCAGTTCGGCATTATCGACCTGTCCTTGGCTCCGACTCCGGCAATCGGCGACAGTGTTGCGCATATTCTGGAGGAAATCGGTCTGGAAAGCTGCGGCGGCCCCGGCACTACCGCTACCTTGGCTATGCTGAACGACGCAGTTAAAAAGGGCGGGCTGATGGCTTCCAGCTATGTTGGTGGCCTGAGCGGTGCCTTCATTCCTGTAAGTGAGGATGCAGGCATGATTGCTGCGGTAGAACGCGGCGCTCTGTCCTTGGAAAAACTGGAGGCTATGACCTGCGTATGCTCCGTTGGTCTTGATATGATTGCTATTCCTGGAGATACCACGGCATCTACTATTTCCGCAATTATTGCCGATGAGGCTGCTATCGGTATGATTAACAATAAAACTACTGCAGTACGTCTGATTCCTGTTCCGGGCAAGGACGTAGGCGACCGCGTTGAATTCGGCGGTCTGTTGGGTTATGCGCCGGTTCTTGGCGTGAAGAAGTTCAGTGCTGAAAAATTCATCAACCGCGGCGGACGTATTCCTGCACCAGTAAGGAGCCTGACCAACTGATGCGTAAGGCTCAAAGAGAAGCTATTCTGGCCAAGCTGGAGGAAACATACAAGGGCAGCAAGACGGCGCTGAATTATAATTCTCCGTTCGAGCTTTTGGTAGCGGTAATCCTTTCGGCCCAATGTACGGATGAACGCGTAAATGTGATTACGGCGCGTATGTTTCCGCGTCTGAACACGCCGGAAAAAATGGGTGCTCTGACGCAGGAGGAAATGGAAGCGGAAATTCGCGACTGCGGTCTGTACCATGCCAAGGCCAAAAACCTGCTGGGCATGTGCCACATGCTGACGGAGCGCTTCAACAGCGTGATTCCGAATGACATCAAAACGCTGATGGAACTACCCGGCGTGGGGCAGAAAACGGCAAACGTTATCGCCAGCATTATCTATAATATTCCGGCGCTGGCAGTAGATACGCATGTTTTCCGTGTGTCGCACCGTCTGGGGCTGGCGAAGGGCAAGGACCCGCTGGCTACCGAAAAGGAGCTGGAAAAAATCATTCCGCGTGAAAAGTGGAGTGACGCGCATCATTGGTTTATCTGGCATGGGCGCAAAATCTGCAAGGCACGCAAGCCGCTGTGCCGCGGTTGTGTGGTTGTAGAGGAATGCCCGTTCAAAGAGAAAAACTTTGAGTAAGTCTGCCTGCTGCTAAACGCGTAAGCGTTTACAGGCGGTGCTTGCGGTAGAAGTGCTGACATAAGTTATAAGTAAAAAGCGAAGCAAAAAATTGGCCTGCAACCCATGAGGGTTGCAGGCCTTTTGGCATGCGTTGATTTACTTTCCTTGTGTCTGCGGAAGATGGACTTTTTCGAGCATTTTTGCGCTGTCTTTTTATGACGCACACGGTTAGCAATGGCTTCGCTGTGCTACAGGCTGAGTTCACATCTATGTCAAAAAAATGTCCTTTGTGACAAAAATCTTTCACATTTTCTTCTTTGTAATAATTATTAAAGTATAAAATATATAAAAGAGAAAATTCCAACAACTCTGATTAATGCGTAAAAGTAACGAATGAAAAATTGTGTATGAATATTTTATTATTCGATGTCTTTATGAAGAATACGAAAGTTTGACGCGTGGAGACGAAAAGAGTACAATTAAAGCAGGTAAAGGAAGCGGACTGCTAAATTTTCAAGGCCTTGAATTTTAGTACCACCTTATCTGAGTTATATTTGATTAGTGAAATGCTTTGTAACGAGGATTAAGCTTGCGTCATTGTGGCGCAGCGTGGAAAAGGGGGATTGAAAATGAAAAAGACTAGAAAGCAAACTGCTTTGGCAAAGTGCGTGCTGGCGACAATTATGGCGATGGGCATGATGGGTTACACTACTGTGTGGGCTGAAGATACTGTTACGCCGTCTCCGATTGATAAGTCTGTTGCTATGGATAAGAACGGTGCAGGACATATTTATGATGCTTCTCATAATTATGTTAAGGGCTATTTCTGGACGGATTTAGGACATGCACAGGTACAGATTGGCTCCGGCGAGAAGATTGAATTGTTTACACCGTTTATTTATCATACTCATAATGATCAATGGAAAAAGGGTGGAGCTGGCTGGAGTCCTGTACATGAGGGCGACAATTCCGAAATGGAGTGCAAAGAGTCCATGAGCAGAATTACTGTAGGCGAATTTGACAGAATTATCAAATCTCTCTATACCAATGATATCACCATGGCAAAGACCATTTACGGTGAAGCAGGTCAGGCAGGCCTGAAGGATAAGGTTATTAAAGAGGTAAGGGCGACTGCAGGTCAGGGCAAAACAGTCAATACCTATACATTAGTACGCGAAAATGGTACAGATGTTGCAGTTGGTATTGTTGATACTGATACCAAAGTAGTTAATAATAAATTGACTTTTGCAGACGGCACGCTGACTTCCAAGATTACTGATAATGCCGGCGGAGTTTACACCGACAGCGTAGACGGCATTGCTTCTCAAGGCTGGGTAAACGAGCAGATGCAAGGTATTGTTGATACTAATACCACTAATACCGGCATGGAAGGAAGCCTGGATGAATATGGCAAGCTGACGGTAAAGGTTAAGGATTATGACCAGCGCAGCGTACAGGCAGAGGTAGAAGGCATTGCTTCCCGCAGCTGGGTAAATAATCAGTTGGAAGGCATTGCCGGAACCGATACTGTTACTACCGTAGAATCTAAAACCAATATGCTGAAAATCACCGATGAAGGCATCGATGGCAACCATGCGTATAAGGTTGATATCAACGGCGATCAGTTGGGTGACTTTGTACAGCAGTATGATACTAACACTGTTACTACCGCACAGGCTGACGGCAACGGTTATGTAAATGTTACCGAAATGGTTGATGATAACGGTAATTACAATTACACCGTAGGCATTAACGAAGATAAGCTCATACAGACCATTCAGGAAAATGATACTAATACTATCACTACCGCAGAATCCGGTCATGCTATCATTACTGTAAATGACAGCGTGGGCGGTGGCGATTTGGATGATAAGAATTATGTAATCGGTATTGATGAAGATGCTCTGAAGGGCTTTATTCAGGAAAATACTCAGGACACTAATACCATTACTACCGTAGCGGATGATGGCATGGGTTATATCGGAGTAACCGACGCTATGGATGCAGACGGCAACCATAACTATACCGTAGCATTTAACGAAGGCAAGCTCATCGAAACTATTCAGGCAAACGATACCAATACCGTTACCACCGCGCAAGATGATGGCAATGGTTATGTAAATGTTGCTGAAGCTGTTGATGCAGACGGTAACTACAAATATACCGTAGGTTTTGATGAAGGCAAGCTCATCAATACTATCAAAGAAAACGATACCAACACCATTACTACAGTAGCAGATGATGGCAATGGCTATGTAGCGGTAACCGATGCAATGGATGCGGACGGTAACCACAACTATACCGTAGCATTTGATGAGAACAAGCTGAACCAGACCATTGAAGCGAAGGATAAGTTCGTTAACGGCGGCAACATCGGTGCAGACGGCAAAATTACTCTTAAAGTAAGAAACGGCGAAGATGTTAAGCTGGAAGGCCAACTGAAGGATGCACAGCTGACTGCCGTTGAGAGAGATAAGGAAGCCGGCACTGCGACTTTGGTAGTAAAAGACGGCTACAACAATGAAGAAGTACGCAGACTGACGATTGACGATATCGCTAGCAAGGCACAAAATGATAGAGAGCATGCCGAATTCAGAGAACATTTTAATGAACTAGATTATCGTGTTGACAACCTCGGCAGCCGCGTTGACAAGGTTGGTGCCGGTGCTGCCGCTCTCGCAGCGCTGCACCCGATGGATTTCGATCCCGATGACAAGCTGACCTTTGCAGCAGGCTACGGCAATTACAAGGGCAAAAACGCTGCTGCGGTAGGCGCGTTCTACCGTCCGGATGAAAAGGTTATGCTGAGTGTAGGCGGAACCTTCGGCAACGGCGAGAACATGGTGAATGCAGGCATCTCCTTCTCCCTGGACCGTACCGCACGCGTAAGCAATTCCCGTACAGCGATGGCTAAGGAAATCGTAGACCTGAGAGCTAATGTAGCTAACCTCACCGCGCTTGTAGGTCAGCTGACCGCAGGCATGGGCGGCACGATTGAGATGGACAGAATGAAGCTCTTCCCGGATGTTCCCGAAAACCACTGGGCTTACGAATACATCGGCCGTCTGGCGGCAGCAGGCATCGTTGAGGGTTATCCTGACGGCATGTTCAACGGCAACCGCATGATGAGCCGCTACGAATTCGCAGCAATGCTGTACAGAGCGCTTGAAAAAGGCGTGAAGCTGGATCACAAGCTGGTTCGTGAATTTGAACCTGAAATGGGCCGCATCCATGTTGCCCGTATCTCCGGTGCGGATGGCGACAGAGGCAAGATTGAACGTGTACGCGTATACGGCGGCGACAATCGTGACCACTACGGCAGCAAGCTGAAATGAAAATGCAGACAGCTGCATACTCCAAACCTAAATAAACAAACACTCCCTTTTCTATACTAAAAAGAGGAGAACACCCAGTCCTTTACAGGATAAAAGGTGTTCTCCTCTTACTTTTGTTTTACACAGAGTTTTGCTTAATCCCAGCGCTTGAGCATGTCCTCAATAATTTCCTTATTGGTTTTGCGGCGCTTCTTCTCGTAGTTACGGAAGTTGTTATCTCTGTGGTCGGTGGAGTAGTCGGCGTAGTCGAAGTCGTCGTCGCTGCGTTCGTAGCTGCGGTTGTAGTCGCCGTGGCCATCGTCCAGGGAGAGGGGGATTTGTTTTGTGTAGGTGTAGGGTTGTGTGTACATGATTGACCTCATAGATTTTGGAAGAATTGGCTTTGCAATTAATATATCCTTACGCTTGGCTTTCGAGAGAGCCTCTCCTTGGGGAGAGGTGGCATCGCAAAGCGATGACGGAGAGGGGATTCCTCTAAAGCAACGTTGCTGGCTTTCCCCTCTCAGTCACCCTATCGGGTGACAGCTCCCCCCTAGGGGAGCCTTCTCTTGTCCTATTGGTAATGCATCTTGCCTTTCTAATGAAGACATTGCAGTTTGCGAGTCATTTTCTTCTTCCCGTTTTCTATTACATATAATTATGCTCTTTTACATGGTCGGAGTGCAGCAGCTGCTCTGCTTTTTCACTCAGCGGTTTTTCCAGGAAGTCCTTATAAAGCTCCTGTACATCCGGATTGTTGTGGGACTGGCGCATAGGACGGTTGCTGTCGATGGCATAGAGCTTATTGCCCAGTACATCGGCACGCTCTTCGCCGTCATGAATCGGCTGACCGCCGCCGCCAACGCAGCCGCCGGGGCAGGCCATAACTTCCACGAAGTCATAATGAACCTTGCCTGCCTTCAGCTCGTCGAGCAGCTTGCCTGCATTGCCCAGACCGCTTACCGTGCAGGTGCGCAGTGTTGCGCCGCCAAGGGTGAATTCGCGTACCTTGCGGCCTTCTGTGCCGCGGACGTCGGTGAAGGCATCTTCGGGAGCTTCCTTACCTTCGATTACATGGTAGGCGGTACGCAGTGCTGCTTCCATAACGCCGCCGCTGGCACCGAAGATAACTGCGGCGCCGGTGCTCTGGCCCAGCGGATTATCAAAGGGCAGTTCGCCCAGCATTGCCGGGTTGATGTGCTCGGCACGCAGCAGGCGGATAAGCTCGCGGGTGGTGAGTACGATATCTACATCATGGGTACCGCTGCTGCGCATAGAGAAGAGGGCAGCTTCGCGTTTTTTGGAAACGCAGGGCATGATGGAAATAGAGCAGATTTCCTTCGGCTTCAGGCCCTTCTTCTGTGCAAAATAGGATTTTGCCAGCGCACCGAAAATCTGTTGCGGAGATTTGGTGGTGGAAAGGTTAGGCACAAAGTACGGGTGAGTTTTGTTGACATAGCTTACCCAGCCGGGGCAGCAGGAGGTGAACATAGGCCAGCTATGGTCCTGCGGATTTTGCAGATGCTCCAGAAGCTCGCTTGCTTCCTCCATGATGGTAACGTCGGCAGCGTAGCAGGTGTCGAAAACATAGTCGAAGCCGATTTTCTTCAGTGCTGCTACCATGCGGCCTTCAGTTGCCATCTCGGGCGGCAGATTGAAGGCTTCGGCCCAGGCGGTACGTACTGCAGGGGCAACCTGTACTACGGTTACCTTATTGGGATCGGCCAATATGTCATAAATTTTGGGAACGTCGTTACGCTCCTTCAGCGCGCCAACGGGGCAGTGGGTGATACACTGACCGCAGAGGCTGCAGTCACTGTCCTCAATGGAAACATTGCCGGCAACGTCTACGGTAGTACGGGCACCGGTATTCTGCACATCCCAGATATGCAGCTTTTGCACCTTGTCACAAATCTGGACGCAGCGCATGCATTTGATGCATTTTTTGGAATCGCGGATGAGCGGGAACTCCTGGTTCCAGGGAGTGTCGACAACATCGCGCTCATAGGGAATATCGTAAATGCCAAGGTCATTGGCCAAAGTCTGCAAGCTGCAGTTGCCGCTGCGTACGCAGGTTGCACACATGCAGTCATGCTGGGATAAAATCAGCTCCACGTTGGTGCGGCGGATGCTGCGGGCCTTAGGGGAGTTGGTATAAACTACAAGACCTTCCTGTACCGGAGTGGTGCAGGCGGTAACTACACGGTTCTGTCCCTGAATTTCAACTACGCAGACCTTGCAGGCACTGATTTCGTTGATGCCTTTGAGATAACACAGGCGCGGGATTTCGATGCCGACGGTGGCAGCAGCCTGCATGATTGTTGTCCCCTGGGGAACGGAAACTTTTTGTCCGTCGATTGTCAGGTTTACCATTTTAAGGTTCTGCCTCCTTTCAGTGTGCTGAAGCCGAATTTGTCGCAGCGCAGGCAACGTCCTGCTTCCTGGCAGGCCTCCTGCTTAGTCATGCCGCATTCAATAGGCTCAAAGGTATGCTTGCGTTCGCCTGCTTCGGTTTCGTGCATCTGGATACGGCCGCAGGGACGTTTATCGTCAATAGACGGGTCGGGGATAACTACATCACAGGAAATGGTGTGGTTATAGCCCAGATATTCATCAATATTAGCGGCAGCAACCTTACCGGCAGCAATAGCACGGATTACGGTTGCAGGACCGGTTACGCAGTCGCCGCCGGCGAAGACGCCTTCATTATTGGCAAGCTCACTGCTGGAGAGTGCGGAAATAGTACCGCGTTTGATTTTGATGCCGGCTTCTTCGAACGGACGCAGCTCAATGCCCTGACCGATAGCAACAACGATAACGTCGCAGGGAATGCGCTCCAGCTCTACGTCAGCGTGAATCGGACGTGCACGTCCCCAGGCATCGATAGGACCGATGATTTGCGGTTCAGCCCAGAGAGCGGCCACATTACCTTCGGCATCCGCCTCAATGTGGTGCGGAGCTTTTAAGCCGTACAGCTCAGCGCCCTCGGCAATAGCACCTTCGATTTCCTCTGGCAGCGCGGTCATGTCGTCCTGACGACGGCGGTAAGCAATAATAACCTTCTTGGCACCGAGACGGATAGAGCTGCGGGTGCAGTCCATAGCAACGTTGCCGCCGCCGATAACGACAACGGTTTTATCCTTAAAGTCAGGCATTTTTTCCTCGCCGATGTTGCGCAGCATTTCTACCGCACTGATAACACCGTGGGAATCCTCGCCTTCAATACCGATTTTCTTGTCGGTGTGAGCACCGATGGCAATATAAACTGCGTCAAATTCCTCACGCAGCTTTTCAAAGGGAATATCACCCTCCTCGTTGCCGATTCTGGTGTTGAGGTGTACTTCTACGCCGGTGGACAAAATGGCGTCCAAATCCTCCTGCAGACGTTCACGCGGGAAGCGGTAGGCAGGAATGCCGTAGCGCAGCATGCCGCCGAGCTTGCTCTTTTCTTCAAACACAACAGCATGATGTCCCATCAGCTCCAGATAGTAGGCTGCGGACATACCGCTGGGGCCGCCGCCGATGATGGCGATACGTTTGTTGGTAGCAGGCTGCTTTTCGGGCAGCGGAACGGTGTTGCTGGGTGCATTGTCGACAGCCATACGCTTCAGACCGCGGATGTTGATAGGAGCATCAATCATGCTGCGGCGGCAGCGTGCTTCGCAGGGATGCTCGCAGATAAGACCGCAGGCAGTAGGGAAGGGGTTATCCTTGCGGATGAGCTTGACAGCGTCGGCATAACGGCCTGCGCCAACTAATGCAATGTAGCCGGGGATATCAACCTGTGCCGGGCACAAAGCAACGCAGGGGATAGAATGATGGACGTTGACAGAGCATTTGCCCTTCTTTATGTGGTTAATGTAATCTTCACGGAAGCCTTCCAGACCGGCCAAAACCATTTTGGCTGCTTCGAAGCCTATGGCGCAGTCAGCGCTGTTGGCAACGTTTTGCGCGGTGCTTTCGATTAAATCCAGAGTGTGCATGTCAGCCTTGCCGGCGAGCACGTCTTCCATAAGATTCTGCAGCTGCGCGAGGCCTACACGGCAGGGTACGCATTTGCCACAGGTTTGTGCGTGGCAGACTTTGAGGAACGACAGCTGCAGATCAACAGGGCACAGTCCCGGGGGGCTGGCGATGATGTGTCGTTCCAGGTCCTTGTACAAGCGCTCGACCGTAAGCTGGGCCTGGTCGGGTGTTTCGATTCTTAAACGGCTCATAATTTTCCTCCAAAAAGCATACACTAAATATATAAAGGTATAAACTATATTATACAGAAAAAAGCTGAATTTCGCAATAATAAAGAAGATAGTTTTTGTGTAACAATCTGAGCAGAAAGAGCTCGCAAGCGCTTTTTTCGTATGCTGCCGCAGCAGAGGATTCTTGCGGGGGCTATGCTTTTTTTGCCGTATTTTTTGTGTTATACTAATACTGAGCTTTTTAGCATTAATGCTGTCGGCAGAACGTTTGCATCCGGCAGCTTAAAATATTGGAGGGTTGGATATGCAGCTTACTGCTACACATTATATCAGCCTGGCTGTAACGCTTCTGGTGACGTTGCTCCCGGGGCTTTTGGCAGCCAGAAGGGTGAAGTCTGCTGATGATTATAACGTAGGCGGCCGCAGCTCGGGCGCAGGCCTTGTCGCGGGCACGATTATCGGTACGATTGTAGGCGGCGCTGCTACCGTTGGTACGGCGCAGCTTGGCTTCAAGCTGGGGCTAACGGCCTGGTGGTTTACGCTGGGCAGCGGTATCGCACTTTTGCTGATGGCGGCGTTTTATGCTGTGCCCTTGCGCCGCAGCTCGCTTACCACTGTAGCGGAGTATCTCGTTACGGATTACGGCAAGCCTGCGGGGTGGCTGGCGACCTTCAGCGCCTGCGCCGGCATTTTTTTCAGTATTGTGGCGAGCACGCTGACTGCTTTGCATCTCATTGCCGGCTTGTTTGGCGTACCACTTTTGGCTGCAGCAGCCATTGTTATCGCTGTTACTTTGCTGCTGGTGTTTTTCGGCGGCCTCAGCAGCAGCGGTATGGCCGGCATTTTTAAGATTGTGCTGATTTTCGCCAGCATTTTCGTCGGCGGCTTTCTGGCCTACGCCGATATGGGACATTGGCAGGGCCTGACGCAGAGCTTCGCTGCGTATCCCTGGTTCAGCCTTTTCGGACGCGGCGTGGAGGATGGTCTTGTCAGCCTTGGTTCGATGATTGTGGGTGTTATTTCTACGCAGACCTATGTGCAGGCGCTGTTTTCGGCGCGCGATACCAAAACTGCAGCTGTCGGCTGCTGTGCTGCCGCGCTGATAGTAATTCCCGTGGGATTGCCGTCAGTAATGATCGGTATGTTCATGCATCTGCATCATCCGGAGATAAATTCTATTGACGCACTGCCGCTGTATCTCGTTACCTATCTGCCGCAATGGCTTGGCGGTATCGGCCTGGGTGCTGTGCTGCTTTCGGCCCTGGGCTCAATCGCCGGTCTGGCGCTGGGCGTAGGTACGATGATTTCGCGCGATATCGTTAGCAAAATCTGGCTTAAGGCTACGGCTGCAGGCCAGCTGTGGGCAAGCCGCCTGAGCGTGCTGGCCGTTTCTGTCGCTGCGATGGTGTTTGTCTTTATGCACCTTGATTCGTCGGTGCTAGAGTGGAATTACCTCTCCATGGCGCTGCGGGGCAGCGGTATCTTTCTGCCGCTGACGTTCTGCATCTTCTTCCCGGGCAGGGTGCGTGCTTCGATGGGCGTGGCTGCTATGGGTGCAGGCATTTTTGCGGCGCTCTTCTGGAAGCATATCAGCCCGTGGGAAATCAACAGTCTGCTGCCGGCGCTCGTGTATAATCTGTTCTTTTTACTTATCGGTCTGGCGTGGGGCAAAAAAGGGGAATAGAAGCGAACAAGCTGCTTTTACAGCAAGCGGTTTGCTTGCAAAAAGCAGCGTGATATGCTATGTTATAGGGAAGGGGTAACTGCCTATACGGTGGGTTGCTTTAGTGGGAAATTAGCTCAAGAAGCCACTCCGCCATCGGGCAATGTGTGGGAGTGGTTTTCTTATATTCGGTTGTTTGTTCTAAAGAAAAAGCTGCTTTTGCAGCAAGCAGTTTGCTTGCAAAAAGCAGCGTAATATGCTATATTATAGACAAAGGACAACCGCCCACGTCGGTGGGTTGCCAAAGCTTTTATTGCGGAAGAACCGCCCTGTCACCTGGCAAAGTTTAAGGGCGGTTTTCCTATGTCTGGGTTATTTACTGAACTGAAAAATAAATGTCAGCAACGCCAGAATGAATACGCCAAAGGCCATCAGGTCCTTAAAGTCGTAGTTCTTCATAGGCATCACCTCCATTATGTTGGAGAATGATGGCAATGCCCACCCGTAAGCACGATTGTCCAAAGTCTGAATATATTGTAACATAGATAAAGAGAACATACAACGAACGAATTGTGAATTCACGGTTGTATGTTTTTTCAGTTTTAGGCAGGAAATTTATCTGTAATGCTAGAATAGTTTTAGATATATATGCCGCGGATTTGCGCGGCAGCGGTCTTTTAATTTAAGGAGCAAGAGATGACAAAACGCTTTACTCATTTACATGTACATACGGAATACAGCCTGCTGGACGGCGCTTCGAAAATCCACGAGCTGGTGGCTTACGCCAAGGAGCTGGGCATGGACAGTCTGGCGATTACCGACCATGGCGCAATGTACGGCGCAGTGGAATTTTATCAGGAGTGTACCAAGGCAGGCATCAAGCCGATTATCGGCTGCGAGGTTTACCTGTCCAAGGGTTCGCATCTGGAAAAAAATAACCGCGGCATGTACCATTTAATTTTGCTGGCGGAGAACGATACAGGCTACCATAACCTGATGAAAATCGTCAGCATTGGTCAGCTGGAGGGCTTTTATTATAAACCACGCGTAGACAAGGACGTGCTGCGAACGTATCACGAGGGCGTTATCTGCCTCAGTGCTTGCGTTGCCGGCGAGGTGCCGCAGATGATTCTGCAGGACAACCTGGAGTGAGCACGTCGCTGCATTCAGGAATATATAGACATTTTCGGCAAGGAAAACTACTTTCTGGAAATTCAGGACCATGACCTTGATGAGGAGCACAAGGTAAGCGCGGAGCTGAAGCAGCTGGCGCAGGAGTTCGGTCTTGGTCTGGTGGCGACAAACGATTTGCATTATGTGCAGCAAAAGGATGCCGCGGCGCAGGATATTCTGTTGTGCATCCAGACGACGAGCACGGTTGATGAGCCGGACCGTATGCGCTTTAACAACGACAGCTATTATCTGAAAAGCTATGATGAGATGGAGGCGCTGTTCGGCGATTGTCCGGAGGCTTTGAGCAATACCAATAAAATTGCTGACCGCTGCAACGTGAAGATGGAGTTCGGCCATCTGCTGCTGCCGGAGTTTCCGGTGCCGGAGGGCTTTGATGCCGTGAGCTATCTGCGTCACCTGTGCGAGGAGGCTTTGCCTAAGCGCTATGAGGTTGTGGATGAGAAGGTCCGCAAGCGTCTGGATTTTGAGCTGGACATCATCAATACGATGGGCTACGCCTGCTACTTCCTGATTGTCTGGGATTTTATCAATTATTGCCGCAGCCATGATATTCCGGTCGGTCCGGGACGTGGCAGTGCCGCAGGCAGTATCGTGGCCTATCTGCTGCGTATAACGAATATTGAGCCCTTGCGTTACCATCTGCTGTTCGAACGCTTTTTGAATCCTGAACGTGTCAGCATGCCTGATATTGATACCGACTTCTGCTATGTGAAGCGTAATCAGGTACTTGATTATGTGGTGCGCCGTTACGGACAGGAGCGTGTGGCGCAGATTATTACCTTCGGCACACTGCAGGCGCGCGCGGCAGTGCGCGACGTGGGCAAAGCACTGGGCATGAGCTACGGCGAGGTAGATGAAATCGCCAAGCTGATTCCACGTGAGCTGGGCATTACGTTGGAGAAGGCGTTGAACGGCAGCAAGGACTTCCGTCAGGCATACGACTCGCGTCCGGAGGTCAAGAAGTTGATTGATCTTGCGCAAAGCGTAGAGGGCCTGCCGCGTAACGCAGGCACGCATGCCGCCGGTGTAATTATCGCACCGCATAATATGAAAAATTACGTACCGCTGCAGCAGGGCAGTGAGGGTGGCGTCATCACCCAGTACGATAAAAATAAGGTGGAAGAGCTTGGCTTATTGAAGATGGACTTTTTGGGACTGCGCACATTGACGGTTATTGGTGACTGCATTCGCTTTATCCGCGAAACTACGGGTGAAGAGGTTGATATTGATAACATTCCGCTGGCAGATGAGGCAACCTGCGCTATGCTGCGCCGCGGTGAAACGGCCTGCGTTTTCCAGCTGGAGTCGGCAGGCATCACCAAGCTGGTTATGGATTTGGCTCCCGAAAGCTTTGAGGATCTGATTCCGTTGGTGGCTCTGTACCGTCCGGGTCCTTTGGGCACCGGTATGGCGGAGGACTTTATCGCCGGCCGTCACGGACAGCGCACGGCGAAGGTATTACATCCGCTGATGGAGCCTATTTTGAAGGATACCTACGGTGTTATTCTGTATCAGGAGCAGGTTATGCAGATAACCTCCGCACTGGCAGGCTTTACGCTCGGTCAGGCAGATATTCTACGCCGTGCGATGGGCAAGAAGAAGGCCAAGGAGCTGGATTCTATGCGTCAGTCCTTTATCGACGGCGCCAAGAAGCTGCATGATATCCCCGAAGAGCTCAGCGACCAGATTTTCTCGCTCTTGCAGCACTTCGCAGGTTACGGCTTCAACAAATCCCACTCCGTAGCCTATGCGTTGGTAGCCTATGAAACCGCTTATCTGAAGGCGCACTGGCGTCCGCAATTCTATGCGGCTTTCCTCAACAGCATTATCGGTGATGCGGATAAGGTGAGCTGGTATATCAACGTCTGCCGTAATGATAATGTCAAAATCCTGCCGCCGGATGTCAACGAAAGCGGTCACAACTTTACGGTACATCAGAATGCATCCATCCGCTTCGGTCTGGCATGCATCAAAAATACCGGTGATGCCGCAGTCGATGCTATTATCAGCGCCCGCAACGAGGGCGGTCCGTTCAAGAGCCTGACGGATTTCTGCTGCCGTGTGAATATGCGCGTGGTCAACAAGCGTGTTATCGAAAATATGATTAAATGCGGTGCGATGGATTCCTTCGGCGCCAGACGCTCGCAGATGCTGGCTATTATGGACCAGGCGATTGATTTGGGTGCTGCCTGCCAGAGGGACAAGGCTAACGGCCAGCTGGGACTGTTCGGTGACGATAGCTTCGGCGTGACGGAAATCAAGCTGCCGCCGCTGCCGGAAATCCCCAAGCAGCTTATTCTGCAGAACGAAAAGGAAATCATCGGCTTTTACGTTACTGACCATCCGCTGAGCGATTATAAGCAGATGCTGCAGCGCTTCATGCCGCTGCACCAGTTCGGCGGCGAAACGCAGGTGCAGGACGGACAGTTTGTGCGTGTGGCCGGTATTATTACGGATTGTGTGATAAAAAATACCAAGCGCGGCGATACGATGGCTCTTCTGACGCTGGAGGATTTCAGCGGACGCTTCCCGATTATCGTGTTCCCGCAGGCTTATCATACAAATGTCAAGGATATCTATGAGGACAGCATTGTGGCGATTGAAGGACGCTTCAGCGTGGATGAGCGCGAAAGCAAGATTATTGCCAACAGCGTGCGCGCTCTGCCGTCTAAGCCGCCTACGGAAATCCGCCTGCGCATCGAAGCGCATCTGGAAAATCCGCTGGTGCAGCGTGAGCTGATGCAGCTGTTTCAAAAATATAAGGGCGATGACTGCGTATACCTGCAGCTAATGGGCTCGCGTAAGCTGATCAAGACAACGCCTAACTTCTGGGTGAACAGCGAAGCACCGGGCTTTGCCGAGGATGTGGTCAAAATACTTGGTGAAAAATGTGTGGTAAAGAAAAATTGATGTAATTATTTGAGCTGTTTTTCATAAACTTTCATGATATACTTGCAAGTTTAAGTACAAAAATGCTAAAATAAAGAGAAGAATGTAAAAAAGCCGGAGCAGCAGCTCCTGTAATAAGCTTAAGGAGGCAGCAAATGAATATTCTCGTTTGTTTAAAACAAGTGCCGGATACGGCAAAAGTAAAATTTAACCGCGAAACCAATACCTTGGATCGTACGGGTGTAGAAAATATTATGAATCCCTATGACCGTCAGGCATTGGAGGTAGCACTGTGCCTGAAGGATAAGGAAGGCGCTAAGGTAACTGTACTGACCATGGGCCTGCCCCAGGCAACCGATATTCTGAAGGAAGCAATCGCTATGGGTGCTGATGACGGCGTTCTGCTGAGCGACCGCGTTTTGGGCGGCAGTGATACTCTGGCAACCAGCCTTGCTTTGGCTGCTGCTGTAAAACATCTGGGCGAGTTCGACCTCGTACTCTGCGGCAAGCAGGCAGTAGACGGCGATACCGCACAGGTTGGCCCGGAAATGGCAGAGCATCTGGGAATTCCTCAGATTACCGGCGCTCTTAGCCTGAGCTATGAAGACGGTAAATTTGTTGTTGTCCGTGAAAACGAAAACTACCAGCTGACTCTGGCTTGTGCTGCACCACTGCTGGTTACCGTAACCAAATCCGAAAAAGAGCCGCGTTTTGCCAGCATTAAGGGCAAAATGAAAGCACGTAAGGCACAGATTCCTACTCTGACCGTTGCTGACCTGGATATTGATCCTGCAACCGTAGGCCTGAAGGGTTCTCCGACTAAGGTTAAAAAAGCCTTCACCCCGACCCCGCCTGAAATCAACGGCGAAATCATTACCGAAGAAGATGCTGATGCAGCAGTAGATATGCTGTTTGAAAAGCTGGTTAAGGCAGAGGTTATTACCCGCTAAGGTGAACCATGCTGATAAAAGTAAACAGGCAGCTTTGCTGTGGCTGTGAGGAATGTGTGGCAGTCTGCCCGATGGGCGCTGCAACGCTGCGTGAGGGTAAGGCGCAGATTGATATGCAGCAGTGTGTCTGCTGCGGTGCCTGCATCCGCGAATGTTCCATGGAGGCTATAGCTATTGCCGAAACTGACGATACTGAAGATAACGAATAGGAGTGTGTAAATATGTGGGTTATTGCTGAACAGGAAAATGGTCAGCTGATGAATGTTACCTTTGAGCTGTTGGGCGCTGCCAAAGAGCTGTGTGCCAAGCTGGAGGAAAAATGCTGTGCGGTACTGGTGACTGCTGCTGCCGGCGAGCTGCCGCAGCAGCTGATTGCTGCCGGCGCTGATGTTGTTTATGTTGTTGAGGATGCTAAATACGCAGATTATGATACCGAGTTATATACCGATGCTATCTGCCAGCTGTCCAAGAAATATGATCCGGCTTCCATTATGTTCGGTGCTACCGATGACGGCCGTGACCTGGCTCCGCGTATTGCAGCACGTCTGCATACCGGCCTGTGCGCTGACTGCACTGCTCTGGATGTAACCGATGACAAGCTCGTTGCCTGGACTCGTCCCGCACTGGGCGGCAATATCTGCGCTACCATCATCTGCGACGTTAACCGTCCGCAAATGGGTACCGTTCGTCCTAAAGTATTCAAACCGGCTGAATTGGATAACACCCGCACCGGTGAGGTTATTGCCTTCACTCCGGAAGCAGGCGCTGTAAGCCGTGTTGAACTGGTTAAAAAAGAAGCTCTGAGCAGCGAAAACGCTGTGAAGATCGATGAAGCTGATATGATCGCAGCAGGCGGCCGTGGCTTCGGCAGCAAGGAGAAATTCGACGTGCTGGAACAGCTGGCTGCTCTCTTTGAAAATTCCGCAGTAGCAGGCACCCGTGCCGCTATTGATGAGGGCTGGCTGACTCACTCCCAACAGGTTGGCCAATCCGGTAAATCCGTTACTCCGCATATCTACTTTGCCTGCGGCATCAGCGGTGCTATCCAGCATCTGTCCGGCATGAAGGACAGCGATATCATCATCGCTATCAATAAGGATGCAGAGGCACCGATTTTCACCGTTGCTCATTATGGCATCGTAGGTGATGTAAACGTAATCCTGCCGAAGCTGATTGAAAAAATCAAAGCTTACAAGGCTTAATCCAATTACCTGATTTACAGGAGGCATTCTAGTATGTGGAAAACAATTTATATTGCCCACACTGAGGAACAAGCCCAAAAAATAAAGCAAATGCTGACGGAAAACGGCTTTTTGGTACAGCTGAAAAGTGCCGGAGGCAAGCATAACAAGGCTTATGAAATCTGCCTGCCGGTTTCGGAGGCAGAGGATGCCTATGAGGTTTTGTGTGAGAATAAGTTTCAGTACTGAGGAGGCGCAGTCCTGATGAAGAAAACGAAGATTATCTGTACAGTAGGTCCCAGCACGGACAATGTAGAGCTGTTGCGCAAGATGATGCTTGCAGGCATGGATTTGGCACGCTTCAACTTTTCGCACGGCAACCATGAGGACCATGGCAAAAGGCTGCAGCTGGTGCGTCAGGCAGCAGAAGAGGCCGGTAAGGTAATCGCTACGATTGCTGATACCAAAGGCCCGGAAATGCGCCTGGGCATGTTTGCCGAAAGTAAAATCGAGCTGAACGAGGGCGATGAGTTCTGCCTGACTACTGAAGATTATCTGGGCGACCGCCATATGGCACACGTTAATTATGCCGGTCTGCCGCAGGAGGTAGAAATCGGCAGTAATATTCTGCTGGCCGACGGACTGCTTTCCTTAAAGGTTGTACGCATTGATGGCTGCAGAATTTATACTAAGGTGGTCAATGGCGGCGAGCTGAGCTCGCGTAAGCGTGTGGCCTGCCCTGGTATCGAGCTGAAGCTGCCGTTTTTGTCGGAGCAGGACAAGGCAGATATTCTTTTTGCTGTCGAGCATGATATGGATTATATTGCGGCATCCTTCGTGCAGAAGGCCGATGATGTTATCGCTATCCGTAAAGTGCTTGAGGAAGCAGGCTCTTCCATCGGGATTATTTCCAAAATCGAGAATGAGGCCGGTGTGCAGCATATCGATGAGATTATCGGCGTATCCGACGGTATTATGGTTGCCAGAGGCGACCTGGGCGTAGAGATTCCGACCGAGGATGTGCCGCTGGTGCAGAAGGATATTATCGCGCGTTGCAACAAGGCGGGCAAGCCTGTTATCACGGCTACGCAGATGCTGGAAAGCATGATTAACAGCTACCGTGCAACCCGTGCCGAGGCCAGCGACGTTGCCAACTCTATTTTCGACGGCAGCGATGTTATTATGCTGAGCGGCGAAACTGCCAGCGGCAAATATCCGCTGGAGGCGGTGCAGACGATGGCTAAGATTGCCGTTCGCACGGAAAACGCGCTTGATTATGTGCATATCTTCCAGAAGAAGGGAATCAGCGAGCGCATCCATTCTACCGACGCTATCAGCCATGCTACCGTACAGATTTCTCAGGAAATAAAGGCCGATACTATTCTTACGATTACCGAATCAGGCTTTACGGCGCGTATGATTGCCAAATATAAGCCTCAATGTACTGTTGTTGCTGTATCACGCTTGCCTGAGCGCGTGCGTGCGATGCAGCTTTATTGGGGTGTATTGCCGCTTTTGGGGCCATACTCCACAAATACTGATGAAATGATTGAGCTGTCTTTGCAGTGTGCTTTGCATCACTCTGTAATCAAGGACGGCGCATCTGTTGTTATAACTGCCGGCGTGCCTATCGGTACTCCGGGCAGTACAAATCTGATTAAGGTGGTTACAGTGGGTACCAAGCTGCTCAGCGGTACCGGTATCGGCAGCAAGACTGTCACCGGCCGTATCTGCGTAGGCAGAACTGCGGCAGACTTCAAGGACAAGCTCCAAAAGGGTGATATCCTTGTAGTTGATGTGCTCAATGACGAGTTTGTACCGCAGGCTGCTGCCAAGGCAGCAGCGATTATCGCTGAAGAGGGCGGCCTGACATCCTCCACTGCTATCGTTGCCGTAACCTGCGGTCTGCCTGTTATCGTAGGCGCAGAAAAAGCAACCTCTAAGCTGGCCGACGGCCTGCTGGTAACAGTGGATCCTGTTTCCGGTGACGTCTACGAAGGCGATATTAACCTGTAGAAATATGGTAACAGAACTTATTTTAGAAACATGTATTGCTCTGCGTGACGGCAGAGAACAAAACGCCTGCACAGCTTTTTCGGGTATTATTGCTGAAGCAGCAGATAATGAAGCATTACAAGCAATCAGCTGCTGTCTGCTGGTGGCCTTACGCCACCGGCAACGGCAGCTTTTTACGGCTTGGATGCAGGAAAGCAGGCCGCGTCTGGAGCAGCTGCTGGTCAATCCGCAGCTGTCGCATCAGGGCGGCAGCGTTCTGCTGAGGCTGACGTTTGCCGTGTGCGACAGGCGTTTGGCTGAGGTGCGTCCTATGCTCGCACTGCGCAAGCCGACAATACTGCAATGCTGCAGGAATTTATGGGCGAATGGCTCAGTCTGGCGGCGCGTATGGCACGCAGGCGGTGGTGCGAGGAAACCGCATTTCTGTTGCGTGAGGCCGGGCGTTGGCTTTTAATGCAGCAGGACCTGCAACGGTTGGCGTGGAGCCTGCAGCAGCTGCAGCTGCATTTCGTCGTGTACGCACGCTGGGATGGCTTTGACAAGGCCTGCAGAATTTACAGAGAGCTGACGCTTTTGTATCGCCTGCTGCTGCTGCGTGTGCCGAAGGCACCGCCTGAGCGGCAGACAGCGCTTCTGCAGCTGCTTGTGCGTCACCTGCGTGATGTAACCGCTAACGTATCGCGTTCGGCGATGCTGGATGATGCGGATATCTTCCGCCAATGGTACAGCTTTTTCTGGCAACTGACTGCCGACGACAAGAGCGCCAGGGAGGAGCTGTTGCGGCTGCTGCAGCTTGCTATCACCTATTGGCAGCAGACCATGCCCAAAACCAGCCGCAAGCAGGCAGTACTCCTTAAGGATTTGCTGCAGCCGAATCTGATTGACGGGCAATACGCATTGTTATTACAAAAAATTATATAAATCCTGAAGACAGGAGGTAGAAAATATGTCAAAGATTGTCGTAGTAGGTAGCTGTAATATTGATATTACTGTTGAATGTGACCGCTGGGTGCATCCCGGAGAAACTATTTTCGGCAACCGCCTGACCGTTTCTCCCGGCGGCAAGGGTGCCAATCAGGCTGTTGCTGCAGCCCGCCTGGGAGCAGATGTTATGATGGTCGGCTGCATCGGTGATGATGTGTATGGCCAGCTGGTATTGAAGGCTTTAAAGGAAAACAACGTTGATTCCACCTATGTGAAGGTGCTGCCGGGTGAAAACAGCGGTACCGCGCACATTACCGTAGCAGAGGACGATAACACGATTATTGTTATCAAGGCTGCCAATGACCTGGTATCCCCGGAGCTGATTGATGAAGCGTGGGAGGATATCAGCAAGGCAGACATGGTGCTCTTGCAGCACGAAATTCCTGCTGCTACCAATGCCTATGTCATTGAAAAATGCGCAGCGCACGGTGTACCTGTGCTGCTGAACCCCGCACCTGTTGCTCCGGTGCCGCAGGCTCTGCTGGATAAGATTACTTACCTGACTCCCAACGAGCACGAGGCAGCAACACTGTTTGCCGGTAAGGGCAAGGCGGATATCCTTGACCAGAACCAGGGCAAGGTAATTATGACGTTGGGCAGCAAGGGTGTTGCCTATGCGGAAAAGGGCCAGGTTATTACTGTTCCAGGCTTTAAGGTAAAGCCGGTTGATACTACGGGTGCAGGCGACACCTTTAACGGTGCCTTTGCCGTTGCCCGTGCAAATGGCAAATCCATGCAGGAAAGCATCAGCTTTGCCAATGCTGCCGCAGCTCTTTCGGTACAAAAGCTGGGAGCACAGGGCGGTATGCCTTATTTACATGAAGTAGAGGAGATGCTTAAGTAATGCAAAAGGGTGGAATGTTAAACAGCTCTATTGCGAAGGTGCTGGCTGATTTGGGCCACACCGACACTATCGTTATCGGTGACTGCGGTCTGCCTGTGCCTGCAGGCGTGCAGAAAATCGACCTGGCTCTGAAGCCGGGAACTCCTTCCTTCCTGGAGGTTGTTGAGGAAGTAGCCAAGAATATGGTTATCGAAAAGGTAGAAATTGCAGCGGAAATGGAAAGCAGAAATCCTGCTGTCTACGGCGCTATGAAGCAGCTTTTCACTGAAGAGCAGTGGATTATCGATGCAGACCACGAAGCCTTCAAGGAGGCAACCAAGCATGCAAAATGCATTATCCGCACCGGCGAAATTACTCCTTTTGCCAATGTGATTCTGCACAGCAATGTTTTCTTTTAAAAATTAGCGTAAGGTAGGAATAAGGAAAAGTATGGAGATTGAATTAAGAAATATCCATAAGGCCTTTGGTTCTAATGAGGTGCTCAAGGGTGTTGACCTGAAGCTTAAAAGCGGTGAGGTACACGCTCTGATGGGTGAAAACGGTGCCGGCAAATCAACACTGATGAATATCCTGACGGGTATTCACAAGCAGGATAAGGGACAGATTTTTGTCGACGGCAAGGAAATCAGCTTCAAAAATCCTCTGGAGGCAGAAGCTTACGGCATCGCCTTCATCCATCAGGAGCTGAATATCTGGCCGAACCTGAGCATTCTGGAAAACCTGTTTTTGATGCACAGCGTAACCAACGGCATGGGTATCCTGGATTTTAAGGCTATGCGTGCTATGGCAGAGCAGAAATGCCGTGAAATTGAAATTGAGCTGCCACTGGATATGGAAGCCGGCGAATGCTCGGTAGGACAGCAGCAGATGACGGAAATTGTCCGTAACCTTCTGCTGGATGCCAAGGTTGTTATTATGGACGAGCCTACGGCGGCGCTGACCGAAAGAGAAACAGAAAAGCTCTTTGAGGTTATGCGCTCCCTGAAAAAACGCGGTGTAGCAATGGTGTATATTTCGCACCGTATGGAAGAGGTTACACAGAACTGCGACACGATTACCGTTATGCGTGACGGCGTATCCGTTGCAACCAAGCCTGTTAAGGAATACAGCATGGAGCAGATTGTCCGCGATATGGTAGGACGCTCCATTACGGAATTTTATCCCGACCGCCGCAATAAGCCGGGCGAGGTGCTGCTGGAGGTCAAAAACTTTGAGCAGCCGGGAGTTTTCCATGATATTAACTTTAATCTGCGCAAGGGCGAGATTTTGGGCTTTGCCGGCCTCATGGGCAGCGGCCGTACCGAAATCATGCGCGCCGTTTTCGGCGTTGACCCTCATGCAGGCGGCGAGCTGGTTTTCAAGGGCGAGCCTTTGAAGATTACCAAGCCTGAGGATGCTATTAAGGCAGGATTGGGCTTCGTAACCGAAAACCGCAAAACAGAGGGCCTGATTCTGGACTTCTCCATTTTGCGCAACATTGCTCTGCCGAGTGTTGACAGCTTTGCCAAAAGCGGTGTCATCAATTTTAATGTTCTTAATAATTTTGCCGATAAAATGGCAAAAAAGCTGGGCGTAAAGACCAGCAGCCTGGACCTTGAGGCCGGTGCGTTGTCCGGCGGTAACCAGCAGAAGGTGGTTATTGCCAAATGGGTTGGCAGACACCAGGAGGTCATTATTATGGATGAGCCTACCCGTGGTATCGACGTAGGTGCAAAACGCGATATATATGAGCTGATGAACGAGCTTACTGCAAGTGGCGTTTCGATTATTATGGTTTCTTCGGAGCTGCCGGAGGTATTGGGCATGAGCGACCGCATCGTCGTTGTCCACGAAGGCCGCATTGCCGGCGAACTGCTGCACGATGAAGCAGACCAGGAAAAAATCATGACACTTGCAACGGGAGGGCAATAAAAATAATGGATGTAAAAGCAATCTTGAAAAAATCCGGTTCCATAATCGGACTCATTGTGTTGTTTGTGGTCATTTCCTGCCTTAACAGCAGCTTTATCGACCCCAGCAACCTGAAAAACCTGCTGCGTCAGGTTTCTATCAATGCCTTAATTTCCTTTGGCATGACCTTTGTTATCTTAACCGGCGGTATTGATTTGTCCGTCGGCAGTATTCTGGCGCTTTCCAGTGCACTCATGGGCAGCTTTATCAAGGGCGGTATGGATCCTGTATTCGGTATCGTGCTGGCCTGCCTCATCGGTGCTGTACTGGGCAGTGTCAACGGCCTGGTAATTACCTACGGCAAGGTGGCGCCCTTTATCGCAACCCTGGCGACCATGACCATTTTCCGTGGTCTGACTTTGGTATATACCAACGGCAACCCTATCAGCAGCCTGTCTGAGGATGACCGCTTCCTTGAATTCGGTCAGGGCTATGTTGCCGGTCTGCCGGTTCCTGCCATTATGATGCTGATTATGTTTTTCATTTTGTGGTTCATCCTGCACAAAACTCCGCTGGGACGCAAAACCTATGCTGTCGGCGGTAATGAGAAGGTTTCCTTCATTGCAGGTATCAAAATCAACCGCATTAAAATATTTGCTTATACCGTAACAGGTTTCCTTTGCGGTATGGCAGGCGCTATTCTTACCAGCCGTCTGAACAGTGCTCAGCCTACTGCCGGTACCGGCTATGAGCTGGATGCTATCGCAGCTGTAGTATTGGGCGGCACCAGTCTTTCCGGCGGTAAGGGCCGCATCTTCGGTACCATTATCGGTGCGTTGATTATCGGTACGCTGAACAATGGTCTGAATATCTTAAACGTATCCAGCTTTTACCAACAAGTTGTCAAAGGTATTGTAATTTTGCTGGCTGTGCTGATGGACAGAAAGAAAAACTAAGCGTGAAGCGGACGTAAAGCACCATCCGGTGCTTTTCAGCTGCAGCCTGCTTAATTCAAGTTTTTGTCCGCATAGTAATTTCTAATTCCGGGAGGTATTTTCTCACATGAAAAAAATTTTATTGGTATTAACCTGCATTGTAGCAATGGCTATGATGATTGTCGGCTGCGGCGGCAGCGACAAGAAGGATGCTGCAAAAGGCAACGACAAGAAAATCACCGTTGGCTTCTCCGTATCCACTCAAAACAATCCGTTCTTCGTTTCCCTGGCTAAAGGCGTAGAAGCTAAGGCTAAGGAGCTGGGCGTAACTGTAAAGGTTGTTGACGCTCAGAACGATCCTGCAAAGCAGGCTAATGATATTGCTGACCTGCTGCAGCAAAACATCAGCGTTCTGCTGGTTAACCCTGTTGACTCTGATGCAATTTCTACATCCGTAAAGGCTGCCAACAAGGCTAACATCCCTGTTATCTGCCTCGACCGCAGTGCTAACCAGGGTGATGTAGCATGCCTGGTTGCTTCCGATAACGTAAAGGGCGGCGAAATGGCTGCTGATTACATTATCAAAAAGCTGGGCGAAAAGGTTAAGGTTGCTGAGCTGGAGGGTATCCCCGGTGCCAGCGCTTCCCGTGAACGCGGCGAAGGCTTCCACAAGCTGGCTGACAGCAAGCTGACCGTTGTTGCTAAACAGACTGCTGAATTTGACCGCAGCAAGGGCCTGACTGTAGCAGAAAACATGCTGCAGGCTAACCCGGATATCAAAGCTATTTTCGCTCAGAACGACGAAATGGCTTTGGGTGCAATCGAAGCTGCTAAGAGTGCCGGCAAGCAAATCTTCATCGTTGGCTTTGACGGTACTGCTGACGGCGTAAAGGCTGTAGAAAGCGGCGCTATGAGCGCTACTATCGCTCAACAGCCGGAAATCATGGGCCAGCAAGGTCTGGAAGTAGCTGTTAAGGCTGCTAAAGGCGAAAAAGTAGAAGCTAAGATTTCTGCTCCGCTGAAGCTCATCGAAAAGAAATAATAGCCGCTTAATTTATATTAACCTGACAACTTGAAGCAATAATGCCTCTGCGCGTTCGCGTGGGGGCATTTTGTTATGTTGAAAGCTAATAGTAACGATATATTTTTGTGAGTGGTATTTACAAAATTATTTGCCGCACTTGACAAACAGCGCTGCATTTTATATACTAACAGTTAAGCTAAGAAGAAGAGTAGTAATCTGCAAACTCAGCGAGCCGTGACAGTGTAAGGCGGCAAAGGCGGATGAAGGCGCTTTGGAGCTGTAATAGTATATTGATTGAGGCGGGCTGCAGTTATTGCAGTCAAGCAGGGTGGAACCGCGGAGTTTGAGCTGTATGCACTCCGTCCCTGTAACATTTAAGTTACGGGGACGCGGGTGCTTTTTTGTTTTTTCGGACAAAGCTGCTGCCATTGCCGTCTTTGTAACAAATATAGGAGGTAAAACATGGATTTTCAGACAATTATTTTGAAGCTGCAAAAATTCTGGGCAGGCCAAAACTGCATTATGGCACAGCCCTATGACATCGAAAAAGGCGCAGGCACAATGAACCCGTCTACCTTTTTACGCGTACTCGGACCTGAGCCCTGGCGTGTGGCTTATGTAGAGCCTTCCCGCCGCCCGGCAGACGGCCGTTACGGTGATAACCCGAACCGTCTGTTCCAGCATCATCAGTTCCAGGTTATCGTAAAGCCCTCTCCGGAAAACATTCAGGAGCTGTACCTGCAGAGCCTGGCTGAGCTCGGCATTCATCAGGAGGAGCATGATATCCGCTTTGTAGAGGATAACTGGGAATCTCCGACTCTGGGCGCTTGGGGCCTTGGCTGGGAGGTTTGGCTGGATGGTATGGAAATCACCCAGTTCACTTACTTCCAACAGGTAGGCAGCATTGACGTTAAGCCTGTAACCGTTGAAATCACGTACGGCCTGGAGCGTCTGGCTATGTATATCCAGGGCGTAGAAAACGTATTCGATATCCAATGGGTTGGCGACATCACCTACGGTGACGTTTTCCACACCAACGAGGTAGAGCAATCCTTCTACAACTTCCAGGTAGCAGACACCGCGCTGCTGTTTGACCTGTTCGACAAATATGAAGCAGAAGCTAAGCGCGTTATCGAGCTTGGTTATATCCGTCCTGCTTATGACTATGTTCTGAAATGCTCCCATGCATTCAACCTGCTGGATTCCCGCGGAGCAATCAGCGTAAGTGAACGTACTGCCTACATCGGCCGTGTACGTGCGATGGCCCGCCTGTGTGCAAAGGCTTATGTAGCACAACGTGAAGAAATGGGCTTCCCGCTGCTCAAGAAAGGGGAGAATAAATAATGGAAAAATTACTTTTTGAAATCGGTACAGAAGAGATTCCTGCGAAATTTATGCCTGCCATTCTGGCACAATTAAAGGATTTGGCAGAAAAGAAAATGACTGAGCTGCGCATTCCCTTCGAAGCAGTTAAAACCTATGGCACTCCCCGTCGCATGACCTTCATTGCCAGCGGTGTTGCCGAGGCTCAGGAGGACAGCACTGTTGAGGCTAAAGGTCCTTCCGCAAAAATCGCTTTCGTAAGCGGCGCTCCTTCCAAAGCAGCTATCGGCTTTGCTCGCGGCCAAGGCGTTGACGTAAAAGAGCTCGTTGTTCGCGATGATTATGTATATGCTGTTAAGCATCTGGCAGGCCAACCGGTTAAGGATTTGCTGCCGGGCCTGCTGACTGATATCCTCACCAGCCTGAACTTCCCGAAAAACATGCGTTGGGCAGATCATGAATTTAAATTCGTCCGTCCGATTCGTTGGCTGGTTGCACTGTTTGGCGATGAAGTTATCCCTGTTGAAATCACCGGCGTAAAATCCGGCAAATTCAGCCGCGGTCACCGCTTCCTGCGTCCTTCCGCACTGGATAACGCTAAAGCTCATGAGTCCATCGGCGATGCTGCCAAGGCTTTGTTCGACACCGTAAAGAGCAAGGCTAAGAACGCAGTAGCTTCCGCTGCTATCGGCACCATCGGCGCTGTAGAAATCCCTGATGCTGATTCCTATGAAAAGGTTATGTATGACAACTATGTAATGGTTGACCAGGACGCTCGCCGTGAGCTGATTCGTCAACAGGTTACTGACCTGGCAATTGCCGAAGGCGGTCATGCAGAAATCAATGAAGACCTGCTGGAGGAAGTAAACTATCTGGTAGAATGGCCGACTGCTCTGTGTGGCAAATTCGAAGAGAAATTCCTTGCTCTGCCGAAGGAATGTATCATCACCCCGATGCGTGAGCATCAGCGTTACTTCCCGGTACTGGCAGAGGACGGCTCCCTGCTGAACAAGTTCATCACCGTCCGCAACGGCGGCAAGGAGCATCTGGAAATTGTTGCTCACGGTAACGAGCGTGTACTGCGTGCACGTCTGAGCGACGCTGAATTCTTCTTCAACGAAGACAGAAAACAAACTTTGGCTGACCGTCTGGAAAAACTCAAAACCGTTTCCTTCCAGGAAGGCCTGGGTAATATGAACGATAAGAGCAAACGTCTGGTACAGGCTGTTGATATGCTGGCTATGGCTATCAATGCCAAGGTTGATAAAGAAAAACTGGAGCGTACTGCGCTGCTGTGCAAATGCGACCTGGTAACCGGCATGGTTATCGAATTCACCGAGCTGCAGGGCGTTATGGGCCGCGAATATGCTAAGCTCGACGGTGAAGCTTCTGAGGTTGCACTGGGTATTTACGAGCATTATCTGCCGCGCTTTGCCGGTGACGAGCTGCCGACTACCGATATCGGCCGTCTGACCGGTATTGCCGATAAGCTGGACAACATCTGCGCTACCTTCAGCCGCGGTCTGGCTCCGACTGGCTCTCAGGATCCGTACGCACTGCGCCGTCAGGCTCTGGGCATCATCAACATTTTGCTGGACGGCAACTACCATGTATCACTGTACAAGGTTATCGCCGGTGCTCTGTACCTGCTGAACATCCCGGCAGAGGACACCAAAAAGCTCGTACCGCAGATTGCTGAGTTCATGAAACAGCGCCTGCGCAATATGCTGATGGATCAGGGCATCCGTTATGACGTAGTTGACGCAGTTCTGGCTGACCAGATGAACGACGACTTCACCGATCTTGTTGCCCGTGCTAAGGCTCTGAACAGCTTTGTTGCTTCCGCAGAGGCTCCGGCACTGATTCAGGCTGCAACCCGTGTTGCTAACCTGTGCAAGAAGATTGAAGAAGAATCCGCTATCAACCCGCAGCTCTTCGCTGTAGAGGCCGAAGGCGCTCTGCACAATGCTGCTATGGCAGCCAGCAAGGAAGTGCTGGTTGCAGCAACTAAGTATGACTATGCTGCAGTTATGGCTGAAGCAGTTAAGCTGGTTGACCCGATCAACAAATTCTTCGAAGACGTTATGGTTATGGACGAGGACGTTCGCGTGAAGAACAACCGTCTGGCACTCTTGGCAGCAGTTAAGGATATTACCCATGCTGTAGGTGACCTGAGCGTTATCGTACAATAATAAAAACTAAGGAGATTAGTCTAATGGAACAATTTAATGCAGAAGCAAAAGCACTTGTAGAAATGCAGAACGAATACGTTTTGCTCACCGGCAAAAACCCCAGCGAAATGTGCCACGATGATTTCATCCGCGCAGAAGAGCTGAACGTACAGATTAAGGACGCAACCAAGGTTATGGCTGCGTTGGCAATCGAATTTGCCGGCTACAAAAAAGACGAAAAAGGCCTGTGGGTTGAAAAATAATTCTCTCGCTGTGCTTTTTAACAGCCTTTGGGGCTTAAGACCATAAGCCTCGCGTGATTGTTTTTGTAATTTAACCGGTCTCTGATATGCTATTACATATAGCTGTCGGAGGCCGGTTTTATTTTTGGTTCTTTGTCAAGTTTTGGGGTATTCAAGACTTTAACATCATAGACCTAGACAA
>OHUJ01000262.1_pt1 | contig 28115 bp, 22 predicted proteins | sample 1579241 | NCBI WGS metagenome assembly OHUJ01 (sample SAMEA3882547, study PRJEB24775) | human gut metagenome | biome: human-associated habitat; feature: intestine environment; material: feces | place: Netherlands | collected 2009/2010
CCCTGATGTTGAATTTCTATGCAAAGATAATAAAAAAAAACAATATACAATGAAGAAGATGAATATGGCAGTAGCTGCTGCGGCACTCCTGCTGATGGCTTCCTGCGGCACTACCAAGAAGATGGAAGGAGCTGGAAAGGTGAATGCCAACGATAAGAAGACCGAGACAAAGGCGGAGCAGTCGGCTGCGCTCAGGAATCTGGCTTTTGTTCAGAAAGTATCAGATAATCAGGTTTATACCAATAATATTGTGGGCAATATGAATTTCAATCTGCAGGCTGCAGATAAGGATATTACCGTGCCGGGCAAGTTGAGTATGCGCAAGGATGAGGTAATCCGCATCCAGCTCTTCATCCCTATCCTGGGTACAGAGGTGGGAAGACTGGAATTCACCCCTAACTATGTGCTGATCATCGACCGCCTTCACAAGGAATACATCAAGGCAGATTATACCCAGGTGGATTTCCTGAAGAAGCAGGGCGTGAACTTCTATTCTCTCCAGGCGCTCTTCTGGAACCAGTTGCTCGTGCCTGGAACCAAGAAGGTGACAGATGCAGATTTGAAGAAGTTTTCTGCCAATCTGGATGCTGTAGGTGAGAATGTACCTGTGGCTCTGCAATATGGCAAACTGAACTATACCTGGACAGCCAACCGAAATTCGGGCAGAATCACCGAGGCGAATGTGGTGTATCAGGACAGAAGCTCCAGCGCAGCCAAGCTCAATCTGAAATACAGCAACTTCAAGAGCGTAGGCGTGAAGATGTTCCCTGCTACCCAGAATCTTACACTCTCTGCCATGGTGAACAACAAGCCTCAGGTAGTGAAGATCAACATCGACATGAAGAGCGTGAAGACCGACAGTAAATGGGAGGCACAGACCGAAGTGTCTGACAAATACAAGAAGGTGGCTCCTGAGGATGTACTCGGCAAACTGATGAGTATGTAGTGTTTGTCACGAAAGAAAACAATGAAATCATGTATTGAATAATGAAGCGAATTATATTTTTCTTATTGGCAATGATGTTCTCACTTGCTCCCTATGCACAGAAAACGGTGCATAAAAAGCCGGTGAAGAAAACCGCTGTTGCCAATCATAAACATCAGGCTCAAAGAAAACCGGTGGCTCGCCGTGCCAAGGCTTCATCCAAGTCTTCTGCCAGGGTTTCTACAAAGGCTCCTACCAAGGCAGAACGCCGTGCTGCTACCTATAGCAATGCTTCAATCAGAGGATTGCAGGGGCAGCGTGCCGATATTCAGCGAAGAATCAAGGAGCAGGAGCAGGCTTTGCGCAAGAACAAGGCTGACGTGAAGAAACGCCTGGAAGACCTGATGGCGCTGAATGGCGAAATCGACCAGAGTCAGAAGAAGATTGAAGGTATCGAGAAGGATATTCATCATATCGATGGAAACATCGGTATCCTGCAGGCGCAGTTGAAGACCCTTCAGCAGCAGTTGCAGGATAGAAAGAACAAGTATATCCGTTCTATGCGATATATGAGCCGACATCATACGGTGCAGGACAAACTGATGTTTATCTTCAGTGCCAAGAACCTGACCCAGATGTACCGCCGTCTCTCGTTCATTCGCCAGTACTCTTCTTACCAGAAGGTGCAGGGCGAGGCTGTAAAGGCTAAGCAGTTGCAGGTGAACGATAAGCACAAGCAGTTGCAGAACGTAAAGGGACATAAGAATACCTTATTATATAAGGGCAAGCAGGAGAAGACCGTGCTTGAAGGCAAGCAGACCCAGCAGCAGGAGATGGTACACGGACTGCAGAAGCAGCAGAAGACCATCCAGGCAGTCATCGCCGACCAGCGCCAGAAGGATGCTGCCATCAATGCTCAGATCGACCGCCTGATCCAGCAGGAAGTAGCCAAGGCCCGTGCCCGTGCTGCTGCTGAGGCTAAGCGCAAGGCTGCTGCAGCCGCTGCGGCTAAGAAACGTGCTGAGGAATTGGCTCGCAAGAAAGCTGCAGCCGAGGCTGCAGCAAGGGAGAATGCCCGCAGAATAGCTGAGGCTAAAGCCCGTGAGGCTGCTGCTGAGGCTGCAAGAAGAAAGGCTGCCGAGGAGGCTCGTGCTGCTGCCGAAGCTGCTAGAAAGGCGCAGGAAGAAGCTGCTGCCCAGGCTGAGGCGAAGGCTAAAGCAAAGGCGCAGGCTAAGGCCCGTGCTGCTGCCGAAGCTGCCCAGCGTGCTGCCGCAGAACAGGCGGCTCGTGAAGCTGCTGCCGAACAGGCGGCTAAGAAGGCGGAAGCTGACCGCAAGGCTGCTGAGCTGAAAGCCAAGGCGGATGAGGAGCGTCAGGCCCGTGAGATTGTTGCTGCCAAGAAGGAGGCGCAGGAGGCGGCTACCTTGAGTTCGGTAGATAGAATGTTGAGTGGTGGATTCGAGGCAAACCGTGGCAGATTGCCTATGCCTATCAGCGGCGGTTATCGCATCGTGAGCCACTTCGGACAGTATAATGTTCAGGGATTGAAGGGCGTTACCCTCGATAACAAGGGTATCAATATCCAGGGTAAGCCGGGTTGTGTGGCTCGCAGCATCTACGATGGTGAGGTGAGTGCCGTCTTCGGATACGGTGGTATGTGGAATGTCCTGGTTCGCCATGGTGCCTACATCTCTGTATATTGCAACCTGAAATCGGTCAGCGTACACAAGGGACAGAAGGTAAGTACCCGTCAGGCTTTGGGTAGTGTTGGCTCTGAAAACATCCTCCAGTTCCAGCTTAGAAAAGAGACTGCCAAGCTCAATCCAGAGGCTTGGCTGGGAAGATAAAATATAGGAGATTATCAAGGTTACCTATATAGACAGATAATAGAGGAAACCCTCTTAGATGGCAGCGCCATCTAAGAGGGTTTCGTATTTTGCAATGGCATCGCGGATTTCGCTGATGCGGATAAACTCGTTGGCAGAATGGGAGCGGGAAGATTCGCCCGGACCCAGCTTGAAGGATGGAAAATGCATCAGAGCCTGATCGCTGAGGGTAGGACTGCCGAATGGCTTCATTCCCATAGCTACACATTTCCTGATAAGAGGATGCTCCGGGTCGATGCGGGATGACTTCAGGCGGAAACTGTGAGCCTTTACCTCGCTCTTCAGGTGCTGGCGGATAAACTCGTAAACCTCCTCGTTATCGTAAAATTCGTTGGTGCGGATATCCACAAGCATTGTGCACTTATCCGGAATCACATTATGCTGGGTTCCGGCATTCACCACGGTGAGCGTCATCTTGGTAGGACCCAGGAATTCGCTTACCTTCTCGAATTTGTAATCACGAATCCAGCGCATATCATCCAGCGCCTCATAGATGGCATTCACTCCTTCATTTCTTGCCGCATGGCCACTCTTGCCGTGAGCAATCACATCCAGCACCATCAGTCCCTTTTCTGCTACGGCAGGATTCATGCCTGTAGGTTCTCCCACAATAGCAAGATCGATGTGTGGAAGCAGGGGCAGGGCACGCGTAATGCCATCCTTTCCCGAAACCTCTTCTTCGGCAGAAGCCAGATAAATCAGGTTGTAGCTCTGCGGCTTCTCCGTCAGCATTCTGAAAATCTGGAGAAGAGAACACAAACCGCCACCGCAGTCGTTGCTGCCCAAACCATAAAGCACGCCATCTTCTACATCTGGAGAAAAAGGATCACGGCTCCACGAAGCCACGGGCTTCACCGTGTCGATATGGGCATTGAGCAGCAGGGTAGGACGGCTCTCATCGTAGTGAGGGTCGATAATCCAGAGGTTGTTTGCCTCGCGCTGCGGTTCGAAACCATAGCTGCGGATGGTCTGCTCCATGATGTCGGCAGCATCTTTTTCGCTGCGGCTTATCGATGGGGTGGCAATCAGCTTTTTAAGCAGTTCCATCGCGTCGCTAACATATTGTTCCTGTGTCATCATAATCTCTCTATTTTTTGATTTTTCTGCAAAGTTACGAAAAAAAGAGCATATAAAGTGGAAAAACCAACATTTTATTTTGTGTTCTTAACAAATTCTATTATCTTTGCACCAATATTATAATACTAAGCTTATGCAAATTAATAGTCATCTTTCGGTTCTGGTTCATGACCTCGCTAAGAAGTGGGGAGATAAGCCTGCGCTTACCTTCAGAAAGTTTGGTAGTGACCAGTGGCAAACGGTTTCATTCAATCAGTTTTCCCTAAGAGTGAAACAAGTGAGCAATGCCCTTCTCAATCTTGGGGCTAAACCACAAGACAAAATCGCTGTCTTCTCACAGAACTGCGTGCATTATTTGTACACAGACTTCGGTGCATACGGAATCAGAGTAATCTCTATTCCTTTTTATGCCAACAGCAGTGAGCAGCAGATTCAATATATGATCAATGATGCCCAGATTCGCTTCCTCTTCGTAGGCGAACAGGAGCAGTATGACAAGGCTCATCGTATCTTTGCCCTCTGCCCATCCCTGGAGCGCATCATCATCTTCGATTCCAGTGTGCGCATCAGTACCCATGACCCTGCAGCCCTCTATTACAAGGACTTCCTGAAGTTGGGTGAGAATCTTCCACGCCAGACCGAAGTGGAGGAACTCTACAAGCAGGCTAGTATGGACGATTTGGCTAACATCCTCTATACCAGTGGAACTACCGGCGACAGCAAGGGCGTGATGCTGACCTATAGTCAGTATGCAGCCGCATTGAAGGCCAACAATGAGTGCGTGCCAGTTACCGAAAAGGATCGTGTCATTGATTTCCTTCCATTCACCCATATCTTCGAGCGTGGATGGGCATATCTCTGTTTGAGCGAGGGTGCCCAGCTCATCATCAATACTTATCCTCAGGAGATTCAGGAGAGTATGCGAGAGATGCATCCTACCTGTATGAGTAGTGTGCCTCGTTTCTGGGAGAAGGTGTATATTGCCGTGAAGGCTAAGATGGATGATGCCGGTCCTATCCAGAAGAAGCTCTTCTACCATGCTCTGGCAGTGGGTAAGAAGCGCAATATCGAGTATATTGCCAACTGCAAGCGCCCTCCTTTGGCTCTGGAGTTGGAGTATAAGATTATCAACAAGACCATTTTGAGCATCGTGCGCAAGCAGTTGGGCTTGGATAATCCTAATATCTTCCCTACGGCTGGTGCGTATGTAAGTCCGCAGGTGGAGGAGTTCGTTCATTCCATCGGTATCAATATGGTAGTGGGTTATGGCTTGACAGAGAGTCTTGCTACCGTATCTTGCGATCATCCTGACAAGAAGCGCAGTCTGGGTTCTGTGGGCCGTCCTATCTCCAGCATCCAGATCAAGATAGGTGAGGATAACGAGGTGCTCCTCAAGGGTCCTACCATCACTCCGGGATATTATCATCGCGATACCACCAATGCCAAGGCATTTGATAAGGACGGATTCTTCCATACCGGTGATGCAGGCTATCTGAAGGATGGCGAGCTTTACCTCACCGAGCGTATCAAGGACCTGTTCAAGACATCGAATGGTAAATATATCGCTCCGCAGCAGGTAGAGTCGTTGCTCCTGGTGGATAAGTTCATCGATCAGGTGGCAGTCATCGCCGACCAGCGCAAGTTCGTATCAGCCCTCGTTGTACCTGAGTTCCGCCTCGTAGAGGATTGGGCTCGTGAGCATCATATCGCCTTCGCCTGCCGTGAGGACCTGTGTGCCAACGAGAAGGTGCAGAAGATGTTGATGGACCGCATCCAGATTCTTCAGCAGCACCTGGCTTATTATGAGCAGATCAAGCGTATCACCCTCCTGGCTCACCACTTCTCTATGGAGTCGGGCGAGCTGACCAATACCTTGAAGATTCGCCGCCCTATCATCAACAAAAACTACAAGGCGGAGATTGACAAGATGTATGAGGAGTAATCATAAAGTTCAAAGTTCAAAATTCAAAGTTCAAAGTTAATGATTACAGCTGACCAGTTGAAAGATGTGATGGACAGAGCCGATGCTCTCCATCACTATCTCAATATCGACCAGAAGAAAGTAGAATTCGAGGAGGAGCAGCTCCGCACCCAGGCTCCTGACTTTTGGGAAGACCCAAAGTATGCGCAGGAGCAGATGAAGAAGGTGAAGAGCATCCAGAAATGGCTCGATGGCTATAAGACCGTGCGCCTTTATGCCGATGAACTAAAGCTCGCCTTCGATTTCTATAAGGATGAAATGGTGACCGAGGAAGAGGTGGATGCCGATTACAGCAAGGCTATCAAGGCCATCGAAGACCTGGAGTTGAAGAACATGCTTCGACAGAAGGAAGATCCGATGGACTGCGTGCTCAAGATCAATTCCGGTGCCGGTGGTACGGAAAGTCAGGATTGGGCGCAGATGTTGATGCGTATGTATATGCGCTGGGCTGAGGCTCATGGCTACAAGGTAACCATCACCGATATGCAGGAAGGCGATGAGGCTGGCATCAAGAGCGTGACGATGACCATCGAGGGCGGCGAGTTCGCCTATGGTTATCTGAAGAGCGAGAATGGTGTCCATCGTCTGGTGCGTGTTTCACCTTTCAATGCTCAGGGCAAGCGAATGACCAGTTTTGCCAGTGTCTTCGTTACTCCGCTGGTGGATGATACCATCGAGGTGTATGTAGATCCTGCCAAGCTCTCCTGGGATACTTTCCGTTCGAGTGGTGCCGGTGGTCAGAATGTAAATAAGGTGGAGTCGGGTGTCCGTCTGCGTTATTGGTACACAGATCCTGATACGGGCGAGGAGGAGGAAATCCTCATCGAGAATACCGAGACCCGCGACCAGCCGAAGAACCGTGCCAAGGCATTGTTGCTCTTGAAGAGTCAACTCTACGACCGCGCCATGAAGAAGCGCCTCGAAGCCAAGGCGAAGATTGAGGCTGGCAAGAAGAAGATAGAGTGGGGAAGCCAGATTAGAAGCTATGTCTTCGACGACCGTCGTGTGAAAGACCATCGTACCAACTATCAGACCTCTGATGTAGATGGCGTGATGGACGGCAAGATCGATGATTTCATCAAGGCATACCTGATGGAGTTCCCTACTACCGACGACGAACAATAGAATTATAACAACCTAAAAATACGATAACTATGAGTGGAAATAAAGATTTAAGAAGAGCCAAGCATGAGGCTTATCAGAAGAAGCAGGCAGCCAAGGGCGAAAAAGTAGTGAAGTGGATTTTTATCTCTTTGATAGCACTGGGTGCTCTCTTTGCCATCTATGCAGCTTCGATTGCATAATAGCTTCTATCGCATAATAAGCTTCTATTGCATAAAATGAGTAAGAAATGAGTGGATTGGAAATAGAAAGAAAATTCCTCGTCAAGAAGGGCGACGCTTACAAAAGCGCCGCCTTTTCTAGTAGTCATATCCAGCAGGGATATATTCCGGCTGAGGGGGCTACGGTGCGCGTTCGCACCCGAGACGACAAGGCTTACCTTACCATCAAGGGCAAGTCGATGAATGGCGGAATGACCCGCTATGAGTTTGAGAAGGAGATTACCATGGACGAGGCGCAGCATCTTCTGCAGCTTTGTCAGGGAGGTGTGATTGATAAGCGACGCTATCTCGTGAAAAGTGGCAATCATATCTTTGAGGTGGATGAGTTTTATGGTGACAACGAAGGTCTGGTAATGGCGGAGGTAGAACTGGAAAGCGAGACCGAAGCTTACGAGAAACCGGATTTCATCGATCGCGAAGTAACTGGCGACAAACGCTTCTATAATTCGCATCTTTTGACAAATCCCTTCTATAAATGGCGTGATTCGCTATAAAATTGTGTAATTATTTAAGATTCTGCATAATTTGCTTTCGATTTATACGCTTATTTGGATTATTTTTTATAATTTTGCAGCATCAAAGAACTGAAGCGTTAAGAAAGTTATAATGACGCTGTAGGTTTGATGTGAAATAATAAAGGAGAATCTAAGTTTTAAAAAGAAATAATATAGAAATAATAAAAGGAGAAAGTAAAGGAAATGGCAGATTTAAATAGAGGTAGTTTTGGCAGCAAGTTGGGAATGATTCTTGCTACCGCTGGTGGCGCTGTAGGTTTGGGTAACGTATGGCGCTTCCCTTATATGGCTGGTCAGGAAGGTGGCGCAGCCTTTATTCTGGTGTACATCGGAAGCGTGCTTTTGCTCGGTATCCCTTGTATGATTTCGGAGTTTATCATCGGTCGTCACGGCGCTTCCAATACGGCCCGTGCCTATACCAAGCTTGCCAATGGCACAGCCTGGAAGTGGGTGGGTTTCCTGGAAGTGCTCACGGGTTTCCTGATTACGGGTTACTATGCCGTGGTTTCGGGGTGGTGCTTGCAGTATGTGTATGCCAGCATCATCGGCGAACTGCATGGTGATGCCAACTATGTGGCTCGGTATTTCCAGGAGTTTGCTGCCGATCCGTTCCGTCCTGTATTGTGGACGGTGGTTATTTTCCTGATTTGTCATTTTGTGATTATCCATGGTGTTCGTGGTGGAATCGAAAAGGCATCCAAGGTGATGATGCCGCTGCTTTTCATCCTGCTGCTCATCATCGTTGTGGCTTCCTGCCTGTTGCCTGATGCGGGCAAGGGTGTGGAGTTCCTGCTCAAGCCAGATTTCGGAAAGGTTGATCGCAATGTGTTCCTCAATGCCTTGGGACAGTCGTTCTATTCCATGAGTATCGGTATGGGCTGCATCTGTACCTATGCATCTTATTTCAGCCGTCAGATCAATCTCTTTAAGTCGGCATTGCAGATTTCTGTCATCGACTTGATGGTTGCAGTATTGGCGGGTTTGATGATTTTCCCTGCAGCCTTTTCTGTTGGCATTTCGCCGGATAGTGGTCCATCGCTCATCTTCATCACTTTGCCGAATGTCTTCAACAAGGCGTTTGCTGCACTTCCTGTATTGGGATGGATCATCTCCCTGCTGTTCTATGTACTTCTGTCGGTGGCTGCATTGACCTCTCTGATGTCGCTACATGAGGTGAATACTTCGTTCTTCTACGAGGAGTTGAAGATTGACCGTAAGAAGGGTGCTTGGATTGTAACCATCTCATGTGCCATCATTGGTACATTCTGTTCGTTCTCATTGGGAGCAACCGACAAGCTTTCCTGGTTTGGCAAGACGCTTTTCGATTGGTTTGATTTCATCACCGGACAGATTTTCCTTCCAATGGCAGGTTTGCTTACCTGTCTGTTCCTGGGATGGTTTGTACCAAAGAAGATTTTGAAGGATGAGTTTACCAACTGGGGAACCTTGAAGGGTCGCCTCTTTGGCATCTATTTCTTCCTGATCAAGTTCGTATGTCCTATCCTCATCTTCCTGGTGTTCTTAAACCAGTTTGGAGTTTTTGAATAATCGGACTTGGGACATAAGGTATATATAGTATAAGGTATATATTATAATAATAAGGTATATATAATATAAGGTGTAGTTCTTCCTTCAATAAACATAGCTCCTACACATTTAACATAAACATAATGGAAACAAGAGGAAATTTTGGAAGTAAGTTAGGCATTATTCTCGCCACAGCGGGATCTGCTGTAGGATTGGGTAACATTTGGCGTTTCCCATATATGACTGGTCAGAATGGTGGCGCAGCCTTCATCCTGATTTATTTAGTCTGCATCATTCTGCTGGGTTTGCCAGGTATGCTGAGCGAGTTTATCATCGGTCGTCATTCTGCATCCAATGCAGCCCGTGCTTATACCAATCTGGGTAAGCACAAGGCGTGGGGTGCCTTGGGATTGATGGGAATCATCACCTCCATGATCATTTTCGGATTTTATTCCGTTGTGGCAGGCTGGTGTTTGCAGTATCTTTATGCAAGTATCATCGGTGGTGTGCATGGTGATCTGGAATATGTGAAGAGCTATTTCCAGACCTTCGCATCCGATCCAATTCGTCCTGTATTGTGGGCTTTGGGCTTTATCCTGCTCACCCATATGGTGGTGGTTCGTGGTGTGCGTAATGGTATCGAAAAGGCATCCAAGATATTGATGCCGCTGCTTTTCATCCTGCTGGTGATTATTGTAATTGCTTCCTGCTCATTACCGGGAGCGATGAAGGGAGTGGAGTTCCTTTTGAAACCGGATTTCAGCAAGGTAGATGAGAATGTGCTGCTTGAGGCTTTGGGACAGGCTTTCTTCTCGCTGAGTATGGGTACGGCATGTCTTTGTACTTACGCTTCTTACTTCAACCGACAGACGAATCTCTTGAAATCAGCCACTCAGGTTGTCACCATCGATACGCTTATCGCCGTATTGGCAGGATTGATGATCTTCCCTGCAGCTTTCTCGGTGGGAGTTCAGCCGGATAGTGGCCCTTCGCTTATCTTCATCACCCTGCCTAATGTATTCCTGCAGGCTTTCGGCAATATGCCGGTGGTGAGCTACATCATCTCTGTATTGTTCTATGGCTTGTTGGTGTTGGCTGCTCTTACTTCCACCATCTCGATGCACGAGATTGGTACTGCCTTTATTTATGAAGAGGGCAAGGTAAGTCGTGCGAAGGGAGCCTGGGTTGAGACGATAGTCTGCGGTATTATCGCTGTATTCTGTTCCCTTTCTCAGGGAGCGGTAGAGGGCTTGGGCTTCTTCGGTAAGGATTTCCTCTCCAACTGTGATAATCTGACGGCGCAGCTTCTGATGCCATTGTCTTCGTTCATCACCTGCCTGTTTCTGGGCTGGTATGTACCAAAGAAGGTTGTACGTGATGAATTCACCAACTGGAATACGGTAAGTGGAAAGCTTTTCCCAGTCTTTCTCTTTACCATCCGATTCATCTGTCCAATCTGCATCTTCCTTATCTTCCTGCATCAGTTGGGTATCATTTAGTTCTTTATCATATAGCCATGTAAGGGCAAAAGTACCATACGCCAATAGGGTATGATGCTTTTGCCCTTATTTTTTATATGCAGCTCTCGCTGGATGGCTAGAAACAAATGTAGGGTTTCAGCCTATCTATTTCGTCTGGTGGAAAATCCTTCAGCAGCTTGAGGTCTTCTATGCTATGCAGTGGACCTTTCAACCTGCGATAATCACAGATTTCCTTGGCTTGATAGAAGTTGAGATAGGGATGCTTCTTGAGCTGGTTGAGCGTTAACTTGTTGAGATTCATCTTGCGAATCTGTTGCTCGTCAATCTTGATGAAGGCGATGGCAGATTCGGGCAATCCTTCGATTTCTTCCAGCTGTCGGGCAGATGCAAATCCTCCTAGCCGTTCTCTGTATCTTACGATGCGGCTGGCATAGTAACTGCCTATGCCGGGAATCTTCATCAGCAGCGTAGTATCGGCGCCATTGATTTCGATATGCTCGTTGGCTCTCAGCTTATGTGGATAACTATAAACCTTTGTATTAGTCCTGCCTTCCGCCTTTCCTTCTGAAGGAGAAGTGTTATCTTGAGCATATCTCCTATATCCTTCTTCTCTATTATTATAATAAGGTGTATAGCGCCTTCCGCCTCTTCCATATCCTTCTTTTCCGTAGAAATCAGCCGCAGGCTTGTAATCATCGGCTATCTGGATAAACGGCAACAGTACCTCATAGGTTCTCTTGGTGATGCCATAGACCCGTGCGAAATCGGATGGGCGGGAGAAGATGCCGCCTTTCTCCCGAAAACGGATGATGCTTCTGGCTTGCCAGCTTTCCAGTCCCAAACGTTCGAAATCCTCAGCGCTAGCCGTATTGGGGTCAAAAGGGAAGAGCTCGTGTACCATACCTTCTTCTTTACTGTATAAAGGATGAGATTTGGAGGCATGCTGAATCTTAGTTGTTGTTGCACCTTTCTCTTGAGTGCCATCTATAGAGCCTAGCTGGGAAGCCACAGGAGTATTCTCCGGCTTTTCTTGAATCAGGAACGTGAGAGAAAAACACACAATCATAATGGCAAGCAGGGTGAGGAGAGCTTGTCGGTCTTTCTTTTGAAGGTAAAAAATGTCTTTGAACTTCATAAGCTCCGATTTTATAGTTGAGTCGGGATTACTGGACTCGAACCAGCGACCTCATCGTCCCGAACGACGTGCGCTACCAACTGCGCTAAATCCCGTTTTTTGGTACTTATGAGCACAAAGACGATGCAAAGGTACACTAAAATCTCCATAATACCAAATAAAAAAGCACTTTTTTATCTTTTTTGAAAAGTTTTTCACTTAAAAATTTGGTGGAACCAAATAATTGTTGTACCTTTGCACCCGCAAATGAGAAATCATCAGTAAAGGTATGGTGCCATAGCTCAGTTGGTAGAGCAAAGGACTGAAAATCCTTGTGTCCCCGGTTCGATTCCTGGTGGTACCACTTAAAAAGCCGAACTTCTTCAAAGAGGTTCGGCTTTTTGGTGTTTATAAGGCTTTTGCTCATTATGGCGCATTGCAGTCTGGATTCCTGCGTCTTTTTTCTTTCTTTTCCCTTTTTCTTCGATATATTTCGGTTATTTGTCCCTTTTGTTGCTAGATTTGTCTGATATTTAGCGTGAGATTGCCGTATTCTAACCTACTTTTGCAACCGAAATCAAATTAAAAAATCAAAAGAACCTGAAAACAATTAAGCAAAATGAATTACGTCTTAAGCAAAACAAAACAGAGAAGTCTCCTTCTCGTGGCATTGTTGCTCATGGGATGTTTGCAGCTTTTCGCTCAGACTCGTACCATTAAAGGTGAAGCGACAGATGCACAAAAACTCAGTTATCTTTGCAATATTTGATACGTAAATACGTTATTCTGATAAAGCAAAGATAGCTATAAACCAAAAGAACAATGAAGAATATATTAGGAAAAGCCATATTGCTGGCTTCAGCACTCTTGTTCTCTATCACGGGCACAAGTTGCAGCAATGAAGATAATGCTACTCCCGAACAGGAGAAGACATACGATATGAGTGGCTTCGCCAAGGGAGCCGATGTAAGTTGGATTACAGAGATGGAGCAGAACGGAAAGAGGTTCTACAACGCTAATGGTAAGGCTACCGAGTGCATGGCGCTTCTCCGCAACCTCGGCATGAACTCCATCCGCCTTCGTGTATGGGTAAACCCAGAGAATGGATGGAACGGAAAGAATGATGTGGTGGCAAAGGCATGGAGAGCTCAGCAGCTCGGTATGCGACTGATGATTGACTTCCACTACTCTGATACCTGGGCTGACCCAGGAAAGCAGGGCGTTCCTGCTGCCTGGAAGAACTATGACTTCGAGCAGATGAAGCAGGCGGTTGCCGATCATACCAAGGATGTTTTGAATGCCTTGAAGGCAAGAGGCGTCAACGTAGAGTGGGTACAGGTAGGTAACGAGACCACCGACGGAATGCTCTGGAATGATGAGGATGGCGATGCTGCCCTGAAGGTGACAGGCCGTGCCTCTAAGAACATGGCTAACTTTGCCGCTTACATCAATGCCGGTTATGATGCAGTCAAGGCGATTTATCCGGAGGCTAAGGTGATTGTGCATCTCGATAAGGGAAACAACCTCGGTCAATATACCTGGATGTTTGATGGCTTGAAGCAGAATGGAGCCAAGTGGGATGTCATCGGTATGTCGCTCTATCCTGATTGGATTACCGACCAGACCTGGGAGCAGGTTTCTGATGCCTGCCTCAGCAACATCAAGACCCTTTCCGGCAAATACAACTGCGATGTCATCATCTCAGAGATCGGTATGGTGTGGAATTCTGAGAATGCCGCTCCATTCCTCAAGAAGATGGTGGATGGCTGCAAGGCAATCTCTACCTGCGAGGGTGTGTTCTACTGGGAGCCTGAATGCAACAGCGGCTGGAACGGCTACGACAAGGGAGCCTTCGACAATAGCGGCAAGCCAACCGCAGCACTCGATGCCTTCAAGTAATTGGGTAAGTTAGCTTTCTTCGCTTCCTTTGGGAGCGATAGAAAGCGAATTTAAAAATGGAATACAAAACTAACTTAGAAGAAAAAGATATGATCAAGAGAAGCATTACTTTCGTGTCTCTCGCCCTGGCGCTTTCTACCATGTGCCAGGCACAGAGTAGAAAAGTCATTAATTTGCCATCATGGGATTTCTCCCGCGATGGCAAAGCGTGGTCTCAGGTAGCCGTGCCTCACGACTGGGCTATCTCGGGTCCTTTCGATAAGAAATGGGACCTGCAGATGGTGGCTATCGAGCAGAATGGCGAAAAGGAGAAGACCGAGAAGTCGGGACGCTCTGGAGCTCTCCCTTGGATTGGAGAGGGCATGTATAAGATGAATCTTCAGTTGCCGAAGGGCTACAAGCGTGCCGTCCTCGTTTTTGATGGTGCGATGAGTCAGCCTGTCGTTAAGGTGAATGGCAAGGAGGCTGGCAGATGGGCTTACGGCTACAATGCCTTCCGCATTGACATCACACCTTACGTGCAGTTTGGCGGCAAGAAGAATCTCGTAGAGGTTCATCTCAACAATGTAGAGGAAAGCAGCCGATGGTATCCAGGCGGCGGTCTTTACCGTCCGGTTTCCGTGGAACTTTACGGTAACGAGAACTTCTCTACCTGGGATACCTTCGTGCGTACCCTGAAAGCTGATAAGCAGGAAGCCGAAGTAGAGGTGAACGCCCTGCTGGAAGGAAAGATTGGTAAGTCGGGCAAGACGGTCATCGCCTTGCTCGATGAGGCTGGTACAAAGGTTGCCGAGCAGACCATTAAGGGTGCAACCCCTGAAATCAAGACTACCCTGAAGGTAGCGAATCCTCAGCTTTGGTCGCCGGAATCTCCTTACCTCTATCAGGTGAAGTTAACCCGATATGAAGGCAAGAAGGTGGCTGATGTCCAGACGCTGAAGACCGGTATCCGTACCATCTCTGTATCCAGGAATAATGGTTTCCAGCTCAATGGCATTACCCGCAAGATCAAGGGTGTCTGCCTGCACCACGACCTCGGTCCGTTGGGAGCTGCAGAGAACAAGGCGGCACTCATCCGCCAGATCAAGACGATGAAGGAGATGGGTTGCGATGCCATCCGTACCGCCCACAACATGCCTTCTACCATGCAGATGGAAATCTGCGATTCTCTCGGTATGATGGTAATGGCTGAGAGTTTCGATATGTGGATTTATCCTAAGTGCAAAAATGGCTATGCCAAGTTCTTCAAGGAGTGGAGCGACAAGGATATGACCAATCTGGTGAAGCACCATCGCAACCATCCTAGCATCATCATGTGGAGTATCGGTAACGAGATTCCTGAGCAATGGAGCAAGGAGGGTGTGGAGATAGCCAAGCATCTGCAGGATATCTGTCATCAGTACGACCCATCCCGCCCTGTTACCCAGGGTATGGATAGAGCAGAGGACGCCCTGAAGAGTGGATTTGCCCAGGTGATGGACGTTCCGGGCTTCAACTATCGCGTTCATAAATATTATAAGAATATCGAGCAGTTGCCTCAGGGGTTCCTCCTAGGTTCAGAGACTGCATCTACCGTCAGCTCCCGTGGCGTGTATAAGTTCCCGGTTCAGGTGCGTGCCAGCGACAACAATCCATACGCCGATGGCCAGTGCTCCAGCTATGATACCGAGTATTGCTCCTGGAGTAATCTTCCGGATGATGACTGGAAGATGCAGGATGACTATAGTTGGGTAATCGGAGAGTTCGTGTGGACGGGTTACGACTATCTGGGCGAGCCAACTCCATACGATACCTACTGGCCAAGCCGTAGCAGCTACTTCGGTATCTGCGACCTTGCCGGACTTCCAAAGGATCGGTATTATATGTATCGTGCCCGCTGGAATGAGCATCAGCATACCACCCATCTTCTTCCTCACTGGAACTGGAAGGGCAGGGAAGGACAGGTAACCCCTGTATATTGCTACACCGATGGTGTGGAAGGCGAGCTTTTCGTGAATGGCAAGAGCCAGGGCAGAGTGCGCAAGGACAAGTCAAGCCGCCTCGACCGCTATCGCCTCCGCTGGAACAATGTGAAGTATGAACCAGGCGAGATTCGCGTGGTTACTTACAATCAGTATGGCGACAAGGTAGGCGAGGACGTGAAGCGTACAGCCGGAGAACCTGCGCAGATGAAGTTCAGCGTGGAGACTCCAGACCATGAGCCTATCGCCTGCATGGTAGAAGGCTGCACCGATGAGCACAACGTGCTGCTGAATGCCGATGGCAACGATCTTGCCTTCATCACCGTGAGCCTTCTGGACAAGGACGGCAACGAGTGTCCGCTCGCCGATGATGAACTTACCTTCGAGGTAAAGGGTGCCGGAACCTTCAAGGCAGCATGCAACGGTGATGCTACTTCGCTCGATTCCTTCACTCAGCCACACATGCGACTCTTCTCTGGCAAACTCGTTATTGTTGTTCAGAGCAAGGCACAGAAGGGCGACATCATCCTCACCGTAAAGGATGGCAAGCGCAATATGGAAAAGTCGCTTACGCTGCAGGCAATATAAAACAGACTTATTAATGATAAATATAGATTCCCCTAGGAGTAGAAGTTCTTACCCCTAGGGGAATTCTTCGTTCAGCGACGTTGAATGTGTGTTCAGCACTGTTGAATGTGTGTTCAGCACTGTTGAACATACGTTCAGCAGTATTGAACGGAGATTTCTTCTAATGGCAGCAACAATTTCTTCCTATCCTTTCAACAACTTCTCCCTGTCTTTTCAACAAATTCTCCTTGTTCTATTGTTATTTTTCTCTAATAATATTTGGCATTGTCGTGAATAATGTGTATTTTTGCAGCTATGAACAAATCACTAACCGCTTTATCTAGAGTAAGCATGGCGATAGCTATGCTTTTTATATCCATAGCGCTCCATGCGCAACGTTTCGTCAACACCACCCTGGATGGTGCTCAGGCTGTCTATGCCATTACCCAAGATACATCAGGAGTAGTCTGGCTGGGTACCGACAACGGTCTCTACAGTTATGATGGCTATCACGACTATCGCCATTTTGCTCCCCATTCTTTTAGTCATATCCGCATCAATGCGCTCGGCTTCGAGGGCAGCATGCTCTATCTGGCTACCGGAAGTGGAATGCTGAAATTTGATACGCAGCAGGGAATCTATGCTTCTGCACCTGCGATGGAATCTGATGGAGACAAGGGCAGGAAAAAGGCGGTAAGGGAGTTGCGAGTGCTCGATATGAAAGACAGGAAAGATGCCTTTGGCAACGATGTGTATGCTATCCTGCATACGCAGAAGGGACTTCTGGTGGGTTCTCTCGCCGGACTCCGTCTCAACCAGCGCCAGATTCTCCTGACTCCCGGAGCACAGCCGCTGGTGAATGCCCTGGCTTACGATGCCAAGCGCCACTGTTACTGGATAGGTACCGAGGGAGCCTTGTACTGTGCCGATCAGGCTTTGCAGAACTTCTCCAAGATTGCGGCGCTGGATGGAAACTCCGTGAAGTGTCTGGACGAAGACCAGGATGGCAATCTCTATATCGGTACAGATAATGGACTTTATCGCATGGCGATGAACAACAGTCTGGAACATTTCGTTCACGACTCGCGCAATGAGGCAACCATCCCCAACAATATCGTATGGTCCTGCTATGTGGATAAGTGGCAGAATGTGTGGATCGGTACCGATCACGGACTTTCCCGTTTATCTACCCATACCTACTATCGCTTCACTTCGCTCGATAAGATTACCTTCTCGGGCGAGGGCAACTGTCTGCATGCTATCCTTCAGACCCGCAGCGGCGACTGGTGGATGGGCGGAACCAACGGCTTGATTCACTATGCAGAGGGTGTGCGCGTGCAGGGTGCAGCTTCTGAATATCAGAATGTGGTATGGTATAAGCAGAACAATCCTTCGGCTCCTCTTGCTCACAACCGTGTGCGCAAGATTTATGAAGATAAGGAGGGGGATGTATGGATCTGTACAGACCACGGCATCAACCTCTATCAGAAGAGTACGGGAAAGTTGCTCAACTTCATCGTCTATGACAAGACCGGCAAGTATTCTACTGCCTGGGCTTATGATATTCTTCAGGATCAGAAGGGCAGGATGTGGATGGCATCTTATCAGGGTGGCGTCTTCGTGATGGACAAGCAGCGCCTTCTGGCAGCCATCTCGCTCTCATCTGCTGCTACAGCCACCTGTGTGGCGGATTATCATTTCTCAGACAAGGGAAAGAACGCCCTCTCGGGCCTGCACATCGGTCAGCTGGTACTCGATGGAAAGGGAATGGTCTGGGCATCCTCTTATAATCATCTCGACCGTATCGATACCCGTACCCTTCACATCTCCCATATCCCTGGCACTGATGCCATCAATTATCTGATGAAATCTGACAACGGCAATGTGTGGGTAGGATATAATTCCAGCGTGAAGTGCTATATGGTGAACTTGCCGATGAAGGGCAAGGAGGTGGAAAGCAAGGAATGGAACATCGGTGCGAAGGTGGTCTCCATGTGCGATGTGGAAAACAAGGTCTGGGTGGTGGCAGACAATATCTGCAGCGTGCTGGACCAGGGAAACAACAGTTTCCGATTCTTCATTCCGATGGAGAATCCGAACAATATCTATTATTCCAAGCTGAACCACGAAGTGGTGATGGGTGGCAATGATGGCTTCATCTCCATCCGTGCCGACCTTTCCATGCCGAAGGACGACAAGGCGCAGCTGCTCCTGGCGGGTATCGTGGTGAATGGCAGGCAGACCCAGGATGCCTTGCTCGATGAGAACATTGAGGGAACACCGGGTGTTTCGCCCGTGGGACTGAAGACGCTGGTTCTGGCGCATGATGAGAACAACTTCACGCTCCAGCTGTCTGATTTGCCTTTTGCCGATCATCCTACCGCCGTCTATGCCTATCGTCTGGAGGGTAGCGACCACGAGTGGCATTATCTGGACAAGGGCAATCTTGACATCACTTACAATGGATTGTCGTATGGCGATTATCATCTCACCGTGCATGTGGTGGATGGCGAGGGAAATATCGGAGATGAAGTTTATCAGCTCGAAATCTCCGTTCTTCCACCATGGTATCTCACCATCTGGTGCAAGCTGTTCTATCTTACCCTCCTGATTGTGGGTATAGCCTGGGTCATCAATGCTCATTTCGTAAGAAAGCAGTTGAAGGAGGCGAAAAAGCAGAAGGAGGAAATCCTGGAGCAGGTGCAGGCGCGTATGCAGTTCTATGCCAACCTTGCCGATGATCTGAAGAATGCTGCCGCTCACCATTCGTTCGAGGAAGTGAATAATCTGGTAGTTTCTCATCTTGATGTGAATGCTTCCGACAACGAATCAGAGCCGGCAATGATTGTAGATCTCCATGCACCTCAGACTCCGGAAGTTGAGATGGATGAGATGGATAAGAAACTGCTCAACCAGATTCGGGAGATGATAGAGGAGAATATGGTGGATTCCGACTTTAACGTGTCGATGCTTCAGGAGAAGATGGGCATGGGAAACAAGCAGCTTTACCGAAAGTTGAAGGCGCTTACGGGGCAGACTCCGGTAGAGTATATCCGTGATATGAGAATGCAGAAGGCGGCAAAATTATTAAAGGCGGGCAAGTTCAGCGTGTCGGAGGTAATGTACACTGTAGGCTTCTCTAACAGCAGCTATTTCTCCAAGTGTTTCTCCAAGGCATTTGGAATGACTCCTACTGAGTTTATGCGCAGTTAAAAAGTATATGGATTAAAGTTCAAGCGATATGTTGCCAATATTAACGATTACAGGTTCCGACAGCACCGGTGGCTCTGGTGTGCAGGCGGATATCAAGACGATATTCGAATTGGGAGGTTATGCCGTTTCGGCGATAACCAGCATCACCGTGCAGAATACCCTGGGTATCCAGGAGTTCTTCGATATTCCTGCCGAGATTGTTTCCGGACAGATAGAGGCAATTATGAACGATATGCAGCCCAACATCGTGAAGGTGGGAATGATACGCAAGGTAGAGACGCTGAATGTGCTCATCGATGCCTTGACCAAGTATCGTCCCGAACACATCATCTATGCACCTTCCATCTGGTCGAGCCAGGGCGATGCGCTGATGACCGAGGATGTGGTGAGCCAGATCAAATACCGTCTGCTGCCGCTCTGCTCGGTAGTCGTGGCGAGAAAGAAGGAGAGCGATATCATTCTTCAGAATTCCCGACTCCTGGAGCTTGCCGAAAAGCAGGGTCTCCGGATCTATCGCCTTGATAATGCCAATTCGCATGGTCTCATCAACCGCTTCTCTTCTGCCCTTGCCATCTATCTGAATCAGGGCAAGAAGATGGAGGAGGCGTTGGCGATGGCGCAGGATTTCATCAATATAGAACTGGCTAGGGAGAGCAATCTGCAGGGCAGGAGTTCTGAACTTTACAATCAGTTTATCTCGCAGGTGAATAACTTCTGCCGCACCTATAGCGATGTGCATTTCTATGCCGACCAGCTGAATGTGAGTGGCCGCTATCTGGCGCAGGTTACCCGCCGCATTTCCGGCAAGACGCCGAAGGCAATCATCGATGAATACATCGTGAAGGAGATAGAGCGCGAACTCTCTACCACCACGCATACGGTGCAGGAGATAGCCAACACTTTCGGCTTCTCATCCCAGGCTCATCTCACCAAGTTCTTCAAGAAGATGAGAGGGGTAACGCCTTCTGCTTTCAGGCAACTAAAGCTTGTTGATTAAAATGAGTCCTGCCAACTAAGGAAATAAAATTCAGCCAACTGAGGAAATGAAATTCGGCCAACTGGGGAAATAAAATTCAGCCAACTGAGGAAATATCGAAAAAAAAGTAGTTCCTATCGGGTGTTTGAAAGATTAAAACAAGGCTTATTCTACTTCTTGCTTGGTAACGGCACTAAGTTGCGTCAGCGTAGTGTGTGAACGAATAAAGGTTAAAATAATTAAGTTAAATTGGGAACACGGACAAATTGAATTTGTCCGGCTCTTTTGTCTAGGTGCTTGTAAATGGTTAAATATTAGTAACTTATAGGCTGCCGGACAATTTGTCCGGACAAATTCAATTTGTCCGTGTTGTTTTTTTCTTTGCTTTTTAACTCTATGTTTTCCACTTCGGAACTCATAGACTTAGAAGCCATAAAACTATGAGTTGTTTTTGTTAACATAATGCCTCCTGGCAACCAAAGCGCAAGATTCTGTTACCTGATGCAGAATGGATGATAATGCGAAAATACTACTATTATTTAGACCCCATTTTGTTATAAATATAACATATATGCCTGATAATCAGCTGTATTGTGCTTTTCTGCAGACTTTGTATTTTAGACCCTATTTAGTTCTATTATTGAAAAATATTTTATATTTTTGCGCCCAGAATGTAATTATACAAAATATGAGAAGAAGTATTTCGTTTACGATATTGTTTTTTATGATGCTTTCGGTGTTGGTATCATGTTATCAAAGTCATAAGAGAGAGTTAGACTTAGCTTATACGTTGGCAGAGTCTAAGCCTGATAGTGCCTTGGTCTTTTTGAACCGTATCAATCAAGGTAAACTCTCTGATGACGATATGGCGAAGTATGCCCTTACTTATTATATGGCACAAGACAAGTCTGGCTTGGATGTGGATAACGATTCCTTGATTCGCATAGCGTATGATTGGTATGGGAACAATCAAGACGATTCTCTTTATGCTTCATCCTTGTATTATATGGGAAAATGCTTTCTGCTGAATGATAGTATGGAGCAGGCAAAGGCTTGTTTGGAGAAATCTTATTCTATTTCAGACAGCCTTCATAATCTGAGCCTGAAATGTCTGGCATTGGATAAGCTGATTGAAGTAGAAGAACAGCTGGCACCTTACAAAGCTTTGAAATATGCTAAAGCTTTGGTGAAGATGTATGACTCTATGCCAAATGTTTCTATATATAATAAGGTGGCAGCGCATTTGAGGCTAGGGGAGAATTTCTTTTATGTTGATAGTTTGAAACAAGCTTTGAACGAAGAGAAAAAGGCATATAGTTTGGCGATGTCTGTAGGCGAAAAAGGATTATTATCTTATGTAAGTCAAGATTTAGCTAGTGTATATGAGGAAATGGGAAAAAAGGATAGTTGTCTGCTTTATGCTCGACGAGCTTATGACTTGAATGGTACTAATCGTTTTTCTTGTCTGTTGAAACTTGCTTCTGCTTATATTTCTGCAGATTCAATAAAGCAAGCTTTTGCAATACTGAATGAAGTAACTCCAAGAACTGCGGAAGACCGTTATTCTATATGTTATATGCAAAGTAAAGCGGCAATGAAAACTCAAGATTATAGGACAGCTAAAATTTTTAGTGATTCCGCATGTTGTTGCTTGCAAGATATGTACCGAACGACATTACAAGCTAAGATAAACTATTATACTTCTTTTTTGAAGAAAGAAAGTGAAAGGGCAAAAATGCAAGGAAAGGCAGAAATGCAGTGTTTGGTATTCGCCTTGATAGTACTTTTAGCTGTGATAATTATATCATTTGTATTGTATGCTTATTGGGCGTATAAAAAACGTTCGCTAGCTCGTATAACTCATGAACAGGAAATATTCTGCCAAAAACAGCAAATGATGGAGAAGTTACACAAAGAAGAACTCTCGCATAGGGATGCTCAATTGTCAGTGATGCGCAAATATTTACTGAAGAAGATAGAGGTTGTTGAAAAATTAAATTCCATAGCTCCTAATGAGAGTAAACATATTGTGCTTTCTGATAATGATTGGGCAGAGTTAGAAGTCTTCTTGGATAGTGTGGAGGATTTGTTTGTTTCGAGGCTAAAACAAACGCATACGAATTTGTCGAAGAACGATTTGCAGCTAATGATGCTGTTACGGTTGAAACTATCACAAAAAGCTTTGGCATCTATCTATTGTGTTAGTGAGAAGGCTGTCAAGCAAAAGTTGTTCTTGTATAAGGACAAGGTTGGTATTAAAAATGAGCATTTTTCACTTCGTAACTATATCGAAAACTTCTAAAAATAAAAGTTATAAAACTCTTTTTAGACCTTTTAAATCGGGGGGCAATTATAAGTGCTTGTTTCTTAGAATTATATGTAATTTGTGCAATGGTATAGAAATAGACCTGTTTTGTTTGGATGAAGTTGAAAAACTATGTAATTTTGCAGCCGAGATTCAATAACATCAAAAAGGTAAGAATATGAAGAATATAAAAATGTTAATTTCGTTTCTGCTTCTTACTTCTATTCAAGTGAAAGCGGTGTGTTCTCCTAAGGCACAAGATATTCCTGTGTACAAACAAGGGGCACATTTAGGAACGCGAACAACCGAACCTAGTGTTACGGCAAGTTTAGAGCAAAATCAGCTTACAGTTAATGTTGATTGTTATATGGGCATTGTAAAAGTCTATGTCTATGGAGACAATGGAAGCCTGATGGCTAGTTCTTCTGCCGCTATAGAAGGTAATGGATTGTGCACATTAGATATGTCCGCATTCGAGAACGGTTCTTATAATGTAACTGTAGAACTAGGAGACATGATTTATTGGGGCATATTTGACATTTAGGGTAGATTCTTAATATTGATAATATTTTTGTCGACTAAATATATATCCAGACACAACTGGTCAAAGCGTACCTTCTAAGAGACACGTTAGTTTTCCTAGGTTGTTAACACTCGCTAGTATGGCGGTATTTGTTTAATTTTAAATTAAGTGTAATATGGAAAAGTTCTTTGAGTTGTCAGAAGAGGTTATGGATAGCCTTTCTGACGAAAACATGGCTTTGATTGTTGGTGGAACAGCTGCTTCTGAAGATACCGTAAACAACGGTACGGGATGTGGTTGTCCTATTGAGAACAACCATTTTTAATTAACAAAGGTATTAAAACTGGAGGGAAGTTTATAAAAATTTCCCTCCTTCTGCGATTAGACATTATGAAGAAGAGTTATTTTCAAACGTATATATCGATACGCGAAGATTTGTTTTTGCATTACAATTCTTTTAGCGATAAGTATTTGCTTTTAAATAAGAAAAATCATCAGTTATATGAAACTGATAGTATAGAATGTGTTCAATCTAAAGATTTAGAATTATATAAGAAACTCTGTGCTGCGCAGTTCTATGTAAATGATAATATTTCGGAATTGGATTCAATAATTAAGAAAAGAGTTGCTCAAAAGGAAGATACTTCATTATATCATCTTGTAATAAATACCACATTAGATTGTAATCTAAGATGCTGGTATTGTTATGAGACAAAATTTAAGGGAAGCCAACTTAAACCTAGTGTAGTTGAGGCTATAAAGAACAACATAGTAATTCATTATAAGGATAATAATTATACAACTCTAAAAATATCATTCTTTGGAGGCGAACCTTTTATGAATTTCAAAGCAATAAAAAGCATCTTAATCTATGCTAAAACTTTTTGTGACTGCAAAAGCATTAAGTTAATAGCAGATTTCACGACAAACTCTACGCTTATAAATTCTACAATGATTGATTTCTTGAAGGATTACAATTGTATGTTTCAAATAACCCTAGATGGAGATAAAGAACAGCATAATAAAGTAAAAGCGATTAAAGGTATTGATACATTTCAATTGGCTGTAAATAATATTTATAAGTTGACGGATGAAATACCTCTGTCCAAGATTTGGGTAAGAATCAATTATGATATGGATACCTTAAAAAATATAGATAATATTTACAATAAATTAGATGGACTTAATAGAAAAAAAGTACATTTGATTCTGAGAAAAGTTTGGCAAATATCCTGTAATGAGATTGTGTCTGATGACTTGTTGAACGCCATTCAAAAGGGATTGGATAATAATTTTATTGTAGATTGTTATCCTTTGAACCCCAATAGAATGTGTTTTGCGGAACGCAAGAATCAAGTTTTAGTAAACTATGATGGAAAGATATTTAAGTGTTCTACATTACCTGCGTTTGATCAAGAGCACGCTTTAGGTGAAATAGACCAAATTTCTGGTACATTGAAGTGGTACAATGATAAGTTACAAAGCTATAGTAAGACTATTTTCCCCAATAATTGCAAGGGATGTGCACTGTTTGGAACGTGCTATGGTGCATGTACACAAAAGATGCTAAAGCATCCTAATGGAGACTCTTGTATCATAGATGAGTTGGGATTGACCAAAGAACAATTTTTGATGTATAATTTTAAACTTAGTTTACAATACGAGAAACTTTTCAGATAGTACTTATGCGTATGAGACAGATTTTTTTGTTTATGGTAATGCTTTTGGCAGGATCTAATGTTTTTGCTCAAAGTATAAATGGTAGAATTGTTGACGAAAAAGGAAATCCTTTGCCATTTGCCAATGTAATGATGCTAAATAGAACAGACTCAACCTTTATTTCTGGTACAATTAGTGGCGAAGATGGATATTTTAAACTAAAGGTGGAATGCAAAAATCAGATTGTCAAAGTTTCATTATTGGGATATAAGCCCATTTATATAAATGGGCAGAATGACAATTTAGGAACAATAACCCTCCTTGAGGAGTCAAAAGTATTAAAAGATGTGGTTATAAAAGGAAATCTTCCTCGGTATAAATCTACTTCCGAAGGCGTGCAGGCCAATGTGGAAGGAACTGTTCTCAGTAAAATGGGAACGGCTGAAGATGTTTTGTTGCATATTCCAGGAATAGTAAAGAAAGAAAACAATTATGAGGTTTTGGGAAAAGGGACTCCTATTATTTATATCAATAGTAAAAAGCTGCAAGATTTATCAGAATTGAATAGGTTGGCTTCTGACGATATAACTAATGTTGAATTGTTGATGGAACCTGGTGCTGCTTATGATGCAAGCGTAAATGCTGTTATTAAAATTAAAACTATCAGAAAGCAAGGAGATGGTTTGGGGGTAGTTTGTCGTCATGTATATAGTCAGGCACATCAAAATGGTCTACAAGAACAACTTGACATCAATTATCGTAATTCAGGTTTAGATTTATTCGGCTCTTTATTTTATGACCTCTCTCATGACAGACAAGAGCAAAGAGTTTCTCAGAAAGTTACTGGCTCTCAGTTGTTAGATTTGGAAGATGCACTTTTAATTAAGATGAGAAGTGAAGGTTTTAAGGGTACTGTTGGCTTCAGCTATGACATAAATGAGAATCATTCTTTTGGTGCTACATATATAGCCGCTTGTCCTACTTATACTAGAGGAGGTTGGAATAATGATATAAACGTCTTCAAAGACAATGTTAATATCGAGTATCTTTTGAATACTTTCACCTACATTGGAAGTAAAAGACCTACAAACGACTTTTCAACTTATTATAGTGGAAAAATAGGCAAGATAAACATAGACTGGAATGGTGAAGCATATTTAAGAAAAATGGGAAATCATCAATCTTCGCAAGAAACAGAACGTATGTCGGGGAAATACAAGATGTTAATACGCAATATGTTGCAGATAGTCGCCTGTTTGCATCAAAGATAGTTGTAACTATGCCTATATGGAAAGGCAAATTGCAGCTAGGAAGTGAGTATTCTAATATCGAACGCACAAGTCTTTATGAGATAGAAGCTGTAGGTGACGACCTGCCTTCCAATTCTGATGATAAGATAAAGGAAAGCAATGTTTCCGCTTTTGCTTCCTATATGATGAACTTTGATAAGTCGCAATTAGATGCTGGCTTAAGATACGAATATGTCGTGTCAGACTATTTTAACAAGAAAGTCTATATGCCAGAGCAAAGCAAGTCTTATAGTAATTTCTTTCCTTACGTAGCATTTTCTTTTCCAATAAAGAACACTACTGTCAATTTTAACTATAATGTCAAGGTTCGTCGTCCTTCCTATAATATACTGAGTGGGAATGTGCAGTATAATGATAAATATACATACCAAGGTGGAAACCCCTTAACACAACCTGCTTATCTCCATACTATTGCGATGAATGCTTCTTATCGTTGGATTCGCTTTTATACGAGCTGGAGATATACCAAGAATGCATTCTATCAGTGTGTAGAACCTTACGAGAAAAATGCAGAAATAACGGTTTATACATATCGTAATCATCCACATTACCAAAGTATGAATTTGGGTATGACGCTATCACCTAAAGTTGGGGGTTGGCAGCCTATGTTAGATTTGAGTATTATAAAACATTTTTTTTCTATTGGGGATGTAAAATATAACAAACCGTTTTTCTTCATGACATTCAATAATTCTTTTCAGTTGCCTTATGGCATTGTTGCCAATTTTGATATCGATTATGTGACAAAGGGTCATTCTACAACTATTGAATGGGCAGAGACAGGTGGGTTGAATTTGTCTCTATATAAAAGTTTTTTCAACGAGAGGTTATCAATAAATCTTCAGGGTAGAGATTTGTTCGCATCATATCGTGGTTCAAACACTATGCGTTATGCCAATCGAGAAATCTATCAATGGAAATATTCCGATACAAGAAAATTGATTCTTACCATTCGATATAGAATCAATCCCTCTTGTAACAAATATAAGGGAACTGGGGCTGGACAAGAACAGAAAAGTAGAATGTAAATTCGGATATGCTAAAAATGAGCAAGATAGCGATAGTATTTCAGCACGATTCTATGCAATGCGGTATAGCCTGCTTGCAAATAATATGTAAATATTTCGGCAGGGAATACTCTTCGGATTCTCTGTCGAAACTTTGTTTTGCTTCTACAGAGGGGGTGTCTTTATTAGCTATCAATGAGGCTGCCAATACTCTTGGCTTGCATACAACATGTGCTAGAACTACAATCATGATGCTAAGTGAAGCCCCTTTGCCTTGCATCCTTCATTGGAACCAGAACCATTTCGTGGTATTATATAAGGTGAAGAGGGGCAAGAAATTCTATATCGCAGACCCTGGCAAGGGAAAGACCACTTATAATCTTGAAGAATTCAGACGGCATTGGATAAGCACTCGCTCTAATGACGAGGACAAGGGAATCGCCATGTTCTTCGAAACTACTCCAGCCTTCTTTACCTATCAGATGGAAGGAGAGGATAGACAGAAGGAGAAGCGTTCCTTCAAGTTCCTTTTCAGATATTTCAAGAAATACCGCAAGGCATTCTCCTGGATTGTCTTGGGACTGCTTGCGGGCAGTGCCCTGCAGCTGGTGTTGCCGTTCCTTACCCAATCCATCGTGGATGTCGGTATCAAGAACCAAGACATTGGATTCATCTGGCTTATTCTCTTAGGCCAGTTGATGCTCACCGTCAGCCGAACTGCGATAGACTTTGCCCGCCGATGGTTCCTGCTCCGCATCTCCATGCGGATCAACATCTCCCTGGTGAGCGATTTCTTCATCAAACTTCTGAAACTGCCGATGTCGTTCTTCGACACCAAACTGATGG
>OHUJ01000263.1_pt1 | contig 28114 bp, 18 predicted proteins | sample 1579241 | NCBI WGS metagenome assembly OHUJ01 (sample SAMEA3882547, study PRJEB24775) | human gut metagenome | biome: human-associated habitat; feature: intestine environment; material: feces | place: Netherlands | collected 2009/2010
TGTGGGATTCCTACGGCCTGACCCCCGGCACCGCCCCGGAGCATCGGGGCCAGATCGAAAACGTCACCGCCGGAAACCGTCGTGCGGCAGAGCTGAAACGGAAAATCGCCGCGCTGGGTACGCCCAATCTGGGCGCCATCGAGGAATACGCCCGGGTCAACGAGCGCTACACGTACCTTGCTTCCCAGCGGGACGACGTGCTGACCTCCAAGCGGGAGCTGGAAAGCGTCATCCGGGACATCACCAAAGAGATGACCACCATTTTTGTTTCGGAATTCGGGAAAATCGACCACTATTTTGGGCAGACTTTTGAAGAAATGTTCGGCGGCGGCAAGGGACAGCTGGTTCTGGAAGACCCGGAAAATCCCCTGACCTGCGGCATTGAAATTCGCGTCCAGCCCCCCGGAAAGCAGGTCAAGACCATCACGCTGCTCTCCGGCGGCGAGAAAGCCTTCGTGGCTACGGCGCTGTACTTCGCCATTCTGAAGGTGCGGCCGACGCCCTTCTGTCTGCTGGACGAGATCGACGCGGCACTGGACGACCGGAACGTGGAGCGGTTTGCCAGCTATCTTCACAATCTGGCGAAGAAGACCCAGTTCATCGTCATCACCCACCGCCGGGGCACCATGGAGGGCAGCGACATGCTCTATGGCGTCACCATGCAGGACCAGGGCATCTCCAAGCTGCTGGCCCTGCGCACGGAAGAGGCCGCCGAATTCGGCACCTGATAGAACATATCCCAACAAGAGAGGAAGGAACACATGGGCATCTTTATCATTCTCATGGTCCTCCTGCACAATCTCGGTGGTTTCCTCATCGGTTATTTTGTTACGGGGAAATTGGGCTTAGGGAAAAAGCAGCAACATTCGGTTACACTGGAAGTCGGCATGCAGAACGACGCCCTGGCCATTTCGCTGGTTTCGGTCTTCTTTGCGCCTGCCGTCGCCATTCCTGCCGCTGTCGGTGCCGCTATCCATCAGGTAACCGGCTCTATCCTGGCGGGTATCTTTGCCCGTCACATGGAAGCCCATGAAGCCAAGGAACGGGCTGCTGAAGCGAAGCCCCTTATCGAAGCGGTACCGGGAAATCATTAAGTTCATTACATGAGCCCTTGCAAGCCCCCATTTGTTTTGATACGATAAGTATATACAATTGGGGGCTTTTGCATGAAATTTATTATATATTTACAAAAATATATCCAGCAGCTGTTCCAAAGGACGCTAGGGGATTTTCAAGATATCCAGGCTATTTTATCGGACCCGGAATTTAAAAAACGGAAAATCCGGGATAATCTCTATGCTTGCAGCTTTGTTGCCTGTTTATTGTGTATCATTTCCATGACCGGTTTTGTTGGAACCTATGCGCCAAGGGCAGTAGGCGCCGTTTTGCCGACTATTAATTCGACGACTGTCTATTTGGTGATTTTTGGCATCAATCTCGTCTTTTTGGCCTGTTTCTATCAATGTCTTCGGGAAGTCGTAAAAGATGAGGAACTGTTAGATGACTTGGTCTACGTTTTTTTGCTCATCGATTCGTCGCTGGCGTGTCTTTCCTTTTTTACGACCCAGAACGGGAGCAGTTTCTTCTTTGAATACCTGCTCATACTCATCCTGGTCTATTTACTGCCTATTTATGATAATATCAAGGTCTTGATTCCCATCATCGCCGTCAATCTGGCGACGACGTTCGCCGTCATCGACGTGACGGGGCATGAAGTGCCCTGGCAGGATCAATATGATATCGTCTTATTTTACCTGGTCTGTCTGGTCATCATCTTTTCCAGGCGTCATCTGGCTTTATCTTTTGCTCAGGTCCGCATGACTCTCCGGTCCCGCAATGAAGAGTTCTATCAGCGTAGCCGGACCGACGAGCTCACGGGCCTTCTGAACCGCGAAGCACTGCGGGAAGATTTTGAACAGTATTTTGGCAAGGCCCTTTGCGTCATGATCTGTGATATCGACCAATTCAAATTCTACAATGATACCTATGGTCATATCCGGGGCGATGAGATTTTATCCGTTGTTAGCCGGCTCTTTCAAAAGCACTTTGGCTATACCGGCGTCTACCGCTATGGCGGCGACGAATTTCTCATTATCTCCTTTATGCCCCATGACGGCTTCCAGCATTATGTCGAAACCTTCCAGAATCAGCTGTGTAAGCAGCCCTTCGAGGCCGTGCAGCGCCATCCCACCGTCAGCGGCGGTTATACCTGGGGATACTGTGAAGGAGCCGTTTCTTTGCGGACGATGTTCGCCCAGGCCGACCAATTGCTCTATAAAGCCAAAGCTGCCGGGCGGAACCGCGTCTTTGGTGAGCCCTTCGATATGGAAAAAGCCGAAGCCGGCCTGCACGAAATGGCAACATGGATCAATAAAAGTTCGTAAAAAAAGAGGCTGTCGCACATGCGACAGCCTCTTTTTTTACGAGCCACGAGCCACTAATCCCTAACCTCAAATGGCCTGCGGGAAGGTGTTGGTCAGGATTTTTGCTCCGCCTTCGGTGGTCCGGGTCTGCAATGTCGTGCCACCGGCAGCGATGTCTTCGATGTCCGTCGGGATGCGCTTATAGGGCAGCTTCTTCATAATGCGGTCCATCGATTCCGTCAGGATTTCGTTGGGGTCGTTCAGAATCGATGCCGATTCGACTTCACGGCCTTTGTCGCTATAGCTCCTGAAAGTATCGCTCCGCTTATCGTAGGCATATACCGTCAGGTGATAGAGACATTCCGTGATGATTTCGTCGTCATCATAGCGCCAGAATCCGGCCATGTGCTGCCGCCAGTACCAGGTCTGGACGACCGGGACCAGGACGACGTCGGCTTTATACTGAGCCGCCAGGGTGCGCAGCGTATCGATATTGACGTCGGACGGCGACAGGGCGGTATCCGTTTCGATGCGGTCCCAGTAGGGGATGCGGAAGGGCTGTTTCAGCCGGCTTTTCATGAAACGGGCCGCATAGCTGTCCTGGGTCGTATCGGCGATGACGACGGTCCGCATGTTATCGAAGCGCGGGCTGTCAGCCAGGGCCGTCGTGACCGACAGGAAACAGAGAAGGAGCAGGAGACAGAGTTTTTTCATGAGGCAACACCTCCAGCAAAAAATCAGAAATTGCCGTTATCGTTGAGTAGTGGCAGCGTGTCGTCGACTTGCGGGATGTAGCGTTCCAAGGCGGCCAGCATCTTTTCCTTGTCCATCGGCAGGGTGCCGCCGACAGGCAGGAGATTGGAAACGTGGTTGCTGCGGAAGATACAGGGCTTGGTCATTTCCGTATGGCGCAGGATCATGTCCAGTTCCTTGAGGAAACCCCGTGCCGTCAAGGGCGTGAACGTCCCTTCGACGACATCCTGATAGAGCGGGACTTCGTGAGGAATGATGAGCGACAAGGCGCTGAGCATGGTCGGATTGATGGCCGATACGACTTGGGCCGTATGCAGGGCGTGTTCTTTCGTCCGTTCCTGACCGCCCAGGCCGAGGAGAATCATCGTCGACAGTTTCATGCCGGCAGCCAGGGCTTTTTTCCCGGCTTCGATGGTGAGGGCCGCTGTCGTCCCCTTATCGACGAGTTTCAGGACGTCATCGTCGCCGCTTTCGATGCCCATGTAGACGATGGCCAGACCGGCTTCGCGAAGACGTTTCAATTCTTCCGGGGTCTTACGGACCAGGTCGGCCGGCGTCGCATAGGCGCCGATGCGGTTCAGGTTGGGGAATTTTTCGTAGCACTTCTTCATGATAGCGATGAGCTTGTCCGTTGGCAGGACCAGGGCGTCGCCATCGGCCAGAAAGATACGGCGGATAAAGGGCATGGCATAAGCGCCGCGCTCGATGATCCCTTCGATTTCCTCCATGGGGCGGATGCGGAATTTAGACGCTTTGTACATATCACAGAAACGGCAAGTATTGTGAGAACAGCCAATCGTAACGCGCAGGATAAAACTACGGGCTTCACTAGGCGGGCGGAAGACGAGGCCGCCAGCATCATCAATAATCATAAGTAACACACCTTTCTTCAAAGATGAAAAAAACATTAGTCGTTCATCTCTTATTATACACGAAAAGTACGTATTACGAAATAGCTGGTTTCTTCTGCAAAATGATGATGAAGACGGTAGCGATGATGCAGGCATAACCGATGAGTTCAACCGTATGGAAGGTCGTGCCCAGGGCGATAGCCGAAACTACGGAAGCGATGACCGGTTCCAGTGTGCCCAAAAGGGTGGCTTTCATCGGTCCGATTTCGCTGATGCCTGTGACGAAAGCCGTAAAGGACAAGGCCGTGCCGATGATGATGATAAAAGCGACGGCCAGCCAGCCTGTCAGGTCCAAGACAGGCCAGAGTGTCCAGAACTGACAAGATACGCTCAGGAACAGCCCGCCGATCATCATGCCTAACCCGTTGGCGACAGCGGCGCCCCAATTCGCGGCCAGCCCTTGAGACAAGACGGGATAGGTGACACAGGCAACGGCGCCAATAAGCCCCCAAGTCAGCCCTAAAGGGGAAATGACCATGGCCGATGGAGTCCCATCCGTCGCGGCTAGATAGACGCCGCCAAAGGCTAGGAAGACCGATATGATTTCCCTGGCTGTGGGCCGTTTGTGAAAACGGACGGCTAAATAAAGAGACATGAAAACGACACTTAACGTTTGCAAGACCGTCGCCGTGCCGGCATTCGAGTTCTTTATGGCTGATAAATAAGAAAACTGGCTCAAAATAAGACCGAAGAGGGCAAAAAGAATTAATTGGCGCAGGCTGATCGGGTCATGAAGCATAAGACGTATTTCGGCCTTCTTTGTCGGCCAAATCATGAGGGTCAGGAACAGGCCGGCCAGGCACATGCGTATCGACGCCAGCCACGACGGTTCTACGGTATAATGAGAAAGCAGGAACTGGCTGACGACGCCATTGAAACCCCATGATGTCGCCCCGATGACACAAGCTATGATACCATGCTGCGTTTTTGTCATACTAAGACCTCCTCTGCCTGCGGCTACCTATTTGTTCCTCTAGTATACACGAGGGAAAGGAGGGGTGCAAGGGCTTATCCAATCAGGCTAAGTGGTCGTTAACTGATAACTGGTGTCGATGAGTTCCAAAATTTTTTCATCCGGTAAGGTTTCATCAAGCACTACAGAAATCCATGTCTTGTGGTTCATATGGTAAGCCGGATAGATGCCGGGAATTTGCCGCAGTTCATCTCCCTGGGCCAGGGGAATTTTTACATTGAGGATATCGATGAGAGACGTATTCCCATCTTTATCCAGGACCTCTCTTTTTACATTCATGATGAGGGCAAACCATTTCCGGTTGGACGTATGGCGAAAAGCCCCGTATGACTGGTATCGGGAGGAATGTTCCCAGGGAAAATCCGGTTTGACCTGGAAACGCTTCAAGATGGTTTGAGTCAGCCTGTTGGCCTGAGGCGAGGCAAAAAGTACATCGCCGCAGCAGGAATTGGCAATATCTGTAAGCAAGGCGGCGTAAGCAGAACGAACTTTATTCACATAAGGCCCGTTGGCAGCTTCTTGTCGCAGTTGGTAGTACTCATCCTGGGTCATCGAATCGATGACCTTGCCCGTCACTTGTCCTTTAAGGGTGACGGAAAGGATGGCTTTGAAATCTCCGTTAAGAAAGGGTTTTTCAAGGGTATAAATTTTTTTTGTTTTATGGAAGCCATAGGAAAGCATCCTGTCTTCTATCCAGCGTTTGCGGGCAAAGACCATTTCTTCAATGGGGACCATTGGCTATCGTCTCCTTTTTCTAAATTGTATCAGCGTAAAAAGGAACTGCCGCGATGCGACAGCTCCTTTTGCTTATTTCTTTCCGTTCTTGCCGTGTTTCTTTTCAAAGGCAATCATATGTGCTTCTTGGTCGGTATGACCTTCCGCTTCGGCCTGAGCAATGAGGGCAACCATTTCTTCATAGGCTTCAGGGATGACCTTAGTCAAATGGGTGACTGTGTCGTCCCAGTTTTCTAAGAGGATATGGCCCAGATTGCTGTCCGTGTATTGGACGTGTTTTTCCAACATCGTCTTGACGGCCGCTTTTTCATCGTCGTCCGTGAGCGGTTCTAGTTTGACCAGGTCTTTATTGCATTTGTTCGGATCCAGGTTATAGACGTAGGCGATACCGCCGGACATGCCGGCAGCAAAGTTGCGCCCTGTCTGGCCGAGGATGAGGACCCGGCCGCCGGTCATGTATTCGCAGCCGTGGTTGCCGACGCCTTCGACGACGGCGCTGATGCCGCTGTTGCGGACGCAGAAGCGTTCACCGGCCGTGCCGTTGATGTAAGCTTCGCCGCTGGTCGCGCCGTAGAAGGCGACGTTGCCGATGATGATATTGTCTTCCGCCGGGAAGACCGATTCCCGCGGCGGCGATACGATGATCTTGCCACCCGACAGGCCTTTGCCGAGGTAATCGTTGGCATCGCCTTCCAGGGTCAGTGTCAGGCCATGGGGGATGAAGGCGCCGAAACTCTGGCCGGCCGAACCGACGAAGGACAAGATAATCGTGTCTTCAGCCAGACCTTTTTCGCCGTAGCGCTTGGTGATTTCACTGCCCAGGATGGTCCCGGTGACGCGGTCCGTATTCTTGATGCGCAGGCGGGCGCGGATGTGTTTCTGTTCTTCCAGGGCCGGACGGCACATGCGGACCAGTTTGGACATATCCAAAGTCGTGTTGATTTTGTGGTCCTGAGGTGTCGTGAAGTGCTGGCCGACAGAAGCGTCGGTGTACGGACGGTACAGGAGGTTCTTCAGGTTGACCGTCTTGGCTTTCCAGTTGCCGAAGTGATCGCGCTGTTTCAGGCAATCGTAGCGGCCGACCATTTCGTCGATGGTATGGAAGCCCAGGCGGGCCATGATTTCCCTCAGGTCCTGTGCGACGAAGCGCATGAAGTTGATGATGTATTCCGGTTTGCCCTTGAAGCGTTTGCGCAGTTTTTCGTCCTGTGTGCAGACGCCGTACGGGCAGGTATTGAGGTGGCAGACACGCAGCATATGGCAGCCGATGGCCAGGAGCGGCGCCGTACCGAAACCAAAGACTTCAGCGCCGAAAAGAGCGGCGATGGCGACGTCGCGGCCGGTGAGCAGTTTGCCGTCGACTTCTAGGGTGACGCGGTCGCGCAGGCGGTTGAGGAGCAGTGTCTGCTGGACTTCGGACAGGCCGATTTCCCAGGGCAGGCCGGCATGGCGCAGGCTGGTACGCGGCGAAGCGCCGGTCCCGCCGTCATAGCCGCTGACGACGATGTCGTCGGCTTTTGCTTTGACGACACCGGCTGCAATCGTGCCGATGCCGGCGCCGGACGTCAATTTGACGCCGATCGTAGCCTTGCGGTTGGCGTTCTTGAGGTCGAAGATAAGTTCGGCCAGGTCTTCGATGGAGTAGATATCGTGATGAGGCGGAGGTGAAATGAGGGCGACACCGGTCGTAGCATGACGGGTCTTGGCGATGTCCGGGTAGACTTTATTGCCCGGCAGATGGCCGCCTTCACCCGGTTTTGCCCCTTGCGAGCATTTAATCTGCAGTTCGTCGGCGTGGATGAGGTAATCGCTGGTGACGCCGAAACGGGCCGAGGCGACCTGTTTGATGCGGTCGTTCGTTTCCGTATTGAAGCGGGCCGAGTCTTCGCCGCCTTCACCGGTGTTACTCATGCCGCCTAAGCGATTCATGGCCGTAGCGACACATTCATGGGCTTCCTTGCTGAGGGCGCCGTAACTCATGGCACCAGTGCGGAAGCGCTTGACGATGGAGTCGACCGGTTCGACTTCTTCGATAGGGATGCTGCTGCCGGCAGGATATTCGAAATCCAAGAGGTCGCGCAGGCGGAAGATAGTCTGGCGGTTGACGTGGTCGGCGTATTTCTTATACGTCGCATAGTCGTCGTTCTGGACGGCCTTCTGCAGGAGCTGGACCGTTTCCGGGTCGATGATATGCGGCTGGCCGCCTTTATGGTACTGATAGAAGTCGCCCCGTTCCAATTTATCGCCTGTGCTGTACGCTTCTTCGTGGCGCAGGGCGTTTTCTTTTGCGATTTCGGCAATGCCCAGGCCTTCGATGCGGGACGGCGTGTTGCAGAAATATTTGTCGATCAAGTCCTGCTTGATGCCGACGGCTTCAAAAATCTGTGCGCCGTGGTAGCTGTGGACCGTAGAAATGCCCATCTTGGACATGACGGCCAGGATGCCTTTGACGGCGGCGTCGATGTAGTTCTGTTTGGCCGTTTCATAATCGATTTTCTGGAGCTTCTTGTTGGCAATGAGTTCCTTGATCGATTCCAGGGCGATGTACGGGTTGATGGCCGTAATGCCGTAGCCGATGAGGGTGCAGAAGTGATGGACTTCGCGCGGTTCGCCCGATTCCAGGATGAGGCCGACGTCGGAACGGACGGCCTTGTCGATGAGGTAATGGTGCAGGGCTGCCGAGGCCAGGAGGGCCGGGATGGCGGCCATGCGGGAGTTGACGCCGCGGTCGGACAGGACGAGGATGTTGGCGCCGTTCTTGATGGCCTTCAAGGCGTCGATGCACAGCGATTCGATGGCCGTTTCCATGCCTTCGGCACCGCTGTTGACGGGATAGAGCATGGACAGCGTGGCTGCACGCAGTTTCGGCGTCATGAGGGACTTGATGACCGACATCTGTTCGTTGGTCAGGATCGGTCCTTTGAGGTATAAGGCTGCCGTCGATGCTTCGTTCGGTTCCATGATGTTGGCGACGTTGCCGGCCATGACTGCCGACGACATGACCGTCTTTTCGCGGACGCCGTCGATAGCCGGGTTGGTGACCTGGGCAAAGTTTTCTTTGAAATAATCATAGAGGAGCTGCGGACGGTCGTTTAGGACGGCCAAAGGTACGTCGACGCCCATGGAGTCGATGGCGTGCTGGGCATCGCGGGCCATGGGCAGGATGACTTTGTCCATGTCTTCCTGGGTATAGCCGAAGACCTTTTCCTGTTCCTTCAGGTCATAGGGGATGATGGCATCGCTGTTGGCGATGTTTTGGCCCGTCATGAGATCGTCGAGGTTGACGATATGTTCTTTGTACCATTCATGGTAGGGGTGTTCCGTGGCGATTTCATGCTTGATTTCGTCGTCGTCGATGATGCGCTGTTTATTCGTATCGACGAGGAGCATCTTGCCCGGTTCCAGGCGGCCTTTATAGAGGACGTCTTCCGGCGGGATGTTGACGACGCCGACTTCGGAACTTACGATGACCCGGTCGTCGCGGGTGACATAGTAGCGGGCCGGGCGCAGGCCGTTGCGGTCGAGCATGCCGCCGATGACCGTGCCGTCGCAGAAGCCGATAGCTGCCGGGCCGTCCCACTGTTCGAGCATGAAGTTATGGTAGCGGTAGAAATCACGTTTTTCATCGCTCATGAGGGGATCCCGTTCCCAAGGTTCCGGAATCATCATCATCATGGCGTGGGGCAGGGAGTGGCCTGTCATGTACAAGTATTCCAGGCAGTTGTCGAACATGGACGAGTCGCTGCCCGTATCGTCGACGACGGGGAAGACTTTTTCCATATCCGGGAAGAAGTCCGATTTCGACTTGCCTTCACGGGCGTTGAGCCAGTTGATATTGCCCTGGATAGTGTTGATTTCCCCATTGTGGACGATATAACGGTTCGGATGGGCCCGGGCCCAGCTGGGGAAGGTATTGGTACTGAAACGGGAATGGATGAGAGCCATGGATGTGACGAAATCCAGGTCCGACAGGTCGAGGAAGAAGTGGCGCAGCTGCATGGACGTCAGCATGCCCTTGTAGACGATGGTCTTCGACGACAGGCTGGCGATGTAGAAGTCCGTGCCGTTCTTCTGGCTTTCCGGGACGATGGCTTTTTCGGCCAGTTTGCGGATGACGTACAGTTTCCGTTCAAAGTCCATTTGGGTCTTCATGGTCGGGTCTTTGCGGATGAAGACCTGCAGGAAATGGGGACACGTCTGTTTGGCGATATTGCCAATCAGGCTTTCATCGACCGGGACGTCGCGCCAGCCGAGGATGGACAGGCCTTCGGAGCGGACGATGTCTTCAAAGGCTTCCATCTGTTTCTTGCGGAACGTTTCATAGCGGTGGGCAAAAATCATGCCGACGCCGTATTCGCCTTCGTCGGGCAGGGAAAAGCCCAGGACTTCACATTCGCGTTTAAAGAACTGGTGCGGAATCTGGACCAGGATGCCGGCGCCGTCGCCGCTGTTGGCGTCGGCCCCTTCGGCACCGCGGTGACGGAGGTTTTCCAGGATGGTCAGGGCATCGTCGATGATGCCGTAGGACTTCTTCCCTTTTATATTGGCAACGATACCGATGCCACAGGCATCGTGTTCATATGACGGATCGTACAGGCCCTGCGGGCTCGGCAGATCGCGCATTTCTTTATTCATACGTAATCCCCCTTTGGGTATACAAAAACGAGCCGTCACTGTATGAGAGAGAAGGCTCGTATATACTGTGGTGTACCTATGATTATAAACAATTTGTGAATTCGATGCAATGATTTTCTTGCATGTTTTCGTAAAAACGCTGATAAATTTAATGTAAAAATCAAATTTAACCGATTTTTTAAAGGAATTATTGGGAAAAACGTGCGAACTGTTCCCGGAAGAGGCTGGCACCACCGTTTGCCGGATGGCGCATGGCCAGGGCCGGGAAGCCGTCATTTTGCAGGGTTTCTGCCGATTTCCTGCCGATGGCGGCCAGGCGGATATCGGGACGGCAGTACTGCAGCAGGGCTTTGGCGTATACGAGGCCTTCGGCCAGCTCGCTGTCCGTCGGCGTGCGGTTGGAAAAAGGCGAAGCCTTATAAGGATGGAAGGGAAAGATGTTCCATAACAGGACGTCGCGCGGATCCAGGCCGTTATCGACAACAGCACCCCAGACATAGGTGTCCGTCGGTTCATTCATGCCTTTTTCCCGCTGGGGCCGGCTGGTCATGTAAGGGCTGTCGGGCCGGCTCGTGCGCTGGCCGCGATGGCCCAGGATGATGGCGGAGCCTATCTGTTTATGCTGGTCCAGGAGCATGCGTTCGCAGGTGATGGGGATGCCTGTGAAGCGGCAGCCTTGGTAGCCAGCGGCTTCGGCGACGAGGACGATGCGGGCCTTGGACAGGCGCGGCGCCAGGTAGTCACGCAGCTGCTGGCAGCGGATGGCCGGGGCGTCCGGACCGAGGTCACAGGATTCGTCGTATTCGGACCAGGGATTGAAGACGCCTGGGCGATGATAGGTGCAGAGTTTTTGGATGAGTTCTTCCATGGGAAATCCTCCTGTCCTAAGGAATGGGCTTGAAAACGTGGTATGGGCCGGATTGGCCGGTTTCATGGGTCAGATTGAAAAATTTCGAGGCTTTATAATCCTTATATTTCCCTTCCGGGACGACGATCGTCAGGGACTGATGCTGGGTCAGTCTGGTCAATACCTGAGCTTCTGCCTCTGTCGGGTAGACGTGTTTCTTGGCCCAGACGGCATCGCGCTGGAGCCGGGCGCTTTCATCGTAGTCCGCCGGTGCCGTCCAGTACGCCGGCTGTCCCGTATAATAGGGATAGGACGTGCGGTATTCTTCAAAGAAATAGACCGGGCCCTGATTGGCCAGGCTCGTCAAGGTCTGGGCCGACCGGTACTGATAGAAGGGCACCAAGACCTGGAAGGTCACGATGAGGTAAGTGACGGCTGTCGCCGTGACGAGGAAAAAGGGCAGGGCCAGATAAGCTTTCTGCCACCAGGCCAGCCAGGTCAGGATGGCCATGATGATCAGGAAGACAGTCAACAAGAGCAGGCTCGGGACCGGAAAGGGAGTTTTTCCCGTAAAGGCCGTCAGCGAAGCGAAGAGCAGGCCGTAAAGGGAAGCCGGGATGAGGGCTGCCAGCCAGGCATAGCGGGCGTCTTCGTCGAGCCAGTCCTGCATCGTGCAGGCGCCGAGATATAAGAGGGGCCAGTTGGCGATGTACGCGTATGTCGGGTATTTCGTCGCCATGAGGCTGTAGAACAAAATCGTCCCCAAGGCCCAGAGTGCCATGAAGACGTATTCATCGCGATGGCTGCGCCGCCGCCACAGGCCGTACAGGCAGGGACCGGTCCATGGCAGGAGGCTGACCGGGACGAGGACGATATAATAATACCAGACATCGTATTCGGGATGTTCCGATACGGTGGCCCGGACGACGTTGTTGAAGCCCAGCAGGCCGTCGATGAAGTCCATGCCATGGCGGTTGTACATGGGACCGTACCAGCTCAGGCAGAGGAGGAGAAAGAGGACGATGCCGACTGGCGGGAAAAGTCTTTTAAGATAATCGGGCCGGCGCTGGATGGCGATAAAGAGTAGCAGGAACAGGCCGGGCAGGACCAGGCCGACCGGGCCTTTGGTCAGGACGGCGCCGGCTGCCATGACATAAGCTGCCGTAACGTAGCTTTTCTTTCCTTCGGTCAGGCCGATGTAGGCGAAGAACAAGGTAGCGCCACTGAAGAAATACAAGGGCTGATCGGTGATGACAGAACGGCTGATGAACCAGCCGATGAGGGACGTGGCTGTCATGGCGGCGAAGAGGATGGCTGTCAGGCGGCGTCCTGTCTGGCGCAGGGCGAACCAGGACGCCAGGGTGCATGAAGCTGCGCCGAAGAGGACGGCCGGCAGGCGGGCAGCCAGGTCGGTCGTACCTAAAAGACTGTAGGACAGGCTCAGGAGCCAGTACAGGAAAATGGGCTTATCATACCAGTAGGTGCCGTAAATCTGCGGAGAGAGCCAGTCGCCGCTGCGGACCATTTCTAAAGCCGTCAGGGCGTAATTCGATTCGACCGGGTCGGTGACGGCCAGCTGGGAGATGCCGGCGGCCAGGAAGAGGAAAGCCGCCATGAAGATGACGGCCAGGAAGGTGCGCTGTTTCATGGGATACCTCCTAGGGATGATTGATGAGGATGACCTGCGTCGGCGTTTCGGCGGCGATACCGAAGCGGTCGATCAAGTGTTGGGACTTGGCCAGTTTGTGGAACGTCGATTTCGACATGATGAGGAAAATCTTATCCTTTGTCTGTAATAAGGCTTTCAGGTCCGGGTCCTTGACGGGGTCCCACTCGCGCCCGTACATACCGCTGTAATAGGAGATACCCGGGCGCAGGAACTTTTCGATATAGAGCATGGAATGGCCGTCGTAGACGTCCGGCAGGATCTGGGCCGTGTCATAGGAGGTGACATGGCCTTTGAACTGGGGAATGATGAAGCCGAAAGCGGCCCAGGAGAAAGCGGTCATGGTCACGATGCCGGCGATGAAAGCGGCCCGATAATAATGGCGCCATAAGCAGACCGCCGGCAGGAACAAGGCCGCTGCCAGCAGGCAGGAACCCCAGAGGATGGCCGGACGGAAAAAGGACGCTTCCTCGTGGAGGGGGATGGCATTACAGGCTAGGACGGCCAGCCCCAGGAAATATAAGGTCAGGAGCAGGGGCCGTGAGAATTTTCGTTCGATATAGCAGCGGTAGCCGTACCAGCCCAGCAGGTAAGCCGTCGGCGGAAACATGGGGGCAATGTACGTGACCAGCTGGGTCTTGGAGAAGGAGAAGAAGAGGAAGATGAACGCGGCCCAGAACAGGCAGAACTGCTGCGTATCCCGGAAGGGGTCCCGTTTTTTGAACAGTCGCCAGAGCGTCGGGAACAAGGCCGCTGTCCAGGGCATCATAGCGGCGAAGAGGATGGGGATGAAGAAGAAAATACTGTTCTGGCCCGGATGTTCCGGCGCGGCGAAGCGGGTGATGTTGTGATAGCCGATGAAGGTGTCCAGGAAGACTTCGCCGTGGACCTTATACATCAGGAAGTACCAGGGCAGGCCGACGGCAAAAGCCAGCAGGATGCCCCGGGGGATCTTCATGTGTTTCATGAGCGTCCACTGCCGTGTCCAGGCCAGGTAGATGAGCATAATCATGGCCGGGAAGGCATAGCCGATGGGGCCTTTGGCCAGGAGTGACAGGCCGCAGAAAATATAGGCTATATAATACTTTTTACGGTAAAAGGAAATCATCGTCACCGTCAGGGTGAACATGAGGGTCATGTCGGTGACGGCGGCCTTGCCGATATACATGAAGCCCGCACTGGTCACCAGGAGCAGGGCTGAGAGGAAGGCGATGGGTTTATTGAATAATTCTTTCCCATGGACATAGACGTACAGTGTCGTGGCCAGGGCCATGATGACGCTGGGCAGGCGGGACGAGATGTCGGAAATGCCGAAGAAGCTGTATGACAGCATTTCCAGCCAGTAGAAGAGTGGTGGTTTATCGTACCAATATTGGCCGAAAATGCGCGGCGACAGCCAATCCCCGGCCAACAGCATTTCCCGCGCCGTTTCGCCGTAGACCGGTTCGTCCGGGTCCATGAGGGGCGCAGCACCTAAAAATGGCAGCAAGATGATTGCTGCCACTAAGGCGACGGTCAAGCCGTACCGATTTTTTAAGAACCATTGTTTCATGCTACATTTCTCCGGCGGCGTTTATGCCATACGAATACGACGGCGGCGACGACACAGAGGGCAGCGACGGCCATGAGGAAGATGTGGTTGTACTGGATGAGGTCGCGCCAATGGCTGCCCAAGAGAGAGCCGGCCCATACGAGGAGCAGCGTCCAGGGGATGGTACCGATGATGGTGAAAATGACGAAGCGCCAGAAAGGATAGCGGGCTACGCCGGCCGGGAAGGAAATGAACGTGCGCACGCCGGGCAGGCAGCGGCAGATAATGACGGCGATGCCGCCGTACTTGTTGAACAGGTCTTCGGCCATGCGGAATTTGCGTTCATTGAAGAAGATGTATTTGCCATACTTTAACAGTAACGGCCGGCCACCGTAAGAGCCGAGCCAGTAGCTGATGATCGAGCCGACGACACCGGCGATGCAGGCTACGGCAAAGGTCGTCCAGAATGAAAAAATCTGCTGGGAAATGAGGAAACCGGCGAACCCGAGTACGACTTCGCTGGGAATGGGGATATTGGCATTTTCCAATGCCATAGCCACGAACATAGCGATATAGCCATACGATTCCATGAGTTGTAATAATGTATCCAAGTAGGCACACTCCTTATCCATAATGTAAAGAAACAAACTTGCTATCTATCATAGCACAGATGGCCTGCCGGGGCTAGTATTTCGGACCATTATCCCTTGCTTTTAAAGCATGGGATGTGGAGCAGGGCATAGCGGCAGAGCAGGTAGCCATAAATCGCCAGGACGAGGGCCGTAATGACGATTTTCAGCCATAGGGCGACGGCCAGAGGCTGTAAGAACCACATCGAATGGATGATGATCGGTTCGCTGACGAAGAACAGGCCGTAGGAAATGCGGTGCAGCGTGTGGGACCAGGCCGTATGCGCGTTGAACTGCTGGCGGAAGCAGGCCGACAGGCCCAGGACAGAAGCGATGAGCAATAACGTCGGTGTCAGCGCCGTCAGGATCGTCGCGCCTTTGCCGGGCATCCAGGCCGCGTAGACGCCGACCATGATGGCAAAGCCCAGGAGCCCGTTGCCCTTGGGCTGATAGCCGGACGGCGTGAACCAGCGATGGCGGAAGGCATAGACGCCTAAGCCAAAGGAGAAGAAAGACAGGACCAGCCAGTCCGGACGGACTTGGGCGATATAGGGGATAGCCAGGGACTGGGGCAGGCAGGCCTGGCAGAAGAAGAGGGCCGCTGCCAGGATGACGATGAAAGCCAGCAGGAACGGGACGGAGGGCTTCGAGGCGATGCGATGCTGCAAGATGTTATGGTTGAGCTGTTTGACCAGGGCTAATCCGGCAAAGAGCAGGAAGAGCCAGGGCAGGACCCATGACGTGACCGGCAGGCTGGCAGTCACCAGTTGTTCCTCCATGCCCAGGAGCAGCAGGACCAGGCCCGGCCAGCCCAGGCGTTTCCCTTTATCCTTGAGGAAGAAGGATATCGTGCGGATGCGCAGGGCCGAGGCTCCGAAGTAGGCACTGATGAAAAAGACGATGGAAATGGCGATGACCGCACTTTCCTCATAGAAAGCGTGCCAAGGCTGAAGCAATAACGCGGCCAGCGTCAATACGACGGCGGCACTGCGCAGATTATCGAAATAAATGAAGCGGTTCATGGGAATGACCTTCTTTCTTTGAGGCGGAGAAAACATTTTGCTTGTTCTTTCCTTCCTCTCTATACTATAATACCATTATAACGTTTTCTTAACGGATGTAAAAAATATTTTGAAAGAAGTTGAGCCTATTATGATTTCTACGGAAGACAGCATCATCCGCCTGATTATAGCCCTTATCCTGGGCGGACTCATCGGTTATGAACGGCAGGCCCAAAGCAAGTCTGCCGGCCTTCGGACGCATACCCTGGTCTGCGTCGGTTCCTGCTTGTGCATGATTATATCCATCAACATCGCCATGGATTACTATTTCACCTTCGGCTACAACAATTCCGACCCCGAACGGATTGCGGCCCAAGTCGTATCCGGTGTCGGTTTCATCGGTGCCGGTACGATCCTGGCCAATCAGAAGGACCGCAGCGTCCGCGGCTTGACGACGGCTGCCGGCCTCTGGGCTGTTTCGGCCATCGGCCTCGTCGTCGGTGCAGGCTATCTCACCATTGCCTGTGTGGCGACGGCCCTGATTTTCCTGGTCCTGACGGTCTTCGTCCGCCTCGATGCCCGCCTGGAAGGGCGCTTCCACAAGAAGTATGTCATGCACCTAGTCATGAAGAACAATATCGGCCAGGCCCGGAAATTATCGACGTTCATCCACGACCATCATATGCATATCAAAACGTTCCATTCGCATAATGATGATGACGCGCCTTTGGCAGATATCGACATCGAATTGAAGGCGGCCCATCACATGGATGAGACGGAAATCATCAGTCAGCTCCTGGCGATGAAGGGCATCAAACAGGCGACGTTCCATGTCGATGACGGCAGTCAGGGACAGGAAAATCATGGGCACTGAATTTTGTATACAAGATACTTTTTGTGTATACAGTATTTTATGCTTTTCGCTATATAAAAACTCTTTTCATAGTGCTATAATGTAGGACGTCAGGACATTTGAGGAGAACAAGTGTCCACGGAGTAAACACTACATGCAGAGAGGGGTTTTTCATTATGACGATTATGGCAGCATCGAGCCGAGAAGGCAAGACTTTACGTGACGTGGTATTCGCCGCTGGAGCGGCAGCCCGGGAGGCGGCAGCGCGGTATGGAGAAGAGAAAGTTATCAACGCGACTGTTGGCTGTTATGCCGGTGAAGATGAAAAACTGGCTTGTCTGCCTGTCGTCGAACAGTTATACCGCTCTTTGCCGATGAGCGATTTCATCACTTATGCGCCGCCCATGGGGCTGGAAGACTACCGGAAAGCCGTCATCGATGAAACCTTTGAAGGCTGTCGGCCCGACGGCTATGTCGATGCCGTAGCTACGTCAGGCGGCACCGGTGCCATCCACATTGCCATTGCCAACTATTCGGAAGTCGGCGATGCCGTCTTGACGACGGACTGGCGCTGGAACATCTATGACTGCCTGTGCCAGGAAATCGGCCGCGATCTGCATACGTTCTCGATGATGGATGACCAGGGCCATTTCAATACGGCCGCGTTCTCGGCAGCTGTTTCCCATATCCTGCACCGCCAGGATTCGCTGCTCATCATCCTCAATACGCCGGCCAACAACCCGACGGGCTTTGCTCTGTTCGATGCAGAATGGGCCGATGTCCTCGAAGTCTGCCGCCTTCATGAAAAGAACGGCAAGCGCATCAGTATCCTCGTCGATATCGCCTATATTGCCTATGCCGGCGAAAAGAACCGCGTCCGCTCGTTCATGACCCAGTTCGCAGGCCTTCCGGAACATATCTTTACCATGTTTGCTTTCAGCATGTCCAAAGGCTATACGATGTACGGCCAGCGCGCTGGGGCCCTCGTCGGCTTGTCGTCGAGCCAAGCTGTCATCGAAGAATTTGCCAATCTGGGCAAATATTCCGCCCGCACGGCCTGGTCGAACATCAACCGCGCAGCCATGACGCTCCTGACCCGGATACGCAGCGACCGCGACCTCATGGCCCAGCTCGATCTGGAACGCCTGGCCTTCGCCAAGAGCCTGCGCCGCCGTGCCGATATCTTTACATATGAAGCCGACCGTTGCGGTCTCTCTTATGTGCCTTATAAAGGGGGCTTCTTCATTTCCATCCCGACCCAGAAATCAGCTGCCGTCTGCCAGGCCCTGGAAGACGACCTGGTCTTTGCCGGCCCCCTGGCTCAGGGCGTCCGCCTCGGCGTCTGCTCCATCCCGGAAATCAAGATGCAAGGCCTGGCCGCTATCGTAAAGAAAGCCATGGACCGCGTAGAAGGAAAGACCGATCTCCTCGTAGCCGGAAAATAAATGTTAGTAGTTCGTAGGGGCCGTCCCAAAGGGCGGCCCGTTTTTTTTTATTTGCAAATTCCTATCACAACCTGTATAATGGATATATAAACTTTTTATTATATACTACTTGAACGAAAATGTAAAATTTTTTTCGAGAAAAAGAAAAGCAGGATTACGGATAGGAGGATGCTACATGGATGGGCTAGATCGGTTTATGGGTTGCATGTTTGGTGGCGCTGTAGGCGACGCTTTGGGTTTCGTCATTGAATGTGATGATTTGAAGACGATTCATAAGAAATACGGTCCTTATGGATTGCGTACTGTTTTAAAATCGGCTAAAAATGGCAATAAGAGCCTGATTTCGGACGATACGCAGCTGGCTTTGTTCACGGCTGACGGCATGCTGTGGGCTGACCACGACGGACTGGAACCTTCAGATGGACTGTATCGGTCGTACATGCGCTGGTACTATACGCAGACAGAACGCATCATTCATCCGGAACAGGAAAAATGGATGAAGCGCCAGCCCCATGAAGTCGATTGCGACTACGACATCATGGGAGAAGAAGAACTCTTTGCCCGCCGCTCGCCGGGAAAGACCTGCCTGACATCCCTGGCCTCAGGGAAAAAGTTGTCCCGTCAGGAACCGATGAACCACAGCTGTGGCAGCAGCACGGTCATGCGGGCGGCGCCCATTGGCTTGTTTTACGCCGGTGACCCGGAAAAGGCCTTTGCCGTCGGCTGCCAGGCTGCCAGCCTGACCCACGGCGGTCCGGAAGCGTATTTGCCGACGGCGACACTGGGTGCCATGATCGCTTTCCTGGCGGCAGGAAAGGATATCAGCACGGCCCTGGGAGGCGCCTTGCGCATCTTACAGGGGGACCCGGAAGGGACGCCGCTCATGAAGACCATCCTGCGGGCTGTTGACGAAGCCGTGACCGACCGCAACCCGGTTCACTCCATGAAGAAGCTGGGACTGGGCAAGAAAGGCGATGAAGCCTTGGCCCTGTCCGTGTACTGCGTCCTCAAGACGGGGCATCTGAAAGATGCTGTCCTCATGGCCTGCAATCAGGATGGTGACAGCGATACGTGCGGCGCCATCTGCGGGAATATCATGGGCGCTCAGGATGGAGTCCAGGCCATTCCGAAGAGCTGGCGCGGCCATTTGGAATGTGAAGCGTTGATCCGCAAGCTGTCACAGTGCCTGTACGACCATAGCCAGGCTTCCCGGGAGGCCTGCCATTGATGGGTTTCAGGAGACTGCCTGGCCTTCCCTCTTGACATTATAGGAGTATTCCCTATAATAAGTGTATTATTTCTTGGCGTCGTGAAGATGCCGGATCGGGGGAACGAGGATGATTGAATCGATTGACCGGGCCCTGGCCGTTTTACAGCTCTTTTTAAAAGAAGAAAGGCCCCTCAGTGTGACCAGTATCAGCAAGATGATGGAACTTCATAAGAGTACGGTCAGCCGTACTATGGATACGCTGGAACGGCGCGGATTCGTCCAAAAAGACAACGAAACGGGGAAATACTGGCTGGGGCTCCAGGTCTATGCCCTGGGGATGCTGTTCCGGGAAAAGGATAAATTCCCCAAAGTCGCCTATCCCTATGCCAAGGCCTTGTCCCTGCAATGCAACGAAGGCGTCCACATCACGACGTTTGCCCATAACGGAGCGCCTTATCCGCAGCACATCATTTTAGAAAAGATAAAGTCGCCCAGGACGATTGATACGGCACCACCTGTCGGTGCCGTCCGTCCGGCGTATTGTTCGGCGTCGGGCAAGTGCCTGCTCGCTTTTTCACCGGAATACCTGCACACCTACACGGGATGTACGCTACAGAAGTTTACTGAGTATACCGTGACCGACTGGGGCGATTTGCTCCAGGAACTGGAAAAAATCCGCCGCCGGGGCTATGCCGTAGAACGGGAAGAAGTGGAACTCGGCATGGCCTGCATTGCGGCGCCTATTTTTTATGGCGGCCATATCACGGCAGCTATCAGTCTATCCGGACCGGCGGAACGACTGGCTGGGGAAGAACGGAACATGGCCATTGAGGCCGTCAAAAAGACGGCAGCTGACATCAGCAAGGCCCTCGATTGAAGGAAAAAACAATAAAAAAATAATAAAATTAAATATTTCCCTATATGAATTGTTTTTATATGAAAATTATGCAAAAGGGGAATATAGAATATGCATTTGCAGAACTGGACTTTTATGGTACAATAACCGTGGATACTACATTCGGGTCACAAGATTGTCTGCTGTAAGATGAAAAAATATTTTCCTTTTCGTCGGCAGCAGTGTGGGAACAGCTTGGGATCTTATCCACGATTCGAGGCGAAAGAAGAATGAAAACAACAATCAGCATGGCCGCAACGACTGTACCGCGTGTGGTCCACCCGTATAAGACACGGAATGGCGGAGCTACCGTCACGGTTTTCGTGCCTTACAACTGTCACAATCATTGTCCGTTCTGCATCAACAAGGCAGAATATGAAGACATGACTGGTTTTTCCGAAGAGGCTATCTGCCGGAGCATCCGCCTGATGGATAGCATTACGCCGTTCTGTGACTTTGTCTTCACTGGCGGCGAACCTTTTGCCAATATGGAATCGCTGCAGCGTATGCTGGACTGTATTCCTGTGACACATAAGGTATACATCAATACGACCTTGCCGGTCTTTGAAAACCAATCGGAAGACGACATCGTCGCCTTTACGGAACGCAACCGCCATAAGATTACCTGCATCAACGTATCGCGCCATATGCAGCATTATGTACAGGAATCGAATGACGCTCTCTTGAGCCGTCTGGCTGTTCCTTTCCGTATCAACTGTGTATTGTATAAGAAATATCCGGCTGACCAGCTCAAGCCGTACCTGGAACGGTTCCGCCACATCGACGGGGCATCGATCCAGTTCCGTTTCGACTATACGGAAACGACGCCGGACAATCTCTATGAAGAAGGTCACGACCATATCCTTCACGACTTGAAGAAAATCGCCGATTATACCGGTCTTGATGGCTGCCGCATGCGTTGTGGCTTCCATTTCGACTACAAAGGCATGGAACTGACCTATCATAAGACCCTGCCGTACAGCACGGTCATCGAACGGGATAGACGGGATGACAAAGAATACGACATCCTCTACGATATCCTCATCAAACAGACCGGGGACATCCATTCTGACTGGGATGGCACGCCCTTGGATATCGAAGCCTATAAGCGCGTCGTCTTTGAACCGTATGACCTCAAGTGGATCCAGCGGTCGCGGACGGGCCTGAGCAAACGCCTGCCCTTCCTCAAGACGGCCTGCGCCATCTTCCATTGATTTTTGCCGCGTGAAGGCTTTGGAAACTACAAACTGCAAACTTAATACGCCAAAAGAGGCTGTCTTCATGCGACAGCCTCTTTTTACTGTTCTTTTCCAGTGGAAATCAGGTATAATAGAGATAATCAATTTTTATGTAAGGAGGTACGTCCATGGCTGTTACCGTATTATTGGGCAAGGCCGGAAGCGGCAAGTCGACGCAGTGCTATCGGGAGATACAGGCCTGTGCGGCTGCCGGCGGCAAGGCTTTGCTCCTTGTCCCTGACCAGGCGACGTATGGCGCCGAACGGCATCTGGCTGAACATTCAGAGGGACAGGGCTTTATAGGGACGCAAGTCGTCGGTTTTTCCCGCCTGGCTTATAACGTGTTCCAGGAACGGGGCCTGGCCCATGCGTCTCTGTCCGAACTGGCCCGGAAGATTATTTTACAGCGCCTGCTGCACAAGGGGGAAAAAGAGTTTTCCGTCTTGCAGACGGCGGCCAGACAGCCGAATTTTGCCGATACGGCTGGCCGTTTCTTATGGGAATGTCGGTCTTTCTGTGTCACACCGGATGCCTTGCGTAAAGCTGCCGAAGCCGTCCCCAATCCGACGCTGTCGCATAAGCTGGAAGATATTTCCCGGCTCTACGGAGCGTATCAGGATTTTCTGGCCGATCATTTCGGCTCGGCAGACGATACGATGACCCTGCTGGCCCGGGAAGTCGGTCATTATTCCTTCCTCCAGGGCGCCCATGTCTGGGTCGACGGGTTTCAGTGGTTTACACCGCAGCAGATGGAGATTTTGCGGCAAATGGAACGCGTGACGGCGCAGGTGACGATTACCCTGACCATCGACGAGGAACACCTGGAACAGCAGCGGCGGGAAACGGCTTTGTTTCACCGGGCTTATGAAGTCTATCGCGATTTAAAGACCCTCTTTCCTCATCTGGAAACGACCAAGGTAGCCAAAAGGCCGGACGGCCCGCTGACGGCCTTTCGCGACGCCTTCTTCCGGCCTGTACCGGCTGAAATGACACAGCCCGTATCGGCCCTGGAAATCTGGGAATGTTCCGACAGGGACGGCGAAATCGACAGCGTTGCCCGGAAAATCGCCGCTCTCTGTCATCAGGGCTATCGTTATCGCGACTTTCTCGTCCTGGCCAGGACGAGCGATTTGTACCACGACCGGGTCGAACGCATCTTCCGGCGCTACGGCATCCCCTGCTTCAGCGACTATCGCCGGCCCATGACCAGCCATCCGGCGGCCGAGGCGATTTCGGCCCTGTTCGGCGTCTTCCGCAGCCGCTGGTCCCATGAGTCGATCTTTCGTCTGCTCAAGACGGACCTCTTTCCCGTGAGCCGCCACGATGTCGACGATTTGGAAAATTATTGTCTGGCTTACGGTATCCAGGGCCGCCATTGGCTGCGGGATGGCGAATGGACCTATGGGCGCCGGCAGGAACAGCCACAGGTCGTGGACGAACGGGAAGAAGCCTGCTTGCAGCGCATCAACGACATCCGCCAGCGTGTGCGGGATATCCTCTTCCCCTGCTGGAACGAAGCCCAGGAATCCCATTGCCTGCGCGATTGGTGTACCCTGTTGTACCGATGGCTGTGCCGGCTGGGCATCCCCGACGCCTTGCGCCAGTGGCAGGAAGAAGATGAACAGTCGGGCCTTGCCGAAGAAGGCAAGGAACACGAACAGGTCTGGAAGCGCATCGGGACCTTCCTCAATGAAATCGTCAGCCTTTGCGGCGACGATGAAACGGATCTCGATGAATTTTCCCGCATCGTCGAAGATGGCCTGGGCAGTCTGAAATTCAGCCTCATTCCGCCGACGCTGGACCACGTGACGCTGACTGCTGTGGAACGGGGGTATACGATGCAGGCGAAAGTCGTCTTTTTATGCGGTGTCAATGACGGCATCTTTCCCCAGCACAGCCAGGAAGAAGGGCTGTTCAGCGATAAGGAACGCCACCGTCTGGCCGACCTGGGTATCGTCCTCGGGCCGGGGAGCCGCTTCCGTTCGTTCCAGGAACGCTTCTTGTTCTATTTAGGCGCGACCCGGGCCAGTGAACGATTTGTCGTATCTTATGTCGTCGCTGACGATGACGGCAGCGCCCTGGAAAAGGCGTCGTGGATCCATCAGCTCTGTGATAAGGGCTATACAGCCGGCATCATCCGCAAAGATACGAAAGTGCCGCCCGGTCAGGAAGCCGAGTATCTGCTGGCTTTGCCGGCAGCGCTGGACTACCTGCCCGGTCATTTGCGGCCGGCTGCGGAAGGCCAGGCCGTCGATCCCGTCTGGTGGGCTCTCTATGACTGGGCCTGGCAGCATGGCTGGCGCCATCAGGCTGTCCGCGCCGTGCAGGGCCTGTTCCACACGAACCTGCCCGTCACCTTGCCGGAGGCGCTGGTCCGCCGCCTGTTCGCTCCCGATGGGACTTTGCGGGGGTCGGTCACGAAGTTTGAGCAGTACCGCAGCTGTCCCTTTGCTTACTATTCCCGCTACGGCCTGGGGCTGGAAGAACGGCCGCGCTATCAGTTTTCCGCCCCCGACCTGGGCATGCTGGTCCATGGGGCCCTGCGCATCATCGGGGAAAAACTGCTCCGTGAACAGAAGCAGTGGCATGACATCCCGGACAGTGAAGTCCCGGCTATCTGCCGCCAGGCAACGGATGAACTGGCCCCACAGGTCCAGCACGATATCCTCATGTCCAATGCCTATTTCGCCCAGATCAAGGAACGGCTCATCCAGACCCTGACCCGGACGGTACGCCGTCTCAGTGCGTTCAGTGCCGTGTCCGATTTCCATATGGAAGGGCTGGAAAAATCCTTCGGCCGCCCGGGCAGTCCCTGGGAAGCCCTGCGCTTCACCTTGAAGAACGGCCTCCACGTCGTCGTCACCGGGCAGATCGACCGCATCGATACCCTTCGCCAGGGAGACCATAAGTATGTCGTCATCATCGATTATAAATCGGGGCGCAAACAACTCGACATCAGCCAGATTTTCACGGGCCTGGAACTGCAGCTCCTGACCTATATGTTCGTGGCCCTGCTCAATATTGGCGGCGATGCCATTCCGGCTGCCGTGCTGTACTGCTACGTCCGCAATGACCGGGTGTCCCTGGAATACCGCGTCAGCGACGAGGATAAGAAGAAGCTCTATGAGTCTAAGGGAAAATTGACCGGCTTCTACCTCGATGACGGCCAGGTCATGCAGCAGCTGGATACGTCGATGCAGGGCTTTTCCGATTTCCTCAACTTGAGGCTGAAAAAGGACGGTACCTTAAGTGATGCGTCCCACACGCTCTATAATGAAGCGGGCTGGAGCCACCTGCTCGACTGGGCGGCCCGGCAGATTGAGGATATTGCCGGCCATATCGGTGACGGCGATATTTCCATCCATCCCGTCCTCCTGGGACAGAAGGCACCGTGCAGCTATTGCCCGTACCGACCGGTATGCCGCTTCGATGTGGCCATGGCCGGCAACACCTATGATGCTGCCGGACGGGAAGATAAAGACGATATGATCCGCAAGATGTTTGATGAAGGAGATGACGAACATGGCCTGGACAAATGAACAGCAGGCAGCCATTGACAGCCGGGGACAGACGCTGCTCTTGTCGGCAGCTGCCGGTTCCGGGAAGACGGCCGTTTTGGTGGAACGAATCATCCGCCGTCTCCTGGATAAGGAATATCCCGTCGATATTACCGAATTATTAGTCGTTACCTTTACCAAGGCTGCCGCTGCCGAAATGCGCGACCGCATCGGGACCGCCCTCATGAAAGCCTTGTCGGAAACGCAGGCCCCCCGCGTCGAACGGCAGCTGGCCCTGCTGCCATCGGCCCAGATCTCGACGCTCCATGCCTTTTGCCAGCATGTCATCCGCAAGTATTTTTATACGATTGACCTGGACCCGGCTTTTTCCATTGCCGGTGAAGAAGAATTGAACCTCTTGCGGCGTCAGGTCCTGGAAGACGTGTTCTTGTCCTATTATGAAGACGATGAAAAGGCATCGGTTCTCTATCCGCTGGCCGATATGTTTGGCAGCGACCGCGGTGACGACGTGCTCATGGATACGGTGAGCCGCATGTATACCTATGCCCGCAGCATGGCCTGGCCGGAACACTGGCTGAAAGCGGCGGCCCAGGCCTATGACGTGGCTCCCGATGCCGTCATCGACGATATGGTCTGGGCGGAACCGGTCAAGGATGCCGTGCGCCGTATCCTGGAAGAAGATGTCCGCCGTTATGAAGGCGTGCTCTACCACCTGCGCCAACGCGAGGCCTTTGCGCCTGCCTGTGACCAGTTCACGGCGGAACAGGCCGCCCTCCGGCAGGCTGTACAGGCGCAGTCCTGGAATGATCTGAGCCGCTTCGTCCGGGCCATTGATTTCCCGCGCCTGAAAGGGCTGCGGAAATTATCCGATGAAGATAAGGCTGTCTGGGAACGGTGCAAGAAAGTGCGGGATGACGTCAAGAAAGATATCACCAAGACGCTGCAGCCCGTTTATTTCTCGGCGACGCCGGAAGAATGGCTCGACGGCATGCGGACCATGAAACCGGTCATGGCGGGTCTGGTGACGCTGACCCTGGATTTTGCCAAAGCCTATGGGGCAGCGAAGAAAGAAAAGGGCTGGATCGACTTCAGCGACTTGGAACACTTTTGTCTGCAGATCCTCCTGGCACCTGACGCATCGCCGGAGCATCCCGTGCCGTCAGCAGCGGCGGAAGAACTGCGCAGCCAGTATGAAGAAGTCTTCATCGATGAGTACCAGGATACGAACGGTGTCCAGGAACTCATTACCCGTCTCGTCTCGGGCGACGATAACCGCTTCATGGTCGGCGATATCAAGCAGAGCATCTACCGCTTCCGCCTGGCCGACCCGACGTTGTTCCTCGATAAATACCAGTCCTTCAGCCGCGATGAAAAGGCCGTGCAGCGCTGTATCGACCTGGGGCGGAACTTCCGCAGCGTCCCGGTCATCCTCGATGCGGTAAATGACGTCTTTTTGCGGGCCATGACGAGGGATGCTGCTGGCATGGACTATGGAGAACGAGAAAAACTCTATGCCGGCCGGCAGGCTCCCGATGATGACCGCTGGATCGGCGGTCCTGTCGAGGTCGATATCGTGCCGACGGCAAAGGTCGACGAAGACGATGACGGCAGTACGGCCTTTGAAAAGGAAAGCCGCTTCATTGCCCGCCGCATCGGCGAGCTCCTGGCCAGCGGCCGTATGGCAGCCCGCAAGGACGGTACGCTGGAGCCCTTGTCCTATCGCCACATCGTCATCCTACTGCGCTCCATGGCCGGCAAGGCCGATGTCCTCATCCAGGCCTTGCAGGAAGGGGGCATCCCGGCCTATGCTGAACAGAGCGGCGGTTATTTTGCCGCCGTCGAAGTCCAGGTCATGTTGTCTCTCCTGCGCTGTATCGATAATCCGGAACAGGACCTGGCCATGGCGGCGGTCCTGCGGTCGCCCCTGGTCGGATTGGATGAAACGGCCCTGGCCGATGTCCGCCTGGCGGGGGACGGGACGCTGTGGCAGAACCTGCCGGCCTATGCGGCAGCCCTGCCCGAAGGGGACGATAAGAAGGAAGACCTGCTGCAGTTCATGGAGACCTTTGATTCGTGGCGCACGTACAGCCGCCGCCATGGTGTAGCAGAGCTCTTGCAGCGCCTGTACGATGATACGGCCTATGTCGATTTCGTAGGGGCCATGCCGGGCGGTGATGTGCGCCAGGCCAACCTGAAGGCCCTGTACGACCGGGCCCAGCAGTATGAGGATGCCGGCTTCCGCGGCCTGTTCCGCTATTTGCAGCTCATGGACAAGATGAAAGAAGACGGCCTCGACCTGGCACCGGCTAAAGTCGTCAGCGAAAATGAAGACGTCGTGCGCATCATGAGTATCCACAAGAGCAAAGGCCTGGAATTTCCGGTCGTCTTCGTCGCCGATCTGGGTAAAGCCTTCAACCGGCGCGACATGCAGGACCAGATACTCTTCCACAACCGCCTGGGCATCGGCCTCAAGCAGTATGACCCGGAATGGCGCATGTCTTACCCGACGCTCATCTGGAGCGGCATCGCGGCCCAGCTGCGCTGGGAAGGGACGGCCGAAGAAGAACGTATCCTCTATGTCGCCATGACCCGCGCCAGGGATCAGCTCATCCTGACAGGCCACAGTACACATGTTGCCGATGACTGGCAGCGCTGGACGAGCCGCCTCAACCCGGCCCAGGCCAAATCGTATTTCGACTGGGTCATGCCGGCGGCGCTCGACACTTTCGGTGCCCGGGCCGATACGGAATATGCCCGGCCCGGGGCAGCTTGGCAGGGCGATATCTGGGACGTACACATTACGCCGGCTGGGACGGCGGCTGCAGCCGATGACGAGGCCTGTGAACAGGAACCGCGGCTGGAAGCTTTGCGGCGCGGCGATGCGACGGGGACGCCCATCCCGGACTGGCTT